>Ga0123329_1003106_pt1 | contig 14051 bp, 13 predicted proteins | sample BioC12SIPDNA_FD_89703 | JGI IMG/M metagenome (GOLD analysis project Ga0123329, IMG submission 89703) | Anaerobic biogas reactor microbial communites from Washington, USA - Biogas_R1_B C12 SIP DNA | ecosystem: Engineered > Bioreactor > Anaerobic > Unclassified | place: Washington, USA | collected... | reverse complement strand
GGGTTTCCCGCCTGTGCGGCGTTCCCGACTTTGACAGCCGGCGCGCACAGCGTGCGCGCCCTACAGCGGCGGCATGGACGCCTCTGTAGGGCCGGACGGCGTTCGGCCCGCGGCGATCCAAGCCCCGATCATCAGCGTGCGTGCCCTACAGCGGCGGCATGGACACCTCTGTAGGGGCCGGACGGCGTTCGGCCCGCGGCGATCCAAGCCCCGATCGTCAGCGTGCGCGCCCTACAGCGGCGGCATGGACGCCTCTGTAGGGCCGGACGGCGTCCGGCCCGCGGCGATCCAAGCCCCGATCGTCAGCGTGCGTGCCCTACAGCGGTGGCATGGACGCCTCTGTAGGGGCCGGACGCCGTCCGGCCCGCCGCCGCGCCGTCGGCGTCCGGACGATAGAGTATGCCATGACATAAGAGGGCACAGAGAAAAAGCAGTTCTCTCTGTGCCCTCTGTGTCCTATCTCTGTGCTCTCTGTGTAACCCCTACGGCTTGAGCCCCTTGCGGCCCAGGAACACGGCGCGGGAGCCGAGTTCCTCCTCGATGGCCAGGAAGCGGTTTCCGGTCGGGCCGAGGGCGCCCTCGCGGAGGTGGCCGCAGCCCAGGCCCACCGTATAGTCGGCGATGTCGGCGCCCTCGCCGCGGCTGCTGCACGGCATGACGCCGTAGCCGTTGCGGTAGGCGAGCTGCACCATGTCGAACGCCTCGCTGATGGTGCCGATCTGGTTCACCTTGAGCAGCACCGTGTTGGCCGCTCCGGCGTCGATCCCCTGCTGCACGCGCTCCGGGTTGGTGGTAAAGAGGTCGTCACCCACGATCTCGATGCCGACTTCTTTCGTGACGATGGCGTGCCCCTCATAGTCGTCCTCGTCCAGCGGGTCCTCGATGATGACGAACGGGTACTCGGCCACCATCGTCTTGTAGAGGGCGATGAGGTCGTCGCGCGTCTTGTCCTCGGCGGAAAAGAGGCCCACGAACCGCTGCTTCTCGGGCTCCCAGTACGTGCCGGCCGCCACGTCCACCTGGAACCCCATCTTGCCCTCGTAGCCGGCGCTGGCGATCGCCTCCACCATGATGTCCCACAGCTCGCGGTCGTGCTTGACGAGGCCGGCGGGCACGAGGCTGGCGCCGAAATTCGTGTGCTGGCCGGTGCCGACCTTGGCCTGGAGGAGGCGCGAGAACTCGTTCCCCACCTCCCAGCCGGCGTAGGCGGCGTCGGCGAAGCAGTCAAAGCCGTAGCACATGATAGAGTAGCTCGGCTTGCCGCCCGAGCGCGCCCCGCCGCCGTAGCGCGTGCTCCCCACGACGGTGATGACGCCCGGCACCGGCATGATGCAGGCGTTGACGCCGCCGATGTGCTGGTAGAGGGGGATGCCCAGACTCGCGGCGCCCGCCTTGAGGGTGGCTGCCGAGACGCTGGCGGTGGCGTTGCCGCCCAGGTTGGTCTTCATGGGGGTGCCATCGAGCTTGATGATGGCCTCATCCACCTCGCGCTGGTTGCTGGCATCCATGCCGATGATGGCTGGCGCGATGACGTCCTCGACGTTGCGCACCGCCTTGCGCACGCCGCGTCCCTTCCAGCGCTTGCCGCCGTCGTAGGCGAACTCTACCTCGTGCTTGCCCACCGAGACGCCGGCGGTAACCACTGCCACACCGACGGAGCCATCCTGCGTCACGACGGTTGTCTCGATACCGGGATGTCCGCGCTCGGAGAACACCTCACGAGCCTTGATGGTGACGATCTTGCTTCCTGCTGGCATGTTGCTCGTTCCTTTCGCTAGAGGTCTCGAAGAGATGGATCGATGGTGCGTTGGGTACAACGCGTTGTACCCAACGCACCACCGGTGACGGTTAGCGCGTTCCGTCCATGATGAGGGTCACGCACAGGTCGTTGAGGCTGATGTTGTGCGTGGCCACCACGCCGCTGTCCAACTGGCAGAGCGCCGGCGTGGTGTTGTGATGGCGTAACTCGTCGCGCAGGTCGATGCCCAGCTCGCAGGCGCGCTGGAAGGTGGCGCCGTCCACCACGGCGCCGGCCAGGGAGGGGATTCCCGCGTTGCTCCCAACGCCGCATCCCTCGGCGAACTGGGTGCCGGGACCGTCGGTGCCGTCGGTGTCCACGGCCCCCACCACGATGTTGCGGTTGCCGGCGATGCGCAGCGCCGCCGCCATGGCATACTCCTGGTTGCGCCCGCCGATCCCCTTCTCCTGACCCACCGTCACCAGCAGCTCGCCCGAGGTAAAGAGCGCGCAGGGGGGCTCGAAGGGGATGCCGTGCTGCTCGCAGGTCGTGCCGATGGTGGCCACCACCAGCCCCGCCTGACTGGCCTCGGCGCCCAGGCCGCGGGCCAATTCGATGGGGCGGTACCCGAGGGCGGCCGCCTTTTTCATGGCCGTGGGGATCACCCCCAGGTGGTTGGGCATGACGCCAAAGATGCGGTAGCGCATCCTTTCGAACGTCCCGGCCTTGACCGTCTCCCAGCGGGGATCGGCCTCGGACAGAAAGGCACGCACCGAGGCGGGCACGGCGTCCCAGGCGTCCCACTTTTTGAGCATGGCCACCGCCCGCTCAAAGGTTGAGCCCTCGGGGAGGGTGTGCAGCCACACGTTGCGGTGCATGAGCTGGTCGTGGTTGCCCGGGTCGATGGCCAGGATGTGGATCGCGGTGGCGGGCTCGATGTGCGTCGAGATGCGCCCGCCCTTCAGTTGGTCCAGGTGGTTGCGGATCGGGTTGAGATCGCCCGTGGGCGCCCCGCGGTCGATCTGCATGAGATAGGTGGTCTGGCGCACCTCTTCCAGCGTGACACCCGGCACCGGCAGGGTGAGGAGCGACGAGATGCCGTTGGCGGCGATGGTAAAGACCAGATCCTCCTCGCGCAGGTCCGTGAGGAGCGCCAGAATGCGCTGGCACCCCTCCACGCACCCCTCGTCGGGCACCGGGTGGGCGCCAAAGGTGACCCCGATGCGCTCCAGGATGAGGTCGTCGCCATGCTTGGCGATGATGTGGCCGCCCGTCAGGCGGTCGCCCAGGGCCTCCTCGAGGGCCTTGGCAACGTGCTGTGCGCCTTTGCCGGCGCCCACCACCAGGATGCGCCCCACCTTGTCGAGGTCAAAGACGGCGTCGCCCGTGACGGGGGAGCCCTCTGGCTCATAGTCAGCGCCGCCGACGATCAGTTGGTTCCCCTCCACCCGGACGAGCTTTTTCGTGTTATAGTACGGGTCCGCGGCCTGCAGGCCCGCCTCCAGGATCTCGACTACGTCACGCCGCCCCCGCCGATTGCCGTGTGTGGTCAACGCCTCTGCGTTGAGGATGCGCTTCACGTGCCTGTCTCCTTCAATGGACGATATCGCCTGTGGTGATGGCGGCCCCGTTGTGGCGATGTCGCGCCCGAGCGGCGCCGCGCGTCCACCTCGCGCGGGTGCCCATGGTAGCAGGTCTTGCCGAAAACGTCCAACCGGGCGAGTGGACGTTCGACGTCTCGCGTGGGCCGGCGAGGCGGTCGTGTTCGGGGCTAAAGGTCCGCCGAAAGGTGACGATACCTCAGTGAGGCTCTCTGCAGCGGCCGAGGGAGGCCCTTCATGCCCGCTTGCCAGGAGCCCGCAAGTCAGGTAGAATGACCTAAATGGCGTTACAATGCCCGGTTGCGCGCCGCCGCGGCATTGAAGGGGCGCCTCTCATCTCTCCTGCCGCACGGCAGTGGATTCGACGGGATCCGCCCCGCCGAGCCTCCTCCTAGGACGGCTCCAAGGCTCAGGACACCGAACCGACAACGTACCCCACACCTCTAGAAGGAGCGCTGCATAGGTGAGAACCGGACGGGTAGCCCGCGTCATGGGAGTAGTCGTCGATGCCGTGTTTGCCGTGGGCGACCTCCCCAGCATCAGCAGTGCCCTGCTCGTGCGACGCCCCGACGACTCGCACCTGGTCGTCGAGGTGCAGGAACATGTGGATCCTCGCACGGTGCGCTGCATCGCCATGTCCTCCACCACCGGCCTTCGCCGTGGCATGGAGGTCATCGACACGGGGAATCCCATCCAGGTGCCGGTGGGTGATGCCACCCTCGGCCGCATGTTCAACGTGCTCGGTGAGCCCATCGATGAGGGCGATCCGATCGACGATGGGCTCCGGCATCCGATTCACCTCGCTTCCCCCTCCTTCCAGCAACAGCGCCTCACCACCGAGGTGTTGCCGACGGGCCTCAAGGTGATCGATCTCCTCACGCCCTACGGCAAGGGAAGCAAGATCGGCCTCTTTGGCGGCGCCGGCGTCGGTAAGACGATGCTGGTGATCGAGCTGATCCGAAACAGCACCCACGAGCGCTCCGCCGTGGCGGTCTTTGCTGGCGTGGGCGAGCGCACGCGCGAGGGTAACGACCTCTGGGAGAGTATGAAGTCCAGCGGCGTGCTCGGCAACAGTGTGCTCGTCTTTGGGCAGATGAACGAGCCCCCGGGAGCGCGCCTGCGCACGCCCCTGACGGCCCTCACCATGGCGCAGCACTTTCGCGATGCCAGCCAGCGCGACGTGCTCCTCTTTATCGACAACGTCTACCGCTATGTCCAGGCGGGCGCCGAGATCTCGGCCCTCCTGGGGCGGCTCCCGTCTGCGGTGGGCTACCAGCCTACGCTGGCCACCGAGATGGGTGAGTTGCAGGAGCGCATCAGTTCTACGAGCGACGGCGCCATCACCTCGGTGCAGGCCATCTATATCCCGGCGGACGATATTACCGACCCCGGCGTGGTGGCGGCCTTTAGCCACCTGGATGCCATCACCGTGTTGACGCGCCAATTGTCGAGCCAGGGCTTTTACCCCGCCGTGGACCCTTTGGGGTCGAGTTCCAAGCTGTTGGAGCCGCGCTTCGTGGGCGAGTACCACGTGCGGGTCGCCTCCGAGGTGCGCGCGGTGCTGGCCAAGTACGAGGCGCTGCAAGACATCATCTCCATCTTGGGGACGGAGGAGTTGTCCGAGGAGGACCGCATCACCGTGCGGCGCGCCCGGCGCCTGCAGCGCTTTCTGACGCAGCCCTTCTTCTCCACCGAGCAGTACACCGGCCTCGAGGGCAGGTACGTGGAGCTGGAGGATACGCTGCGAGGTTTTGAGCAGATCGTCGAGGGAGAACACGATGACCTGCCCGAGCAGGCCTTTTACATGGTGGGCACCATCGAAGAGGCGATAGAGAAGGCCAAGAACTTGTGAGCGATGCTCCGCACGACCCCAACCGCCTGCATCTGTTGGTGCTGACGCCCGAGGAGATCCTCTTTCAGGGGGATGTGCTCTGGGCGCAGGTGCCGCTGGTCGACGGGCTGACGGGGATCTGGCCGGGGCACGCCCCGCTGGTGGGGCGCATCGACCGAGGGTCAGTCGAGTACGCCACGGCCGAGGGCACCGAGGCGGTGGCGGTGGCCGGCGGGGTGCTGCGCGTCGATGATGAGGGGCGCTGCATCGTTCTGGTGGGTGGTCTGGCACGCGGCGACGTCGATGGCTGGTCCCGGGGTGAGGTCGACACCGTGGGGCTCGAGGGCGACGAGGAGATCGAGGCAATTCTCGAGAGCGCGCTCTCGGGCGACGTGCCGGGCGAGACGCAGGGTGAGTAGCATCGCCCTGGCGCCGCTGGTGTTGCTCTGGATGCTCATCGGCGTGGCGCTGGCGGGCATCCACCTGTGGATGCTGCGGTGTGCTCTTCAGCGCGTCGAGCCGCTCGAACCGAGCCGCGCCGGCGTGCGCCTGGCGACCGGCATGCCGCTGCGCTTATTGGCCGTGGCGCCGATCCTGGCCCTCGCCGCACGGGCGGGCCTGGGGGCGTGTCTCGGATTGGTGGCCGGTAGCTTGGCCGGCCGCTGGCTTGGTGTCTGGTATCTGCGGGGCCGCCTGTCCCTTCCGATTCGCTGCCAGAAGCAAGGATAGACTTCGTGGGCATTGAGAGCGTCTTTCCCCGGACCCTGTTCTGGTTGGGCGACGTGCCGATCCGGGATTCCGTCCTGCATACCTGGATCGTCATGGTGGTCCTGCTGGGGATAGGCGTCTGGGCGCACAATCGCCTGCGCATCTGGGACCCCAAGATGTGGCAGTTGGTGGTCGAGTACATTGTCGATTACGTGGAAAAGCTGGTAGTGGATACCAGTGGCCGCGCCTTTCCGGAGCTGGTGCCCTACCTGACCACCATGATCTCGTTCATCGTGCTGGCGAACCTGTTGGGCATGTTCCCGGCGATGAAGGCGCCCAGCCGGGACCTCAACACCACCCTGGCCCTTTCGCTGGTCTCGTTGGGCTCCTGGCAGGCCTACGGCATTCGCAAACGCGGTTTTCGCGCCTACATGCACACGTTCATCGAGCCGATGGTCTTTATGCTGCCCCTGAATATCCTGGGGCTCGTCAGCCGTGTGGCATCCATGGCGTTGCGTCTCTTTGGCAACGTCATCGCCGGCGAGATGATCGGCGCCGTCATGTTCATGCTGGTGCCGCTCATCGTACCCCTGCCCCTGAACATGCTGGGCATGATCACCGGGGTACTCCAGGCGCTGGTGTTCACGGTTCTCACGCTGGTATTCGTGGTCGAAGCCATCAGTTCCGAGGAGGACGAGACCGGCGTCGCCCACGAGGCACCTGGTACGATCTAGTTCCATCCCGAAAGGAGCGTAACACCCCAATGCTACCAGATCAGCAACTGCAGTTCGCCATCGTCACGACTATCGTGGTGGGGGCCGCCATCGTCCTAGGTTGCATCACCCCGGCGCTCATGGAGGGCAGGGCCGTGGTGCGCGCCTTTGACAACATGGCCCGCCAGCCGAGCGTGGCGGACCGCATTCGCGGGCTCTTGTTCGTCGTGCTGGCCATCCTCGAGTCCACGGCCATCTATGTCCTGCTCATCTGCCTGATTCTGCTTTTCGCCAACCCGTTCGCGGGGATCTTTGGATTGTAGGGGGTAGCGGATGCTCGAACTGGACTGGGCCACGCTGCTCTTCCAGATCATCAATTTCGTCGTACTAGTAGCGGGGCTCGGCTACTTTTTGTTCAGGCCATTGCGGCGCAAGCTGAACGAACGCGGCCAGATCATCGCCGAGACTCTGCAGCGTGCGCGCGATCAGGAGGCAGAGGCGCGGCAACTGCGCGAGCAGTGGGAGGAGCGCATGCGCACGGTGGAGCAGCAGGCCGAAGAGATCCTCCACCGCGCCCATGTGGCGGCGAGCCAACGCTCGGCCGAACTCCTCGAAGCGACGCGGACGCGCATCGACCGCCTGACCGACGAGATGCGGTCCGATCTCTATCGTCACCGCGACGAGATCGTGGTGCAGCACTATGACGAGATCCTCGATGCCATCATCGATCTGTCGGGGAGCGCCGTGCGGTCGGTGACCACGCGCCGCACCCACGACGACCTCGTCACCAACTTTGCTGCCAGCATCTACCAGATGCCGCAAGAAGAGGTCAACGAGTTTCGTCGCGTGATGGCCGATCGCGTGCCGCACGCGTTCGTATCGACGCCCGTGGCGCTCACACAGGAGCAGACCACGACGCTGACCGACACGCTGTCGTCGCTCATCGACCGCCACATCGACCTGCAGGTCGACATCAAGCCCGAACTGGTCGCCGGCATCCAGGTGCGCCTGGCCGATCGCCTGATCGATAACAGCGTGCACCAGCATTTGAACCGCATCCGCAACCGCGTGCGGCAGGACCTGGTGGCGCGTATGGGATCAGGGGCGTAGCATGGCCGATACAACCACCACGTCCGTCTCCGCCTCCACGGAACTGCCCGAGCGGGCCGCGCCGGAGGGCACGCGCATCCGCTGGGAATCGGCGCAGCGCGCCGCAGGCATGGGGGGCGCCGACGGCCTGCCGGGCCCCATGATCGAGCGCCTGCTGCGCAACCCCGGCGACAGCCTCCGCGAGATGTTGTCGTCCCTGGTGGCCGAGGCCGCAGACACCCATGCCGGGCTCTCGGTGACCCAGATCGGCACGGTGCGCCAGGTGGGCGACGGCGTAGCATCCGTGTGGGGCTTGCCCAGGGTGACCACCGACGAGCTGTTGCGCTTTGCGTCGGGCGTCTATGGGCTGGTCATGAACCTGGAGACCGACTGGATCGACTGCGTCCTGCTGGGGTCCGATGAGGGGATACAGGGCGGCGACATGGTGTGGCCCACGGGGCGCCGCATTACCGTGCCGGTGGGCGACCGCATGCTTGGCCGCGTGGTGAGCCCTCTCGGCGAGCCGGAGGATGGCAAGGGGCGCATCTTTGCCGATGAGTACCGCTTCATCGAGCGGGACGCGCCGGGCGTCGTGGAGCGCCAGGCCGTAGCCGAGCCGCTGCATACCGGGCTCAAGGCGGTGGACGCCATCGTGCCCATCGGGCGCGGGCAGCGCGAGTTGATCATCGGTGACCGCCAGACGGGCAAGACGAGCCTGGCCCTGGACGCCATCATCAACCAGAACGACACGGACGTGGTCTGTGTCTATGTCAGCATCGGCCAACGCAAGTCGGCCACGCTGCAGGTCGTCCGCACCCTTGAGGAGGCGGGCGCCATGGAACACACGGTGGTGGTGATGGCCTCGCCCGACGACCCGCCAGCCCTGGTGTACCTGGCGCCCTATGCGGGGTGCACCATCGCCGAGTCGTTCCTGGACGACGGCCACGACGTGCTCATCATCTACGACGACCTGAGCAAGCACGCCGACGCCTACCGCGAGCTGTCGCTGCTCTTGCGACGGCCCCCCGGACGCGAGGCCTATCCCGGCGACATCTTTTACCTGCACTCTCGCCTGCTGGAGCGCGCGGCGCGCATGAGCGATGCGCGCGGTGGCGGCAGCATCACGGCACTGCCCATCGTCGAGACGCGTCGCGGCAACATCTCGGCCTATATCCCCACCAACCTCATCTCCATCACCGACGGCCAGATCTACCTCAGCCCCGAGCTGTTCAACCAGGGGTACAAGCCGGCCATCGACGTGGGGCTCTCGGTCTCCCGCGTCGGCGGCGCCGCGCAGACGAGCATCATGCGTAGGGTGAGCGGCCAACTCAAGCTGAGCTTGGCGCAGTATGAAGAGGTGGCCCACTTTGCCCGCTTTGGCACCGAGATCGACCGCGCTACGCGACGGCAGATCACGCGCGGCGAGCGTCTGCGCGAGGTGCTCAAACAGGAGGCGTACGCACCCCTCTCCCTGGCGCGGCAGGTGCTCATACTGCACGCCGCCGACGGCGGTTATCTCGACGAGTTGCCGGTGGAGCAAGTCTCGCGCTATGAGGCGGAGCTGTGGGCGCATGCCCAGCGCGAGTACCGCAGCGTCATCCGTCGCATCGATGAGGAACAGGCTCTCGACGACGACCTGAAAGCCGATATGGACACGCTGATCCAGGAGTTTGGCGAGAGGTTCCTCTAGCGTGGAAGATATCGAGCGCATCAAAGAACGCCTCGACAACATCCGCGGCGTCGAGCCGATCATCACCTCGCTGCGCACCATCGCCGCCGGTGGGTGGCGCCTGGCGCTCAAGCGCCTGGGGGCCACGCGCCAGTACGTCGAGCACCTCCGCGAGGTGATGGCGGTGCTGGTGCCCCTTGTGGGTCTGGAGGAGCTGCAACGCAGCCACGTGCAGGTGCAGCCCCTCAGCCCGCGGAGGCCGGCGGTGCTGGTGATGGCCTCGGAGCGAGGCCTGTGCGGCGCCTTTAACGACATCGTCCTCGAGGGCGCCGAGCGCCTCATCGCCCAGCAGCAGCTACAGGCCGAGGAGGTGCTCCTCATCACCCTGGGCGCGCGGGCCGAGAGCTATTTCCGGGCGCGCGGGCGACACCTGCTGATGGCCCAATCCCTTCCCGTGACCCGGGTCGCGCCGCTGGACCTCGTGGAGGACCTGGCGGCCAACCTCACCGGTCTGCTGGACAGCGGCGAGGTCGACGCCATCCAGGTGGTGTTCTCACCCTATCAGGGGTCGTCCACCACCCCGCCGGTGATGCGGCGCTGGCTGCCGGTGGAAGCCGCCTCCCTGCCCAACGCCTCGGTGGCCTGGCCGCAGCCCATCGTCGAGACCGAGCCCTCCCTCCTCTACCAGGGCGCCATCCAGACCTGGGCTCTGGCGCAGCTGTACCAGATGGTGATGGAGTCGGCCGCCAGCGAGCAATCGGCGCGCTTTCGTGCCATGGACTCGGCCAGCAGCAACCTGTCCAGGGTGATCGAGGAACTCACTCTCGCCTACCACTCGGCCCGCCAACACGCCATCACTATGGAGATGCTCGACCTGGTGGCGGGGGCAGGGATCTTGCGCGGGCCGCGGGGGCGGGGCGGACGATAAAGCGGGTGACGCTGCCCCCCTTGCCCCCCGACGTTCACGGTGCTATAATCGGGCTGTGATCATGTACCCGAAGGAGCACGAATCAAGGCATGTACGGGACCGAACCTTCTGAACCCTCGAGTACCATCGAGGACCAACGGGGCGCCTGCATGGCGCAGATCGGGCCCCGCTGGCCTCACCTCGCAGTTGCACTGCAGTTAGCAATATCCCGGCGCTTTCCACTCAAGTATCCCTGTTTGCACCGACAGACCTGATCGCCACGCACATGGTGGCCGGGCGGTAGCCTCATGGCGCCGCCGGGGAGGGCTGTCGTGTCGGCATCGACGGGGATATCCGCCGCGCGGAGCGCGGCTCTGTTGAGTGAGGGAAGCGAATCGTGACACCTCGAATGGCCAAACTACGCGAGTTCGCCGAGTACCGGCAGATCGCCGGCATCGACGAGATCGGCCGACGTTACCTGGCCATGAACGCTTTTGACGGCATCTTGACGATGATCGGCGTGCTGATGGGTTCCTACGTGGCGGGGATCCGCGAGCCACGCATCGTGATCTCTACAGGGCTGGCTACCTGCCTGGCGATGGGCGTCTCCGGGTTCTGGGGCGCCTATCTCACCGAGTCGGCCGAGCGCAAGCACGAGATGCAGGAACTGGAGCATGCCATGCTCGTGGACATGTCCCAATCCAAGCAGGCGCGGGCATCGCGGTTCGCCGCCATCGTCGTTTCCATCATCGACGGGCTCTCGCCTCTCGTGGCCGGCATGGCCGTACTCATGCCGTTCGTCGTGTGCGGCCTGTGGCGCGACGTGATGACGAGCTATGCGCTCTCGGTGGGCATAGCGCTGATGCTGCTCTTTTCGCTGGGCGTCTTTTTGGCGCGCGTGGCAAACGAGCGCATCATCCCGGCCGGCGTCCGTATGATCGTGGCCGGCATCGTGTGCGTCATCCTGAGCTTTTTCTTGGCGGGCGGGCACTGAGGAGGCGCGCACGGCGTGTGGAACCGGGTCTTTTTGCTGGCGTCCGGGTTTCTCTTTGGCTGGTCGTTGGTGCGATACTGGACGGTTCCGCGCGGACAGATGCGCACCCACGCGCTGCGACTGGGGATCGCCGTTGCCATTGGCGGCGCCGTCATCGTGCTCCTTGGCCTGGAGTCGTTGCAGGCGGCCGCGGCGGGCGTGTTGGTCTTTGCCATCAGTGCGGTGATCGCCTATGCCGGCAACGCCCGACAGGTGAGCCGCGTGGAGGAACCCGCGCCCGTGCCGCGCCCCACTTCCACGGCCATCGATGCGCCGCGTTGGGGGGTGGTGTTGGTCTCGTGCCTCGAGCCGCCCACCTATGACGGCCCCGACTATTGGGCCTGGCGCCTGCGACGGAGGCAGGGCGAGGACGGGCGCGTGCCCCACTGGTTCGTACGCCCTCGCGTGTTTGCCCGCATTCGCACCGCCTACCACGCCCTCGTCAACGGCGATGACCCCAACGGCTCCGCGCCCAGCGACGCGCTGGGGCGGGTCGGGCAGACCCTGGAGGCCCTCCTCGGCGGCGAGTACCGCGTGGAGACGGCCCGCATCGGCGTCCCCCTGGCGCTGGCTCACGCTCTGACGGACATGGCCGGAGACGGGGTCACGCACGTCATCGTCCAACCCCTCCAAGTGTCGCCCGGTGCCGTGGATGCCGTGCGTGAGGCCGTCACACATTCGCGCGTGCGCGAGGCAGGGGTGCGCGTCACCGTGGCCGATCCCCTGCCCGTGCTGGCGTGGGACGGAATCGAGAGGCGCCTCGATGCGTGGATGGCGGGTCGCCCGCCGAGCCCCCTGCGCGATCCCGAGCCCGACGTTGTGGCGCGTCTGCAGAGCCGGGTCGTCGCGCAGGCGTGATCGGCCCGACCCTGGCGGACGGGATCGTGACGGAGGTCGGGAAGGGCATCGCGGGAGCCCGCCGCCTCCGCTACCAGGACGGGAGTTCGACCATGTCGGCATCCCCCGCGGGCGCCGAGCCCGCCGCGATCGTGATCTTTGGGGCCTCGGGCGACCTGACGCGCCGCAAGCTGGTGCCCGCGCTGCATAGCCTCATGTGCGAGGGGTTTCTGCCCGAGGACGCACAGGTCGTGGGTGTGGCGCGTACCCAGATGAGCGACGAGCAGCTGTCCACCCGCCTCTACGAGGGGGTCATGGACTATGCCCGGCTCGAGCCCAGCATCTGTGAGCGCTGGCCCGAGTTCGCCGGGCGCATCTCTTACCTCTCGGGCGACTATGGCGATCCGGAGACCTACCGGCAGCTGGAGCAGAGGCTACGGGAGTTGGACCGCGATCGAGGGACGCGGGGCAACCGCTTGTACTACCTGGCCCTTCCCCCCGAGGTGTTTCCCACCGTCATCGAGCAACTGGGCCGGGCCGGCATGGCGCGCGGCGCTGACGGCGGCTGGGCGCGCATCGTCATCGAAAAGCCCTTTGGCCGCGACCAGGCCAGCGCCCGCGAACTGAACGCCGGCGTCCACACCGTCTTTGACGAGGAGCAGGTCTATCGCATCGACCACTATCTCGGCAAGGAGACGGTGCAGAACCTCCTGGTGCTGCGCTTTGCCAACACGATCCTCGAGCCGGTGTGGAACCGCAACTATGTCGATCACGTGCAGATCACCATGGCGGAGAGACAGGGCGTCGGCCACCGCGGTGGGTACTATGATCGCGCCGGCGTGCTGCGCGACATCGTGCAGAACCACCTCATGCAGCTCGTCACCCTGACCGCTATGGAACCCCCCTCCGCCCTCAACGCCAAGATGCTGCGCGATGAAAAGGTGCAGGTGCTCCAGGCCATCCGCCCGATCCGTCGGGAGGATGGGGTGTGGGGCCAGTACCACGGCTACCGCGACGAGGCGAAAGTGGCCCCCGACTCGAACACCCCCACCTACGTGGCGCTCAAGCTGTACGTGGACAACTGGCGCTGGCAGGGGGTGCCCTTTTACGTGCGCTCGGGCAAGTGCCTCGCCGCCAAGACCACCGAGATCTCGCTGCAGTTCAAGGGGGTGCCGCACCTGCTGTTCCCGGAGAACGTCGACCTGGAGGCAAACCGCCTCTCCATCGTCATCCAGCCCAACGAGAGCATCCACCTCTGCTTCGAGACCAAGGTGCCGGGGCTGGGGATGCGCGTCGAGACGGTGGACATGGAGTTTCACTACGAGGAGCGCTTTGGCGAGGATGTGCTGCCCGACGCTTACGAGCGCCTGCTGCTCGATGCCCTACAGGGGGATGCTTCCCTCTTTGCCCGCTCCGACGAGATCGAGATGGCCTGGGCGCTCATCGATCCCCTGACGGAGGAGATGACGCCGGAGCCGTACGCGCCGGGGAGCGCGGGCCCGGCCGCCGCCGATGCGCTCATGGCTCGAGACGGGCGGCGCTGGCTGCCCATCGTGCCCCAGGACGGTGACGAGGACGACTAGGGCGCAAAGGGGTCGGGGAGCGCGCGCGACAGCGCCCGAACGTCCACGGGGATGCCGGCGATGAGGAGCAGCACGCGATCGGCGCGGCGCGCGATGTGCTGGTTGGCGCGCCCCAGCATGTCGCGATAGGTGCGCCCCAGGGGGTAGGCCGGCACCACTCCCATTCCCACCTCGTTGGAAACGATCACCAGTGCGACGCCCCGCGCGGAGCACAGCTCGCACAGCGCGTCCGCGTCGGCCAGCAGACGCGCCTCGGCGGCGGCAGGATCGTCCTCCTGCGCCAGGAGGACGTTGCTGGTCAGCATGGTGAGGCAGTCGAGCAGCACGGCGCCGTGGTCGGCC
>Ga0123329_1003104_pt1 | contig 14056 bp, 8 predicted proteins | sample BioC12SIPDNA_FD_89703 | JGI IMG/M metagenome (GOLD analysis project Ga0123329, IMG submission 89703) | Anaerobic biogas reactor microbial communites from Washington, USA - Biogas_R1_B C12 SIP DNA | ecosystem: Engineered > Bioreactor > Anaerobic > Unclassified | place: Washington, USA | collected... | reverse complement strand
GTAAAAAAGAGTAAAAATAGCGACAAATTGAATGGAATATCCATTTGGAGGCAGCCATGAGTGAACATCAGATGAATGGAGCGGAAGCGCTGATCTTGAGCCTGGAAAAGATCGGGATCGAGGTGGCGTTTGGGATACCGGGGGGCTCGGCGATTCCCCTGTACGACGCGATGTACAAGGTGAGGAAGAAGATGAAGTTCGTGCTGGTGCGTCACGAGCAGGGGGCGGCGCACATGGCGGACGGGTATGCGCGGGCGACGGGCAAGCCGGCGGCGGTGCTGGTGACGAGCGGGCCGGGGGCGGCGAACACGGTGACGGGGATCATGACGGCGTACATGGATTCCATTCCGATGATCGTGGTGACGGGGCAGAGCGTGCGGGGCATGCTGGGCAAGGACGCGTTCCAGGAGGCGGACATTTTCAACCTGACGCTGCCGATCGTGAAGCACAGCTACCTGCTGAAGAATGCCAACGACATTCCCCGGGTGCTGAAGGAGGCGTACCACATTGCGACCACGGGACGGCCCGGGCCGGTGCTGATCGACGTGCCCAAGGACGTGGGCACGGACCTGTGCACGGCGGGCCTGGATGCCGAGATGAAACTGCCGGGCTACCACCCGGAGCCGAAGGGCTATACGCCGGGGACGCTGCAGGCGATCGCGGATGCGCTGGCGAAGAGCCGGCGGCCGGTGATCGTGGCGGGCCACGGCGCGGTGCTGTCGCACGCGGAGGACGAACTGCGGACGCTGGCGGAGACGATGCAGATACCGGTGACGTCCACGCTGCTGGGCAAGGGGGTGTTTCCGGATTCGCATGCGCTGAGCCTGGAGGGGCTGGGGATGCACGGGACGGCCTACGCGAACCGCGCGCTGGTGGAATGCGACCTGATGATCTCGGTGGGGGCGCGTCTGGACGACCGGATTCTGGGCGTGCCGGCGATGTTCTGCCGGGACGCGGTGAAGATCCACATCGACATAGACGCGGCGGAGTTCGGCAAGCTGGTGAAGCCGGACATCCGCTGCCGGGGCGATGCGAAGACGGTGCTGCAGGATCTGCTGCCGCTGCTGGAGCCGGGCGACACGGCCGAGTGGCGCAAGGCGCTGGCGGGCTACAAGAAGAAGTGGCCGCTGGGCTACGCGAAGAAGGGCGGGCTGCATCCGCCGCAGATCATTGACGCGCTGAACAAGCTGACGGGCGGCAAGGCGGTGATGACGACCGACGTGGGCCAGCACCAGATGTGGGCGTGGCAGTTCTACAAGTGCGACAAGCCGTGGCAGTTCATCAGCTCGGGCGGGGCGGGGACGATGGGCTTCGGCCTGCCGTCGGCGATCGGTGCGCAGTTCGGGCGGCCGGACGAGACGGTGGTGGCGATTGTCGGCGACGGCGGTTTCCAGATGACGATGAGCGAGCTGGCGACGGCGGCGATCCACAAGCTGCCGGTGAAGGTGTTTCTGATGAACAACCACTATCTGGGGATGGTGCGCCAGTGGCAGGACATGTTCTACGACGAGCGCTACAGCGGGGTGGACCTGGAAGGGAACCCGGATTTCGTGCAGCTGGCGAAGGCGTACGGGATTCTGGGGCTGAACCTGAAGCGGGCGGCGGACATTCCCAAGGTGCTGAAGAAGGCGCTGGAGCACCGGGGGCCGGTGCTGGTGAACGTGGAGGTGGTGAAGCACGAAGAGGTGTACCCGATGGTGCCTCCGGGCAAGCCGCTGGAAGACACGGTGATGGAGCATCCCAAGAAGAAGAAGGGGCGTCCGGCGGGGCGCCGCGCGACAACGGCCGCGACAAAAGCCAACCGGGAGTAAGGAACATGAACAAGGCATTGCCGACGCATAATCTGAGCATTTACGTGGCCAACCGGCCGGGGGCGCTGGTGCGCATCGCGCAGGCGTTTTCGCGGCGGGGCTTCAACATCGAGAGCCTGGTGGTGTCGCCGGGGGCGACGGGCGATTTTTCGCGCATGACGATCACGGCCAAAGGCGACGAAGCGGGGCTGGAGCAGATCATCATGCAGTGTTCGAAGCTGGTGGACGTGCTGGCCTGCCGGGAGCATTCGGACGAGGAGGTGGTGGCGCGCGAGCTGGGCCTGGTGAAGGTGGCGGTGGATGCCGCCCAGCGGGGCGAGGTGCTGCAGATCGCCGATCACTTCCGGGCCAAGACCGTGGACCTGACGGAGACGTCGATCGTGCTGGAGGTCACCGGCGGGTCGGAGAAGCTGGACGCGATGGTGGAGCTGCTGCGCAAGTTCAAGATCGTGGAGCTGGTGCGCACGGGCAAGGTCATCATGGCGCGGGGCGAGGGGGAGACCTGATCCGCGAGGGGGGGCTGGAGGGGCAGGCTCTGTCCTGCCCGGTTTCTGGCAGGATTGCCGCACCCCCGGCGGGCAACACGGAGGTTGCCCTACGGTTCCAGGATGGCACCGACACGCAGAGGCAACGGTTCTGTTCGGGGGTTGCGTAGAGCGGTTGACAAAGCGGGCGGGCGGGAGCAGAGTCTGCGATCGGTTTAATATAAACCTAATAAAAGCAAACAGGAGGACAGAGACATGAGCATGGTGAAGGAGTTTCAGGAGTTCGCGGTCAAGGGCAACATGGTGGACATGGCGGTGGGCATCATCATCGGCGGGGCGTTCGGGAAGATCGTCAATTCGCTGGTGGCGGACGTGATCATGCCGCCGATCGGGATGCTGCTGGGGCAGGTGGATTTCAAGGACCTGGCGGTGACGCTGAAGGACGCGACGGTGGATGCGGCGGGCGCCGAGGTGGCGGCGGTGACGCTGAACTACGGGATGTTCATCCAGAACGTGGTGGATTTCCTGATCGTGGCGTTTTCGGTGTTCCTGATGGTGAAGGTGGTGAACAGCCTGCGCCGCAAGCAGGAAGCCGAAGAAGCGGCGAAGTAAGCCGGTCAAGACGCCGGGGGGGGGCGGGGGAAGACGGAATGGAAAAACAACGAAAGGGCGGCCGGGACGAAGCGGCGGCCGGAAAGAGACGACAGATGAAGAAGTGGATGATGATGGCGATGGCGCTGGCGGTGGCCGGTTCGGCCGCGGCGGCGGAGAAGAAGGCGAAGAAGGCGGAGGCGGATGCCGAGGCGGCGAAGGCCGGCTGGACGACGGCGCTGAATGCGGGTCTGACGATGACGGACGGCAACAGCGAGACGTTGGCGGCGAATGCCAGCCTCGTGACCGAAGGCGAGAAGGACGGGCTGGGCTCCGTGATCGCGGGGATCGAGGCCAACTACGGCGAGAACACCGCGAAGACCGAAACTGAAAACGAAGACGGCAGCGTCACGGTGACGGAGACCGACGAGACGACCATTGAAAACGCGAAGGCGTATGGCAACGTCAAGAAGACCCTGAGCCCGAAGACGTTTGCGTATCTGGACGGATCGGTGCTGTATGACGACATCGCGCTGATCGACTACCGCGCGATGCTGGGCCCCGGCCTGGGATTCTACGTGGTGAAGAACGACAAGCGCGAGCTGTCGCTGGAAGCCGGTTCGTCCTATGTCTGGGAGAAGCTCGACGGCGAGTCGAACGACTATCTGGCGCTGCGGTTCGCGGAGCGCTACACCTGTCAGATCACCGAGACGGCCAAGCTGGTGCAGTCGCTGGAATACGTGCCCGAGGCCGAAGACTTCGACAACTACCTGCTGACGGCGGAGGCGGGCATCGAGGCGGCGATCAACGACCACCTGAGCCTGCGCGTGGTGCTGCAGGACAAATACGACAACACGCCGGCGCCGGGCGCGGAGCGCAACGACGTGAGCCTGATCGCGGGCCTGAGCTACACGCTGTAGCCGGAAATCCGCGGAGACAGCAGCCGGGCGGGCAACCGCCCGGCTGTTTGTGTTGCGGGGGGGGGCGGGGGACGGGGGGGGGGTTATGCGCCGAGGACTTCGCGCAGCTTGGCGGCGGGGTCGGCGCGGTTGAAGGGCTTCGGGATGAAGGCCAGGCTGTCGTCGAGGACGCCGTTGCGGGCGATGACCTCGGCGGGGTAGCCGGACATGTACAGGACGCGCAGGCCGGGGCGCAGGGCGCAGAGGGTCCGGGCGAGGTCCCGGCCGTTCATGCCCGGCATGATGATGTCGGTGAGCAGCAGATGGATGGGATGGGAATCCTCCCGGGCAAGGCGGATGGCGTCGGCGGGGGAGACGGCGGAGCGGACGGTGTAGCCCAGGCTGTCGAGCACGCTGGCGGTCATGGCCAGGATGGAAGGCTCGTCTTCCACCAGGAGGATGGTCTTGCGTTCGCTTCGGGGCGGCGGGGGCGGCGGGGGCGGCGCCGGTTCCGCCGGCTGGCCGGCATGCCGGGGCAGGTGGATGTGAAACGCGGTGCCCCGGCCGGCTTCGCTCTCCACGTCAATGAAGCCATTGTGCTGGTGGACGATGCCGAAGACCATGGGCAGGCCCAGGCCGGTGCCTTTGTCGGGATCCTTGGTGGTGAAGAAGGGCTCGAACAGGTGTTCGAGGAGTTCGGGGTCGATGCCGGGGCCGTCGTCGCGGACGGTCAGGCGGACATAGTCGCCGGCCGCCGCGTCCGGATGGCGGGCGGGCGGCTCGGGCAGGGAGCAGTTGGCGGCAGCGATGTCGAGATGGCCGGTGCCGGCGATGGCGTCGCGTGCATTGAGGCAGAGATTGGTCAGGATCTGGTCGATCTGGGACGGGTCGGCCTGGACGGGCCACAGGCCGTCGGCGGGGGTCCAGCGCAGGTCGATGTTTTCGCCGATGAGGCGCTGAAGCATCTGGAGGGTGCCGGCGACCGTCTGGTTGAGGTCAAGGACGCGCGGCCGGCCGGTCTGGCGGCGGCCGAGGGCGAGGAGCTGGCGGGTGATGTCGCGGGAGCGGCGGGCGGCGTTGTGGATTTCGTCGAGTTCGGTCTGCAGGGCGGGCGGAAGCCCGGCCTGCATGCGGGCGAGTTCCACGGAGCTGAGGATGACCTGGATCATGTTGTTGAAATCGTGGGCGATGCCGCCGGCGAGCCGGCCGATGGATTCCATCTTCCGGGCCTGCGAGAGCCGGGATTCGAGCATGGCCCGCTGCTGTTCATCGCGCCGGCGCCGGTGGACGTTGACCAGCAGTTCGGCGAGGACGCGGAGGAGGTCCAGTTCCTGGCCGGTAAAGGCGTGGGGCCGGCGGACGGCGTCCAGGCCGAGGAAACCGATGCACTGGCCGTCCTCCATGAGGGGGACGCTGGCCAGGCTGAGGACGGACTGGGATTCGAGCAGGTCGCGGAGGGGGCTGGGCGGCAGGCCGTGGATGTCTTCGATCACCATGGGGCGGCCGGCGGTGTGGGCTTCGCTCCAGTCGGGCGCGAGGGTCCAGGGAACCTCCTGGAGCTGATCGATCAGCGACTCGATGCCCTCGGCGCACCACTCGTGGGTGTTGCGGGACGTTTGCCGATCGGGGTTGACCTCATAGAGATAGGCCCGGTCGGAGCCGGTGAATTCGCCCAGGAGGCGCAGGGCGTCCTGGATGGCGTCGTCCACGGTGTCGAGGGGCCGGTTGACGAAGGAAAACGAAATCCGGATGAGAAGCTGCTGGGCGAGGGTTTGCCGCTGGAGTTTTTCCTCGGCGGCTTTTTCGTCCTCGAGGATGCCGAGCAGGGCGCGGCGGGCGCGGGAGCTTTCCTCGAGCAGTGTGCGCATCTGTTCTTCGGTCGCGCTGCGTTCGGTGATGTCTTCGGCGATTTCGACGACGCCGGCGAGGCGTCCGTCGGCATCGAAGATGGGCGCGGCGCGTTCGTCCCAGATGCGGCCGTCGGGGGTCCGGACGCGGCCGTGGCCGGGCTGTCCGCTGCGGAGGGCGGCGACGCCCGGGCAGTCTTCGCAGGGGTGGTCGGGATCGGCCCAGAAGGCGTGGCAGGGTTTGCCGACGAGGGCGTCGGGGGGCTGGCCGACGGAGTCGGCGGCCGCCCGGTTGGCCCACCGGACCTGGAGGGATTTGTCGAGCAGCAGGACGTGCAGGGGGATGTTGTCGAGAATGGCTTTTTTCTGGATTTCGCTGGAGCGAAGCTCTTCGCGGGCCTGGCGGCGTTCGGTCACGTCCACGGAGAAGCCGCGGTAGGCGCGCAGGGTGCCGTCCGGATTCAGCTGGGGCATGCCGGTGGAGGCCAGCCAGCGGAGACCTCCGCCGGGCACGGGCACGGGATGTTCGAATTCCCGGAAGATCTCGCGACGGGAAAAGCGTTCAAAGATGTCCTGCTTGAAGGCGTCCCGTTTGCCGGGGGGATACAGGTCGAAGAAATGCCGGGAGCCGACGAGCGATTCCGGGGCGATGCCCAGGACGGCTTCGACAGCGGGGCTGACATAGGTGAAGAGCCCCTGGGGATTGATTTCCCAGTGGATGGTGCGGCTTTGGACGGCGAGTTCCTCGTAGCGCTGTTCGCTGCGGGCGAGTTCGGCCTGGCGCGCCTGCAGGCGGCGGCGGCTCCGGAGGAGGTGGAGGGCGCCGAGCGCCATCAGGATGACGAGGGCGGCGAGGGAGGCGGGCAGGGCGGCGTGGACGGCGACTTCGCGGAGCCACCGGCGGGCCGGAATGTCCACGCCGAGCAGGATAGGGCGGGATTCCGGTGCCGGGCGGGGCAGATGGACGAGGGCGCTGACCCAGATTCCCCACGGATCCCGGGACGGTCCTTCGACCCGGTCTTCTTCGGAGTCCAGGACCGCGCGGAGGGTGGGCGAGGCTTCGGCATACACCTGTCCGGGGGGGGAGAGATTGGGCGAGTCGTCCGGTTCGCTGTCCACCAGGAAGATGACGGCGCCGTCGGGGCGCCGGGTCATGAGATACAGGAATCGGTACTGGGGATTGGCGGAGCGGATGGCGGCGAGCTGGTGTTTGACCCAGGTGTAGTGGCGGTTGTCGAGGTCGGCGGCCGTGCCTTTCAGCACCCAGGCGCGGTGGGGATTGATGGCCATGGCGGCGACGCGGGCCTGCTGCAGCAGCTCGAGGCGGAGGGCCCGGTCGGCGCGGAAACCGGCCACCAGGGCGGCGGCGGCGATGAGCGCGGCGACGGCGGCGGCCGGCAGGAGGCGGCGGGGTGTGAGGAAGCGGCGGAGGTTCACGGAGCCGGCTCCGCGCTGGGATAGGGGGGCGGCTGGCCGAGGCGGGCGGCCAGGGCGTTGAGGTCGCGCTTGAGGTCGGCGATGCGCTCCTCGCGGCCGAGGGTGACGGTTTGCCAGCGGCGCAGTTCGTCGAGCTGCCGGGCCATGCGCTGTTCGTCCTCCTTGCGGTCGGTGATGTCGTGGAGGGTGCCGATGATGCCGGTGACGGCGCCGCGGGAGTCCCGGATGGCGGCCTTGTGGAACACGACCTCGCGCCAATCGCCCGCGGCGTTTTGGAGCCGGGATTCATAGGTCTGTTCGCCGGGATTTTCCAGCAGGGCGACATCCCGGGCGTGATAGGCCGCGGCCAGGTCGGCGGGGAGGATGTCGAAGACGGTGTGACCGGCGAGTTCCTCCGCGTTTTTTCCGAAGAAGGCGGCAAAGGCCTGGTTGAAGACCCGGTAGCGGCCTTCGCGGTCCTTGTAGAACACGGGCACGGGGATGGCATCCATCAGGCGGCGGTGGAAGGCTTCGCTTTCGCGCCGGGCTTCCTCGGCCTGCTTGAGATCGTCAATGTCCAGCAGCACGCCGTTCCAGATGATGGCGCCGTCGGGGAGCTGGCGCGGATTGGCGGAGCCGCGCAGCCATTTGGGGCGGCCGTCGGGGCGGAGGATGCGGAATTCCAGGCTCCAGGGCTCCTGGGTGTGTTCGGCGACGGTCATGGTGTGGTGGAACAAGGCGCGGTCGCCGACGTGCATGGAATCAAAGACCAGGGCGGAATAGGTGTCGTTGCCGAGGGGGCGTTCGAACAGGGCTTCGCAGCCGGCGCTCATGTAGGTGACCTCGAAGGAGCCGGTGCGGGCGGCCTGGAGCTGGTACACCACGCCGGGGATGTTGGCGGCGATATCCTGGAAGCGTTCGGCGCTGATGCGCAGGCGGTCTTCGGCGCGCTTGCGTTCGGTGATGTTGCGGGCGTTGATGACCACGCCGTGGATGGCCGGATCGTCCAGGAAGCTCTGCCCGGTGATTTCCACGTCCACCCAGTCGTCGGTCTTGTGGCGCTGGCGGCACTGGACCCGGCAGACCTGGTCGGGATTGGCGATGGCCCGCTGAAGCTCCGTCTGCACGCGGCCGAGGTCGTCGGGATGGACCAGGTCCGTCATGGACTTTCCGATGATTTCCTCGGGCCGGTATCCGCTGATGGCCTGTTCGGCGTCGCTGACATACCGCAGGGTGCCGTCGGCTTCAACGATGCCGATGATGTCGGCGGAATTCTTCACCAGGAGGCGGAATCGGGTTTCGCTGTCGCGGAGAGCTTCCTCGGTTTGCCTGCGTTCGGTGATGTCCTGGTTGACGCCGTAGGTTTTGACGGTGCGGCCCTGGCCGTCCTTGACGATGAAAAAGCGCACGGCGATGAAGCCGGGCCGGCCGTCGGCGAAGAGGATGCGGTGTTCGAACCGGCGGCTGTATTGCGGATCGGGGCTCTGGACGGCCCGGCGGGTTTCTTCGCGGACGATGTCCAGGTCGTCGGGATGGATGAATCGGCGGGCATACTCCGCGGCCGACATGTGGTAGCCGCCGACGGCCTCGGCGGTGGTGCGGAAGATGCGGTAGAAGTGGTCGTTGAAGGTGAATCGGTCGCGGTCCACGTCGTATTCCCAGTGGCCGGCGTGGGCCATGGCGAGGGCGTTGGACAGCTGGGCTTCGCTGCGGCGGATGGCCTGTTCCGCGCGCTTGTCGGCGGTGATGTCGCGGATGAAGGCGCCGACGCCGGTGCGGCCGAAGGGGAGGGGGACGGGGAACTTGACGGTCTGATAGGTTTTGTCGCCGACGGGTTCCTCGCTGGTGACGGGGGCGTTGTTCATCAGCGCCTGCCGGTCGCTGGCGCGGCATTTTTCCGCGGTTTCGCGGGGCATCAGGTCGAAGTCCGTCCGTCCGAGGATATCCGCTTCGTCGCGGCCGAGGAAAGCGTTGTTGGCGGGGTTGCTGATCCGGTAGCGGAAGGCGTCGTCCTTGAGGAAGACCATGTCGGAGGTGGCCTGGAGGAAGGTGCGGTAGCGGGCTTCGCTGTGGCGGACGGCCTCCTCGGCTTCCTGGCGCGCGGTGATGTCGCTGTCGGCCCCGCGGTAGCCGGCGAGACGGCCGTCGGCATCGAGGATCGGCACGCCGGTGGTTTCCAGAATGACCCGGCGTCCGTCCTTGCGCAGGACGGGATTGATCTTCTTGCGGAAGCCCTCCTTGCGTTCGGCGCGTTCGGCGGCGGCCCGGCGGATGTCCTCGCGCACTTCCGGGGCGAACAGGTCCAGGAAGTGCATCCGGCCGACCAGTTCTTCGGGGGTGTAGCCGAGGATCTGCTCCACGACGGGATTGGAGTAGGTATAGACGCCGGCGGCGTCCATTTCCCAGATCCATTCCCCGGCGGTTTCGGCGACCTGGCGGAACCGTTCCTCGCTTTCGCGCAGGGTCTGTTCGGCGCGCTTGCGTTCGGTAATGTCGCGGTCGGTGCCGATGTAGCCGACCGGGCGGCCGGCGGCGTCGTGCACCAGGGAAATCCGGGTGGCGGTCCAGAAGGTGCGTCCGGAGCGGTGCCGCTGGACGTGCTCGCCCTGCCAGCCGCCCCGCGTCTGCACCTGCCGGCGGAACTCGGATTCATCGGGGGGCGGGACCGCGCCGGCAAATTCGCGGTAGGGGCGGCCGAGGACCTCGCCGGCGGTGTAGCCGTAGAGTTCCTCGGCTCCGGGCCCCCAGTAGAGGATGCGCCCGTCCATGTCCGTGGCAACGATGGATTCGCTGACCGCGTCCATGAGGCGGGCTTGCAGGCGCAGCTCGTCCTGGGTTCGGGTTTGTTCCTTCAGCGCCTGGCGCAGTTGATATTGGCGGTAGCCTGTTTCCGAGATGAGGCGGGCGAGGCGGGAGAAGCAGGCCAGGATGCGGCGGGCCTTTTCCCGGTTCCAGCGCGGCACGCGCGCCAGCGCCGCCAGGTAGTCCTTTTCGTCAAAGCCGCAGCGCCGGGCCTGTTTCCGGAACGCCTCCTCATCCGCGGGTTCGTCGTCGAACAGCACCTGCCCCATGAACAGGTGGCCCAGGCGCTGCCCGGCGATGACCAGGGGCGCGGCCATGTCCCAGAGGCCGTTTTTGCAGCGGTAGATTCCGGGGCGGTCCGGTTCGGCCGCGGCGGCCAGCACGGTGTCGCTTTCCACGCAATGCCGATGCGTGTCGGGATGGACGCGGTGGAAGCGGGTGCAGATGTCCTGCCAGCCGGCCTTGACCAGCACGCGGCCCTTGCTGTCCACGATGGCCACGCTGATGTCTTCGAGGCCGTGAAAATCCTCCAGCAGCCCCTGCATGGCCGGGATGTCCAGCAGTTCGCCCAGCGAGGGAATCCGCTCCGGATTCCCCGCCGGATCGTCCGGGTTTTTCGCAACCTTGGTCATGGCGTGAAACAAAGACGAACGAGGGCGCCGGAGCGCCCCGCCTCCTTTATTAACAAAAGATTAGCGCACGAACCCCGACCGGGGTCAAGGGAATCCGACGGTTGTTTGCGAGTCCGGATTTTCCACGGCATGGAAAACTTTTTTCCACGGTGTGGAAAAGGACGGTGACAGATGGTACCGATATGCCACAATGGAAGGCGGCATGGAAGCGGCGGTGGACATCCGGGACGGGCGGGAAGAGCTGGCGCATGCGCTGGCGGAGCGGGTGCGGGCGGCGGCGGCGGAGGCCGCGGCGGCGCGCGGGCGCTTTTGCCTGGCCATTCCGGGCGGATCCGTCCTGGGGCTGCTGGCGGACGGACTGGCGGGGGGGGGCGCGGTGGATGCCCGGGACTGGGAGCTGTTCTGGACCGACGAGCGCGCGGTGCCGGCGGACGATTCCGACAGCAATGCCCGGGCCGCGCGGGAAACGCTGCTGCCCCGGCTGCGGCTTCCCTCCGGCCGGATTCATCCGATGGAGGGCGGGCGGGGGGCGGAGGAAGGCGCGCAGGCCTATGAAGCGGAACTGGCGCAGGCCTTCCGGTTGGGCCCGGACGAGTGGCCGCGGTTCGATCTGGTGCTGCTGGGCGTCGGCGAAGACGGCCATGTGGCGTCGCTGTTTCCCGGCAGCCCCGCGCTGCGGGAAACCCGGCGCCGGGCGGCGGCCGTGCACGACGCCCCCAAGCCGCCGCCGGACCGCATCACCCTGACGCTGCCGGTGCTGAATCACGCCCGCCAAATCCTTGTGGTCGCGGCGGGCCGGGCCAAGGCGCCGGTCGCCGCGCGCGTTCTCGCCGGCGGCGATGCCGCCGCCGCGCTGCCGGCGGCCCGGCTGCGGTCCGCCGGCGGCGGCCTGCGCTGGATGCTCGACCGAGCGGCGGCCGCGGACCTGGCCGCCAAGGAGACGCCATGAACCCCGAGATCCCCAACGCTCCCGCCACCAGCATCGTCATCTTCGGCGCCTCCGGTGACCTGACCCGCCGCAAGTTGATCCCGGCGCTGTACCACAACCGCAAGAAGGGGCGGCTGTGGGACAAGACCCGGATCGTCGGCGTGGCCCGGCGCGACTGGACCGACGAGGGGTTCCGCGAGCGCCTGCTCGACGGCGTGAAGCAGTTCGGCGGGCGGTTCGACGAGGATACCTGGCGGGATTTCATCCGGCGCGTCCGGTACGTGCGCGGCGATCTCGAGGAGCCGGGCGATTACGCGGAAGTGGACCGGCGGCTGCGCGGGATCGAAGGCGGCCCCGCCAACCGCCTGTACTACCTGGCGACGGCCCCGGAGCTCTACGGGCCGGCCTGCGACAGCCTCGCCGCCGCCGGCATGAACGCCGAAACCGAAGGCTGGCGGCGGATCATCATCGAAAAACCCTTCGGCCGCGACCTGGCTTCGGCGGTCCGGTTGAACCACCGCGTCAACGCGGCCTTCCGCGAACACCAGGTCTATCGCATTGACCACTACCTGGGAAAGGAAACCGCCCAGAACATCCTGTTTCTGCGGTTTGCCAACACCCTGTTCGAGCCGGTGTGGAACCGGCGCTATGTCTCCAACGTGCAGATCACCGTGGCCGAAGACGTGGATGTCGGCAGCCGCGGCGGCTACTACGACACCGCGGGCGTCCTGCGCGACATGTTCCAGAACCACCTCCTGCAGCTGCTGTCGCTGGTGGCGATGGAGCCGCCCGCCTCGCTGGATGCCAACGCCGTGCGCAACGAAAAAGCCAAGGTGCTCGGCAACCTCCGCCCCGTCCGGCTCGAGGACTCCGTGCGCGCCCAGTACGACGGCTACCGGCAGGCGGAGCGCGTCGCGCCCGGTTCGACCACGCCGACCTATGCCGCCCTCAAGCTGCACATTGACAACTGGCGCTGGAAGGGCGTGCCGTTCTACCTGCGCTCGGGCAAGGCGCTGGCGGCGCGCACCAGTTCCATCATCGTGGAGTTCCAGGCGCCGCCCGATGTCATGTTCGGCCTCGGCCGCAACCGGGGCTTCACCCCCAACATGCTGTCCATCTGCATTCAGCCCGAGGAAGGCGTCCACCTGCGCTTCGAGACCAAGGTGCCCGACACCGTCGCCGAATCGCGCTCCGCCAACATGGATTTCCGCTACCGCGAGGCGTTCCCGGACATCGTTCTGCCCGACGCCTACGAACGGCTGCTGCTGGATGCCCTGAAGGGCGACGCCTCGCTGTTCGCCCGCAACGACGGCATCGAAATCGCCTGGGGCCTGCTGGACCCGGTGCTGACCGGCTGGGAAAAGACGCCCGAGGTGTCGCCCCTGCACACCTACGCCCGGAAGAGCTGGGGACCGGCGGCGGCGGATGACCTGCTCGCCCGCGCCGGCCACGTCTGGCGCCTCGGATGCGGCGAAGAAGGGTGCTTGATATGATCAAAAGGTTTTGTTCGTTCCCCCGCGACCTTGCGTCGCGGGAGACAAAGGCTGGCTCCCCCACCGCGCAAGGCGGCGGGGCCCGCCCGATCCCGGAAAGGACCACCACATGAAAACCCAAGCGGACATCGGCGTCGTGGGTCTTGCCGTCATGGGCGAGAACCTCATTCTCAACATGGAAAGCCGCGGATTCACCGTGGCGTGCACGAACCGCACGGTGGCGAAGGTGGACGCCTTTCTCGCCGGCCGGGGACGGGGAAAGAAACTGATCGGCTGCCGCAGCCTGCAGGAGCTGGCGGACGCCCTGTCGCGTCCGCGCAGGATTCTGATGATGGTGCGCGCGGGTCGGCCGGTGGACGATCTGATCGGCGAACTGGCGCCGCTGCTGGAGCCGGGCGACATCCTGGTGGACGGCGGCAACAGCCACTATCCCGACACCATCCGGCGCGGCAAGGTGGCGGCGGAGCGCGGGCTGCTCTACGTGGGCGCCGGGGTGTCCGGCGGCGAAGAGGGCGCCCTGAAGGGCCCGTCCATCATGCCCGGCGGGCATCCGGAGGCCTGGCCGCACCTGCAGCCGATCTTCCAGGCCATCGCCGCCAAGGTGGACGACGGCACGCCCTGCTGCGACTGGATCGGGCCCGACGGATCGGGGCATTTCGTCAAGATGGTCCACAACGGCATCGAATACGGCGACATGCAGCTCATCGCCGAGGCCTACCACCTGATGGCGGACGGCCTGGGCCTGGCGCCCGCGGAGATGGCGGAGGTGTTCCGCACATGGAACCAGGGCCCGTTGGATTCCTATCTGATCGAAATCACGGCGGAGATTCTGGACAAGACCGACGACGAGACCGGGCGGCCGATGGTGGACGTGATTCTCGATGCGGCGGGACAGAAGGGGACGGGCAAATGGACGTCGCAGGCCGGGCTCGATCTCGGCGTCGGCATCCCCCAGATCGCCGAGGCGGTGTTTGCCCGCTGCCTGTCGGCCATCAAGGACGAACGCGTGGCGGCCAGCGGCGTGCTGGCCGGTCCGCAGGGCGGGCCGGCGCCGGACCGCGCGGCGTTCCTGGCCGACGCCGCCGTCGTGAGGAAGGGCTTGGCGTACCTCGACAAGGACCTCAAGTCGCTCAGCACGTTGTTCCCCGGCTC
>Ga0123329_1003101_pt1 | contig 14063 bp, 13 predicted proteins | sample BioC12SIPDNA_FD_89703 | JGI IMG/M metagenome (GOLD analysis project Ga0123329, IMG submission 89703) | Anaerobic biogas reactor microbial communites from Washington, USA - Biogas_R1_B C12 SIP DNA | ecosystem: Engineered > Bioreactor > Anaerobic > Unclassified | place: Washington, USA | collected... | reverse complement strand
CGCTGGAGGCGGTGCAGCTGCTCCATGCCCGCGGGGTGCGGGCCATCGGCCACGACACCCTCAACACCGACCCGGCCGAGCTGACCGACCGCGGGGAATACCCGGCGCAGCGCTGGTGGCTGGGAAACGACCGCTGGCAGGTGGAGCTGCTCACCGGCCTGGACGCAGTCCCTGCCACGGGCGCGCAGGTGTGGGTGTCCTGGCCGGTGCCCGCGGGTGGGTCATCGTTCCCGTGCCGGGCGATGGCGGTGGTCCCTCACCCCCGGTGAAGCCTGATCCGTCCGACCTCTGCGGTGTAGGTGGAGTTCATGAGGGGGTGCTCAGCCTCCTCTGTCAGATCCATCTGCCCGACGGCCCCGGCCCAGTACCGGAGAATCCGGCCCACCTCGGCGGTGGGGTCGTCAGACACAGCGTCCAGATCAATGCTCAAGGTCAGTCTCATCTCATCCTTCTTTCAGCGATTCACACCGTCGGAGACCTTCCGACCCCTATGAACCGTATCCTTGAACTGCTGGTTGGTAGTTCACACGGAATGAACAGCCTTTTCCTGCCCTGACCCTCAAAGAGGAGTTGAAGGAAATGAGAACCGGGGAGCTGGCCGCCTCATGCGGTGTGTCCACGCAGACCGTCCGGAACCTGGAGGCACGGGGACTCATCCCGGCCGCTGACAGGGAGCCCAACGGTTACCGCCGCTACGGGCAGGTCCACGTGTCAGCGCTCCACGCCTACCTCCACCTCTCCCGTGCTTTCGACCACGCGGCAGCCGGCCGGGTTCTCACCCTCCTGTGGGGCGGCGACACCGACTCCGCCCTGGATGCAGTCACCTCGCTCATCAGTGGACTCCACACCGATCTCGAGGAGGTGAACGACCTCGACGCGATTCTCCGGAAGGCTCCCCGGCAACGGGTCCGCCTGCCGTCCGCCCAGTACAGCATCGGGGAACTCGCACGTCATCTGCAGGTCCGCACCAGCACCCTCCGCGTGTGGGAACGGGAGGGGCTGCTCACTCCTGCGAGAGACCCGGCCACCCACTACCGCGTCTTCACCCATCGCGACGTCAACCGCGCCCGGTTGATCAAGACGCTCCGCAGGTCCGGGATGTCTGTTCCGCAGATCCGCGACGGACTCGACGAGATGGCGGCAGGCCACCGTACCGGACTACTTGCCGAGCGTCGGGCGCAACTGCGTCGGCGCCAGCGGACGGCGGTCCGGGCGCTGGCCTCCCTGGACCAGCTCCTGGATCACCCCCTGCTGGCCAGCGCGAACGGCAGCACCACCTGACCGGTACGCTCCGACAGGGCCGAGCCGGCCACGGTGACGGACCAGCCGGTGTCGATGAGGTCGGTGACCAGCAGCACCGGACCGTCGGTGGCCCCCACGCCGGTGAAGTCCCAGTGGTCGAGCAGCGCGGTGACGCGGTAGGCGGAGTTCTGGGCGGTGACCTCCCCCGCCCCGGGGCGCACGGGCAGCACCCCGGCGAAGCTCATCCGGCCCACCGCGGCGATCGCCTCGGCCAGCGCCGCGACGAACGCGGTGCGCTCCGGATCGTGCGAGCCCAGCGCCACCACGGTGGTGGGCCGCTGTGGCCAGTCCCAGTCGGAGAGCACCGCGACGATGCGCGGCAACCAGGTGTCCTGCTGCCACGGGGAGGTGGGGCGCCAGGAGGGGTCGTCGAGAAGTTGCGTCAACGCCGGGCCGCGGGCGATGTCGTTGAGGCGGCCCAGCGCGCGGCCGGGTTCCACGCCGTGGATGCGGCCGCGGACGGAGATCCCCGTGGGCCACTGGCGGCGCTGGGTGACACGGACGCCGGGGGCGGTGAGGCGGGCGTCGACACGTTCGGCGACGGCCGGGTCCACCGTCGCCTCCCGGCGCCGGCCGGTGCAGTTGTCGCACCGCCCGCAGGGCTGCGTGGCCTCCACGTCGTCGAGCTGGCCGCGCAGGAAGAGCATGCGGCAGGAGTCGGTGGTCTCGTAGGCGACCATCGCCTCCTGCTCTGCCCGCCGGGCCTGCGCGAGGCCGGCGTAGCGGGCGGCGTCGTACTCCCAGGGCTGACCGGTGGACACCCACCCGCCGCGGACGCGCCGGACCGCGCCGTCGACGTCGAGGACCTTGAGCACCTGGTCCAGGCGGGAGCGGGAGAGATCCACCTGGGCCTCCAGCCGCATGGTCGACTGGGCCTCCTCCCCCAGCACGCCGAGCAGGTGGCGCACGGTGGCCTCGTCGGGGAAGGAGACGGAGGCGAAGTACTCCCAGATGTCGCGGTCCTCGGCGCCCGGCAGGAGGATGACGTCCGCGCGGTCGGTGCCACGGCCCGCGCGGCCGATCTGCTGATAGTAGCTCACGGGCGAGCCCGGCGCGCCGACGTGGACGACGAAACCGAGGTCGGGTTTGTCGAAGCCCATGCCCAGCGCCGAGGTGGCCACCAGCGCCTTGAGTTCGTTGCCGATCAGCGCCTGCTCGAGCCTCTCGCGTTCCGTGGCCTCGGTGCGGCCGGTGTAGGCGGCGACGTTCCACCCGGCGGCCTCCAGCGCCTCCGCGAGATCCTCCGCGGCGGCGACGGTGAGGCAGTAGATGATGCCGGAGCCCTCGAGCTCCGCGAGGTGCGTGGCCAGCCAGGCGGGGCGCTGCGTGGTGTCCGGCAGGCGGACGACGGACAGGTGCAGCGACTCCCGGTCGAGCCCGCCGCGCAGCAGACCGGTGTCCTCCCCCAGCTGGGCCTGCACATCCGCGACAACGCGGTCGTTGGCCGTCGCAGTGGTGGCCAGGACGGGCACCCCGGGCCGCAGCCCCGCGAGCAGGTCCCGGATACGGCGGTAGTCGGGGCGGAAGTCGTGCCCCCAGTCGGAGATGCAGTGCGCCTCGTCGACGACGACCATGCCGACGGTCGCCGCCAGGGCGGGCAGCACCTCGTCCCGGAAGCCCGGGTTGTTCAGCCGCTCCGGGGACACCAGCAGCACGTCGACCTCCCCGGCGGCGACGCGGTCCTGGATCTCCTCCCACTCGGTCATGTTCGCGCTGTTGAGCGTGGCGGCGCGGATGCCGGCGCGCTGCGCGGCGGCCACCTGGTTGCGCATGAGCGCCAGCAGCGGGGAGATGATGAGGGAGGCCCCGGCCCCGGAGTCGCGCAGCAGTTTGGCGGCGATGAAGTACACCGCCGACTTGCCCCAGCCGGTGCGCTGCACGACGAGCATGCGGCGCCGCGCGTTCACGAGTGCGTCGATCGCGGTCCACTGGTCGTCGCGCAGCTGCGCGCCCGGCCCCGCGATGCCGGTGAGGAGTTCATTGGCCCGATCTCTGGTTGCCTGCATGGCCCCCACGCTAGACCACGTCCCCGACATTAGGCCTGAGCTGCGAGTTCATCGTCGATGTACACGTTGCGTGCGGCCCGGAAACCCACCGCGCCCATGAGCACGCAGATCGCGGCGAGCACCGGGAGGATGAGCGACCAGTCCCCCGTCGTCTCGCGCACCACGCCCACCACGAGCGGACCGACTGCCGCGATGACGTAGCCGACCGGCTGGACGAAACCGGAGAGCCGGGCGGTGACCAGCGGGACGCGGGAGCGGGCGGGGATGAGGGCGATGGCCGTCGGAAAGCAGAAGCCGCCGACGCCCAGCAGTGACGCCCACAGCATCGGCGAGGCGGCAGGCGCCAGCCACAGGCCCACGTACCCCGCCCCCATGAGCGCGGAGAAGAGCACCGGCAGCCACACGATGGAACGCAGCCGGTCGATGATGACCGGCATGATGAGCCCGCCGACGATGTTGAAGCTGCCGACCAGCGCCAGCGCCAGGCTCGCGGTGGAGGCGGGGACCCCGTGGTCGACGTAGATCTTCGGCAGCCAGCCCATCTGGATGTACGCGTGCATCGACTGCAGACCGAAGAACAGCATGAGGAACACCGCCGTCGGGGACCTCCACAGGGACACCTGCTTCACGACGCCCTCCTGCTCCCCCGCCGCCCGCGGCGAGGTGGACGTCGGCACGTCGCGTCCGACGCGCAGGACGACGAAGAACCAGACGACGACCTGCAGGGCAGCGGGGATGGCCCAGAGGAACAGGGCCCAGCGGAAGTCGTCGGAGAGCAGGGCGGTCAGCGGCCCGGCGGCACCCGAGATGCCCAGCACCGACCCGTAGACCGTCATGAGGGCGACGATGTGGCGGCCGCCGTGGTTCTTGATCCACGCCGGCAGCAGCACGTTCGCCAGCGCAATACCCACCGTGACGGAGACGGTGAGCACGATGAACGCCCATACGTCGCCCACCCAGGGGCGCGCCGCCAGGCCGAGCAGCGACAACGCCATGCCGATGAAGAGCGTGCGCGACAGCCCCAGCCGGGTGGCCAGCGGTACCGCCAGCAGACCCAGCAGGGAGAAGAACAGGCCGGGGATCGCCGTGATGACGCCGGCGAGGGAACCGCCGGCACCGAAGGCCTCGAGGGCGTCGCCGAGCACGGCGCCGAGGGAGGAGATGCCGGAGCGCAGGTTGACCGCCGCGAAGAACACGGCGGCGAAGAGCAGGAGCGCAGACAGGGCCTGCGTCGACCGCGGACGTGGGGTACTCACACTGGACCTCCTAGCGTTGTGTGGAGGCCCAGCCTAGTACGTCACACCTTTTACTGGACCGGGGCCCACTCCGGGCCGGTCTCCGCCAGCTCCGGGTCCAGCTTCTGGATGAGCGGCTGCGGCTTGCTCAGCGGCGTACCCGGGACGACCTCGACCCGCTCCCACACAGCCTGCTGCTGCGTGTAGTCACCCGTGATCACCGGGTAGGACGCGCCCTCCTCGGGCAGGCCGACGCCGACGAGCTCGACCGGCATGTCGTCGGTGACCTCCCGGATCTCCGGCTTCGCGGCCCACACGCCCTCCCGGCCGAGGGTCTCGTGCACCTGCTGCGCGATGTGCGGCAGGTACGGGGTGAGCAGGGTGTTGCAGTCGGAGACCACCTGCAGGGCGGTCCACAGGACGGTGGCCAGACGCTCACGCTGGGACTCGTCCTTGGCCAGCTTCCACGGCTCCTGGTCGGCGATGTAGGCGTTGGCCTCACCGACGACGTGCATGGCGGCGGTGATGCCGTTCTTGAACTTCGACAGCGCCAGGTTCTCTCCGACGATGTCGAAGGTCCGGGCCGCCAGGTCGAGGATGGCGGTGTCGGCGTCGGTGAGCTCGCCCGGGGTGGGGACCTCACCGAAGTTCTTGTGCGCCATGGAGACGGTGCGGTTGACCAGGTTGCCCCAGCCGTTGGCCAGCTCGTTGTTCACGCGGCGGACGAACTCGTCCCAGGTGAAGTCGGTGTCGGTGTTCTCTGGGCCGGCGACCGCGATGAAGTAGCGCAGCGGGTCCGGGCCGAACTCCGCGAGGAAGTCCTTGACGTAGATGACCACGCCCTTGGAGGAGGAGAACTTCGAGCCGGACATGGTGAGGAACTCGGAGGAGACGACCTCGGTCGGCAGGTTGATCTCACCGTACTTGTGGACCTCCCCGCCCTTCGCGCCCTTGCCGGCGTAGCCGAGCAGCTCGGCCGGCCAGATCTGGGAGTGGAAGGTGATGTTGTCCTTGCCCATGAAGTAGTAGCCCTCGGCGGCCGGGTCCTGCCACCACTGCTTCCAGGCGTCCGGGTTGCCGGAACGCCAGGCCCACTCGATGGAGGAGGAGAGGTAGCCGATGACGGCGTCGAACCAGACGTAGAGCTTCTTGGCGTTGTTGTCCGCCCAGCCCTCGACCGGGATCGGCACGCCCCAGTCGATGTCGCGGGTCATGGCGCGGGGACGCAGGTCCTCGAGCAGGTTGAGGGAGAACTTGAGCACGTTGGGACGCCAGTCCTCGCGGCCGCGCAGCCACTCCCCCAGCGCCTCGGCGAGGGAGGGCAGGTCGAGGAGGAAGTGCTCCGTCTCGACGAACTCCGGGGTCTCACCGTTGACCTTGGACACCGGGTTGATCAGGTCGGCCGGGTCGAGCTGGTTGCCGCAGTTGTCGCACTGGTCACCACGGGCGCCGTCGGCGCCGCACAGCGGGCAGGTGCCCTCGATGTAGCGGTCCGGCAGGGTGCGGCCGGTCGACGGGGAGACGGCACCCATGGTGGTCTCCTTGATCATGTAGCCGTTGTCGTACAGGCCGCGGAACAGCTCCTGCACCACCGCGTAGTGGTTGCGGGTGGTGGTGCGGGTGAACAGGTCGTAGGACAGGCCGAGACCGGCGAGGTCCTCGACGATCTGGCGGTTGTAGCGGTCGGCCAGTTCCTTGACCGTGACGTTCTCCTTGTCGGCCTGGACCAGGAGGGGTGTGCCGTGCTCGTCGGTGCCCGAGATCATGAGGACCTCGTTACCGATCATCCGCTGGTAGCGGGCGAAGACGTCGGAGGGGACGCCGAAACCGGCGACGTGTCCGATGTGGCGGGGGCCGTTCGCGTACGGCCAGGCGACGGAGACAAGCACAGACTGGGTCATGGGATACACCTTATTTCATGGCGTCCGGCTTGTTGCGCTTGGCCGATCGCTGGAGGCTCCGCGCCCGGCGTTCCTCCGCCTGCCGGTGCTCCGCGTGGATCCGTCGCTCACGTGCCAGACGGACCGCGAACTCGCGGTGGGAGCGCTGGTCGAGGTAGAGCGGATCGTTGCTCAGGTCCCTCCACAGGGCGACCATCAACAGGATGATCACGACGAGGAAGGGGCTGGCCGCGGCGATGGTGATCGCCTGCAGGTTGCCCAGGGAGTCCTCCGACGAGGTGAGCATGACCATGCCGACCGCCGCCGTCATCAGGCCCCACATCGCGGAGACCCACGGGGTGGCGTTGCTGCGGCCACCCTGCGACAGCGTGCCCATGACCGTCGAGGCGGAGTCGGCGGAGGTGATGAAGAACGTGCCCAGCAGAATCATGGCGACGAAGCCGGCCACGGTGCCGCCCGGCAGCTGGTGCAGGAGGTTGAACAGCTGCGACTCGGCGGTGCCGTCACCCCAGATGGAGGTGCCGTTCTGCTCGAGGATGATGGCGGTGCCACCGAAGATGGAGAACCACACGAGGGACACGAGCGACGGGACGACCAGGACGCCGATGGTGAACTCGCGGATGGTGCGGCCGCGGGAGATGCGGGCCAGGAACATGCCGACGAACGGGGACCAGGAGATCCACCACGCCCAGTAGAAGATGGTCCAGCTGGAGAGCCACTCGCCGGCGGTGCCGTCGGCGGACATGGCGGTACGGCCGGTCATCTGGAAGAACTGGGAGAAGTAGGAGGACAGGGACGTCGGGATGAGGTTGAGCACCGAGACCGTCGGCCCCAGGACGAACACGAAGATCGCCAGGAGCGCGGCGATGATCATGTTGGTGTTGGACAGGTACTGGATACCCTTGCCCACCCCGGAGATCGCGGAGATCATGAACGCCAGGGTGAGCACGCCGATGATGCCGACGATGGCCCCCGCGCCGGGATCCTCCATGAGACCCGAGGCCGAGAGCCCCGCGCGGATCTGCAGCGCACCGACGCCCAGGGAGGTCGCGGTGCCGAAGATGGTCGCCACGATGGCCAGGATGTCGATGAGCCGGCCGACCGGTCCGCGGGCACCCCGCTCACCGAGGAGCGGGACGAACGCCGAGGAGATCAGCTGCCGGCGGCCCAGGCGGAACGTCGAGTAGGCGATGGCCAGTCCGACGATGGCGTAGATCGACCACGGGTGCAGTGTCCAGTGGAAGAGGGTCGAGGCCATGGCGGTCCCGACCTCGTGCGGCTGGTGGGCCGGCACGCCGTCACGGTAGAAGGTGAGCGGCTCGGTGGCCCCGTAGAAGAGCAGACCGATGCCCATGCCTGCGGCGAACATCATGGCGATCCAGGAGACGGTGCGGAACTCCGGCTCCTCCTCGTCACCGCCGAGCATGATCGAGCCGAAGCGGGACAGCGCGACGACGATCATGAAGCCGACGAAGACGGTGCCGAAGATGATGAAGGCCCAGCCGAGGTTGTCCATGACGAAGGAGAGCGCGGCGGACCCGAAGTCCGCGAAACTGTCCGCGCCCAGCAGTCCCCAGGAGACGGTGCCGGTGACGACCAGGGCGGCCATGCCGATGATCCACCAGTCGAACCTCGGCTGTCCCGCGGCGGATTCGTGGACGACCGTCTCCCCGGCGGCCTGTTCGAGGCGGTCACCGATGGCGTCCGCGTCGTCCATCATGGCCGCGAGTTCGTGGGTGGCGGTATCTGGGTGTCCCGGTGAGGAGTCAGATGCAGTCATACCCTCAGCTTCTCGGGATACCCGGCGGGTATCAAAAAAAAGCCCCGGTCACAGGCCTGTTCCGGCCCCGAAAACAGGCGTGTGTCCTTTCCGTGACCTCCGGTATCCCCAGCTCACCGGGGGAATGACTGCACAGGGCCTCACAAAGCTGTAACAAACGGCCTACCGGGCCGCCAGCACCGCCTCGTAGAGCTCGCGGTTGGACACGCCCCGCCCGGCGGCCACGTCGCGGCAGGCGTCCTTGAGGCGCATCCCCTCCGCCACCAGCGACTCGACGACGGGCACCAGGGCCGCCACGTCGGCCTCGTCGGGGGCACCGCCCTCGATGACGACCGTGATCTCCCCCTTCACTCCCTCGGCGGCCCAGGCGGCCAGTTCCGGCAGGGTGCCGCGGCGGACCTCCTCGTAGGTCTTGGTCAGTTCCCGGCACACCGCCGCCCGGCGAGTCGGGCCGAGCACCTCCGCGGCGACCTCCAGGGTCTCGGCGAGGCGGTGCGGGGACTCGAAGAAGCAGACGGCGCGTTCCTCGGTGCGCAGCGACTCGAGCCACTCCCGGCGCGCACCCGACTTGCGTGGCGCGAAGCCGTCGAAAAGGAAACGTCCCACGGGCAGACCGGACAGGGCGAGGGCGGTGGGCACTGCGGAGGGGCCGGGGAGGCAGGTGACGGGGATGCCGGCGGTGTGGGCGGCGTCGACAAGCGAGAAGCCGGGGTCGGAGACCAGCGGCATGCCGGCGTCGGTGACGACGAGGACGACGCCGGAGCGGGCGGCGTCGATGAGCTGCTGTGCCCGCCCCTCCTCGTTGTGGTCGAAGTTGGAGACGACCCGGCCCGTGATCTCCACCCCGAGGGCGGCGGCGAGGTTGCGCACGCGGCGGGTGTCCTCGGCGGCGATGACGGCGGCCTCGGCGAGCGCGGCACGCAGACGCGGGGAGGCGTCGCCAATGTTGCCGAGCGGAGTCGCGGCGAGCACCACACCACGGGTGGGCAGAAGTGGGGCGGGAGTGACCATGACTGCCATGCTAGACCCCGTGGCAGGGGGCCGTATCCTAGACTCAGTCGGGTGAGTACCGTCGTCGAAGCACCCCGCCACGCCCGCCGCGTCCGTCCGGTGACCCCCCGGACCTGGGGGTGGACCCGCGCGGACACCGTGAGCACCCTCATCATCGCCGCACTCGCCCTGTTCACCCGTTTCATCGGGCTGACCACCGCCGTGTCCTCCGGCACGCCGGTCTTCGACGAGAAGCACTACGTCCCGCAGGCGTGGGACATGGTGCGCTCCGCGGTCAACCCCCTCATCGGCGGCATCGAGTCCAACCCGGGTTACGGCCTGGTCGTGCACCCGCCGCTGGGCAAACAGCTCCTCGCGGTGGGTGAGGTCATCTTCGGCTACACGCCGCTGGGGTGGCGCGTCATGGTCGCGTTCTTCGGCGCGGCGACGGTGGTGATGACGATGCTGCTGGTGCGGAGGTTGGCGGGCAGCTGGCAGGTCGCGACGTTCGCCGGGTTCATCGCGGTTCTCGACGGCGTCCTCCTCGTCGCCTCCCGCTTCGGCATGCTCGACATCTTCCAGGTGTTCTTCATCGTGGCGGCGGCGTTCGCCCTGGTCAACGACCATGAGCAGGTGCGCGCCCGGCTCCACGCCGCCTGGCTCGAGGGCCGTATGGGCGACTCCCCCCTGGGTCCGCGGCTGGGCTTCCGCTGGTGGCGTTTCACCGCCGGCGTGGCCCTCGGCCTGGCACTCGGCGTGAAGTGGTCCGGCCTGTACTACATGGCCTTCTTCGGGCTCATGGCGGTGTTCATGGACGCCGCCCTGCGCCGCCGCTACGCCGTCCCCCGCCCCTTCCTCGGGGCACTGCTCCGCGACGCCGTCCCCGCCTTCGCCTCCCTGGTCGTCCTCCCCGTGCTGCTCTACCTGTGGACCTGGCGCGCCTGGTTCGCCGGCGAGACCTCCGTCTACCGGCACGCCAAGGTCGACGGGCAGATGGACGCCGGGATCCTGCGGAAGGTGCTCCCCGACTGGGCGGCGGGTTTCTGGCACTACCACCAGTCCGTGCTCAACTTCCACGCCTCGCTGACCACCTCGGGGGGCCACTCGCACCCGTGGGACTCGAAGCCGTGGTCCTGGCTCGTCGCCTCCCGCCCCATCCTCTACTTCTCCTCCACCGGCATCGACTGCTCCGCCGGGGGCGAGTGCCGCCGCATGATCTACCTCTTCGGCACGCCCGCGATCTGGTGGCTCACCGTGCCGGTCCTGCTGTGGGCCGTGTGGTGCCTGGTGATCCGCCGCGACCGGCGTTTCCTCATCCCGGTGGTCGCCTTCGTGGCGGGTTTCCTCCCCTGGCTCATCGGCTACGACCGCCAGATGTACTTCTTCTACGCCACCGCGCTGTCGCCCTTCATCATCGCGATGCTGGCGCTGACGCTCGGGCAGCTGCACGGCACCGGGGCCCCGGTGCGGTGGTCGTGGGTGCGGCGCCTGGCCGACGGGGAGATCCGCTGGGGCACCGTGGCGGTCATCGGCTACCTGTCGCTGGTGCTGGCGTCGTTCCTGTACTGGTCGCCGATCCTCTACGGGTACATGGTCCCGGAGTCCTGGTACCAGTCGCTCATGTGGCTGCCCAGCTGGACCTGACCGGCGCCCGGCGCGCTACACCGGGTTCGCGCCCAGCTCCCGCCACCCGGCGCGCAGCACCACGTAGCCGTGGTGGCTCAGCCAGGTCCACGCCATGGCGATGAGGGTGAGGAAGAGCAGCAGCAGGCCCATCACCTGGCCGTCGGCGACGGTGTCGAGCACCACGTCGCGCACCAGGAAGCCGAACATGAAGGTCCACAGCGCGCCGACGAAGACGAGCAGCGAGGACACCAGACGCGGTTTCCAGGCCACCGTGAACAGGCCGAGCGCCAGCGAGAAGCGCATGGCGGCGGCGTTGACCAGCAGCGTGGCGGTCTGCGGGTCCGCGTCCGGGGAGACCACGCCCTCCGCGCCGACGGGGTTGAGGCCGCCGGCCTGACCGAGCAGCTGCACGCCCCACACGACCCAGAGGATGCCCGCGATGACGAGCAGGAAGCGGGCCACGGCGAGGCCGACCATGCGGGCGTTGGCGGTGCGCCGCCACTCGGGTTCGATGCCCGCGAGGATCACCTCGGAGAGGTCCGCGGGCGGGGCCATGCCACCGTCGGCGGGGTCGATGAACCGCAGCCGGCGGCTGAGTGCCAGGGCCTCGTCGTGGAACTGCCGGCAGCGGGCGCAGCCGGCGAGGTGCGCGTCGATGACGTCGTCATCGAGGGGCGACGGTTCGCCGTCGATCCGGGCGGAGAGTGCCGCCTGCACCTGGTCGTGGTCAATCACGTGTCAACACTCCATCAAGGCTCACCCGGCCGGATCCGAACACCACGATGATGAGCAGCGCCGCCAGCATGACCACCGGGTATTCCACGCCGCCGTGGGCGGTGAAGAATCCGGCGTCCAGGTGGACGAGCCACACCGCCGCGACCATGAGGAGCGCCAGCAGACCCGCGATGAACGTGGTGAGCAGTCCCACCACGAGCAGCGCGCCGCCGAGCATCTCGACGATCATGACGAGCCAGGCCGACAGCTGCGGCTGCGGCACCCCCCAGGCACTGAACTGCCCGGTGGTCTCGGTGAGGCCGGTGATCATGAGCTTGTCCCACCCGTGGGCGACGAACACGGTGCCGAGGACGATACGCAGTAGCAGCAGCGCAGCATCCCTCACAGCCGGTTTGTCCATGCGATTAGACTACCCCGAAACACCCCGCCCCCCGTTGACTGGAGCCCGCATGCTCATCGACACACCCATCGGCCCCCTGGTTCTGCGCGGCACCGACCGTGGTCTGACGTCCATCGACTTCGGCGGGGAGCCCGGCCCCGAGTCACCGCTGCTTCTCCACGCCGCCGCCCAGCTCACCGAGTACTTCGAGGGCCGTCGCCTGCTTTTCGACGTCCCCCTCGACCTCCCCGGCGAGGGCTTCCATGCCCGGGTCCAGGCCGCGCTGGCGGACATCCCCTACGGGGAGACCGTCTCCTACTCCGAACTCGCCGCGCTGTGCGGCAACCCGCGGGCGGTGCGCGCCGTGGGCTCCGCCTGCGCCGGCAACCCCGTCCCCGTCATCCGCCCCTGCCACCGGGTCCTGCGTTCCGACGGCTCCCTCGGTGGCTACCGCGGCGGGCTCGACGCCAAGACCTGGCTTCTCGACCACGAGAAGCGGGTCCGCGGGAACCTTTGAGCCCCGGGAGCAGTCCAATAGGACATGACTGACACAGACGACCTCATCATCGGCTCCGACGGCCTCGCCCGCCCCGCCTGGGCCGCGGGCACCGACCTCCTCCGCGACTACTACGACACCGAATGGGGCATGCCCGTCCGCACCGAGCAGGGCCTGTTCGAGCGGCTCTCCCTCGAGGCCTTCCAGGCCGGCCTGTCCTGGGAGCTCGTCCTGCGCAAGCGGGAGGGCTTCCGGCGTGCCTTCGCCGGTTTCGATCCGGACGTGGTGGCGGGCTTCGACGAGGAGGACGTCGACAAGCTCCTGGAGAACCCGGAGATCATCCGGAACCGCCGCAAGATCGAGGCGGTGCTCCGCAACGCGCAGGCCACGGTCGCGTTGCGGGCCGAAGGCGGGCTCGTGGACCTCGTCTGGTCCCACCGGCCCGCGGAGAACCTGCGGCCGCGGACCCTCGCGGACATCCCCGGCCGTTCACCGGAGTCGGAGGCCCTGGCGAAGGCCCTGAAGAAGGCGGGGTTCACCTTCGTCGGGCCGGTGATGTGTTTCGCGCTGATGGAGGCCGTCGGCGTGGTGGACACGCACCTTCTCGGATCGCACCGGCGCGGCACCTCGGGGGTGTGGGACTAGGAGCCCCCGGTGGCCAGCTCCAGGACCAGCTGGGTGTCATCCTCCGGGAGCACCCGCAGGTTCACCTGCCGGCCGACGCCCACCTGCTCGAGCGCGGACGGCGGGACGAACATCCCCTTGGACCGCTCGACCATGACGCCGTGGGGGTTGGTGAACCGCAGGACGGTCTCCATCCTGGTGTACCCGTGGCGGATCTCCCCGGTCGGCGTCGTCGACATGACGACCCCGGTGACCGGCACCCCACGCCTGTACACGTCGGCCGCCCGCGGGTCGACCAGACCCAGCTGCACGTGCTGGCGGTAGATCAGCTCCTGCGCCTCCTCCCGGCGTTCCTCCGGGACGGTGAACAGGCGACTCGGCTTCTTCGCCCGGTAGGCCACCGGCACGACGGTGCCGGGACTGAAGGCCGACATCTCGTGGGGCATCAGCAGCACCTTCATGTGCCCGGTGAACTCCTGCATGTCAGCACCCCGGACCCGGAGGTTGACGCGGAACTGGGGGATGTCGTTGATCGTCCAGGAGGTGCGCTCGACGCTCTGGACCGTTCCTGTCCCCAGGAGGACACCGGACGGATCCTCCCCGGTCCTGATGCCCGTATTCTGCTCGAGCTCCCTGTCGATTATCTCCTCGAGTTCATCCAGCTCCCTGAAGGCCTCCTTGTCCTCGCGGCTGCCCAGGGTGCTGGCGACGACGAGGAGGACCGCGCCGATGGCGGCCGGGATGACCCAGGGCGCATCCCAGCCGAGCGACCCGGTCTGGAAGTAGAAGTAGGGGGCGAGGCCGGCACCAGCGACGATGAGTACCGTGCCGATTACGTTGAGGATGTTCTTGAGATTCATGGCCTCATCATGAGCGTTCGCCACGGCTACCCTTCACGAGATTTCGGTCCACCTGTTGCCGCGTCTCCGTCCCGCCCCTATCGTCAGGCGCATGGCGCTGCCCTTCTCCCCGGATGTCCTCCGCCAGGT
>Ga0123329_1003097_pt1 | contig 14079 bp, 9 predicted proteins | sample BioC12SIPDNA_FD_89703 | JGI IMG/M metagenome (GOLD analysis project Ga0123329, IMG submission 89703) | Anaerobic biogas reactor microbial communites from Washington, USA - Biogas_R1_B C12 SIP DNA | ecosystem: Engineered > Bioreactor > Anaerobic > Unclassified | place: Washington, USA | collected... | reverse complement strand
GAAGCTATTTATGCGGCGGATAGTCCGTCCGGAACTACTATCGAAGCGAGACCGGCATGATGAATCGACACAGTGGTCGACTGGCGTGGAGCATTCTTGTGGCATTGGTGCTGGTAGGCCAGGCGTTTCCTCTGCTTGCAGCGGAAACGTTTGGATATGCGTCGCGCAAACCACAGTTGTGGGAGACCGAACGGCCGGCACTCGAGCAGGAGCCGGGCACGAATCTCTACTGGCACGACCCGCATCTGGGCACCTGGGAGACGTGCCGGCTATGGCCACCAGCCACCAACGGCTGCCCACCGTCGTGGTACGGCAAGGTGGAGATGCTGGCGCTGTTCCGGGACACGAGCGAGCTGGATTTTGCCACACTCGGTCCGGGAGGTCCCGTGGTGCTGGACACCGGCGGCCTTGATGCCGACTTTGGGGCAGGCGTCCGTGCTCTGATCGGCAAGACGCTCGGCGACTGGTATCGGCTGGAGGTCGGGTATTTCGGCTCCCATTCATGGGATGGTGACGCGGCGGTGCGCAACCAGGACGCGAACGACCAGGGGGGCACGGGCAACCTGTATTCGCCGTTCTCCAGCTTTGGCGCCTCGGCCGGAGTGGTCGGGCTGGACTACAACAACTTCGCATCGTTGCGTTTCAGTTCCACGCTCAACAATGGTGAAGTGAACCTGCGTCGCCGGGTGCTGATGCGTCCGGGCAGCTACGAGGCTTCGTTCCTGGTCGGCGGGCGCTACCTGAACATTGGCGAGGAGTTCGAGTATCTGACTCAGTCGAGTGTGCCGGGGCCGGGCACAACTACGAATCAGGTAGCGTTGGAGACCGACAACAGCATGATCGGCGTGCAGGTCGGGTTACTCAGCCAGTTCCTGGTGCAGCCGAAGTGCTGGGTCGACTTCGAAATGAAGGGGGGCATCTTCGCGAACCAGGTGTCGCTTGACCGTACGTACACGGTGGCGACCGACCAGGGAGGAACGGTGGTGTACGCCGGCGAGGACGAGCGCGACCGCACCTCGTTCGTGGGCGACCTGTCGCTGCAGGTCAACTACCAGTTCGCCCCGTCCTGGACGTTCTTCGCCGGTTACAACGCCATCTGGGTCACCGGCATTGCGCTCGGCGCAGAGAACTTCAGCAATGACACGGGGATGCTCACACTCGGTCCAACGCAGGTGGACCACAGCGGCGATGCGGTCTATCACGGCCCGAACATCGGCCTGGTATTCACCCACTGAGCGGCGTCAGTTGCCGGCCGTAGGTGGCTTTGAGCGTGGCGCTCCGGCATGGATGTAGCGAGTGTCGATGCGCAGGCGTTCCAGCGCCGCTTCGCTCGGCCGTGCCAGTTGCCGCACTGCGTCCATGATCTCGATCTCTTCCCGCCACCCCAGACGCGCGAGGAGTTCCTCGTGGGCCAGGCGGTGGATCCCCGTCTGATTTCCGCCGAGGTCCAGCGGCACGCGGTCCGGCGGGCGATGTTCGAGCGCCGCGAGGACACGGTCGCGCCTGGTGAGCGTCTCGCGATGCCTCGTCATACTGCGTACCTCCTGACGGGAATCGTGCATGGTCGGACCCGGCATCGCGCGCACGGTCAGCACACGGCTGGCGCACGCGTCGGACTCGGCCGATCATCGCGTGCGCGCTGGCCGCGGTCGAGCGAGCGTGGAGGGCTATTTTCCCGCGGGTTGATTGACAGCCGGCCACCTGGTGGATAACGATGGGGGGGAGTTACCGGGCGCTGACGGCATCGCACCACAGGAGATCGACATGGGTCAGTTACACATTGGCATGAACCTGGAAGCCACTCGCCATCACGACAAGCCGTTCGAGTGGGGGCTCGATCAGGCCGCCGACATGGGCTACGAGTACGTCGAGCCCATGGTGCACTTCGGACGGGAGCTGATGAGCGAGGCGGGCTATTTCCACACGTTTTCATTGTTCAACGATCCGCTGGCCATGAAGGAGATGTGCGACCAGCGCGGCCTGAAGATCTCCGGCCTCCAGGCGCACGGGCCCCTGGGACGCCCCGACTATCACGGCGAGTATCTCAAGCTGGCCGTCCGCTTCGCCGCGGCGTGTGGCGCGGCGGTCGTGAACACCGACGAGGGGATCAAGGCCCCGTGGACGACCGAGGAAGAGGACTTCGTGCTGATCAAGTACACGCTGCAGGAGGCCCTGTTCGTGGCCGAACGGCACGGCGTGCTGATCGGACTGGAATGCCACGCCCAGTATTCCCAGACTCCCGACGGCCTGGACCGCATCTACAACCTGGTCTCGTCACCGTCGCTCGGCATCAACCTCGATACGGGCAACGCGTACCTGGCCGGCCAGGATCCCTACAGCTGGCTGGAACGTGTCGCCGGGCGCCTGGTGCACCTGCACGCCAAAGACATCAGCGTTGCGCATTCGGATTCGGAGCGCGGCAAGGTGACCGGCACGCCGGTCGGCTGCGCCTGTGGCGATGGCGTGCTCGACTGGCGGCGTATCATCGACATCTGCCGCCAGGCGCCGCGCGATATCGTGCTGTCGGTCGAATGCGGCACGATCGAGCAAGCCAAGCGGAGCCTCGACCATCTGAAGTCCCTGCTGTGAGTGAGGAACCATGAACGCATATCAGCCCGGCGACGGATGTCGCAGTACGTTTTGCGCTGATCACCAGCCGCCCGCCGCTGCGGGTTCGGCCGGCGCCGGCACCTCGCGGCGCCGCTTCCTGGCTACCGCGGCCACCGCGCTGGCGGCCCCCTGGATCGTGCCGGCGTCCGCCCTGGGACGCGGCGGGCAGCTGCCCCCGAGTGAGCGGATCACCATCGGCATGCTGGGCGTCGGCAATCGGGGCAGCCACTCGCTGCGCGCCATGGAGCCGTTGCCGGACCATCAGGTGGTCGCCATTGCCGACCCGCGCCGGCAGCGCGCGGAGCTGGCGCAGCAGCAGGTGAACGCGTTCTACGCCCAGCGGCTGGGCGCTGAGCAGTTCCACGGCTGCGACATCTACAATGACTTCCGCGACGTCGTCGCCCGGGACGACATCGATGCGATCTGGGGCTGCGTCCCCGATCACTGGCACGGCGTGGCCTACAGCCACGTGATCACCGCCGGCAAGGACCTCTACGGAGAAAAGCCCCTCACCCGCTGGATCGACCAGGGCCGCCGCATCTGCGACCTGGTGCGGCAGTACAACTGCGTGTTCCAGACCGGCACGCAGCAGCGCAGCTCGCCGCACTTCCGGCAGGCCTGCGAACTGGCGATCGCCGGCTACCTGGGCCGGGTGCACACCATTCGCGTCGGCGCTCCGGGCGGCACGAGCTACCCGGCCGAGCCCCCTTGCGCGCCGCCCCCCGGGTTCGACTACGACCTGTGGACCGGCCCCGCGCCGTTCCTGCCGTTCGACACCAAACGCTGCGAATGGCTCGCCATGTACATGATCTCGCACTACTGCGCCGGCTTCATCACGAACTGGGGCGTGCACTACCTCGACATCGCCGGCTGGGGCTGCCCGGAAGTGTTCGACAAAAAGTTCGAAGCGGAAGGCAGCGGCGAGTTGCCGGCCGATGGCATGACCGACACGTGGATGTCGTGGCACCTGGAGCTGCGCTGGGAGAGCGGCCTGAAGATGGACTACAGCGACGACGACAACCCGAACCGGCACGGCTGCCGCTTCGAGGGGGACGAAGGCTGGGTGCACGTCAACCGCGACGGCATCTGGGCCGAGCCGGAGTCGCTGCTGACCGTGCAGCTCAAGCCGCAGGACACGCACCTGCATGTCAGCCCGCTGCACGGCGACCCGTACACGGCACACACGGCCGACTTCTTCCGCTCCATCCGCACGCGGCAGAACCCCGTGTCGCCGGTCGAGTCCGGGCATGCGGCCAGCACGCTCGGCAACGTGTCCGATATCGCTCTGCGGCTCGGCCGCAAAGTGACCTGGGATCCGCAGCAGCAGACCTTCGTCGACGACGATCTGGCCAATGCCATGCGTGACCGCGCGCTGCGCAGTCCGTGGAACATGATCGGCTAGACCGCTGCCCGACAGCCTGTGTCGGAATCCGCGCCGCGCGACGGGCTGGGCCCGCGGGCGGCGCCCGGCCGACGGCATTCGTGGAAGTGCAACCGCAGCAACTGGAGATACTCGAATGGGTCGCATCGCGAATTACCTGTGCATCAGCATGGCAGTCATCGGCGTGAGCGCAGGGTGGGCACACGCTCAGCCCTCGCTGGAACAGGCGTGGGAGGCGCTGCCGAACTATGAGTACGGTCAGGATCTGGCCGGCCAGTTGGCCATCGAACGCAGTGTGATCGAGGCGATGCAGACGCCCGAGCGCCGGGCCGAAATCGCCGCACGCTGCGCCCGGCTGCTGAGCCAGCCCGATACGACACTGGCCGCCAAGCAGTTCCTCTGCCTCCAGCTGCGACAGGTCGGCACGGCGGCGGAGGTCCCGCAGCTGGCACTGCTGCTCCCGGCTCCCGACACCTGGCAGATGGCGTTGCTGGCCATCGCCGCCATTCCCGGCCCGGAGTCGCTGGCGGTGCTCCGCACGGCGCTCGACCAGCTGGAGGGTGCGGCCCTGGTCGGTGCGATCCACGCGGTGGGTGCCCGCCAGGACAGCGGCTGCGTGCCGCGACTGATACAGCTGGCCGCAGCGCCCGACGAACTCGTGGCGCACGCCGCCCTGCGGGCGCTGACCAATATCGCCGACGAACAGGCCCTGACGTGGCTGCAGTCGCAAGCGGACCAGCAGAAGCCTTGGTCCGACGTCTGGGCCCAGTGCTTGGTGCGTGTCGCGGCCTCCCGGGCACAACAGGGGCAACGCGCGGAGGCCGCCGCACTGTGGACCCAGCTGAGCGACGCGCAGCAGCAGCCAGCCACGCGGCGCGCCGCGCTGGAAGGCCTGCTGCAACTGGATCCGGACGCCGCGGCCGATACCATCCGCGGCTGGTTTGTCGGCAGCGACCCGCTTGCACAGCAGGTGGCGGCAGCGCACCTGTCCGAACTGCCCGACGCCACGCTCGAGGAACTCAGCCGGCAGGTCGCCAGCCTGCCGGAAACCAGTGCCGTCGTGTTGATCGAGGTCCTGGCCGGCCGCCGGGGCCAGCACGTGCTGCCGTTCCTGATGGAGATGGTCGACAGCAACGTGCCGGCCGTGCAGCTGACCGGCCTGCGCTGCCTCGGCGCTCTGCACGACCCGTCCACCATCCCCACTCTGATCGACCGCCTGGCGGGAAACGAACAGATGGCGGCAGTCGCCCAGCAGGCGCTGGCCCGTATGCCGCGCGATGTGGTCGGGCCGGCGATTCTCGCCGCGCTCGACCGCCCGGAGATCCAGGAGGGTGTCATCAGCGTGCTCAAGGAACTCAAGTACTACGAGGCGATCGATCCGCTGATCGCCATCGCGGCCCAGCGCGACCCGGCCGCCTACGCACCGGCCCTCGACGGACTGCGGAGCATCGCCGATCCGGACAAGTATGACATTCCACGGCTGATGCAGTTGTTGTATCAGACCCAGCCCGGGACACACCGGGATGAAGTCGAAAAGACGATCGCCATCGTCTGCGACAAGGGACCGGCCGACCAGGACCGGGCGGCACTTGTCCTGCAGGCGTGGGACAGCGCTGACGATGCCCACAAGCTGCTCAGCCTGCCACTCCTGGGACGACTCGGCGGCGCCCGGGCCCGGCAGATCATCGAGTCGTATCTCGACGCGCCTGACAAGAATGCGCAGGAAGCTGCCGTGCGTGCCCTGTGCAACTGGCCTGACGCGGAGGTCGCCGATCAGCTGCTGAATGTCGCCAGCCACGCGCGCGACAAACGCCATGCCCGGTGGGCGCTCCGCGCCTTCGTGCGCGTCATCACCCTGCCCAGCGACCGCGAGCCCGACGCTACGCTGGCCCAATTGCAGCAGATCATGCAGCAGGCACACGAAACGGAAGACCGCGCCCTGATCATCTCCCGCGCGGCCACCGTTCGCACTCTGGCCTGCGTCCGCTGGGTCGCCGAGTACCTGGATGACCCCGCGCTCGCCCAGCCCGCCTGCGCCACGATCGTCGACCTGGCCCACCACCGCGAGTTGCGCCATCCCAACATGGACACGATCGGCCCCATCCTGGACAAGGTCGCTGCCACGAGCCGCGATGCGGCTGTCGTGGAACGCGCCAAACGCTACCGGCTCGGACTGTGAGCCGTCGGCTCGCACCGCTCGGTGCCACGGCGTCATCTTGACCAGCGGAGGGAGTGGGATTCGAACCCACGGTGGAGTGTAACCCCACGCAGGTTTTCAAGACCTGTGCCTTAAACCGCTCGGCCATCCCTCCGTGCGCCCCCCCCACAGCTTGCCACACACCCCGGGCAGGCTGGCGGGACCGGCACAGTGCCCGGTGCACCACGCCGCAGACGACTCGGGCTAAGTCTACCACAGGTAGACGCAACGACAAGCCTCGCCACTCCGCGCGACTTGCCAGGTTACCCCAGTCGAGCTCACTGCACGGCGCAGGCTACGTATTTTCATGTGGTTGATTGTGGCGCGTGGTCGGCCGCACGATAAATCCGCTGTAATCGGCAAGGTTGTGTAACCGCGCATCGAGTCACGGTCCGATACTTTCCCATAGCACACATCTCCGTGCCGTTCCGACGCCTCGGACACGGCGCGCTATTTCCTAGCATCTGATTTGAGGCGGTCCCGTGAAACGCATATTGCTGCCGTTATTGGTTGTCACTCTGTCGATGGGCATACAGGTGCGCGGTGCCGACGCACAGCGGGTGGTCCCGGGCACGGGCACGCACATCGACTACGTCGGCGACACGTTTGAAGACACGCAGTGGAAGTTCGTCCAGAAGGGGCCCAAGAGCTCCGCCGAACAAGACAATCAACCACGGTATCCGCTGGGGTATTCCACCAACAAGCGCTGGTTCGAAGGTCCTGAACGCGGCTATCCGGACAAGCTTGTCGTCATCCCGACACCAGAGTACGGTCTGGAGGGGAGCGAGTACGCGTTGCTCATCCGCACACTCAACTCGGGCGTGCCCAACCGGCCCTCGAACAGCCTGCAGCAGGATGACCTGATTGTTGACTGCATCGCGCGGCTGGGATCGGCCATCCCGGTATCGGAGACGCCCAATTGTGTGGTGCGTGTGTATCTGCCGCCCGACTATCAATGGGAGGATCGCACGGGTCCCCATTTCGGATTCCGCACCGGCTGTACCACGACGACCTACAAATCGACCGGCGGGCGGTTCCTGTCGAGCAGCCAGGCGACCGCCGAGCCGTACTGGCCGGGCATGTGGATCCACTACCGCCGCCCGGCCGATCGCAAAAACGGCCTGGCTCCCGCGTTTATCAAGGTGCGCGGCAACCGGCAGGGACGGGACTTCCACGTGAAGGACGTGCACCAGTTCGGCTGGTGGACACTGGGGATGACGCTCACCCCTGACGGGCAGGTGCACTACTACGCCAAACCGGGTGTGGACCCGCTGACCGAAGAGGACCACCTGACCTCCCAGTTCCCGTACGGTTTCCGGGCGGAGTATTTCCGGACGTTCTTCTTCAACATCTGCAACCGGGACGACGGGCGCACCTGGTCGACACCTTTCGTGATTGACGACCCGCAGCTGTACCTGGTCAAGGCAGCGCGGGTGCAGTCGATCGTCGAGCGGAAGCTGCAGGCCGCAGAGCATGCGACGGCCAAGAAGAGCGGGGGCGCGTCGGCCAAGCAGCGTTAGGCTTCGGGCGCGAGGCCGCGGAAGCGGCGCGCTTCACGATGGCATGCAACAATCCGGCGATGGACTTCCGCCATCAGTTGCTCGTCCGTCAACTGTGCGATTTCCTCGAGTGTGATCGGAGGTCCGAAGCAGGTGCGGAGCCGGGTGAGGCGTGGCCAGCGGCGCGAGCGTGGCCAGGCATCGTAGGCGCCGTCGATACCGACGGGCAGGATGGGCACCTTGCCGCGCCGGGCCAGCGCGCAGAAGCCCGGCTTGAGCGGCCCCACCTGACCGTCGAGCGTGCGGGTCCCCTCGGGGAAGATCAGCACCATTTCGCCCCGCTTGAGTCGGCGGAGAGTCTCTTTGATGCCACTGAGGCTCAGGCCGTCCCGATCAATCGGGATGGCCTCCAGGTACTGGATCAGCCGGCCGAAGAGGAACAGGTCGAACAGCGAATTGCGGGCCAGGAAGTTGATCTGTTTGCGGAAGCAGATGCCGACGAGCACGGGATCGAAATAGCTCTGGTGGTTGGCGCAGATCAGGGCTCCCGTGCCGCGCGGGATGTGTTCGCGTCCCTTCCAGCGGAACCCGAAGCAGCTCTTGGCAATCAGCCAGCAGAGCACCCAGAAGAACTGGTAGCCGGCACTTTTCCAGAGTGGTCGTGTCATTCCCATGCGTCTGCTGTCCCTCGTTCGCGCACCAGGCGTTCCAGCGTATCGACGACCTGCGTTTGTGTCAGCCCATCCGTGTCGACGATCAGCGCGTCGGGGGCCGGTGTGAGCGGTCCGCAGGCGCGCCGCGCGTCGCGCGCGTCGCGCTGGTTCTGCTGGGCCAGCACGTCCTCGAGCATCATGGACTCGCCGCGCTCCTGCAACTGCTGCCACCGGCGCCGCGCCCGTTCGCGGGGTGACGCGATCAGGAAGAACTTGCACTCCGCCGCGGGAAACGCCACGGTGCCCTGATCGCGCCCTTCCGTGACCACATGGCGGCCGTGTGCCAACCGGCGCTGGAGTGCCACCAGCTGTGCGCGCACCAGCGGGTTGTCGGCGACGTAGCGGGTGTTGTGGGTCACTTCCTGGCTGCGGATCGCCAGCGTGACATCCTGGCCGTCGACCAGGATGCGGTGGGAGTCGAACACCAGCGGCAGATGCGCGGCCAGCTCAGCCACCGCCGTCTGGTCGTCCCACGCCAACCCCTGCCGGGCGGCCGCCCACGCCACGGCCCGGTACATGGCCCCCGTGTCCAGGAAGCAGAACCCCAGTCGCCGGGCCAGTTCCCGGGCCACCGTACTCTTGCCCGCCCCGGCGGGTCCGTCAATGGTCACGATCATCGCGCGCGCCACCTGTCGCAGCTGTCGATCACCAGCGGGCCTCCACTTCCAGATACTCGTGGGCTCCCAGGTCGATCTCCACCCCGCCATCGCGCACGCTCAGACTGCCTGTGGTCTGGCCGGCAAAGCTCAGTTTGTAGGCCGCGTGGATGGCGCGGAAGGCGGTCAACCGGGTGTGCACGGTGCGGCCAGCCGTCTCGAGCAGCCGCACGCGCAGACCGACCACGAACCCGTTGAGCACCAGGGGTGACCAGGCGGTGGCCGTGACATTGCGGCGATCGATGTGGAACATCCAGCCCTGCGTCGGCCCGGCCGGTGGGCCGGTCGTCCGCAGCACGGCCGTCGGCGGGGACAGCAGGGCCAGCGCCTCGGGCAGCGGGTGCTTCACATCCAGCCCTATCCCCAACTCGAAGCGGCGCGCCCGCTCGCCCCGCACCAGGAGCAGGCTGTCGAGCATCCGTTCGTCGGTCCGCAGGTGAAAGGGCAGGCCGCCGGTAAGCAGCACGACGTTCGGCCCGCCTTCGTCGATCTCGATGTAGAGCGGCGCTTCGAGCTGCTTCGCTTCCGCACGCTCGCGCAACTCGTTCACGCCGCGCCACAGATCGGCCCCCTCGTCCGACCAGGCGAACCGGCAGGCATAGTAGGACTCCCACGGATTGTCCCCCAGCGGCAGGACCGGCTCGAGCTCGATCGACACGTGCAGCACGCGACTGCCGCGCCAGACGCGATACCACTGCCGGAAGTTCGCCACCAGTTCGCCGCGCGCGGTCAGCAGGCGGCCTCGGGAGACAATCTCGCCCATCGCGCTGGTCGCCACGCTCACCTGCACGCTGTCGGCCACCATGACCGAATAGGGCGTCGCCTCCCCGCGCCGCGACGATGCGGCCGGCAGCCGGCACGCCAGCTGCTGCGACAGCCGGTTGTTCCGCTGTTCATAGCCGTTGAGCGACTGCAGCGCCCCGGTCGTGCGGCTGATCCGCGCTTCGAAAAACTCGTTGAACAGACGGTGTCCCTGGGCGAGCACCTGGGGGGCCGACCCGGCCGGCGCCGCCTCCGCCCCGCTCTCGACCCACACATAGCCCATCGCCGGCACGTCCGCGACCACATAGCGATGCGCTTCGGCACTGGCCGCCGCATAGATCGGCTTGGTGATCTCCGGCAGCTGCGACAATTGCGGCAGATCCACCCCCATGCGTCGCACCACGGCCGTCGGGTTCCACAGCAGATAGCCGGGGGTGGACGCTCCCGCACGCTGGCCGAGAATGCCGGCCGCGTCCTGCAGACGCCCCGCCAGCACGTCAGCGACCCGCTCATCCAGCCCCTCGTCGCACGGTTCATCGGCCGACCCGTCCACCTCTTCCCACAGCGCGGCAATCGACTCGATTGGTCGGTTGCGCACCAGAGCGACCACGGTGCCCAGCGCCTCGGCGGCCCGTAACGCCACGTGGCGGCGCCAGTAGCGGACCGAAGTAGAGACCGGGTCGACCTGTTCGCGCGCCACGGCCAGAGCCAGACAGGGCGAACGATACTGGTCCGCCTTGAACCGCTCACTCGTACCCGGATACCCCGTGTCGCGGAAGTACTGTTCGGCCGTGACGAACTTCCCCAGCATGGTGCCGTAGCGGGCGATCCGCCGCAGGTCGTGATACCAGGGGCTGACGTGGCCTGGCCAGTGCGCCAAGCACAGCGTGGCCACATGGTCCGAGTCCATCGTCTCGCGCAGCTTGCTGGCCAGCGCCAGGAACGTCGCCGCGCGAGCCGCATCAAGCGGCATCCGGCCAATCGCGTCAATGGACGAACGATCGGGCCCTTGCCAGCGGATCTTCACCTGGGACACTTCCGGATACTTCCCTTCGCTCAACGCCACGTGCAGCGCTCCGGTGTAGCCCAGCCGGTGCAGCAGCTGCGGGTACAACACCGAGACGCCGTAGTTGCGGCGGGCGTAGACGCGGGGCTGCACACCGAGCAGCTCGTCGTGCTGCTGCAATCCCTGCAGGAAACGGCGCAGCACCGTCTCGCAGCTGTGCAGCGGTGACCGGCCTTCCTGCCATTCGCCCCCCACCAGCCCCAGATGGCCGGCCGCCAACGCTCGCTCGACCGCCGCAAACGACTCCGGCAGCCGCGCGTGCATGTCGGCCAGCAGCTGGCCGGTGAGCAGCAGATTGGTGGGGATCTCCGTCTGCAGCTGGGCGATCAGGGGGGCGCCGAGCGTATGGGGGGCCAGCAGCGTCAGGTCCAGCAGGTAGGCGTCCACGGCGTAGTAGTGAGCGCGTTCCTGGGACAGCAGGTCAAAGCACGCGGTCAGGCGATCCCGGGCCGCCGCCTGGTCCCCCGACACGGCGGCCTGAGCGCCGGCCACGACCTGCTGGAAGAACTGCGTTTCGTCCAGATTCGTCGCGTACCGCATCTGGCGCGTGAGCAGTTCGACCTGCAGGAAGCAGTAACCCAGCGCCAGGAAGTCAGCCGTTACGTCGGCGTCCAGCGCAGCCATCTGGTCCCGCAGCGGCTGGAGCGCTCGTTCCAGAATCGCCTCCCGCGTCAGATTGCCCTCGATCCAGCAGGCCCCCTCGGTAGCAGCGCGAGCCGCAAGGTCGGCTGCAATGTGGTGAGCACTGACAGCCGGCGCCAGAATCAACCGCCCGGTCAGCTCGGCCGGCGGATTGTCACCGCGGCACCAGCGGGGCGCTCCGCCCGTGGCGGCCAACAGTGCCGGGTGCCAGAGAGCGGTCCACGCGGCGAGCAGTCCGTCGGCATCGTCCCCTTCGTGATGCAGCGGAAAGTCCTCAAGCCCGTGGCATGGCAGTAGGACGTATGATTCCCGATATGTCATGCGTGTGTCAGTCGTCGTGTGTCAGTCGTATGGAGGGGGGGTGAACGTGGCCGTCAGCCCTTCACCATATCGGGCCAGTGGGGGAATGTCGAGGAAGCATGCGCCGGTTTCACGCCGCGGCGCGCGGCTGCCGTGTACGGGCCAGCCGGCCGGAGAATCGGTCCTTTCAGGGGGGAATTCATTGACAGTTGGTACGACACCTTTGTACAGTGGAAAGGGATCAGAGAATCTGGTGGCTCCCTGTCTGTGTCCCCGTCCCATCTCCTGCTTTTGTCAGGTATTCTCAGCGCGTGCGGGGGTCACCGGCACAGGTATCCAGATTTTCCGTGATCACGTTGTTGTCGTTCGTACAGCAGCCGGGTTGCTGGAACCGACACGCCTTCGGAGTTGAGGGGACGATTCATGGCGAAGAAAGCCGGCGTATGGGGTATCGATATCGGTCAGGCCGCGTTCAAGGCTTTGCGCTGCACGCTGCAGAACGGCGAAGTCGTCGCGGACGCCTTCGACTATATCGAGTATCCGAAGATCCTGAGTCAGCCGGAGGCGGAACCGGAGAAGATGGTGCGGGACGCCATCAAACAGTTCCTCTCCCGCAATGACGTCCATGGCTACAGGATCGCTCTGGCCGTGCCGGGGCAGAGCGGTCTGGCGAAATTCTTCAAGCCGCCGCCCGTCGATTCCAAGTTGATTCCGGACATCGTCAAGTTTGAAGCGCGGCAGCAGATCCCGTTTGCACTGGAAGACGTGATCTGGGACTTCCAGCAGATGGGAGGGGGCGAGGTCGACGGTATCGCGCTGGAGACGGAAGTCGGCCTGTTCGCGATGAAACGCGAGCAGGTGTACCGTGCGATGCGGCCGTTCCAGGACGTGGGGGTGGAGCTGGACATCATCCAGCTGGCGCCGCTGAGCATCTACAACTTCGTGGCGTATGACATCCTGCGCGACGTGTCGGCGGTGGCCGAATACGACCCGGAGAATCCGCCACCATCGCTCGTCGTGCTGTCGATGGGGACCGATACCACCGACCTGGTCATCACCAACGGGTTCCGCGTGTGGCAGCGCAGCGTGCCGTTGGGGGGCAACCATTTCACCAAGCAGTTGACTAAAGAACTCAAGCTGACCTTTGCCAAGGCAGAGCACCTGAAGCGCAACGCGCGGCAGGCGGAAGACCCGCGTCTGGTGTTCCAGGCCATGCGCGCGGTGTTCAACGATCTGGTGACGGAAGTCCAGCGTTCGATCGGCTATTTCCAGGGGATCGACCGCAAAGCCAAGATCGACGGAGTGGTCGTGCTGGGCAACGCCGTCAAACTGCCCGGCCTGCCGCAGTACCTGGCCAAGAACCTGGGCTACAGCGTCAACAACTTCGAAGCCTTCGCCCACCTGACCGGCTCGTCCGTCCTGTCAGCGCCGGCCTTCAAGGACAATCAGCTGTCGTTCGGAGTCTGCTACGGCCTGTGCCTGCAGGGGCTGGGGGTCGCCAAACTGCACACCAACCTGGTGCCGCGGGAGATCATGACCGAACGGCTGGTGCGGTCCAAGAAACCATGGGCCGTCGCCTCCGTCGCAGCACTGCTGCTGGCCTGCACATTCAACGTCTTCTTCCACTACGGACGCCTGCATCAGGTCACCGACGACCGGGCCGTGGCCGGTATCAGCTGGAAGAAGGCGGTCTCGGAAATCGAGAGCGCGCAGGGGCTGAGCAGCCAGTTCACGAGCGACGACCAAAGCCTCACCGGTCAGCTCGAACGCATCACCGCCATCGGTGAAGAACTGGTCGGCAATGCCGATCGCCGCATGCTGTGGCTGGAAGTGCTCAAGGCCGTCAACTCGGCGCTGCCACAGACGCCCGGTGTCCAGCCGGGTGAGATCCCGGACGTCGAAAAGCTGCCCTTCCAGCAACGCGAGGAGATCCACGTCGAGCAGTTGGAGGTGCAGTACTTCGACGACCTGTCGCTGTGGTTCAACGATGAGGTCCAAAAGAAGTACATCGAGACGCAGCAGTCGCTCGGCGTCATGGTTGCCCCCGCCAGCGACTCCAGCGCGGCGAACGAGACCATGTCCGGGGACGGCAGTGCGTCCGGGGGCGGCAGTGCGACTGGACCAACCGGTGAAGGGTGGGTGATACAACTGCAGTGCTACCACTACTTCAATTCGGACCGCGCGAAAGAAGGTCTCTGGCACGTCAACCATACGCTGATCAGCAACCTGCGCATGCAGGAGGTGATCCTGCCG
>Ga0123329_1003091_pt1 | contig 14093 bp, 16 predicted proteins | sample BioC12SIPDNA_FD_89703 | JGI IMG/M metagenome (GOLD analysis project Ga0123329, IMG submission 89703) | Anaerobic biogas reactor microbial communites from Washington, USA - Biogas_R1_B C12 SIP DNA | ecosystem: Engineered > Bioreactor > Anaerobic > Unclassified | place: Washington, USA | collected... | reverse complement strand
TTCGGAGCCGGTGACATCCGCCCGGCGCAGGGACACGGGCCGGCGGTGGACCGCGGCGACGGCTGCGGAGGCCTCACGGGCGAGGTCGGCGATCCCGCCCAGTTCCAGGAGGGGTTGCAGCGGGTCTGTCGCGGGCATATCCACTACGATAGCCGTCGAGGGTGTGCGCATTCATCATGAATCCGTGACACCATGGGCTGATAACGCTGGACAATGGAACCTAGGAAGGCACACCGTGAGCAACGACGGACTGTACACCGATGGACCGAAGGACTTCACTCCTCGGGTCAACTCCATCCCGCTGAGCGATGTCGACACCACCCGGGCCGGTGAGGGCTCGATCGGCGACCTGGTGTCGAACGCCACCGCCCAGATGTCGAGCCTGTTCCGCTCCGAGGTGGAGCTGGCCAAGACCGAGCTCGCGGGCGAGGCCAAGAAGGGTGCGATGGGTGGTGGCCTGTTCGGCGTCGCCGGCGTCATCGGCCTGTACAGCTCGTTCTTCTTTTTCTTCTTCCTCGCTGAGCTGCTGTCCACCTGGCTGGAGCGCTGGGCGTCGTTCCTCATCGTCTTCCTCATCATGGTCGTCCTCGCCGCGGTGCTCGCACTGTTCGGCTGGAAGAAGATCAAGAAGATGGGTGCACCGAAGAAGACGATCGACTCGGTCAACGAGCTGAAGAACCTCGTCCCCGGTCAGGCGGAGAAGAAGCTGGAGGCCCGCAACCGGGGCCTGTACAGCTAGTCTCCCCCGATCTTCTCCTCCGCCCGGCGTCCCTGCGACCGGGCGGTCTTTCTGTTGTCCCCTCCCCGGAAGGAGCCCGACGTGGCGGACGCACCCCTGTCCCCCTCCGTGGTGGAGCTGCCCGGCCCTTTCGAGCACGTGCTCGTCCACACCCGCGGCCTGCGGCTGCATGCGGCGGTCGCCGGCGATCCGGCAGCCCCGCTCATCGTGCTGCTGCACGGCTCCTTCGGTGGCTGGTTCGACTATCTTGACGTCATCGCCCCGCTGGCGGAGGGGGGCTTCCATGTCGCGGCTGTTGACGCCCGCGGCTACGGCCTCTCCGACAAACCCCCGGCGGTGGCCGGTGACGACCTGCGCACCGCCGCCGGTGACATCGCGGGCCTCATCCTCGCCCTCGGGCATGACGACGCCGTGGTGGTCGGCTCCGACACCGGCGGCAGCGTCGCGTGGGCCCTGGCCTCCGCGTACCCGGAACGGGTGAGTGCGCTCGTCTCGGTCGCCGCGGCCTTCCCCAGCGACCTGCGTCAGGCGATGCTCACCCGCCCGTGGAGCTTCGCGTGGATGATCGCCCGCAGCCTCGTCTCCCGCGCACCGTCCTCCCTGCTCACCCGGATCCCCCGGCTGGGGGCGGTGGCCTACCGTCGGCAGCTGCTGCTCAACACCGCCCCGGGTTTCCACTCCTCCCGGCGTTTCGACGACACCCTTCAGCTACGCCGCACGGCCGCCCGGATCGGCCGCGCCCCGGCAGCCATCGTCCGCAACAACCGGTTGCTCACCTCCGCGGTCACCCCGCGGTGGGCGAGCGAGAAGGTCACCGCCCCCACCCTGCTGCTCGAGCCGGCGCTACCGGCCTGGCGTCACCTCAACGCCCTGTCCCGGGCGCGGGTGGCCGGCCCGGTGGAGGTCACCGGGGTCCCGGGGACGAAGAACCTGCCGCAGATCGAGGACCCGTCGGGGTTCGTCACCGCGGTGCTCGGTTTCCTCGGCCGTCACCTCTGACTGCTGCACTCACTGCCCTTATCGCACCACACACGCCTGCGTGTCCACTTCCGTGGACAGGGCGGTCACGTCCCCGATGTGCTTGCGCACCTCGGCGGCGGTGAGGGCGTAACCGGTGTCGGTCTGGTCGACGCTGGCGCCGAAGACGAGACCGAGGACGGCGCCGTCCCGGTCGACCAGCGGCCCGCCGGAGTTGCCCTGCCGGATGGTGCCGCGGACGGTGTAGGCCTCCCGCTCGATGCGGCCCGAGGCGTAGATGTCCGGCCCGGCGATGATGAGCTTGTCGCGGACGCGGGCGGGGGCGGCCTCGAAGGGGCCGGAGTCGGGGAAGCCCATGACCAGGGCGTCCGCACCCGTGTCCGCGGGTTCCGCGGCCCAGTTCAGCGGAGCCAGCCCCAGGTCGGGGCTGTGGAGGACGGCGATGTCGATCTCGGGGTTGTAGTAGACCACCTCGGCGTCCTTGACCCCCAGGACGGTGTCCAGGCGCACGGTCTCGGTGCCGGCGACGACATGGGCGTTGGTGACCACGTAATCGGGGGCGGTGACGAAGCCGGAGCCCATGAGACGGCGACGGCAGGTGCTGGAGTCACCCATGACGTGGATGACGGAGGGGCGCAGCGCCTCGACGAGCCCGGGGTCGCCGACGTCCATGTTGGGTGCCTCGACCTCGCGGGCCACCGGCTCGTCGAAGGGCGAGAACAGCGGCGGCAGGCCGGAGTCGTTGAGCATGACCGAGATGCGCGAGGGCAGCTGGTCGAGGCCGGGCGGGGTGGCGGAGTCGACGGCGCTGAGGATGGTGGAGTTGCGGATGCCGTTGCTCACCGGGCCGGTGAGGCCGGCGGCGAGCGGGATGGAGATGAGCCAGATGACGATCATCGTCGCGGCCGCCGAGAACAGCGCGCCGATGGCGGAGTCGATGGTCTGGGAGGTGCGCATGCGCATCCGGTCACGCACCGAACCGCCGAGCATGCCGCCGATGAGGTTGCCCAGGCCGACGAGCAGGATGATGGTGCCCAGCCCCAGCAGGAAGCGCAGGGCGGTCGACTCGGTGAGCTGCATGACCGGCGGGGCGACGGCGGCACCGATGATGAGGCCGGCGACGATGCCGATGGTGGACAGGACCGACGAGAAGGCACCCTGCCGCCACCCGCTGACGATCGCCAGCAGGAGTGCGAGGACGATGAGTCCGTCGACGATGAGGGCGGATGTCACGTGGGTGGTCACCTTTCCGGATGGGTTATCGGAGGAATCTTATCTGGTTGAGCTGTGGCTCATTGTTGCGTGACTTTTCCAGCGTGGCGGACAGGTCGAGGGTGGTGTCCCGGTCCCAGGGCTGTTCCCAGCCGGCCTGGTGGATGAGGGCGGAGATGAGGCCGGCGGTGAAGCCCCACACGAGGTAGCCGTGGGAGGTGAAGGCGGGCCCGGACCAGCCGGACCAGCCGACCATGAGGCGGTTGCGGGGATCGATGAGGTCGTGGAGCCGGGCGTGGAAGACGTCGTCGGTCTCGGCGGGGCTGGCCACCCCGACCCGGGAGGGGCTGTGCCGGTGGGCGAGGACGGGGTGAACGGGGTAGCCGGAGGCGCGGATGTGCACGGGGTCGAGGGCGGCGACGGGGGTGACGGCGGTGCGGTCGAGGCCGGTCTCCTCCCAGGCCTCCCGCAGGGCGGCGTCGACGGCGTTGACGTCGTCGGGGTCGATACGGCCGCCGGGGAAGGCGATCTGGCCGGAGTGCGAGCGCATCGTCGGGGTGCGGTGGGTGAGCAGGATCGTCGCGTCCTCTGGCAGGGAGTCGGAGAGGCTGCCGGTGCCGGACATGAGCATGAGGACGGCGGCACTGCGGCCGTCGGCACGCGGGTTGGTCAGCCCCCGGGCGTCCACTCCGCGGATGTCACGGTGGCTGCGGGCCATGGGGACGTCGTCGACAAGGCGCCGCATCCACCGGGGCGCGCGTTCGGGTCGCAGGTCGGTGTTGATGCCCGGCTGATCCTGCACGTACGGGTCGGTTGAGCCGGTCACCTGGCCAACGCCTCCGTGACGGCGTCGTTGATCTCGTCCGCCGAGGTGAAGGGCTTCGCGTACATGCCGACCTGCTCGTCGCCGTCGAAGACCACGGTGACGGGGATGACCCCGGGCAGTCCGAGGGTGCCGGCGAAGGTGTTGTCGTCGTCCTGGTAGCTGGGCAGCTCGATCCCCAGCTCGGTGAGCATGGCGGCACCGTTGGCGGGGTTGGCGTCCGCGTGCACGCCCACGACCTGGTACTCGGGGTGTTCGGCGGCGAACTCGTCGAAGTGCGGCAGCTCGTCGCGGCAGGGACCGCACCACCAGGCCCACACGTTGACCACGGTCGGTTTGTCCGTCCCGGGCCCGGTCTCCCCGCCGAGACAGGCCAGGTCGATGCCTCCCGCACCGTCACCGGGGCAGTCCGGGCGGGCGACGATCTCGGCGTCGCTTGCCGACGCCTCCCCTCCCGCGCCCTCCGCACTCTCCTGCGGGGCGTTGACCTCACGCAGCAGAAACACCGCGCCTGCGACGACGGCGATCGTGGCGAGGACTCCGGCGGCGGTCATCCACAGCAGCTGCCGGGTCATGCGAACTCCCCTCGGGAGGGGCAGTCCCGGGCGATCGGACACCGCCCGCACTCGGGCCGGCGCGCATGGCAGATCCGGCGGCCGTGGAAGATCAGCCGGTGGGAGAACATGGTCCACTCCTTCTTCTCGATCAGTTCCGCGATCGCGTACTCGATCTTCACCGGATCCGTCTCACCGGTCAGCCGCAGCCGTCCGACGAGTCGCTTGAAGTGCGTGTCCACCGTCAGCCCCGGTAGCCCGAAGGCGTTGCCGCGGACCACGTGCGCGGTCTTGCGGCCGACCCCGGGCAGGCTGACCAGGTCCTCGAGGCCCTGCGGCACGCGACCGTCGAAACGCCCCACGAGCGCCTGCCCCAGGCCGATGAGGTGACCTGCCTTGGCCCGGAAGAACCCGGTGGGGCGGATGATCTCCTCGATGTCGGCGGGGTCCGCGGCGGCGTAGTCCGCGGCCGTCGGAAAGCGCCGGAACAGTTCCGGGGTGACCTGATTGACGCGCACGTCGGTGCACTGCGCGGACAGGACCGTCGCTACCGTCAGCTCCAGCGGATCCGAGAAATCCAGCTCACAATGCGCGTCCGGATACGCCTGCGCCAGGGTCCGGTTGATGCGACGGGCCCGACGCTTACGCCCCAAGTCGGTCTCTGGCGGACGAGGGGAGGAGGGCTTACCGGACATACCGGACAGCTTAGCCACTACTATGTCAGACCATGACCGTCCTCCTCGTCGTCGCCGTTCCACTCGTCCTGGCACTGTTCGCCATGCAGATGGAACGACTGGAGTCAGTGGTGCTCCACGACGGCTCCATGGCCCCGACCGAGGTCCCCGACCCGGAGGACTCGGAGGACTCCACCGAGTAGGGCCACATCAGCCCGGCCAATGTGACTAAATCCCCCCGAGTGTCTGCTTGGTGACCAATTCCACGGTAGGGTGGTGTGGAGCACATTGCGCCGAGAGTCACATCCGAGATTCGCGAGAGTCACAGTCGGATATCAATCCGTCCCATCAGAGGACCGCTCCCGGCGCGCCATCTACGTAGAGCACCGAGGAGCAAGCCAGTGGAAGGTGTACAGGAGATCCTGTCCCGCGCGGGTATTTTCCAGGGAGTCGATCCCACCGCCGTGAACAACCTGATCCAGGACATGGAGACCGTCCGGTTCCCCCGCGGAACCACCATCTTCGAGGAGGGTGAACCCGGCGACCGCCTGTACATCATCACCTCCGGCAAGGTGAAGCTCGCCCGCCACGCCTCCGACGGTCGCGAGAACCTCCTCACCGTCATGGGCCCCTCCGACATGTTCGGCGAACTGTCCATCTTCGACCCGGGCCCCCGCACCTCCTCCGCCGTGTGCGTCACCGAGGTCCAGGCCGCGACGATGAACTCCGAGATGCTCAAGCAGTGGGTGTCCGACCACCCCGAGATCGCCCAGCAGCTGCTGCGCGTCCTCGCCCGCCGCCTGCGCCGCACCAACGCCTCCCTCGCCGACCTCATCTTCACCGACGTCCCCGGCCGCGTGGCCAAGACGCTGCTGCAGCTGGCCAACCGCTTCGGCTCCCAGGAAGGCGGCGCACTGCGCGTCAACCACGACCTCACCCAGGAGGAGATCGCCCAGCTCGTCGGCGCCTCCCGCGAGACCGTGAACAAGGCCCTGGCCACCTTCGCCCACCGCGGCTGGATCCGCCTCGAGGGCAAGTCCGTCCTCATCGTGGACACCGAGCACCTGGCCAAGCGCGCCCGCTAGCCACCCCGCACACGACACAACCCGCGCCCCCTACTCCGGGGGCGCGGGTTGTCTGTTGTGCCTGTTTTGGTGACGCCTCAGCGGCTACGCGTTCTCGCGGTCCAGGTAGCGCAGGGCCACGCGGGTGGACTGCTCGGCGGCGTGCCGCAGGACGGGGTCCACGTCGTCGTACATCTCGTCGATCATCGTCTTCAGGTCCACATCAGCCCCGAACTTCTCCCGGACCTCCCGGATCTGGGTGAGACGGTGCTCCCGACGGTCGATGTACTTGCGGGCGAACGCGGAGACGTCCTCCCCGTCCGGGCCGTGACCCGGCAGGAGGCGGATCCCCGCGCCCCGCTCCTCGAGAGTGCTCAGGGTCTCCAGGTACTCGCCCAGGTCACCGTCGGTCTCCGAGATCATGGTGGTGTGGCGGCCGGCGATGGTGTCACCGGTGATGATGCCCTCCAGGGTCGACTCCCCCGGGACACCGGACCAGATGAAGAAACACACCGAATCCCGGGTGTGCCCCGGAGCGTGCACGACCTCGATCTGCGGGGTCACGCCCTCGACGCTGATGATCTCCCCGTCCGTCAGCGGGGCCTGGTCGCCGCTGCAGTAGGTCGGGTCGAACGCCCGGACCGGCGCACCGGTGAGCTGGCGGAAACGCTGCGCACCGTCCGCATGGTCGTGGTGGCGGTGGGTGAGCAGGATGAGGGCGACCTCGGCCGCCTTGGCGCCGAGGACGTTGAGATGGCCCTCGTCCTCCGGGCCCGGATCGATGACGATGCTGCGCGGGTCATCCGCGGCACGGATCACCCAGGAATTGGTGCCCTCGAGGGCGGCGTAACCCGGGTTGGGACACAGGACAACGGCCACCGAATCGGTGACCGGCCGAAGCTGGCTGTAGGCGGGATGCTCCATGGGGACCAGCTTAGCCCGCTTCCCCCCGTGCCACCGAACACACGGGGTGCCGGCGTCAGGCGGGGCGGGCCTGGGTGGGCCTGGGTGGGGCAGCGTGTCCTACTGCTCCCCTGCCACCTCGACGATGATCTCTACCTCGACCGGGGCGCCCATCGGGAGCTCGGCGACACCGACGGCGGCGCGGGCGTGCTCGCCGGCCTCGCCGAAGACCTCACCCATGAGGTTGGAGGCGCCGTTGATCACGGCGGGCTGTCCGGTGAAGCCCTCCGCGGAGGCGACGTAGCCGACGACCTTGAGCACCCGGGTGACATTGTCGATGCCCACCAGGGCGTCCACGGCGGCCAGGGCGTTGAGGGCGGCGGCGCGGGCGTACTGCTCCGCATCCTCGGCCGACACCTCGGCACCGACCTTGCCGGTGGCGGCGAGCTGACCGTCGACGAACGGCAGCTGGCCGGAGGTCCACACCTGATGACCGGTGCGGACGGCGGGGACGTAGGCGGCGACGGGGGCGGCGACAGCCGGGAGGGTGATACCCAGCTCGGACAGACGGTCGATGGTGGTCACAGTTACTTCTCCCGCTTCATGTAGGCGACGACGTTCTCCGGGTTCGGGCCGGGGACGACGGAGACAAGCTCCCAGCCGTCCTCGCCCCAGGTGTCGAGGATCTGCTTGGTTGCGTGAGTGAGCAGCGGAACGGTGGCGTATTCCCATGTGGTCATGGGCAACACTCTACCGGGGAGCGGACGTCAGAGTCCCTCGATGTCCCCACCGGCGGCGAGGAAGTCCGCCCAGCTGGTGATGTGGGGGTTCTTGCGCAGCAGGGCGCGACGCTGACGCTCAGTGAGCCCGCCCCACACGCCGAACTCGACGCGGTTGTCCAGGGCGTCCGCCCGGCACTCGATGACCACCGGGCAGTGGCGGCAGATGACCGCCGCCTTGCGCTGCTCGGCGCCCCTGACGAAGAGGGCGTCCGGATCTCCGGACCGACACTTGGCCTGCGTGATCCATTCACCGCGCTCAAAGCAGAGGGAATCCTGCTCCGGGGAAGACTGGAGGGTCTCACCGACGAGGGGGGCACCCATCATGTGCTCCTTTCCACAGGCCAAATTCGTTTGTGGCCGACACTTTTCTGGTAAGTGTATTCACACACTTCACACCAAGTCGAATGCGTCACACTTACAGGGGCAACCAAAGGTTCCCACCACACCCCTCCACTGCGTAGGGTATTGAACGTGTCTGTTTCGAAATCCCTGGCAAAGATGGTTGCCGCCACCGCCGCCGCCGGTGTCGCCGGTGCTCTGGCGCTTGCCCCGGTGGCCGGCATCTCGGGTGTGGCCATCGCCCGGACGAATGAAACCATGCAGTCCAACCTGGCCGACCTGACCGGGGGTGAGACCCCCGGTGTCACCACGATCACCGACGCCACCGGGGAGCCGATGGCGTGGCTGTTCAGTCAGCGCCGCTACCCCGTCGGCGAAGACCAGATCGCCCAGCCGATGAAGGACGCGATCGTCTCCATCGAGGACCACCGCTTCTACGAGCATGACGGCGTGGACATGCAGGGCACCGCCCGTGCCCTGGTGACCAACCTGGTCGCCGGCGGGGTGGAGCAGGGTGCCTCGACCATCAACCAGCAGTACGTGAAGAACTACCTGCTGCTCATCGACGCCGAGGACGACGCCTCCCGGGCCGCCGCCATCGAGCAGTCCATCCCCCGCAAGCTCCGGGAGATGCGGATGGCCTCGGATCTGGACCGGAATCTGAGCAAGGACGAGATCCTCACCCGCTACCTCAACCTCGTGCCCTTCGGTAACCACGCCTACGGCATCGAGGCCGCCGCCCAGACCTACTTCGGGGTCACCGCAGCCGAGCTCACGGTCCCGCAGTCGGCGATGCTGGCCGGCATGGTCCAGTCCTCCGAGGCGCTCAATCCCTACACCAACACCGAGGGTGTGACCTCGCGACGCAACACCGTCCTGCAGTCCATGGTGGGCAACGGCTACCTCTCCCAGGCCGACGCTGACGCCTACGCCGCCGAACCGCTCGGGGTGCTGGAGTCCCCGGCCACCCTGCCCAACGGCTGCATCGCCGCCGGGGACCGCGGTTTCTTCTGCGACTACGCCCTCACCTACCTCGACTCCAAGGGGGTCAGCCGCGACGAACTGCTCGAGGGCGGCTACACCATCACCACCACGCTTGACCCGCAGGTCCAGGACGCGGCCCGGGCGGCGGCCGCCGCGAACGTCAGCCCCGAGGCCGCGGGTGTGGCCGAGGTGATCAACGTCGTCGAACCGGGCCGGGACTCCCGGGACATCCTCGCCATGACCTCCTCCCGTAACTACGGGCTCGACCTCGACGCCGGGGAGACGATGCTGCCGCAGCCGTCGTCGATGGTGGGTAACGGCGCCGGCTCCATCTTCAAGGTGTTCACCGCCGCTGCGGCCATCGACCAGGGCATGGGCCTGGAGACCACGCTCGACGTCCCTACGCGTTACGAGGCCCGCGGCCTCGGCGAGGGTGGGGCCCGCAACTGCCCGCCGGCCACCTACTGCGTGGAGAACGCCGGGCAGTACCAGCCGCAGATGACCCTGCGGGAGGCGCTCGCCCACTCCCCCAACACCACCTTCGTCCAGCTCATCGAGCAGGTCGGCGTTCCGGCGGTGGTGGACATGTCCGTCAAGCTCGGCCTGCGCAGCTACACGACCCCGGGCAGCTACGACGGGGACCGTTCCATCGCCGACTACATGAAGGACGCCAACCTCGGCTCCTACACCCTCGGCCCCACCCCGGTGAACCCGCTGGAGCTGGCCAACGTCGGCGCCACCCTGGCCTCCTCCGGCCGCTGGTGTGAACCCAACCCCATCGCCTCGGTCACCGACCGGGAGGGCCGCGAGATCTACCTCGAGCGCCCCGCCTGTGAGGACGCCATCGAACCGGGCGTAGCCGATGCCCTGGCGGGCGGCATGTCCGCCGACATGGAGATCGGCACCGCCCGGGCCGCGGCGCAGGCCTACGGCTGGGGTGGGCAGGCGGCCGGCAAGACCGGCACGACCGAGTCTAACCAGTCGTCCGCGTTCCTCGGCTTCAACACCGGCTTCTCCGCCGCGCCGTACATCTACAACGACGGCACGACCACCACCCCGCTGTGTACCGCCCCGGTGCGCCAGTGTGGTGACGGCAACCTCTTCGGTGGCCGCGAGCCCGCCTACTCCTGGTTCCAGACCGCCAACCAGGTGCCGGCCGCTCTCAACGGTGGCCTGCCGTCCCATGACCCGAAGTTCGACGCGGGCACCTCGCACGCCGTGCTCGGTGAGGTGGACGGCCACACGGAGGCCGACGCCCGCCGGCACCTCACGGACCGCGGCTACCAGGTGAGCACTCGGATCGTCACCGGCAACCCCGCCCCGCGCGGCCACGTCGTGCGCGCGACCGCCGAGGACGGACTGCTCCGCGAGGGCGGGACCGTCATGCTGGAGATCTCCGACGGCGTCTACCGGCACCCCGCACCGGCTGAGCCGTCCCCGAGCCCGGACGCCGATCCGGCTCCGGCGCCGCAGCCCATTCCGGGCGTGCGCCAGGAGGACATCGACGCCCTCCTCGACGCGTTCGGTCTCTAGCTGCTCAGGCGGTCCTTGACCGCCGCCGAGAGGCGCTTGCCGTCGGCCCGGCCAGCGGCGGCCTCCGTGGCGGCCTTCATCACCTGGCCCATCTGTTTCATGGACACCTCGTCGACTGCGACGCCCTGTTCTGCGGCGACGTGGGCCACCGCGGCGTCGACAAGCTCGGTGAGCGCGGCATCGTCGAGCTGGGCAGGCTGGTACTCCTCGAGCACCGCGACCTCGGCCAGCTCCGCGTCCGCGAGCTCCTGCCGGTCATTGGCCGCGTAGATCTCCGCCGACTCGCGGCGCTTCTTGATCTCCCGGGCGACGACCTTGAGGATGTCCTCGTCGCTCACCTCGTGCTTCGCGCCGGTGGTCTCCTCCGCCTGAATGGCAGCCAGGAGCATGCGGATCGTGCCCGTGCGCTCCTTCTCCTTCGCCTTCATCGAGGTCTTCAGGTCGGCCCGGATCTTGTCCTTCAACTCACTCATGGGGACCACGGTACCCGCCCGGTAAGGTGGTGCGGGTGAACGAGACAACCACAGCGATCAAGCGCATCCTCACCATCGCCGGCGCCGTGGTGGGCGCCGGAGCCGCCGCCGGAATCGGCGTCGCAGCCTGGGGAAACTCCGAGCTGCGGAAGTTCGAGCTCAAGCAGGTCACCGCCCCACTGCTGGCCCCCGGCACCCTGCGCGGCGCAGACGCCTTCCGCATCCTGCACATCTCCGACCTGCACATGATCCCCGGCCAGGACACCAAGATCGCCTGGGTCTCCGCCCTCGACGCCCTCGACCCTGATCTGGTGGTCAACACCGGTGACAATCTTTCCGACGAACGCGGTGTCCCCGACGTGCTGCGCGCCCTCGGCCCCCTGCTCAACCGGCCCGGCATGTTCGTCTTCGGCACCAACGACTACTGGGCGCCGGGCATCCCCAACCCGGTCACCTACCTTTTCGGCGCGCGACGCACCCCCAGCTACGTCGACCTGCCGTGGCGTGACATGCGGGCCGCCTTCATCGAACGCGGCTGGCAGGACGCCACCCACCAACGCCTGGAATTCCAGGTCGGGCCCGTCCGCCTCGCTGCCGCCGGTGTCGACGACCCCCACCACGACCTCGACGACTATTCCCTCATCGCCGGCGCCCCCAACGTCGACGCCGACCTCTCCCTCGCCCTGCTCCACGCCCCCGAGCCGCGCGTGCTGGAGAAGTTCGCGGCCGACGGCTACCAGCTCTCCCTGTCCGGCCACACCCACGGCGGCCAGCTCTGCCTGCCCGGCGGCCGGGCCGTGGTGACCAACTGCGGCATCGACCGCGAACGGGTCTCCGGCCTCCACCGCTTCAAGAACATGCTCATGCACGTCTCCAACGGCCTGGGCACCTCCAAGTTCGTCCCCCTCCGGTTGTTCTGCCGCCCCTCCGCCACCCTCATCCACGTCACCGAACGAGACGCCTAGCTGGCGTTTTGCAGGTTTCTCCGGTCCTCGGCTAAGGTATCTCAGGTACCCACGCAGTAATGCAGCCGGTACGAACCGGGATATGGCGCAGCTTGGTAGCGCGCCTCGTTCGGGACGAGGAGGTCGCAGGTTCAAATCCTGTTATCCCGACCATCAGATGAACCCCCTGGCAATCGCGCCAGGGGGTTCCGTCATGTCCGTGGTGGAGGTCCGGGGGCCACACACCGAGACCTAAACACCGAGACCTGAACCCCGAGAGGGGTGGTGCTCTCGGTGTTGACCGGCCCCATACCCGAGAGGAGTGGCCCTCTCGGCATCCAGGTCTCGGGGTATGACTCAGAGGCCGGTCTCCACGGAATCGTCGGCCGTCACCGCGCTCGCCCGACGGGCAGCGATAGCGAGACCGGCCACACCCACGGCAGCCAGCACACCCAGCACGGCCACCGCGGCCCACAGGGACATCGCGGAACCGTCATTGCCCGCGGCGGTCAGGCCGGTGGTGGCCCAGTTGAGCGGGGTGAGGTTGGCCAGGACCTGCCAGATGACGGCGACGTCATGGCCGGAGGCGGCCTTCCACACCCAGCCGACGAGCCCGATCTGCACGAGAGCGGCGATCCCGGCCACCACGGACCCGGCCACCGGCCCGAACAGGCCGATCACCGCACGGGTGAGGACCGCGGAGGCGACGACGCCGAGCGCCAGGATCAGGGCGGACAGGGCGAGGACGGCCGCGGTGACGCCGGTGCCGACGATCGCCAGCAGCACCACGCCGAGGGCGGTGAGACCGGCGGTCGCACCGGCCAGGATCCACCAGCCGCCCCGGGCCACGCGCATGAGCACTCCGCTGGCCGCGCCACCGAGCATGACCAGCGCGGCGATGAGCATGGCGTACATCGGGGCCAGTGTCGGGATCGTCTCCTCCGACGCGGCGGCGGCCGCGACGCCCTCACCGGTGCCGGCGGCCTGGACGACGGGCAGGGCCCGCTGGATGGCGCCGATGCGGTCCTGGGTCTGGGTGGCCATCTGGTCGATGCGCTGGACGCCGGCGTCGAGTTCCTCCACCCCCGCGACGGCCTCGTCGACACCGCCCTGGGCCTCGGTCAGTCCGTGGGAGAGGTCCTGCGCACCCTTGGTGGCGGAGTAGATGCCGTCGTGGAAGGCGTAGCCGGGGACGGCCAGCTGGTTGGCCACCTCGCGGGAGCCGTCCTTGAGGGCGGTGAGCTGGTTGGCCAGGTCGCCGTCGAGCTGGGCCATCTCGACCTGACCGCGCAGATCCTGCAGACGCGTGCGGGCGTCGACGAGGTCGGGGTCGGTCGCACCCTCGAGACCGGCGACGGTGTCGTCGATCATGCCGAGGAGCTGGCCCTGCAGGGCACCGAGGCCGACGACCTGGTCGACGGCGGTGCCCACGCCGTCGGCGACCTCGGTGGCACCGGTGCCGAGCTGGCCCACGCCGGCCTGGAGTTCGACCATGCCCTGGGAGAGCTGCTGGGCGCCGGTGACGGCCTCACCGAACTGGGTGGGCAGGGTGGCCGCCCCCTCCTTCATCTCACCGACGCCTTCGGTGAGCTGTTCGGTGCCGGTGGTGAGGAACCCGGCCTGGGCGCCGGCCTCGCCGGCGGCGCGGCGGGCGTCGACAAGCTGGGCGGGGTCGATGCCGGACGGTGACGCGGCCACGGGCGCGGCGGCCGGTTCCTCGTCGGCGTTCCAGGAGCGCGCCGGGTCGAGGCCGGTGGCGGCGGCCAGCGCTGCGCCGATGATCAGGGGCAGCACGAGGAGTGCGGCGATGATGATCCAGGACCTTCTGCGGGGCGACGTGCTCATGGCTTCGAACGTACTGGTCCGCGGGCGGAGAACCTCTCAGGCGCACCGTCACAGCCCACTGGTAAAGTGATGCTGGTCAAACTGTGAATTCAACACCTGACCCGACAACATAATTGAGCGTGATTCCCCCGTGACACTTGTTCTTGTCATTGCGCTCGCGGCCCTGGCGGTTGTTCTCGCCCCACCCGCGGTGCGCGTGTTCGACAGAAAGGCGGGGTGGCCGCTCGCTGCCCTGTTCATCGCCGG
>Ga0123329_1003088_pt1 | contig 14112 bp, 8 predicted proteins | sample BioC12SIPDNA_FD_89703 | JGI IMG/M metagenome (GOLD analysis project Ga0123329, IMG submission 89703) | Anaerobic biogas reactor microbial communites from Washington, USA - Biogas_R1_B C12 SIP DNA | ecosystem: Engineered > Bioreactor > Anaerobic > Unclassified | place: Washington, USA | collected... | reverse complement strand
GGAGGAATACGAACGGCAGTACCAGGAGCGGTTGCTCAAAAATCTCGCAAGACAAGCCACAAGAATGGGTTGCCAGCTCATTGTGGAAAACTCCGGAGAAGTACTTTCTTAGCAGCGAAGCGAAGCAATCTCGTGCCCGCCAATGCCCCATCTGCCGCGGAAATCTCTCGTCGGAACGCCTTCGGTCCGGCGCGTCACGCGGCTAAAGAACCGCCGTCCGGGTTTCAGTAGCAGCGCATTTCGAAAACGCGGGCGTGCGGGTCGCCGTTGGTGGCGAGCACGCGCAGGCGCAGCGTCCTGGTCTTCACGGGCGTCTCAAAACCGTGGCGGACCAGGCGCAGGAAGTTGCCCGTGTTTCGGGCGATTTCCCGCCACTTCCCGCCGTCCTTCACCTCGAGCACATAGTCGCGCACCGTCTCGGGCTGCGGTCCGCGCACCTGCCCGGTGAGCGTGCCGTCCTCGCCGCTAAGGAACAGTTTCCGGTGGAGGCCCGTGTCGAAGGTGAACTGCACCTGACGGAGCGTCTGCTTCTTCCCCCATTCCAGGCAGAGCCAGGCCCCCTCCCCCCCCATCTCCGCGCGCCACTGGTGGGCGGACCCGTCGCCGATGTCGCGGTTCACGCCGTCCAGCACCGCCTCCGGCGGACAGCCGGGGGCCTGCCCCGACGCCGTGGCCCGCGCGCCGCGCGCCAAGTCGGCCGGGTCGGCGTTCACCACGCCGACCAGCGACTGGTCCTCGCGCAGGAGGCACTGGTGGAACCGGGCCATCCGCGCGGGGTCCGCGGCCACGTCGCGGGGCAGGCATTTCTCCGCCGCGCAGAAGGCCGCCGCCGCGCCCGCGGCCTGCCCCATGGCGGCGCAGGTGGCCATGACGCGGGTGGAGGTGAGGGCGACATGGGACACGCTGATGTTGCGGCCCGCCATGAGCAGGTTGGGCAGGTCCGCGCTGCACAGCGAGCGCAGGGGGATGGAATAGGGCTTCTTCAGGCCGATCTGCACGCAGGGCGGCAGGTCGCGGTCGTCCATGCCGCCGGGCGGGTGGTCGTCCATGGGCCAGCCGCCGTAGGAAACGCGGTCGGGATAGGCCACCGCCTCCTCCAGCTCCCGCTGCACCATGACGTGCCCGCCCAGAATGCGGCGGCTCTCGCGCTTGCCGGGGATCATGCCGACCCATTCCAGGGCCCAGCGCTCGGACTCGGGGTGCTTCCCGCTGTTCTTGATGTGGTCCCATACGCCGGTCAGGATGCGCAACAGCTCGTGGCGGATGCGGCGGTTGTCCTTGATGGTGTCCAGCTCGCCGCCCCACTCGATCCACCAGTAGCCGTACTCCCAGCTGCGGATGCGGCGGTGCTTGAAGTCCTCCTCGGTGAATTTGCGCGCCCAGGCGGGGGGCGTGTAGGGCATGGGGCGGTCGTGCCGCCGCGCCATGAAGAGCAGGCTGTTGCCCATGGTCTTCTGGTCGGCGGTCTCCGGCGCGAGGGACTCCCCGTACTCGGCGCGGCCCTCCCGCCCGCGCATATAGCGCGCCCCGGCCAGCGCCGCCAGCGACGCGTCGCCCGTGCAGTCGAGGAAGAACCCGGCGGAGACGGTGTGCCGCTCCTCCAGCAGGGCGCTGGCGGCGGTCACACGGACCACGCGCCCGCCCTCCACCGCCGCGCCGACCACCGCCGTGTCCAGCAGCAGCGTGATGTTCGGCTCCGAGACCACCTTGTCGTAAAGGACCATGTCCCACATTTCGAACGAGCGCTGGGGGTTGAGGGCCGCCTCCGTGAGTTTCAGCTCCTCGATGATCCCCGTCTCGCGCCAGAGCGGGTTGCCCTTGAGGGCGCTGGCCCCGAGCACGTGCATGCGGATTTCGCTGCTCCCATTGCCGCCCAGCCGGGAGCGGTCCTGGATGAGCACGACCCGCGCCCCGCCGCGCGCCGCGGCGATGGCAGCGCAGACCCCCGCCAGCCCGCCGCCGGCCACCACCACATCCGCCTCCAGCGTCTGGTGGGTCCACGAGGCGAACAGCGGATCGTCCGGGAGGATGGGCGTGTCCGCCTCCGCGGCGCTCAGCCACAGCCCGGAGGTCAGGAGCCCGCCGGCCCCCGCCAGAAACCCGCGCCGCGAGGGGGTGTTTCCGTTGCTCATGATTCCGCCTCCTTGTCCAGACTCAGGCGTTGAAGAGATTGTTCAGGGCGTGGGCAAGCGTTCCCGCCGCGACGGAACGCGTCCGGTGGACAACATACCCGAAAACAAGCCCCAGCAGAAAGATGGAAAGCGCGCCGCCGGCCGGCGACTTCAGATTATCCAGCAGGCAGCCCTGGAAATGCCAGCCCGGCAGGTGGATGGCCAGGAAGAATGCGGCGGTCAGCAGGTTGGCACTCCAGAAGCGGAACCGCCCCGCCAGCGCGCCCATGAGCGCGCCCCGAAAAGTGAACTCCTCGACCAGCGGCGCGACCACCACGCCGCTGAACAGCGGCCAGCCCGGCGCGGACGCGAACAGCGGCCGGTGCCCCGCCCATTTGACGGCGAGGGCCGTCACCCCCAGCGCGAGCCCGACGCCGCCCCCCCACACGATGATCTCGCGGACCCGGGACAAGCCCATGACTCCGCCCGCGGAGCGGCCCGACAAGCGGATGAGCACCAGGGACGGGGCGATCCAGAGCAGCAGCTTCATCCCCAGCCAGTAGAGGGACCGCGCACCGCTTTCGTCCAGCCAAGACGTGTTCCCCTCCAGGGCGCGCTCCAGCAGCCACGCGCCAATCCAGACAACGGGAAGCGCGCAGGCGAAGGCGGCGGCGCACGCCGCCGTGTGCGGAAAGGGGGAAGTCCCAGCCCCCGTCTGCATGTCTCGGCTCTGAAGCGGCTCGGGCACCATGAATGGACAGTCTCCTTCCGGGTATTATCCAGCACAGGAGAGAATGATTCCACCTGGCGAAAACTCAAGGAGTCCGGACATGAGAAACATCCTTTCGGCGGCGTGCGCGTTTCTGTTGTGCGCGGCTGCCCAGGCGGATGTCGTGCTGATGTCCAAAGGGGAAACAGACAGCACTGTTGCGGTGAACCGGACAGTCAACCCCGGGTTTGCGGGGGGCGCGAACGGATGGACCGGTTGGAAGCTGGGGTTCACCCCGGAGGACGGCGGCGGGCGGGACGGGTCGCCCGGGGTGCGGTGCGCGGCGACCAGCACGGAGGAGCAGCACGGGGCCGGCCAACTGGTCATGCTCAATCAGGAGCGTCCGCGCCCCGTCGCCGCGGGCGGATGGAGCCGCGCAGAGGGGGTGGACGGCACCGCGGACAACGGGTATTCCGTGTATGTGGACGTCAACTACGCGGACGGAACGCATCTGTGGGGACAGACGGCGGCCTTCTCCACCGGCACCCATGACTGGGAGCGGCGCTGCGTTCAGGTGGTTCCAGACCGGCCGGTGGCCTCGCTGACGGTGCACGCGCTGTTCCGGGGGCACAACGGGACCGTCTGGTTCGATGACTTCTCCCTGGAGGAGTATCCGGACGATCTGGGCCTGTTCGAGGGCGTTCCCGTCCGGAAAGCCCCGGCGCCGGAGACCTCTGAGAACACGCTTGGGATCTCCCTGAGCGGCGGGCTGTCACTGGCCGTGGACGCTGAAACCGGCGCGCTGTCCTCTCTCGCGCTTGAGGGGCGCGTGCTGGGCTCGGGAGGCTTGCCGGTGTTTGTGCGGGATGCCGCCGGGGACGGTGAGTTCGTTGCGCCGGACTGGTCGGTCAGCCCCGCCGGGGACGGGATCTCCCTGACCGGCGAGTCCGCCGCCCTCCGGCTGCGCTTGGAGGTCACGCTCCGCCCACGGGGGGACCGGCTGGAGGTGGACGGCACGGTGACGGACCTCAAAGGCGCGGAGCGCGCGGTCACGGTGTATGTCCCGTTTCCGGTCGCGGGCGACTGGACCTGGTGGGAGGACATGCGCCGGAGCGTCCCCGCCGCCGGGGTGCGCCAGAACAGCTTCCGCACCGGCGCGGGGGCCACGGGCATGCGGGCGTCCTATCCCCTTGCAGTGCTGACGGGGCCGCGGGACGGCCTGATGCTGGCCGTGCCGGTGGACGAACCGCGCCACCACCGCCTCGTGTACGACGCGGACCGGGACCTGCTGTTCGCCGCCTTCGATTTCGGACTGAGCCCCGCCACGCGGATCTTCCCCGGCGCGGCGTCGTTCAGGCTGCTGCTGTGCGCCGCCGACCCGGCCCTCGGGTTCCGCGGGGCGCTGGAACGGTATTACCGGATGTTTCCCGCCGCGTTCGAGAAACGGATTCCCACCGAGGGCCTGTGGATGGCCTTCACGGACATCGCGACGCTGCCCGGCCCGGAGGACTTTGGCTTCGCCTTCCAGGAGGGCGCGCCGAACATCGTCTGGGATGAGGCCCACGGCATCCTGAGTTTTCCCTACACCGAGCCCATGACCACCTGGCTGAAACTGGACCCCGGCGCGCCCCGAACCCATGACGGCGCTGTCGGGCACCTCAACGCCCTGCTGGCGGACCCGGCCCATCCGCTGCACGGCGGCGCGTCGGCCATCGCCGTGTCCAGCGTGCTCGACGCGTCGGGAAAGAATGTGCTGTCCGTGGTGAACGCGCCGTGGTGCGACGGGTGCGTCTTCGCCCTGAACCCCGATCCGGGACTCCCGACCACGGAGAGCCGCCCCCTCAACCGCGGACAGGACGAGCTGGCGCGGCTGGAGAAGGCCGTCACGGAACCCGTGGACGGCGCGGTGGCCGACGGAGCCTACATTGACTCCTATGAATTCTGGGCAAACAGCATTGACTACTGCGCGGACCATTTCGTTTCCGCGGAGATCCCGCTGGTTTTCGACGCACAGTCCCACCGTGTCGGGGCGCTCACCGTGTTCTCCGTGTTCACGTTTCAGAAGGAGCTGGCCCGCCGGATGCACGGCATGGGCAAGCACATGATGGCCAACGGCGCGCTGGCGAGCTACGACCTGGCCGCGCCGTTCCTGGACGTGCTGGGGACCGAGACCAACTGGATGCCCGGCGGCCGCTGGCAGCCCATGACGGACGCGGAGCTGTGCTTCCGGCGCGCGCTCTCCGCGCGGAAGCCCTACTGTTTCCTCATGAACACCCACTATGCGGACTTCACCCTGGAGCTGACGGAGCGGTACATGCAGCGCGCCCTCGCCTACGGCATGTTCCCCGGATTCTTCTCCGAGAACGCCTCCACGGACTGCTATTTCACCAAACCGGAGTGGTACGAGCCCGCGCGCCCCCTGTTCAAGAAGTACATCCCCCTGATCCGGACCATCGCCCGAGCGGGATGGCAGCCCGTCACCCGCGCCGCGAGCGGCGACCCGGCGGTGCTGCTGGAGCGGTTTGGGGAGCCCGGGGACGGCACCGTCTACCTGACGGCGCTCAACGACTCGCCCGAGCCCCGCACCGCGCACATCACCGTGGACCTCGCCGCCTTGGGCTGGGACACGCCCCCGCGGGTGACGGAGATGCTGTCGGGCGCCGACACCGCCCCGGGGGACAACGCCACCATCCCGCTGGCGCTGGCCCCGGAGCAGGCGGTCCTGCTGCGTTTCACCCGGTAGGCGCGCGGGCCGCGGTGCGGCACCGTCCCCGCGGGAGCCCCCGGCTCGAAGAGGGCGGATGATGATTCGCCCCACCGCCCCCTTCCCCATCTGCGCACATCTGTGTCATCTGCAGACCTCCCGCCCTTGCACCGGAGATGCCCGCAGGGTATGCTCTTGGGCAGGGACGCGATGGACTGCACGCGTCCGCAGGACTCCCCCCCATGAACAGACCAGGCGAAAAACACCCCCTCAGCCGCAGGGCCTTTCTGCGGCGGACGGCCGCCGCCGCCGCGGGCGCGGCGGTGTTTCCCATGATCACGCCGGGCCGCGCGCTCGGGCTGGACGGCGCGGTGTCGGCGGGCAACCGGATCACCGTGGGCCTCATCGGCATGGGCCGCATGATGGAGAACCACATCGGCCCGTTCCTGAACGACGCGGAGTGCCAGGTGCTGGCGCTGTGCGACGTGGAGCGGAACCGGCTGGAGTACCACGCGGGGCGGGTCAACGCCCATTACACGCGGGCCAACGGCGGCGGGTCCTACAGCGCGTGCGACGTCTACGGCGATTTCCGCGCCCTGTGCGCGCGGCCGGACATTGACGTCGTGCTCATCGCCGTGCCGGACCACTGGCATGTGCTCATCGCGATCGAGGCGCTGAAGAACGGCAAGGACGTGTATCTGGAGAAGCCGCTGTCCCTGACCATCAACGAGGGGAAGGCGCTGCGGGCGGCGGTGCGCCGGTATGGCCGCATCCTCCAGACGGGCAGCCAGCAGCGCTCGGACACGGCGTTCCGCACGGCCTGCGAGCTGGTGCGGAACGGCCGCATCGGGAAAGTGCTCGAGGTCTATGTCAACGTGGGCGGCCCGCCGCAGGAGGACAACCTGCCCGGGGAACCGACCCCGGAGGGGCTGGACTGGGACCTGTGGCTCGGCCCGCGCCCGTGGCGGCCCTACTCGTCCGTCCTCGCGCCACCGCAGTCGTTCCGCGGCTGGCCGGAGTGGCGCTACTACCGCGAGTATGCCGGGGGCGGCATGACGGACTGGGGCGCGCACCACTATGACATCGCCCAGTGGGGGCTGGGCAGGGACGGGAGCGGCCCCGTGGAGATCATCCCGCCCTCGCCGGACACGCCGGAAACCACCCGGCTCACGCATGTCTACGACGACGGCGTCCGCATGTTTCACGGCGGCGCGGCCGGCGGCGCGGGCGTGGAGTTTGTCGGCGAATCGGGCCGCGTCCGCGTGAACCGGGGGCAGTTCCTGGAGACGGAGCCGGAGACGCTGAAATATGAGACCATCGGCCCGGAGGAGACGCGCCTGTACGCCAGCGCGGACCACCGGCGGAATTTCCTGGAGTGCGTGCGCTCGCGCCGGGAGCCCATCTGCCCCGTGGAGGTGGGCCACCGCTCGGCGACCGTGTGCCACCTGGCGAACATCGCCTCGCTCCTGCGCCGCCCCCTGCGGTGGGACCCGGAGCGCGAAACGTTCGTGGACGACCCCGAGGCGGACCGCCTCCTGGAGCGACCCATGCGCGCGCTGTGGCAGCTCACATGACCGCGCGCACGCCTGCACGCCGGTTGTTCCTCGCCCTGCTGCTGGCGGCGGCCGCGCCGTTCGCCGCCGCGCAGGACGACGCCCTCACCGCCGCACTGGCGGCGCTCCAGGCCTGGGAGCCCGGCGGGGACTTCGCCGCCTGCGAGCAGATCGCCGCCCTGGTCGCCGGCGCGGGCCGCGATCCCACGCGCCGCGCGGAGGTGGCCGCACGGCTGGCCGCCGCACTGGAGGGGGCGGACGACGCCGCGCGCACGTTCCTCTGCGGGCAGCTCTGGCAGGTCTGCACGGAGAACGAGGCGGACGCGCTGGGCCCGTGGCTAACGGACGACAAGCTCTCCCCGCTGGCCCGGTATGCGCTGGAACGGGTGCCGGGGGCAAAGGTGGACGCCGTGCTGCTGGCCGCCGCGGAGAAGGCCAAAGGGGTGGCGCTGGCGGGCCTGCTGGACAGCCTGGCCAACCGGGGGAACCCCGCCCACGGGGCCGTCCTCGCCGGACACCTCGCCGACCGGGATGTCGCCGTGGCGGTCGCCGCCGCAAACGGACTGGGGAAACTCGGCGGAGCCGAGGCCGTCGCCGCGCTGGAGAAGGTGCGCGCGAAGGCCTCCGCCCGCCTGCGCCCTGTGGTGGTCGCCGCGCTGGCCGCCTGCGCCGACCGCGCCGCCGCATCCGGCAACACCGCGCTGGCGGACCAGGTGTTCACCGGCCTCCTCGCCCCTGGCGAGCCGCCCGCCGCGCGGGACGCCGCATTCCGGGGGCTGGTCCGGCTGGGCAACGCCGGGGCCCTGGCGCGCCTGCGCACCGTGCTTTCGGGGGAGGACTTCCTCCTGCGGCCCGCCGCCCTGGGCCTGCTGCATTCCGAACCGGGCACACCCGTCACCGAGGCGGGCGTGGCTGCGCTGGAGAACGCCAATCCGCTGATCCTTCCCCGGCTGGTGGCGGCCCTGGGCGACCGGGGGGACCCCGCCGCCCTTCCGGCGCTGACGCCGCTGACGGCGCACGCGGACGCGGAGGTTCGGCTCGCCGCGCTGGTTGCGATGGGCAAACTCGGCACCGCGCACACGGTCACTGAACTGGCCCCCTTCGTGCAGAAAGACGGCCCGGAACGGGAGGCGGCGCTGGCGGCCCTCGCCGCGATCCGCGACCCCGAGGCCAATGGCATGCTGCGGAATCTCCTGCTGGAGTCGCCGCCGGAGACGGCCGCCCTGCTGGCCCCCTGCGCCGTGTCGCGCCGGGCGGCGAACTGCGCGGACGTCCTGCTCGCCCATGCGGCCTCGGAACATGCGGGGCTGCGCGCGGCGTCCCTGCGCGCCCTGGGCGGGCTGGCGGCGCCCGAGGCCCTGCCGGAACTTCTTGCCCTGCTGGTGTCCGCCCCCGTTGACTCGCGGCCCGACGCCGAACGCGCCCTCGTGGACGCCGTCCGCCGCTGGGGTCCGTCCGAAGACCTTGCCGCGCACCTGACCGCCGCCTACGCCAGACAGCGCAAGCCCGAACACCGCGCCGCGCTCCTGCGGGTCCTGGGCGGCACCCGGTGCCCCGGAACCCTGGCGCTCGTCTGCAAAACGGCCCGCAGGGGACGGAAGGACCTCCGGCTGGAGGCCGTGGCCGCGCTGGGCGGGTGGCACGCCCCCGAATCGCTGGACATGCTCCGCCGCCTCGCCGTCAAGGAGCGCCGCCCGGAGGTGAAGGCCGCCGCCTACGACGCCCTCGTGCGCCTGGCCCGGGAGAGCGGCGGCCTGCCGCCGGAGGAGACCCTCGCCCTCCACCGCGAGGTGCTGGCGCTGGCCGCCACGCCCGAACAGCGCCGCGCGGCCCTCGCCGCCGTCGGCGGATGCGGCCTGCTGGAGGCCCTCGACCTGGTCGCCCCCCTCAAGGACGACCCCGCCACCGCCGCCGAGGCCCGCGCCGCCGAAACGCGCCTCCGCGCCAAGTTCATCACCGCCACCGTGTCCGAGAACATCATGGAGGCGCGCCGCGTCCTCGATGGCACCCCCGCGACCTTCTGGCAGACCGACGGGCCGCAGGCCCCCGGCCCGTGGATTGAGCTCGACCTCACCCGTCCCGCGCGGGTCTGCGGCGTCATCCTGCACGCGCCGGAAGGTTCAGGGGTGTACCCGCGCGCCTGCGAAGTCTACGTCTACACCGAGCCGGGACAGCCCGGCACCCCCGTCGCCGCCGCCGCAGGCGCCGACCCCGTGACTGAAATTCCCTTCCCCCCCGCCGAAGGCCGGTACCTCCGCGTGGTCCAGACCGGCGCCGACCCCGCCGCCAAATGGGCCGTCGGCGAAATCCGGCCAAAATTCGACTGATTCCGGGGCCAATCTTCGCCCGGACGCCGGTCATCCCGATATCCCGTGCGTGCAAGTCCCCACGAAGAAAGGCGGCGGCAAGCCGCCCCGCAGGCTTGCCTGCGGGCCGCCACGGCGCGGGGCAACAGCCCCCCCGTTCGCGCCAATGCGCCCCTGTCCGCGTGTCCCCCTCCGCGCTCTCCGCGTCTCTGCGATGAGTCTTCCCTCCTGAGCGCCGGTTTTGACGTGGTGCCGGAAGAGTTCCCAACGCGGAGACGGGCGGTATTGAGAGATGGGGAAGCCCAAGCCATGGCGGGCACGAGATGGCCTCGCTGGGTTTGACATGACGGGGTTTCGTCGCGGAACGGGAGGGAAGACAAAGAGGCCAGGCTGGAGCCTGGCGATCCCAGGGGCGCGCGGTTTGGGGATTATGGAGAAGCCCAAGCCATGGCGGGCACGAGATGGCGTCGCATGCGCTCGCCATGGCGGGTTGACCGTCGGTCTATCACGCGGCCATCGCCCACGCCGTCATGGCGAACGCAGTGACGCCATCTCGTTCCCGGCGCGCCTTCGGTCTGGACCTCCCCCTCCGGCGATGCACGGTCCGCCTCTCCCGCGACGACGCCGGCGCCCTGGGACCGGGTTTGGGCAGGGGGCTGGCGGTCCGTTTCAGGCGGTGCAAGTTGTTTTGCCGCGCCTGATTGTGATACGGTAGCGGGGCACAATCCCGCCGAATGTCCGCAGGGTTTTCCTGGGGGTGGGCCTCGTTGGCCCCCTCTGGAAGGCGTTGCGGGGGGCGGGATTCCCTGTCTGTTTCCCTGGAAAAACGCAGCAAGGCGGCGCACGCCGCGGGAGAATGCAGTAGTGAGAAAGCCGATCATCGCCGGAAACTGGAAAATGAACCTGAAGATCGCGGAGGGCGTGGCGCTGGTGGAGGCGCTGAAGCCGCTGGTCGCGGACGTGGACAATGTGGAAGTCGTTGTGTGCCCCATGTTCACGGCGCTGGACGCCGTGGCGAAGGCGGCGGCGGGCTCGAACGTGCAGGTGGGCGCGCAGAACGCCTATGTGAAGGCGGGCGGCGCGTTCACGGGCGAGATCGGCCCGCAGTTCCTGCAGGACGCCGGGTGCGCGTGGGTGATCATCGGCCACAGCGAGCGGCGCCACATCCTGGGCGAGACCGACGCGCTGCTGAACGAGAAGCTGCGCTTCGCCCTGGCGGCGGGGATGAAGGTGATGTTCTGCATCGGCGAGCTGCTTGAGGAGCGCAAGGGCGGCCTCATGAACGACGTGATCCGCCGTCAGGTGGTCGAGGGGCTGAAGGGCCTCACGGCGGCCGACCTGGCGAACGTGGTGCTGGCGTACGAGCCCGTGTGGGCCATCGGCACCGGCGAGACGGCGTCGCCCGAGCAGGCCGAGGAGGTCCACGTGTTCACGCGGGCCCTCGTGGCCGAACTGTTCGGCGCGGACGCGGCGGCGGCGATCCGGATCCAGTACGGCGGCAGCGTGAAGCCCGACAACGCGGCCGAGCTGTTCTCGAAGGAAAACGTGGACGGGTTCCTCGTCGGCGGCGCCGCGCTGAAGGCGGACGGCTTCGCCGCGATCATCCAGGCGGCCCGCTAGAAAACACCGGCCCCTCCGGGGCGCCGACCACAAAGGACTTGACAGACCCATGCTTGAGGCAATTTTCAACTCGACCGTGCTGTGGTGGCTGATCCTGCTGCTCTATCTGCCCGCCTGCCTGGGGCTGGTCGTCATCGTCCTCCTGCAGAAGGGCAAGGGCGCGGGGTTCGCCGGGGCCTTTGGCGTCGGCGGCGGCAGCGACACGGTGTTCGGCCCCCGCTCGTCCAAGAGCCTTCCGCAGAAGATCACCTATGCGGCGGCGGCCCTGTTCATGCTGCTGGCCCTGCTGATGTCCACGCTCTCCGGACGCGTGGGCCGCAGCGCGGCGCCCGAACAGGTCACCGAGGAGGAAATCGCGAACATGAACGCCCTCTTCGAGCAGCAGAACCCGGCGGCCGACGCCGCGGCGGCGCCCGAGGGCGATGCGGCGGCGGCGGTCCCGGCGGCGGACGCCGCGGCTCCGGCCGAGGCCCCCGCGCCCGCGCCGGTGGTGGTGGAAGCCACCCCCGTGCCGGATGCGGCCCCGGCGGAAGCGGCCCCGGCGGAAGCCGCGCCCGCGCCCGCAGTCGAGGCGGCTCCGGCCCCGGAGGCGGCCCCCGTGGTCGAGACGCCCGTCGCGCCCGAAGCGGCGGCCGCGGCGGCGGAGGAACATACGACGGAGACGGCGCCTGCCCCTCCCGCACAGTGAGTCAATTACCGTAACGGACGCAGGCCCAAGGCTTTTACCGGCTTTGGGCCTTTGTTGTTGCAGGGGCCTCCGGGAACGCCAAGGGCCTTTCCGGGGATACAGGATGTCATCGGTGGAGAACAAGCCATGGACCGAATCGTAATCCGGGGGGGGAACCCGCTGAGGGGCGCGGTGCACGTGCACGGCGCGAAGAACGCGGTGCTGCCGCTGATGGCGGCGTCGCTGCTGGCGGAGACCCCCTGCACGCTGCACAATGTGCCCTGCCTGCACGATGTCTTCTCCATGGACAAGCTGTTGTCGCACATGGGCGTGCGGACGGAGTTTACGGGCCGCTACATGATCATGGACGCCTCCGGCCCCCTGGAGCCCGAGGCGCCCTATGACCTCGTCCGGAAGATGCGGGCGTCGTTCTTCGTGCTGGGGCCGCTGCTGGCCCGGTGCGGACGGGCGCGCGTGTCCCTGCCCGGCGGATGCGCCATCGGCACCCGCCCGGTGGACATCCACCTGAAGGGGCTGGAGGCCCTGGGCGCGAACATCCGCCTGGACGAGGGCTATGTGCTGGCCGACGGGAAGCTCCGGGGCACCCGGTTCACGCTGGACTTCCCCAGCGTGGGCGCGACGGAGACGCTGATGATGGCGGCCACGCGCGCCGACGGGGTCACCCGGCTGGTGAATGTGGCGCGGGAGCCGGAGGTGGCGGACCTGGCGCGTTTTCTCAACGCGATGGGCGCGCAGATCTCCGGCGCGGGCACGGATGTCATCACCGTTGTGGGCGTGGAGGCCCTCGGCGGGGCCGACCACACGGCGGTCCCCGACCGGATCGAGGCGGGCACGTTCCTGGCCGCGGCCGCGGCCACGGGCGGCGACGTGACGGTGCTGGACGCGAACCCGGACCATCTGCCGGTCTTTCTGGACAAGCTGGCGGAGGCGGGCGCGACCGTGGAGACGGGCGCAAACCGCATCCGCGTGGCCGCGCCGAACCGCCTGAAGGCGGTGGACGCCGCCACGCAGCCCTTCCCCGGCTTCGCCACGGACCTCCAGGCGCAGTTCATGGCGATGCTGACCTGCGCCGACGGCGCGAGCCGCATCCGGGAGACGGTGTTTGAGAACCGGTTCATGCAGGTGGCCGAGCTGGTCCGCATGGGCGCCGACATCAGCGTGGACGGAAACATGGCCATCGTGCGCGGCGTCTCCGGGCTGTCGGGCGCGCCGGTCATGGCGTCGGACCTGCGCGCGAGCGCGGCCCTCGTGATCGCCGGCCTCATGGCGGGCGAGGGCGAGACGGTCCTGCACCGCGTCTACCACATTGACCGGGGATATGAGCGGATCGAGGAGCGCCTGGCGTCGCTGGGCGCGGACATTGTGCGGGTCCGGGACTAGACCGGAACCGCGGAGGCCGGGCATCATGGAAAAACACGTCATCACCGACGACGCCGCGCTGGCGCAACTCAGGCGCCGGCTGCTGGCGCGCAGCGCGCCGGGCGGCACCCCCGCCGCCGCGGCCCGCCTGGAAAGCGTCCGGGCGATTGTGGAGGCCGTGCGGACGGAGGGCGACGCGGCGGTCGCGCGGTTCACGGAGCAGTTCGACGGGGTGCGCCTCGCGCCGGAGCGGTTCGAGCTGACCCGGGAGGAGATCGAGGCCGCCGGGAGCCGCGTGGACCCCGAAACCCTCGCCGCCCTGGGCCGCGCGATGGAGAACATCCGGGACTTCCACGCGCGAAACCTCCGCGAATCCTGGGAGCGGGAGTACCCCGACGGGTCGGTGATCGGCCAGCGGGTGGGCCCCGTCGAGAGCGCGGGGGTCTATGTCCCCGGCGGCAAGGCCTTCTACCCCTCCTCCGTGCTGATGAACATCGTCCCCGCCCGCGTGGCCGGGGTGACCGAGATTATCATGGTGTCGCCGCCGTCCCACAACGGCGACATCCACCCCGGCGTGGTGGCCGCGGCGCGGATGGCGGGGGCGACCCGCGTCTTCCGCGTGGGCGGGGCGCAGGCCGTGGCGGCCCTCGCCTTCGGCACGGAGACTATCCCGGCGGTGTGCAAGATCACCGGGCCGGGCAACGCCTATGTGACGGCGGCCAAGGCGCTGGTGCGCGGGGCCGTGGAGATTGACAGCGAGGCCGGGCCCTCCGAGGTGCTGGTGCTGGCGGACGCCTCCACCAACCCGCGCTTTGCCGCCGCCGAGCTCTTCGCCCAGGCGGAGCACGACGAGGAGGCCATGTGCCTGCTGGTCTCGGACAACGAACAGACGGCGGACGCCGTGGCCGCCGTGGTGGACGCGGAGCTCCCGGCGCTCCAGCGCGCGGGCATCGCGTCGCGCGCCCTGGAAGAGCTGGGCCTGCTCATTGTAGCCCGCTCGGCGGCGGAGGCGGTGGACCTCGCCAACTTCATCGCGCCGGAGCACCTGAGCGTGCAGACGCG
>Ga0123329_1003087_pt1 | contig 14128 bp, 10 predicted proteins | sample BioC12SIPDNA_FD_89703 | JGI IMG/M metagenome (GOLD analysis project Ga0123329, IMG submission 89703) | Anaerobic biogas reactor microbial communites from Washington, USA - Biogas_R1_B C12 SIP DNA | ecosystem: Engineered > Bioreactor > Anaerobic > Unclassified | place: Washington, USA | collected... | reverse complement strand
GGGCAAATCAGTAAGACCCCCACCCCCTTGCGGGGTGGGTGAATCAGTTCGGTGGCCGACGGCACACCCGCAGCCAGCCTTCTTCACCCGCGGCGCAAGACCGCGGGGGTCCCGGACAAACACTTTTCCACACTGTGGAAAAAAAGCCTGTCCTGCTTCAGCAGGATTTTCCACGGCGTGGAAAAAATGCGAGCCGCGATTCCCCGCAGCGGGGAGGCCTTGATCCATGCCGATTCTGTCCAGCATCGGACGCCGCTCGCCGGCATCGCGGCTGCTGATCGCGCTGATCTACGCCGCGCTGGGGCTCGGCGCCCTGGCCATGCTCTATCCGCTCGGCCTCATGGCCGCCGGCTCCACCAAATCCATCGCCGACCTGCGCGACAACGTTCTCGTGCCCCGCTTCCTGGTCTCCGAAGAAGCCCTCTGGCAGAAACACCTCGAAGCGCTCTTCAACGAATCCATGGATGCGCTCAACATCGCCTTCGACACCGACTACATCCGGTTTTCGGACATCCCCCTGCCGCCGCCGGACGCCCCCGGCGCGAATCTCGTTCCGCTCTGGCGCGACTTCCTGGCCGGCGGGCATCTGCCGCCCGAAGCCATCGCCATCGGCCACTACTGGGCGCCGCAGGCCGGCGCCTTCCCGGCGCAGCTTCGCCGCTTCCGCCGGCATCTGCAGGACACCTACGGATCGCTCGATGCCCTGAACGCCGCAATGGGGACGGATTTCGACGCGTGGTACACGGTGTTCGTCCAGCCGCCGGCCTACCTGTTCCCCTACGCGCGTCCCGACGCCACCCCGCTGGCCGCCGCATTCGACGCCTTCAAGCTCACCGCGCCGGACTGGTGCCGATTCGTCCTGTCGCCGGAAGGATTCTTCAAGAAACTCTACCTCAAGCCCCGCCATTCCCGGGAAATCGCCGCCTACAACGCCGCGCACGGCACCGCGTACGCGTCGTACGCCGAGGTCCCTCTTCCCCGCGACTTCCCCTCCAACGCCCCCCCCCTCGAACAGGAGGAATGGCGCGACTTCACCGCCAACACCCTCTCGCCCATCTGGCGCAACGGCGAGACGCTGGACACGCCTGAAACCCGCTGGCGCGATTGGCTCGCCGAGCGTCAGGAATCAGGAGTCAGGAGTCAGGAGTCAGAAGAGAATTCCGCCATTCTGAATTCTTCATTCTTCATTCTCAATTCTCGCTCCGCGCCCATGCCCCAGTTCGCGCACCACGCCGCGCTCTTCCGCGAGCACAAGGCGGACATCCGTCGCGAGCTGCTGACGCGCAACTTCCGGACCGTGCTCGACTATCTGCTGTTCCACGGCCGCGGCATCCTCAACACCGCCATCTACTGCACGCTGGCCGTGCTGCTCGCCCTGCTCGTCAATCCCCTCGCCGCCTACGCCCTCAGCCGCTTCAAGCCCTCTGCCGGGCCCCAGATCCTCCTGTTCCTGATGCTGACCATGGCTTTTCCCCACATGGTCACCCAGATCCCCGTCTTCATTCTGCTGCGCGAACTCGGCCTGCTCAACACCTTCGCCGCCCTCCTCCTGCCCGGCATGGCCAGCGGATACTCCATCTTCCTCCTCAAGGGCTTCTTCGATTCCCTGCCCCAGGAACTCTACGAATCCGCCCAGCTCGACGGCGCCGGCGAATGGACCCTGTTCTGGCGCCTCACCATGCGCCTGTCCACCCCCATCCTCTCCGTGATCGCCCTGCAGGCCTTTTCCGTCGCCTACGCCAATTTCATGTACGCCCTGCTCATCTGCCAGGACCCGAAAATGTGGACGCTGATGGTCTGGCTCTACCAGTTGCAGCAGCGATCCGGCCCCGGCGTCGTCCAGGCCTCCCTGCTCATCGCCGCGCTGCCCACCCTGGCCGTCTTTCTCGCCTGCCAGCGCGTCCTCCTGCGCGGCATCGTCGTCCCCGTCGAGAAATAACCCCCCCGGAATTTGTCTCGGTTATAATTATAAGCGAGACAAATCCCGGCGGACCGGATTCGCCTCCACCCTCCCCCGGCGGGCAAGGAAAAGGCCGGGGCAACGGCCCCGGCCTGTGGTATCGCTGGATGAAACGGATTATTCCACCAGGTCAATCAGATTGCGCACGGCGCTGTTGTCCTCGCCGCCGCCGGAGGCCGGCTCCGCCGCCGGGGCGGAATCCCCGCCGCCGTTGGAAGACGACTTCTGCCCGCCGCGGTTGCCGTTCCGGTCGCCCCGGTCGCCTCGGTCGCCCCGGTCGCGCCGGCGGTCCCGGCCGCGGCGCCGGTCGCCCCGGTCCCCGCGATCGCCGCCGTTGCCGCCCGGCAGCCCGCCCTGCAGGAACGCCTTGCGGAACGTGCTGCTGCCGATAACCGTAATGCCGGCTTCGGTGGCGCGGCTTTCCATCGTGACTCCCGAGCTGACCAGGACGCCGCCGCCCCGGCACAGTTTCAACGCCTTCGCCACCAGCTGCTCGGTGTCGGGGGCGAAATACACCGTCACCCCGTTGAAATCCCCGCCGTCTTCCACCTCGCGCAACGCGCGATCGCTCTCGAACAGCACCTGGATTTCCATGTTTTCCTGCTTGGCCACCCGCGCCAGCGCGTTCAGCATCTGCACCTGGTCGCGCGGCGCCATGCGCCGGCCCGTCTTTTCGTCCACCAACCGCGCTCCATCCACCACATAGATCCGCCGCGAAGATCCGCCGGCGGGGGAGAAGAGCGATTTGATCGCATTCATGAAGCCCATACGAACTTCCATCCTTCTTTTCTCGTTGTCCCGGGACGACATCTGCCGCGGCCGCAATCCGGAATCCCCCCCCGCCCCAACCCGTGGATTTCCTCCCCGATACATGCAGCCGTCCGTCGCATCGTCCTACGCTTTCCCGGACAAACTGGGGTGGACTCTACCCCCCCGCCCCACCCCCCGCAAGCACTTTTACCGCCCCGTTCGCGGGTTCTGATTGCATTGGCACGGGGCGCCGGTCTATGATGCCGGCCTTCAGATCAACCAAGCAAGGAATCAACAGAGGAACCCGATATGAGCAGAGCATTCAACTTCAATGCCGGCCCCGCCGCCCTCCCCCTCGAGGTGCTGGAAATCGCCCAGAAGGAACTGACGGACTTCAATGGAACGGGCATGTCCATCATGGAGCACAGCCACCGCGGCAAGGCCTATGACGCGGTGCATGCCGAAGCCGTCGCCAACCTGAACCGCCTGCTGGGCGTGACCGATGACTACCAGGTGCTCTTCCTGCAGGGCGGCGCCAGCATGCAGTTTTCCATGGTGCCGATGAACCTCCTCGGCGCGGGCCAGACCGCCGACTACGTCAACACCGGCGCCTGGGCCTCCAAAGCCATCAAAGAGGCCAAAAAACTCGGCGGCGTCAACGTGCTCGCCGACACCTCCAAGGACATTCCGACCACCATGCCGGACTACGACGCGCTGTCCTACACCCCCGGCGCCGCCTATGTGCACGTCACGTCCAACGAAACCATCGCCGGCACCCAGATGAAGCGCTTCCCCAAGACCGAAGCCCCGCTGGTCGCCGATATGTCCAGCGATATCCTCTGCCGCCCGATCGACATCACGCAGTTCGGCCTGATCTACGCCGGCGCGCAGAAGAACCTCGGCCCCTCCGGCGTGACCCTCGTGGTCATCCGCAAGGATCTGGCCGAACGCGCGGCCGAATCCCTCCCGACCATGCTGCAGTACCGCACGCATGTGAAGGAAAACTCGCTCTACAACACCCCGCCGACCTTCGGCATCTACATCCTCATGCTCGTCACCCGCTGGCTGCTCGAAAAGGGCGGCGCGGCCGGCATCGAGAAGATCAACCAGGCCAAGGCCGACAAGCTCTACGCCGCCATTGACGGCTCCGGCGGCTTCTACCGCGGCACGGCCGTCGGGGAATTCCGCTCGACCATGAACGTGACCTGGCGGCTGCCCAGCGAAGACCTCGAAGCCCAGTTCATCAAAGAGGCCATCGCCTTGAAGATGAGCGGCCTGAAGGGACACCGCTCCGTCGGCGGCATCCGCGCCAGCATCTACAACGCCTGCCCCGCGGAATCCATTGACGCCCTGATTGCCTTCATGAAGGACTTCCAGGCCAAAAACGGCTGAGCATTCCTTCCGGGCTGAACCCGCCCCTGCGCGCCGCGGCTCTCCGCGGCGCGTTTTGCATGGGCGCATCTGGGATTCGGTGTCGCCAGCATTGGCCATCGTAGCGCGGGGCTCCCGTCCCGCGCGGTTCCTTTCAACCGCACGCGACAGGAGCCGCGTGCCACGAAGGCAAGCCTTTACGATCTTCTGACGCCCTTCTGACGCTACGGGTGCACCGAATCGCAGATGCCCGTTTTGCATGAGCCCCCGTTTTTGAGGGTTGCATCCCGTCCGTACTCCGCTAGCATCCCCGGCACATCGGCTTTCAGACACAACCCGGAAAACAAGGATTCGAGCATGAGCAGGCAAACGGCATGGACGATGGCGCTGGCATGGATGCTGGCCGCCGCCGCGGCCACCGCGCAGGTGGTGGTCAGCAAGGGGACCGGCGCGGCCGTGGGCATAGACCTCGCGGGCGTGACCGCCTCCGGCCCCGCCGCCCAAACCGTCCGGCGCACCCTGGAAAACAATCTGAACCGATCGGGCTGGATGACCGTCAAAACGCCGGGGCATGTCCAGGTCCGCGGCGGCATCACGGAATCCGGCGGCGACGTGACGTTTGCCTGCACGGTGGTGGACGCCGCCGGACAGGTCTATCTCAACGCCACCTACCGGCAGGCCGCGCCGCACGCCGTTCAACTGGCCCACCAGGTCGCCAACGACATCGTCGTCAAGGTGACCGGCAAACCCACGTTCTTCCTGGCGCGACTGGCCATGCTGGGCGTCCGCAACGGCGCCAAGGAGCTGTTTGTTTCCGATTCCAGCGGCCAGGTCATCCACCAGATCACCCGCGACCGCTCCGCGGCCGTCAAGCCCCGCTGGAGCCCCGACAACCGCTTCATCGCCTATGCCTCGTGGGTCAACCGCTGGAGCGACATTTATACCATCGAACTGGCCACCGGCACCCGCCGGCGCGCCGCGGCCTTCCCCGGACTCAACTCCGGCGGCGCCATCTCGCCGGACGGCCGTTCCATGGCGCTGGTCCTTTCCAAGGACGGCAATCCCGACTTGTATGTCATGGATATCGCCAGCAAGCGCACCACCCGGCTGACCAACACCCCGCGCGCCACCGAAGGCTCCCCCGCCTGGTCGCCGGACGGCTCCCGCATCGTCTATGTCTCGGATACCAGCGGAAGCCAACAGCTGTACATCCTTTCGCGCACGCCCGGCAGCACCCCCCGGCGCCTGACGCACCGCGGCACCCAGAATGGCGAGCCGGATTGGGGGGCCAACGGCCTCATCGCCTATCAGAGTCTCATCGGCGGCAAGTTCCAGATCGCCGTCATCGACCCCGCCAGCGGCCAGGAGCGGGTCATCACCCCCTTCGACGCCGCCTACGAAAGCCCCTCCTGGGCCCCCGACGGCCGCCACCTCGCCGCCGCCCGCGCCGTCAACTACTCCTACTCCATTTACCTCCTTGACAGCGAGGGGGGCGCCCCCGTAGCGTTGACAACATCGGGTGAATGGTCTGCACCGGCCTGGAGCCGTTGACCCCGTTCGGCACGATTTGCATTGAGAAAGAAAACAGGAGATACCGGTATCATGACACGCCGCTGGATGATTGTTGTAATGGCGACGCTGGCCCTCGCCCTGCTGGGCACCTCGGGCTGCGTTCGCAAACGCCCCCAGGGCGCCGGCTATGATCCCAACGCCGGCCTGGCGGGCGATCAGCTGATCTATGACGAATTCGGCAACCTGATCGATCCGGCCACCGGACTGCCGATCCGGTCGGATGGCGCGGAAATCGCCGCCGGGCAGTTCGAAGCCGTCTATTTCGATTATGACAGCCCCCAGTTCAGCCCCGCCGAGCAGGCCAAAATCGACATGGTCGTCACCTATCTGCAGGTGAACCCCACCCATGGCGTCATCGTGGAAGGCCACTGCGACGAACGCGGCAGCACCGAATACAATGTCGCGCTGGGCGAACGACGCGCCCTCGCCGTCCGCGCCGCGCTGATCTCCGCCGGCATCGACGGCCTGCGCGTCCAGACCCGCAGCTACGGCGAAGAACGCCCGGTGGCCTTTGGACACGACGAATCCTCCTGGCGGCTCAACCGCCGCGCGGAATTCATCTTCACCCAGATGTGATCCCCTGACCCATCTGCCGCCCGGCGCCTCTCCGCGCCGGGCTTTTTTTTATTCCCCCTGGCCTTGCGCCTCGGATGACCCCGCTGGCTCTGCTCCAGACCCCCATGGCCTTGCGCCATGGGTGAATCAGTTCCGCTCCGCGGCGGCAGCCAACCGCCTGCCAAACCGCTCCTGCAGACGCGGGTTGGCATAGTGTTTCCAGGCCGTCTTGAAGCGCTTCAGATGGCCGCCCCGGCGCCGGCGCAATTCCCGTCGCACCGCCGCGCGCGCCTCTCCCCCCGGCAGATCCTTCGACAGTTCCAGGGCATTGTCGCAATCATGCAATCTGCCCAGCGCGGCCTGCGCTTTCGTAATCCAATGCCCGGCCCGCTCTCCCTCCCGTCCGAAGAGTTCACCGAAAAACTCGCTCAGATACCGCAGCCGACGGCCGGACCGCCGCAGGTCGTGAGCCGGCTTGCTGGAAAAGGCCCCCGCCTTCCGGTAGCGCTGCTGAATCATCTTCTGCACCGCCAGCATGCGGCGCGCCACCGGCATTTCCACCGGGGGGGACGGCGCGCGGCGGCGCGGCGGGCGGCGGCTCAGCCAATCGCCCAGCATCCGTTTCACACGCCGGAACGCCCCGCAGTCCAGCGCCTCGGCCGCCAGGCGTTTCCGGGCCTCCCGCAGCGCCCGCAGCACGGCGCGGCGTTCGCGGCCGGACATCGCCTCCAGCCCGCCCGCCTTCTCCAGATCCCCGAACAGTTCGATCCATACATCCAGATCGCGCGCATCCCCCATGCGGTCGCAGACCTTGGCCGCCCGTTTGTCCAGCTTGCCCAGGAAATCGCCGTCCAGTTCCGCAAAGGTGGCCGTCAGCGTGCGCATCCGGCGCAGCGCCACGCGAATGTCATGCAGTCCCCGGACCGATCCCTTGCGCGCACGCGGTTCGTTCGCGTTCACGATCCGGAACTGCTCCGCCAGCAGCCGGCGCAGCACGGCATCGGCGGATTCCCCCCGGCGCGGGCGCGTGGATGAACGGGCCGCCGCCATGGCTCAGGAAGACTTCCTCGGTTCCGCCGGTCGCTGCGGTTCGAACACCGGCGCCTGCCGGCCGGCGGCTTCCGCGCGCGACTCCGCGCGCAGCTGGAACGCCTGCTGCGCGCGCAGCAGGGGATGGCGCGCATCCGGCCGGCGCCGCTCATAGCTCCCGTCGGACCGCAGCCGCCACGACTGCGCCGTGTCCGCCAGGCAGGTCTTCAGGATCCAGTCGAGCTTGTCGGCGTTCTCCCTCCCCTCCACCGGCACCATCAGCTCGATCCGCCGGTCCAGGTTCCGCGGCATCCAGTCCGCGCTGGAAATGAACAGCTTCGGATCGCCGCCGTTGTGAAAACGGAAAATCCGCGCGTGTTCGAGGTGGCGGTCCACGATGCTCCGGACTTCGATGTTTTCGCTCAGGCCCTTCACGCCGGGGCGGAGGCAGCAGATGCCGCGCACGTTGAGACGGATCTTCACCCCGGCCCGCGACGCCTCGTAGAGCGCCTCGATCAGCTCCGGATCCGCCAGCGAATTCATCTTCGCGTCAATGCCCGACGGTTCGCCCTCGCGGCAGCGCTCCGCCTCGGCCTCGATCAGCTCCCGCAGCCGCGGACGGATGCCCAGCGGCGCCGCTTCCACCCGCCGGAATTTCGACAGCTGGGAATACCCCGTGATGGTGTTGAAGAACACCGAGGCATCGGCTCCGTAGTCCTCTTCGCAGGTCATGAAGCTGATGTCGGAATAGATCCGCGCGCTCTTTTCATTGTAGTTGCCGGTTCCGTAGTGCACGTAGCGGACGACCCCGCCCGGTTCCCGCCGCACCACCACGCAGATCTTCGCATGCGTCTTGTAGCCCTTCACCCCGTAGATCACCTGGGCGCCCGCCCGCGCCAGCGCGTCGGCCCAGTCGATGTTGCGCTCCTCGTCGAAGCGCGCCTTCAGTTCCACCAGCGCCGTCACGTGCACCCCGCGCTCCGCCGCGCGCATCAGGGCCGCCACCACGGGGCTGTTGTCGCTGACCCGGTACAGCACCTGCTTGATCGCCAGCGTGTTGGGGTCGTCGGCCGCCTCCTGCACCAGCCGCAGCACCGGGTCATAGCTTTCGTAGGGGTGGTGCAGCAGCAGGCTGCCGCGCTTGAGGGTGTCGAAGACCGGCTCGGTCGGCGGCGCTTCCGGCACGGCCTGCGGCGACCAGTTGCCGGCCTTCAGCGCGTCGGTGCCCGGCAGGCCGGCCAGGCGGAAGAATGCCCCGAGGTCCAGGGGACCGGGCACGGCATAGACATCCGCATCGTCCACCTGAAGCGCCGCGCGCAGAAACGCCTGCGATTCCTTCGAGGCGCGTTTCTCGATTTCGAGCCGGACGCATTCGCTCTCGCGCCGTTCCGTCAGCACTTCGCGCATCTGGTCAAGCAGGTCGCCCGCCAGATCTTCGCGCACGCTCATGTCCGCGTTGCGCGTGATCCGGAACGCCGCGCAGTCCAGCACCTCCACCCCGGGGAACAGATGGCCGACCTGCGCGCGGATCACCTCTTCCAGCAGCACATAGGCGAAGCCGCTCTCGCCCGGCAGCGCCAGGAAGCGCGGCACGTTCTTCGGCACCGCCACCAGCGCGTGCCGGGGTCCGGCGCCGGCCGCCGCCGGCGCCAGCCTTACGTGCAGGGCCAGTCCCAGCCCCGCCAGCAGCGGGAATTCGTCCTCCAGCGACACCGCCACCGGCGACAGCACCGGAAACAGGAAATTGTGGAACTGGGACTCCACGTGCCGCATCTGGGCCGCATTCAATTCATCCAGCCGCAGGCGCCGGATGCCGCCCTTGCGCAGCAGGGGCTCGATGTCCTTCCGCAGGCAGGCGTGCTGGCGCGCCACCAGTTCATGCATCCGCTCCGAGACGGCCGCCAGCTGCTCCGCCGGCGTCATGCCGGCCGGATCGGGATGGGCCACTCCCGCCCGCTGCAGCGGCTTGAGCCCCCCCACCCGCACCATGAAAAACTCGTCGGCATTGGTTGCCGTGATGGCCGCGAACTTCAGCCGTTCCAGCGGCGGCAGCGTCGCGTCTTCGGCCTGCTCCATCACGCGGAAATTGAATTCAATCCAGCTCAGTTCCCGGTTGAGAAAACGGGAGTCCAGACTCGGCGATCGGTTCATGTCCTGCGTCCTTTTCACGCCATGGCTCCCGGCGGCTCCGCGCGCAGCTCTCGCACATCGGGCACCAGCCCGAACACATCGGCAAACAGGTTGCCCTTGGTCCGCAGCACCAGGCGTTCCATCGTCAAGTCCTCCATGTCGCGAACCAGAATCACGAAACGATCCGCCTCGCGGCGGAACGACAGCCGCCGCGGCTCGTCGCGGGGGGTGCGCTCGATCGAATCCGCCACCCGCAGGATGGCCGCCAGCTTCGCCACGCGCATGCGATCCTCCAGCGGCAGCACGGCAAATTCCGGATGCGACGGCCCGGGCACCGCCTTGCGGTGGTAGCGCGCCACCGTGGCCACCAGCTGCATGTCGTGGCGGGTCAGCCCGAACAGATCGCTGTTGGCGATCAGATACATCGAATGCTTGTGGTGGGCGCGCGCGTTGACGTGCGCGCCGATGTCGTGGAGGATCGCCGCACACCGCAGCAGCAGCCGCTCGTGCCCGTGCAGCTGATGCTCCTCCTGCAGTTCGTCGAACAGCGCCAGCGACGCCGCTTCCACGTTGCGGTAGTGCGCCGGTTCGGCCCCGTAGCGCGCCGCCAGCATTTCCGCCGAATAGACCACCTGTTCCTCGAACCCCTCCGACCGGTGCTCGCGCAGCGCCATGTCCCGCAACAGGCCGTCGCGCAGCGTGGCCTGGACGATCCGCACGTCGCGGACCTTCAGCGCCCGCGCCGCCTGGGCGATGGTCATGATGCCCGGCGCCACCGCCGTGGCGTCCTGGAACGTCATCTTGTAGCGGCGCACCAGCGCATCGGGCGGCAGCGGCGCCAACTGGTCCGCCAGCTCCGCCAGGCGCGCGGCCGGCGCCCTCGTCACCCGAGGATCCGGCCCCTGCTCCTCCCCCGCGGCCTGCTCGGCCGCAAAGCGCGCCCCCGCGCCCATCACCACCAGCGCGGCGACCTTCTCCCGCGGAATCGCCTGCTGGATCTGCTCGACCAGTTCCGAAGCGTAGGCCTTGAACAGCCCCTTCAGCCTCGGCCCGGCCCCGCCGCCCGCCTCCAGCATCTCCCGCGTCCGCAGCACGCCGCCATGGAACGATTGCGCCACCGTCACCTTGCCGTTCTTCAGGTACAGCAGAATGGTCCCCCCGCTGCCGATTTCCAGCACCGCCACGTTCCGGGCATTCAACAGGCCGTCGGCTTCCAGGATGTCCCGCACCGCCAGATACGTCAGGCGCGCTTCCTCCGCCTCCTCCAGCACGCGCACGTGAATGCCCGTCGCCGTGCTGACGCGGTCCACGAACATGTCGCGGTTCGAGGCTTCGCGCGCAAAGCTCGTGGCCACGGCCCGGATCTGGTCCGGGCGCGTCACGCCGTATTCCGCCAGCAGGCGGGCATAGTTCTTCAGAATCGCCACGCATCGGCGCAGCGTGTCCTGCTGAATGCGCCCGCGCACAAACACATCTTTCCCCAGCCGCACCCCGTGGCGCAGACTCTCCAGCACCCGCACACCCCCCTGCGCATCAATCTCCCCGATGTCCAGCCGGATCGCGGAAGACCCGATGTCAATGGCCGCCACCAGGCGGCGCAGGGGTTCCGCCGGCGCGCCCGCCGCCGCCTCCACCGTCATCGCCTGCTCCAGCTGCTCCTTCACATTCCGTCTCTCTTCCCCTGAACCCTGACCTCTGTTCTCCGTCTCGCCCTAGCTGACCTCTATGATCTCTCTTCTCCCCTGTCTTCCGTTCCCTCACCCCGCCTCCGCCGCCGCCAGCGCCGCGGCGCCCAGCGTGGTGGCATCGTCGCCCAGCTTGGCTTCCACCACCCGGACTTCGCGGACAAACGACGCCATGGCGGTCTCTCTGACGCCCCGCCGGACCTCCTCCAGCGCCAGGCGCGGAATCGCCTCGATCAGTCCGCCGCCCAGCACCACGACATCCGGCGCCAGCAGGTTCACCACCCCGCCGATGGTCCGGCCCAGCAGATGCATCGCATCGCGCACAATGCGCTCCACCACCTGGTCCCCGGCCTGGATGGACTTGGCCAGCAGACCGCTCTTGAGCTTTTTCAGATCGCCCCCGCCGTTTTCCGCCAGAAACGGCGCCTCGCCCCGGAACACCGCCTGGGCCACCTCGGCCGAAATCGCCAGCCGCCCCGCCAGCGCCTCCAGGCAGCCCCGCCGCCCGCAACCGCACAACCGGCCGTTCTCGCGCACCGGAATGTGCCCGATTTCCATCGCCGATCCCCGCCGTCCGCGGATCAGCTTCCCGTCGTACACGCACCCGCCGCCGATGCCCGTGCCGGGAAACACCCCCAGCAGCGTGCGCGCCCCCTGGCCCGCCCCGAACCGGTATTCCCCGTAGGTGCCCGCATCCACGTCGTTTGCCAGCACCACCCGGCAGTGGAACCACTTCGACAGCAGATCGCGCAGCGGTACCCGCTTCCAGCGCAGGTTGGGCGCCTCCAGAATCAGCCCCTTGTCCAGATCCAGCACCCCGGGACACCCCACCCCGATCCCCGCCAGGCCGCGCGGCGGAACCTTGGCCTCCTTCAGCGCCGCCGCAATCGTCTCGCGAATCCGCTCCTGCACCGCCTTCGGCCCCAAACTGACCGCGGTCTTGGCCTTGGCCGACGCCAGCGGACGGAATGATCCGCTATAAACCGTCGCCATCATTTTGGTGCCGCCCAGATCGAATCCGACCCAATAGCGCGCTTTTTTCGACTTCTTCCCCTTCGGCTTGATCATGACCGGCGCCCTTTCCTGCCTGGGAAACCGGGCGGCCCGCGCCGCCCGCCGCCCGGCGGCTTACTCGACCTTCGACACCGACAGGATCTCCACGGTCTCCAGCGGCACGTCCGACATGCCCGCCTTCATTCCCGTGCGCACGCCCTTGATCCTGTCCACCACGTCCATGCCTTCGACCACTTCGCCGAAGACGCAATAGCCGAAGCCCTGCGGCGTCGGCGCCTGGAAATCCAGGAACGCGTTGTCCTTCACGTTGATGAAAAACTGGCTGGTCGCGCTGTCCACCACCATCGTCCGCGCCATCGCCAGCGTCCCGCGCTTGTTCGCCAGGCCGTTGGCCGCCTCGTTCTTGATCGGCGCTTTGGTCGGCTTCTGCCGCATGTTCGCGTCAAAGCCGCCGCCCTGGATCATGAACCCGTCAATCACCCGGTGGAAAATCGTGCCGTTGTAGTGGCCGGCCTCCGCGTACGACAGGAAATTCGCCACCGTCAGCGGCGCCTTGTCCGCCGCCAGCTTCACCTTGATGTCGCCCAGACTCGTCTTGATCACCACCATGTCCGTCTCCTCTGCCTGTTGGGTTTCCTCCGGCGCCGGCATGTCCGGCGTCCCGGCTTCCGCCTCACCCTGCGCCGGAGCGGCCATCGCCGCCGCCAGCCCCAGAATCAAGCACCATGTCATCCGTTTCATCGCTGCTCTCCTTTGATTCTCGGCCATCCTATCATCTCAATCCCCCGTCCTCAATTCCCATTTCGCCGCTTGCGCCCGGCCCCCGGCCATCCCTCCATAGCCATTATGCTTGTTATAACAACCATACTATGCTTGTTATAACATCCATAATTGGTGCCGGCTGTGTACAAGCGAACAAATAAACACCCGGCACTGCGAACGGTCCGGGTGTGATGAATGGGGATGGGAGGTGGGTCCGATCAGTCGCGGCCCACGCTGTGATAGGTGAAGCCCAGCGCGCGGATCTCCTCGGGATTGAAGATGTTTCGCCCGTCCACGATCACCGGGCAGGCCATGACCTCTTTGAGTTTCTTCAAATCCAGCTTTTTAACCTCGTCCCATTCGGTCAGGATCAGGACCAGATCGGCGCCTCTGGCGCATTCGTACAGATCCTGCACGCACTCGAGTTCGGGATGGATTTCCTTGAACTTGGCTTCGGCAACCGGATCCCAGGCGCGCAGCCGGGCCTTCATTTCCTGCAGTTTCGGCACGAAGTACAGGCTGGGGGCCTCGCGGACATCGTCGGTTTCGGGCTTGAAGGCCAGACCGAAAATCGCGATTGGCTTGTCCTGCACGACCCACAGTTCCTGCTTGATCTTCTTCATCACGTAGTCGCGCTGGGTCTTGTTGATCTGCTGGACCTCCTTGAGCAGCTTGAAATCAAATCCCAGGGCGTCGCCCAGCCGCACAAAGGCATCCACGTCCTTCGGGAAGCAGGAGCCGCCGTAGCCCACGCCGGCGCTGAGAAAGCGGGGGCCGATGCGAGGGTCCAGGCCCATGCCCTTCGCCACCTGGCCGACATCCGCTCCGGCCAGTTCGCACAGGCGCGCCACGGCGTTGATGTAGGAAATCTTCATGGCCAGGAACGAATTCGAGGCATGCTTGGTCAGTTCGGCGCTGGTCACGCTCATGCGCAGGAATTCGCCGCCGCCTTTTTCGAGAATCGGCTTGTAGATCTCCTCGAGGAGATCGCCGGCCCGCTGGCTTTCCACGCCCACGACAATGCGGTCGGGATGGGTGGCATCCTCGATGGCGGTCCCTTCGCGAAGAAATTCGGGGTTCGAGGCCACATCGAAATCAGTGTCTTCCCGCAGATATTTCAGGACGGTGCGCTTGAGGTGCTCGCTGGTCTTGGCGGGAACGGTGCTTTTTTCGACCAGCAGGCGGTAGCCGGTCATGTGCTCGGCCACCTGCCGGCCGACCTGCTCGACATAGGTCATGTTGGCCTCGCCGCCCACCCCCGGAGGCGTCCCCACCGCAATGAAGATGACTTCCGCAAACG
>Ga0123329_1003085_pt1 | contig 14133 bp, 9 predicted proteins | sample BioC12SIPDNA_FD_89703 | JGI IMG/M metagenome (GOLD analysis project Ga0123329, IMG submission 89703) | Anaerobic biogas reactor microbial communites from Washington, USA - Biogas_R1_B C12 SIP DNA | ecosystem: Engineered > Bioreactor > Anaerobic > Unclassified | place: Washington, USA | collected... | reverse complement strand
CGGCAAGCCGTCGGTCGGTTTCGTCCTGTTGATTGCAGGCACATTGCTGGTCGGTCTGGCGACTTGGGCGGCGGGCGTGCCCATCGCACCGCTGGCCCTTGTGCTGGGAATCTGGGCGGGCACGCTCGCCTTCACGTCGGGCCACAGCCGATCAGAGCGGTTCGTGCTGATGCTGATCGCCGTCGCCGGCGGGTTGACGCTCATGGTCGAGATCGTCGCACTCCAGGGCGACGTGGGACGCATGAACACCGTGTTCAAGTTCTACTACCAGGCGTGGATACTGCTGGCGGTCAGCGCCGCGTTCGCCGGCGTCGCGACGTGGTGCGCCTCGCGATTCTGGCGACGATGGATCAGAATCGCCTGGCGAATCCCAGCCGTGCTGCTGATCGGGGCGGCGGGCCTGTACCCGATCACCGCGACACCGGACAAGATATCCGACCGCGCCGCCGAGACGCCGCGCGGACTCGACGGCGCCGCCTTCATGGCCCACACCACCTGCATCGACCAGGGCGCGCCGATCCGCCTCGGCTATGATCTGGAGGCGATCCGCTGGATGCGGGAACACGTGGCCGGCACGCCGGTGCTGGTCGAGGGCCACACGCCCGAATATCGGTGGGGCTCACGGTTTTCCATCCACACCGGCCTGCCGGCGGTAGTCGGCTGGAACTGGCATCAGAGGCAGCAGCGAGGCTCAGCCGGCGACCTGGTGCAGAAGCGGATCGACGCCGTGCGGGAGTTCTACACCACCACGGACGCCGAACGCCTCCGGACGATCCTCAACCGATACCGCGTGGAGTACGTCATCTGCGGCGAGTTGGAGCGTCTCTATTACCCAGCCTGCGACGAAAGACTGGCCCAATTCGACGGCCGCCTCTGGTCACGCGTATTCCACAACGAAGGGACGACGATCTACTGCGTCAACCGCCACGCCCCGCCGTAGCCGTTCCTCATCCGCCAAGCCAAAAGACCTTTCTCTTCGCCGCCCAAACCGTATAATGGGACACGCGTCGATTAGAAAGACCCGTAGGGGAGAATGCGATGACCCGGGAAACCTGGGCGAAGCTGTTGGTATCCGCCATAGTCGGTTGTGCGGTGGCGTTTCTGGCCAACCGGGCTTTCGGACCTTCCCGCTCGGCGGGAAATGACGCCCCTGCCCAGGCTTCGCTGCTGACCTTCCTGCAGTCCAGCAGCGCCAATCTCTCACTCCAACAGGCCACCCCCACCCCAAACGGAACCATCACGCCCACGCCGACGGCCACACCAACCCCAACCGCGACCGCAACTCCTACGCCAACCTCGACGCCAACCCCCACCGTGACCCCTACACCCACCGCCACGCCGACGCCGACGGACACGCCGAGCCCCACTCCCACCGACGAACCTACGCCGTCGCCCACCGAGGAGCCAACCCCCACCCCCACCGAGGAACCTACGCCGTCTCCGACCGATGAACCAACCCCCTCGCCTACCGAGGAGCCGACACCGACGCCCACCGAAGAACCAACGCCGTCACCGACAGCCGAGCCGACACCAACGCCAACGGTCGCTCCAACGCCCAGCCCGACCGTCGAGCCGACGCCGACTCCCGGTCCCGGCGACGACGAGGAACTGGTCTGCCCGCTGCTGGGAATGGTCGTGATCGGCGGCTTCTGGCTGGCCGCTTTGTTCCTGCTCGGAAGGCGCCAGCACTAACACCCGCTACGTGCGCCTGGTCACGTAGAAGCTGTAGGCCCCTTCATCCGGTAACGGCTCGCCGAAGTGCCGCCGCACCATCCAATACGCCGGAAGCAGGTTAACGCGGTTCCTCACCAGGATCCATCGACCGGTCAGCTTCCGCGTGACCAGGCACGGCAGGCACACGGCGTGGCCAATCTCCATCGTCGCCAGCGCCCGCGCGGAAAAATAATCCCACTGCCGTTCCACCTCGAAACCGACCCGCTCCAGCCGTTCCCGCCAGACCGACGGGCTGTCACAGTGCACGTGCCGCGAAATGCGGTTGAACAGACGCCCGTACCACTCCGAAGCCGCCCGCATCCGCAGCGAACTGAGGACGCGCGAGCCCAGCAGGAGCCGGGCGAACCGATGGTTCGGCACGCAGAACACGAAACGCCCCTTCGGCTGAATGACCCGGGCGATCTCGCGTAACGCGCCTTCCACGTCGGCGATGTGCTCGAGCACCGAGTTGCTGATCACCGAGGCGAAGGACCGGTCCGCAAAGGGCATCGCGACGGCATCGGCGCACACCGCCAAACGGTAGACCAAGCGGCGGCGGGCCTCCCGCACCATCACCGGTGAGGGATCGAGGCCGACGGCCACCGGCCGATCGAACGCCACCGACGCAAAGTGCCCGTCGCCGGAGCCGACGTCGAGCATCGGCTCCGGCAGCGCCAGTCGTCGGACAAAACACGCCTCAACCGACCGTAGTATCGCCCGGAAGTACGGCACGTCCTGAAGGTGTCGCCAGAGAATCTCCAGCGGGTACTCCGTCTCCAATTACCGTCTCTCCTGCAGCAGGTGCTCGAACAGCGTCTCGTACCGAGCCGCCACCGCCCGCGGGTCGTAGCGCCCAAAAACGCCGCTCGGGGGACAAAGAGGGCGAGGCAGCGCCAGCAGTTCCAGAACCGCCGCGGCCAGGGCGTCGGCGTCGCCGGTCGGTACGACTCGCCCCATCCCGGTGCTCGCCACCGGCGTCCGGACTCCCGGCAGGTCCGAAACCGCCACCGGCACCCCGTGCATCATCGCCTCGATCTGCACCAGCCCAAAAGACTCGGTGGAATTCAGGCTCGGAACGACCAGCACGTCGACGTGGCGGTAGAACGCCGCCATCCGGCACGGGTCGAGCACGCCGAGAAACCGCCAGTGTCCAGCCGCCTCCAGCTCGCGGATGCGCGGCATCAGCCGATCGGCGTAGGCCTGCTCTCCGAGAACGTTCCGGTGCTGTCCCGCAAACAGCACGATCGCCCGTGGATACTTTGCCAGAATGCGCGGCAACGCGGCGAGCAGGACCTCGACCCCCTTCTCCGAGGCCAGCCGGGCCGCCATCGCCAGCACCGGCCCGCGTGACGAATCCAGACCGTGCTCCATCCGGAACCGCGCCGCCTCCTGGTCCGTCACCGTCGGCAGCGCGACGGGAGGATCGATCAGGACGGTCTTGGAGTTCCACCGGCTCAGGAAGCCGGAATGCCGCCGGTAATCGTCGGTATAGGTGACGATGCGGTCGGCGCACCGGCCGGCCACGAAATTTGCCGCCCGCACGACCCGCCCAGCCGCACGGTTGAACCATCCCGGCGGCAACTGGAGGTCGCAGTGAAACGTCAGCACACTCGGCCGGCCCGATAACCAGGCCCGCAGGGCGATCCCCGCCGCGTCAAACTGGGGCAGATGCAGGTGCACCACGTCGTGAGCCAGGACCATCCTCGTGGCCCACATCCCGATCGTGGGCATGATGACCCCTTTGCTCACCCGCGCGACCACCGGCACCCTCCGCACGCGAACGCCGTTTTCCATCGCGTCCCGCGGCAGGGTCGAGTCCCACTGCGACGTCAGTACGGTCACGGCATGGCCTCCGGCCGCCAGGGCCTCGGCGAGCCGCTGGGCGTAGACGGTGACGCCGCTGACGTGCGGCCGATAGTAGGTGAGAGCCGTGAGAATGCGCATCGCTTTACCCGGTAGCATACCGGCCCTATCGTTCAGCGTCAAAAGCTGTTCGCTGCAAGTTAAGCCTCCAACCGCTTTCTCCGATATCCACCGTAACGTGCACCGTCCGCCGCAGCGAGGCCCGGTCATCTCTTGAGAAGGGGCGGGCGAGTGCCGCGGAGCGCTGCGGCCAAGAGAACGGCTGCGGTCTGAGGCACAGTGAAAACGAGGAGGCAGCAGAGCGTCGCGGGTGACGCGGTGCGCAGGGTGACGCCGCGTCGGTTATCGGACGACCGCGACGGTCGCTGGCATTTCACGTAATGGCCAAACCAAAGGCTGGAACAGGATGGAGCGGCTGGCCCCGCACAGCGATTCTCATGCTGGTGGTTGGCTGGCCGGGCGCCGCGTTCGGCACCGATGGGATCGAGCCCATCGACGTCAGTACGCAGGCGCGCTGCCGCGGCGGCGCGGACGTCGCGGTGGGCGACTCGGCGCTCTCGCAAATCGAAAACCCGGCGAACCTGGCGCACCATCACGAGTACCGGCTGGACTTTTCAGCCCAAGCCACGTTTCCCAAGTGCCACTGGTCCAGTCCGGTGGACTCCGCCGCCTCCGAGGTCGACGTGGTTCCCCTGGGCAATCTGGGTCTGGCCGTTCCGGTGGACGACCGGCTGACCCTCGGACTCGGCCTGCACTCCAAGGCCGGCCTCTCGTCCAGCTATCACCTGCGCCACTGGCTGCTTCCGTTCTTCGACCGGAGGGTCAGTTCGGACCTGAAGGACATGAGCATCACCGGCAACGTCGGGTATCGCCTGACGGACAAGCTCTCGATCGGCGCCGGACTGCGGGCGGAGGTCGCCACGGCGGAATTCAACGTCGTGCTCGGACCGGCCGGCGTGCACCTGGGCCGCGGATACGCCTACGGCATGGGCTTCCAGACCGGACTGCACTACCAGGCGCGGGAGGATCTGGCGTTCGGCCTGGCCTACCGCTCGCCCACGTGGTTCACCGACATGTCGGGCGGCAGCGCCAAGGCGTCACTGTTCGGCCTTGTGCCGCTCGATCTGGGCAACGTCAACCTGGACGAGTTCCGAATGCCCCAGAAGGTCACCGCCGGCGTGGCGTGGGACGCCACCGACTGGCTCAAGCTGGTGGGCGAGGCCCGCTGGATCGACTACTCCTCCAGCTCGATGAATTCCGTCACGGTCGCCACCGACGGCTGGGTGGACCTTCGGGTCCCCTTCCCGATGGGCTATCGCGACCAGTGGGTGTTCATCGCCGGCGCCGAGTTCGCCCTGGACGAGCGCTGGACGCTGGGACTTGGCTACAACTTTTGCACCGAGACCGTGCCCGCCTCGAACCTCGTGCCGATCGGTTCGGTGATCGCCCAACACAACATGACGGTCGGGCTGCGGTACGACACCGGCACGTGGTGGGTCGGCGGAGGCTATATCCTCGGCTTCCCCATCACCGTCCGGAACGACGGTCCCAGCCGGATCCCGCTGGGGATCGACTACGGGTACAGCTCCTTCGAGCACGTCCAGCAGAGCCTCTTCTTCGGACTTGGTTACAGGTGGTAGGAGCGCGGGCCAGATGGAAACGGTATACGGACGCTTGAGGACGAAGCTGAACCAGGTGGTGGATTCCTACATCCCCGAAAAGATCCGCGTCACCAGTCCGGATGCGTACCGGCGGGCCAGAGTCGTCACCACCTTCTGGATCGCCATTGCGATCTGGTCGCCGGTCTTCGCGGTCGTCTATCACTTTTTGGGGTGCACCTCGGGCGGCTTGGCCATCCTGGCGGCGGGCGTGCTCGGATTCGGCGTGCCCCTGGCGTTCAAATGGACCCAGTCCTTCGCCGCCGCGGGCAACTACGCCGCCCTCGTCCTGTTCTTGGTGCTGACTTTTCTGATGTGCGTGACGGGAGGACTGCGGGCGCCGGCCGCCATGTGGCTGACCGTCGTGCCGATGACCTCGGTCTGCATGGCCGGGCCCAGATCCACCCTCATCTGGACCGCCGCCATCCTGGGCCAGCTGGCGACCTTCTACGGCCTCGAAACATGGGGGGTGCGGTTCGATCACCAGATGGCGTCCGGACAGATTCTCCTGCTTCAGCTTTCCTCCCTGGGCGGGCTGGTGCTGGTGCTGCTCTCGCTCTCCTGCCTCTACGAATCGACGCGAAATCGGGCCATTCAACTGGTCATGGAGCGGGAAAAGGCCCTGGGCGAGGCCCTGGACTGCAACCGCGAGGCCACGGCCAAGCTCGAACTCCTCAACCAGTCGCTCCAGCAGGAAATTCACGAACGCAAGCGGGCCGAGCAGGGCCTCCGACGAGAAAAGGTGCTCAGCGATTCCCTGATCGACTCGCTGCCCGGCATCTTCTTCTTGATCGACGAGAAAGGAAAAATGGTCCGGTGGAACGACAACTTCCAGCGGATCGTCGGATGCAGTCTGCAGGAGTTGCAGAATACCCCGGATGATCTGTCGGTGATCGCTGAGGAGGAACGGCAAGCGGTGGCGGCGGAAATTCAGAAGGCCTTTGCGGAAGGGCACGGCCTGCTCGAGGCGTCCCTCCTGGCCAGGGACGGCGGCAAGAGGGCCTTTTTCTTCTCCGGAGTACGGATCGAGATCGACAACCGCCCGTTCATCATCGGCACGGGCGTCGACATCGAGGAACGCAAGCGGGCCGAAGAGGCCCTGCGGCAGGCCAAGGACGCCACAGAGGCGACGAATCGGCAGCTCGAACAGGCGATCGAGCGGGCCAACGAGATGGCCGTCCAGGCGGAGGCCGCCAGCACCGCCAAGAGCCGCTTCCTGGCCAACATGAGCCACGAAATCCGCACGCCCATGAACGGCGTGATCGGCATGAACGAGTTGCTTCTGGGCACGCCGTTGAACGACGAACAGCGGGAATACGCCCAGACCGTGCGGGCCAGCGCCCAGTCCCTCCTCGAGATCATCAACGACATCCTCGACTACTCCAAGATCGAAGCTGAGAAACTCGAGTTGGAGTCGATTGACTTCGATTTGCGCAGTTGCTTTGCCGATCCGCTGCGGGTGCTGGCGGTCAAGGCCCACGAGAAAGGCCTGGAACTGGCCTGCCACGTCGACCACGGCGTGCCGGAGATCCTGGTGGGAGATCCGGGACGCCTGCGCCAGGTGGTCACCAACCTGGTGGGCAACGCGGTCAAGTTCACCGAACAGGGCGAGGTCGTGGTGTCCGTGGCCGCCGACTCCCAGACCGACCAAGAGGTCGGCCTGCACGTGACGGTGCGGGATACCGGAATCGGCATCCCACCCGAGATGCACCAGACGATCTTCCACACGTTCCGGCAGGCCGACGACTCGACCACCCGCAGATATGGCGGGACCGGACTGGGACTGGCTATTTCCTCGCAGCTCGTCGGCTTGATGGGCGGCCGCGTGTGGGTCGAGAGCACTCCCGGCCAGGGCAGCACCTTCCACTTCACGGTCCGGTTCGGACGGTCCACAACCCAGCCCGACACGACGCCCGCCGCGGGCCTCGAGGCCCTGCGGGATCTGCCCGTGCTCGTGGTCGACGACAACGCCACCAACCGCCGAATTCTGCAGGACACCCTCACCCGCTGGGAAAGCAAACCGTCGCTGGTCGACAGCGGCGAGGCCGCTCTGGCGGTCATGCGGGAGGCCCAGCGGAACGGCCGGCCCTTCCCGCTGGTGCTGCTGGACGCCTGCATGCCCGGGATGGACGGTTTCGCGGTCGCCGAGCGGATCCAGCGCGACCCGGCCCTGGCCGGCGCCACCGTCATGATGCTCTCGTCGGCGGGCCAGCCGACGAGCATCGCCAGGTGCCGTGAGCTGGGTATCGCCGTCTATCTCACCAAACCCATCCGGCAGGAGGAATTGATGGCGGCCATCCTCAGCGCCCTGCACACCTCGCCGTCGAAGGAAGCCAAGAACGATCCGCCGGTCGAATCGCCGCGCTCCCGCAGCCCCGCGTGCCGATCCGCGCTGCATGTCCTGCTGGCTGAAGACAACGTGGTCAATCAGAAGGTGGTGGTTCGCCTGCTGGAAAAATGGGGGCATACCGTCACCGTGGCCGCCAACGGCCGCATCGCCGTCGATCTCTGCGATCAGCAGACGTTCGACCTGATCCTGATGGACATGAGCATGCCCGAAATGGACGGCCTGAAGGCCACCGCGATCATCCGCGACAGGGAGAGGCTCACCGGCGCCCATACCCCCATCGTCGCCATGACCGCCCACGCCATGAAGGGCGACCGCGAGCGCTGCCTGGAGGGCGGCATGGACGGCTACGTCTCCAAGCCCATCCAGGTCGATCAACTGATCGAGGCGATCGAAACGCACGCCGGCGTCCTCCAGTAGCCGCCGCTCCAACCGCCGTTTTGCCGAAAACGCCCGCCGCCGGTATAATGGCGCCGCGAGCGGAGATCGGATCATGGCCCTCAAGCCGCGCCACATCCTGCACGTCGACATGGACGCCTTCTACGCGTCGGTCGAACAGCACGACCGCCCGGAACTGCGGGGCAAGCCGGTCCTGGTCGGCGGACGGGCCGAGGCCCGCGGCGTGATCTCCGCCGCCAGCTACGAGGCCCGCCCGTTCGGCTGCCGCAGCGCCATGCCGACCGGAACCGCCCTTCGGCTCTGCCCGCACGCCGTGCTCCTGCCCGTCCGGATGGATCGCTACCTCGACGTCTCCAAGCGGATCTTCGCGATCTTCGCCGAATTCACCCCCACCATCGAACCGCTCTCGGTCGATGAGGCTTTCCTCGACGTCTCCGGCTGCCAGAAGCTCCTCGGTTCGCCCGAACAAATCGCCCGGCGGATCAAGAGCCGCATCCAAGAGGTCACCGGCCTGACCGCCTCCGTCGGCGCAGCCCCCAACAAGTTCCTGGCCAAGCTGGCCAGCGACCTGAAAAAGCCCGACGGCCTGGTCGTGGTCGATCCGCAGCGCGTCGCTGAGTTCCTGAACGACCTGCCGATCGGGCGGCTCTGGGGAGTCGGGAAGATGACGCAGCCGAAGTTCGAGCGGCTGGGCCTGCGAACCTTCGGCGACGTGCGAAGGCTCTCGCAAGAGCAGCTCCAACGGCATTTCGGCAATGCCGGCGAGGATTTCTACCGCCTTGTCCGCGGGATCGACGACCGACCCGTGGTTCCCGACCGCGAAGCCAAGAGCATCAGCAGTGAAACCACCTTCGCCCAGGACATCGAAGACCGCCAACACCTCCGAGCCGTGCTCCTGAGCCAAATCGAGGAGGTGGCCCGACGGCTGCGGCGAGAGAAAATGCTGGCCCGGACGGTGCACCTGAAGATCCGTCTGCCCGATTTTGCGACCCTTACGCGCAGCGCCACGCTGGACACGCCGACCGACCAGACCGACGTCCTCTGGAACACCGCTGCGGAGCTCTTCGAACGCTGGGCAAGCCAGAGTCGCTCAGCCGTTCGGCTGATCGGCGCGGCCGCTTCGTCGCTGAGCGCGGGCGGCGAACAGCTCTCCCTGTTCGACCAGGACACCAGCCGCAAACGCCGCCAGTTGGATCAGGCCGTGGATCAGATCCGGGACAAATTCGGCTCGAAGGCCATCTTTCGAGGTGGTGCGCCGGAGCCGTAGGAGACTCGTCTCCCCTTCCGGACTCCCGCCTCACACCGAAACCCGCCACGCCTTGGCCACCGCCGCCGCGACCTGCCGGTGAACGGCACGATCGAGCATGTCCGGAAGCAACTGCTCACTCGGGGCAAGCCCGGCCAGCACGTGCGCCGCCGCCAGTTGCATCTCCGCTGTGATGTCGCCCGCCCGCGCATCCAGCGCGCCGCGGAAGAGACCCGGATACGCCAGCGCGTTGTTGATCGTCCGGCCGTCGGCCGCCACCGCCGCGCCGGCGCCGCGGGCGTCCTGAACGGCGATCTCGCCCACCGGGTTGCTCAGCGGAAAGACCAGAGGATCCTTGGCCATCGAACGAACCATCTCAGCGGTAACCATGTTCGGCCGGGCCACGCCGATGAAGATGTCCTTGCCGCGGAATCCCTCAGCCAGCGTGCCCTTCTCGCCCCGCTTGTTCGTGAGCCGGGCAAGCTCATGCTTGTAAGGGTTCATGCCCTTAGTCCGGTCGGCATGGATTGCGCCGGCTGAGTCGTAGACCACAATATCGCCGATCCCGTACGTCAGAAGAATCTTGGCGATGGCATAGCCCGCCGCGCCAGCGCCCAGGATCAGGGCCGAACACCGCTCGGGATTCCTGCCGGTCATCTTGAGGGCGTTGATCAACGCCGCCAGAAGCACCGTCGCCGTCCCGTGCTGGTCGTCGTGGAAGACGGGAATGTCCAGCGCGTCCCGGAGTCTCTGCTCGATCTCGAAACACGCGGGCGCGGCGATGTCCTCCAACTGGATCGCTCCGAAGCTGCCGGCGATCCGCTTGACCGTCTCGACGACCGCGTCGCTGTCGTGGGATTCGACGAGGATGGGAAACGCGCTGACGTGGGCGAATTCGGCGAAGATGGCCGCCTTGCCCTCCATCACCGGCAGCGACGCGAGCACCCCGATATCGCCCAGTCCCAGCACCGCCGTCCCGTTGGTCACGATCGCCACCCGGTCGCACAGCCCGGTCAGATGCCACCCCGCCGAAGGTTCGGCTTCGATCTTCTGACACACCCACGCCACACCCGGTGTATAGACCATCCGAAGGTCGTTCAATGCATTGATCGGCACGCGGCTCCTGACCTCGATCGCCCCGCGCCGGTGGATCTCCAGCACGTTGTCGGTCACCGCGGCGACCTCGACGCCCGCCAGTTGACCGAGGCGATCCAGAATGCTCTCGAGGTGCCGTTGGTCCGCGCAGTAGACCGTCACGTCGCGCACCTTGTGCAGCGCATCGACGCCGACGATGCTGATATCCCCCACGTGCGCCCCGCACTCGCCCAACGCCGTCGTCAGCACGCCAAGCATGCCCGGCCGGTCCTCCAGCCTGCACCGCAACGTGAAAACCAGGGGCGCGTGATACCGCTCCTGCCAGGTTGTATCCTTCAGATCCATGCGATTTCCTTTCTCCTCTCGATCAGTCACCGTAAGATTCTGAATTATACGAATCGCGCCACCCGCAAGCCTTCTCTTTTCCCTGACCGACGGCGATTCGGGCTTGCGTGAAGCGCCGGACCTGACCGCCTCGCCAGGCCGGACCGACCCGGACCGATCCCAAGCCGATCCGGTTCCCCCTTGACAGGCTTGCCCCTTCCTGATACCATCAAGCTAACCTGAAGCGCTTCAGGAGGCCCTTAGGGACCAGAAACAGGAGACGCCATGGTCGTGACGCTGGCGGATATTGCCAGGCGGGCGGGAGTGGCCCAATCCACCGCCTCAGCCGTCGTTAACGGCAAGGCGGCCAAACTGCAGATCGCCAAGACCACCCGGGAACGCGTCTTGCGGGCCTGCCGCGAACTGAACTACCGGCCGTCCTCCTCCGCCCGGGCGCTGGCGACGGGCAAGACCTTCTCGATCGGACTGGTCTGCGGCGGGTTGCACCTGCCGTACTTCGCCGAACTGGCCAGCCGGACCATGGCCGAAGCCGAAGCCCGAGGCTATCGGCTGCTGATCTCGACCACCCAGTGGAGCCACGAGAAGGAGCTCCAGGGCTTGGACATGCTCCTTGGGCGGCAGGTGGACGGCGTGCTGCTGGCGGTGGCGGCCCTGACCCCGGACACCGCTGAGTACCAGTACGTCACCCAGCACCGCTTTCCGGTCGTCTCCTTCTACAGATCGCCGGGCCTCCCAACCGTCATGCACGACCTTCGGCCGGGCGTCACTGAGGCGGTCGACTACCTGCACAAGCTGGGCCATCGGCGGGCGGGCATCATCGCTGAGGACGCCAACCCTCTGAAGGTCGCTCCCTTTGTGGAGCGATGCGAACAGTTGGGACTGGCGGCGTCGGTGCGCCGGGCGACCAAGGAGATCGCGGACGCCCGCGCCATGGCGCGGGAACTGGCCGCAGAGCCGGACTTTCCGCCGGTCTGGCTGGTCGGCTCGGATTACCTGGCCGCCGGCGTGATCCGCGGCTTCCGTGACGCCGGGCTCGACGTGCCTCGCGACGTCGGCGTGATCGGATGCGACGATACGCCGATGGCCGCCTACATGCATCCGCCGCTGACCTCGGTGCGTCAGGATACCGGCCCGCTGGCGGCCCGGGCGATCGACCTGCTGATGGAACTGATGGACGGACGCGAGCCGCAGGCGACCCCAATCGCCCTGCCGACCCGCCTGATCATACGGGAAAGCGTATTGCCGGCGAAAAAGGAGTGCTGATCATGACCGAGAGACCTCGCACAAGGTGTTTCACACTGATCGAACTGCTCGTGGTCGTGGCCATCATCGCCGTGTTGGTGGCGATCCTCCTGCCGGCCCTGCAGAAAGCGAGGGACAGCCGCCTCAGTCGACCAACCGTTCGAACCCCTGACCCGCCTGCGGGCCAACCTGTGCCTCAACGGCGACCTCTGGCAGATCGCCGCCGCCCGGAGCACCGGCCGCTCGAGCGTGGATGAGAGCTACATCCCCACCGACGGCTGGGAACCGATCGCCGTGCCCACCTACGGCGTCGAGTACTACTTCCGCAACTACTACGGCTGGCCCCTCAAGGGCGGACGTTATGAGCCCAGCAAGACCGCCATCAACACCGAGTGGGCATGCGGCTTCATGCCCAACGAAGGCCGCGAAAACAACGCCATGTACCTGCGAACCACCCTCACCCTCCCAGCCGACTGGGAACGCCGGCGTCTCCTCCTGACCGCCGACATGATCCAGTACAAGGTCAAGATCTGGGTCAACGATCAATTGGCCTACCAAGGTTTCCACGGCTGGGTCGTGCCGCTGGAGGCCGATCTCTCGAAATTCGTCAAGCCGGGCGACAATACCATCATGATCTACTGCGGCCGGGCCTGGCTCTACCAGTTCGGCGAGTCCAGGGAAACCTGGGGACCGTACGGCGGCATCACTCTCAAGAGCGTGCCCGACGTCTACGTCTCCGACGTCTGGGTCATTCCTCACTGGCGGCAGGCGACCATCGAAACCAGAACGCAGATCACCAACACCGCCGATACGCCCTGCAAGCTGGTCCTCAACCAGAAAGCCGTCCTGCACAACCGAACCAAGCGCGACCTGGGCGATCAGGAAATTGAAGTGCCCGCCGGAGCAACCATTGAGCTCCGCCGCGATGTGCCCTGGTCCGACCCGGTCCTCTGGGGCATCGGCGGCGACTACGGCCAACCGGTCCTCCACCAACTCGTCTCAACCCTCAGCACCGACGGTCAGCCGACCGATCAGCACTTCCAGTCCTTCGGCTACCGCGAATTCTGGAAATCCACCTACGACTACTGGCTCAACGGCAAACGGCTCTTTATCCAGGGTAACGTACCCGACGGCCCAGCCGGCGGCGCGCCGCGCCAGTACTTCCGCAGCTTCTTCGCCCTGCTCCGCGACACGTGCAACACCAACACGCTTCGCGGCCACGACAACGTGCACCAGGGTCGCATCCCCGCCGAGGTCTGCGACGAGTTGGGCATGCTCTACGTGCCCAACATGTACCCGTTGCTCCGCCTGCCCGATCCCAACGAGCAGGTCGCCGACGATATCGAATGGTTCAAGCAGACCCCGGAGCACCAGGAGAACGTCCGCCGCTACACCGCCTGGGTCAAGTGGCTGCGAAACCACCCATCCGTCGTGATCTACAGCACCGACAACGAGGTCTTTACCCAAGCCAGCGGCAAGCCCTGGGATGACGCCATCCGCGCGGACCGCCTGGCCGCCCTCTACGAACAGCTCGTCAACGAGCTCGACCCGACGCGCCTCGTCACCCGCGACGGCGACCAGGGCACCTGGGGCGCCAAGACCGGAGCGTGGGAACAGCCCGACGCCGACATCGCCAACTACCACTATCCCGAGCATCACCCCAAAACGCAAATCCTCAATTGGCAGTCAACCTACGGCAAGCCCGTGCTCTTCGGCGAGACCATTTACAGCGCCTACGGGGCGTGGGACCAGTGGATCGGCGCCAAACCCTCGCAGGTCGCCGCCCGCGCCCAGGCGGTGCGCACGTTCATCGGGATGTACCGCGACCTGGAAATCTCCGGATGGATCGGCATGGGCCCCGGCTCCGACGGTTTCCTGGTCTGGGAGAACGGTTCAAAGGGCACATGGGTGGACGGCCGCACGCCGTTCCAACTCATGCCCCAGCCGGAAACCGGTGAGCAGGCTGCGCAATGGTACCGCGAGGGCAAAGCCTGGCCCGGCTGCCGCCTCCGCTGGCCCGCCCAATCCGGCCCCGGCCTCAAGTACGAGTTCGGCGCCATGCCCAACGCCTTTGAGGGGCACAAGGCGATCAACTGGTACGTGCCCACTATCACCACAACAGACCACATCCCGCCCCACAGACGATCAGACCGACACAAGCTACACAATAACAAGAACTTACACCAACAGCTCAGCGGCAGGATCTGAATGCCCGGCATCGAATG
>Ga0123329_1003081_pt1 | contig 14140 bp, 10 predicted proteins | sample BioC12SIPDNA_FD_89703 | JGI IMG/M metagenome (GOLD analysis project Ga0123329, IMG submission 89703) | Anaerobic biogas reactor microbial communites from Washington, USA - Biogas_R1_B C12 SIP DNA | ecosystem: Engineered > Bioreactor > Anaerobic > Unclassified | place: Washington, USA | collected... | reverse complement strand
CGAAATGGAACTCGCCGAGACCCCGGCGGACGAAATTTCCGGCCTGTTCACGGGCGGCAAAGCGGATCTCGTTCACAGCATCACCACATTGGCGTCCCCTCACAACGGAACAACTCTCACGCTGCTTATCGACCCGTCCAACCTGGTCAATTTCCCGATTAACGGTGAACCCGGGCGTGAGGTTATCCGCGAAAGCGCTATTTTTGAAACGATCTACGGTGTCAACAAACTGATTTTCGGCACCCGGGAGGCGGACACGGGCGTCTATGACCTGACCATCGACGGCGCGGCCGCGCTCAATGAGACGATTGACACCTTGCCCGGTGTCTACTATTTCTCTTACCCCACGGACTCGACGACACCCGCGTTTTTTACCGACCGAAGAATGCCGGACATCAGGCTGACGGACCCTGTTTTATGGATTCCGACCTATTATATGGGCAGCACCTCGTCGGTCACTCTGGAAGGCTCTAATATTGACAACACCTGGTATAGCAACGACGGCGTCGTCAACACCGTTTCGACCACCGCCCCCCGGGGTACGCCGCAGCAGGCATATAACCCCGTCGACATTCCCAAAGGCGTCTGGAATGTTATGCCCACTTTTATGGGCGACCACGCGGCGATTATCGGCGGCCTTTCTTACACGGTGGATATCAACGATTTTTATCTGCAGCATCTTCGTTTGATCGACTCCCTGGAATAGCTCTTCGCCGATAACGCTTGAAACCGCGTGTTTGAGGTGTTGTACTCGTATGACAGAAAGGGTGACACGATGTTAAGATCGGACAAACTATCCGCGGTTAAGAAGTCCTTTTGCGTTTTTATCGCATTTGTTTTGTGCGCGTTGCCAATGACCACATTCGCGGGCGCCGCCGATGGCGCGAAACCGAAATACCCGTTTGTCTTCGTTTCCGGCTACGCCGGCTGGGGGCAATACAGCGGAATCAACGAGACCTACCAATATTGGGGTATGAGCAGCGGCGACCTCTTGGGGTATTTGAATTCCCGGGGGTTCGCGTGTTACGCCGCCTCCGTTGACCCGGTCGGCAGCGCGTGGGACAGAGCCTGTGAACTGTATGCCCAGATGACGGGTACCGTCGTCGACTACGGCCGGGTACACTCCGCCCTTTACAAACACAGCCGCTACGGCACGGACTACACCGGCAGGGCGCTCATTCCCGCGTGGAGTGAAACCGATAAGGTCAACTTCGTCGGCCACAGTTTCGGCGGCGCGACGGTGCGGCTCTTGTCGCAGTTGTTAGCGTACGGTTCCCCGCAGGAAGTCACCGGGACCACCGAAGGCGAAGTTTCCGGCCTTTTCACCGGCGGCAAAACCGGCTGGATCAACAGCATAACAACCATGGCCTCGCCCCATAACGGAACGACGATGACCAACTTGTCAAAACCCGTTGCCTTTCTTCTTCCCAAAGACGGAGAAAAGATCGTCGGCGTGACCGACGAAAGCTCAATCGCCATCATCAACTACCTCAAAGACATGACCAAGATTTTCACCAACGGCATCGGCGCCGACACGGGCGTTTATGACCTGTCCCTCGACGGCGCGGCGCAACTCAACAAAAACCTTTCGACCTTCGGCGACATCTATTATTTCTCCTTCCCGACCGATTCGACGACCTCCGTCCGGCTTTCCGGCACACGCGTGCCAAGCCTGAAACTTACCGACATCGTCCTGCTGCCGACCGGCACCTATCTCGGCGCGGCGAAGGGCACGACCCCCGGCGGCATCGTCTATGACAAAAAATGGTTCAACAACGACGGCATCGTCAACACGATATCCTGCTATGCGCCCAACGGCGCGCCGCAAAAGACGTTTAACGCCGGCAGCGTCACGCCCGGTGTCTGGAACGTGATGCCGACGTTCGCGGGGGACCATTTGTCGATAACCGGCGGCCTTACCCGCGCGGTGGATGTCAAAGCGTTTTATCTCAAACAGTTGAGCCTCATTAATTCCCTGTAACCGGAACTTATCTCATTGCGGCGCCCGAAAGGGCGCCGCCTGTTTTTGCGAACCCTCGACATCCTCTTTTGAATATGTTACTATACTGACAGTGTAGAATGACGATTCAACGGGGGGAAGAGGGCCGGTCCATGAGCTGCCTTGAAAACCTCAAAGCCGAAATGCGCGAAGCCCCCGAAGGGATTCCTTTCGCGGATTATTTGAAATTCCGGGGCTATGAGGGCCGTTACGACGAGCCGGTCCCAATCGCGAGGGCTTACGCCGCGGCGTCCCTCTTCTTAAACCACGAAAAACACATCTATGAAAACGACCGGATCGCCGGCTCTATACGGGGCCTGCTGTCCGGCCGTTCCGCTATCCCGGAAGAATTGCTCAAACAGGCCGCTCGGGTCTGCGCGAGTTACGGCGCCAACGGATTTTTGACCAACGCCGATCATTTCGCGCCGGATTACGCGGCCTTTCTCGCCGACGGCGTCGGCGGGACGCTCGAAAAAATCCGCCGCTCCCTGAAAGCGCATGAACACGACGCGGATTTTCAAAAGAAACAGGTGTTTCTGCGGGCGGCGGAAATCGCGATGCGGGCGTTCGGCGGCATGATCCGCCAATACGCCGCCGCCTCGGCGGAAAAGGCCCGGCAGGCCGCCGGCGAAAAACAGAAAGCGAACTTATTCAAAACCGCGGCCGTTTGCGAAAAGCTCGCGGCCGGCAAGCCGGAAAGTTTTCACGAGGCGCTCCAACTTATATGGTTTGTTCATACCGCGTTTTTGTACGAAGGCCGCTACGCCATGGCGCTCGGCCGGCTCGACCAAATCCTGTACCTGTTTTATCAAAAAGACATCGAAAACGGCGCCCTGACGCGGGAAGAAGCGCTTGAACTTATCGAGTGCACGCTGGTTAAAATCGGCGAACGGCGGTATTTCGGCGGCGACGACGTGGTCAATATCGCCATCGGCGGCGTCAGCCGCGAAGGCGAAGGCGCCGTCAATGAGCTGTCTTATTTGATTCTGGAAGCGGTAAAAAACTGCAACATACCGGGCCCGAACCTGTCCGCCCGGGTATACGACGGCATACCCGACGAATTCCTTGACGAATGCCTGAAAGTCATCGGCACGGGCCTCGGCTACCCGGCGCTGATGAACGACGAGGTCAACATCCCGGCGCTCGCGCGGCACGGTTACGCTTTGGAAGACTGCCGGGATTACTGCATGGTCGGCTGCATCGAGAATTTCATTCCGGGCAAGCAGCCACCCTGGTCGGACGGCCGCTTCAATGTCCCCAAATACATAGAACTCGCGCTCAACAACGGCCGCTGCATGCTCACGGGAGCCCGGCTCGGGCCGGAAACCGGTGAGGCGGAGGCATTCACGACGATGGACGAATTCCTCGGCGCGGTCAGGGAACAGATCCGTTTCGGCGCGTCGGAATACATGATGCTGTTCCGCAACCAAAACGATCGGTACAACCCCTTCATGTTCACCCAGCCGTTTCTGTCCTGTTTTTGCGCGGACTGCGTTGGCAGGGGCCTCGATATCAACGATGGCGGCGCCGTTTACCCCTCCGCGCACGGCGCGGGCTGCATGGGCATCGCGACGGCTGCCGATTCCCTCGCCGCCGTCGAGGAAACGGTTTTTAATAAAAAGCTTGTCAGCCTGCCGGTTTTGCGGGACGCGCTGCTCGCGGATTTCGAGGGGTACGGGGAGCTGAGAAACGAGCTTCTTAAAGCTCCCAAATACGGCAACAACCTCGACGCGGCCGACAAATACGCCGTTTGGTACGTTCGTTTCACCAACGAAGTATTTTCGAAATACAGCACGCGCGACGGCGGGGCCATTTACACCGCCATGGCGTCGAACACGAGCAACATCCCCGCCGGGCGGGAAGTCGCCGCGACGCCCGACGGCCGGCGTGCCCGTGAACCGCTCAGCGATGCCGCGTCCCCCATGCGCGGAAGGGACAAAGACGGCCCGACCGCCGTCGTCCGGTCGGTGACAAAGCCGGATTACACGCTCGTTGCCTGCGGGACGGTGCTCAACCAGAAGTACGAGCCGTCCGTGTTTGTTAACGCGGAAAAACGCGCCAAATTGCGCGCGCTGGTGAAAACCTATTTCAAAAAAGGCGGGCAGGAACTGCAGATCAACGCCGTTTCCCGCTCGATGCTGTTCGACGCGATGGAAAACCCGGAACGGTACCGGGATTTGGTGGTTCGGGTTTCGGGCTTCAGCGCCTATTATGTCACCCTCGACCAATCCGTTCAGCGCGATATTCTCGAAAGAACGGAGCATGGGGGTTGAATGGAAACGACGGGATTGGTCAGTTCGATACAGCGTTTTTCCATCGGCGACGGCCCGGGCATCCGCACGACGGTGTTTCTTCAGGGCTGCCCTTTACGCTGCGCGTGGTGCCACAACCCCGAAACGATTCCGGTTTCACCCGCGCTTCTTTACTTTGAGAACCTCTGCGCTGCCTGCGGGGAATGCGCGAAGCGTTGCCCTGTCCGCGCCCACACATTCGACGGCGGGCGGCACATCTTTCACAGGTCACTTTGTACCGACTGCGGCGTCTGCGCCGAAAACTGCCCGGCGGGCGCGCTGAAACGCAGCGGCTGCCCGATGACCGTCGGCGAAGTCATGAAGCCGGTTTTAAGCGACAAGGAGTTTTACGACGAGTCGGGCGGCGGCCTCACCCTGTCCGGCGGGGAGCCGCTTTTGCAGCCGGAGTTCGCGGCGGCGCTCGCGCGCGAGTCGAAAAACGCGGGTATACCCGTTATTATCGACACATCGGGCCATGTGCCTTACAAAAATATCGTAAAGGTATTTCCCTCTACAGATGAATTCTTTTGCGATTTGAAAAGCGTCAGTGAAAAAGACTATCGGGAGCATACCGGCGGCAGTTTCCGCCTCGTTTATGACAACCTGAAGCAGCTTATCCGCGACGGCGGCCGGGTTACGGTCCGCCTGCCCGTCATTCCCGGCGTCTCCGATACTTCGGAGTATGCCGAAACCGCGGCGCGGCTTCTGAAAGACGCGGGCGCGAAGCGCGTCTGCCTGCTGCCGTTCCACCGCCTCGCCGCAGGCAAATACGCGGCGCTCGGCTTGCCTTACCGCGTCGCCGGGCTCGAGCCGCCGGTCAAAGACCGGGTGCTCGAACTTGCCGCCATCTATGAAAAAAACGGGTTTGAAACGCGCGTTGAAGAATGATGAACCGGAGGATACGAAGATGAACAAAGCGAAAGCGGCGGTCTTTCAAGGGCCGCTCAAGCCGTTCCTGCTCAAAGACTATGAACTGACGCCGCCACCGCAAGGGATGGCGAAAATCAAACTCATCGCGAGCGGGGTATGCGGCACGGATGTCCACATCCACAACGGAAAAATCCCGGTGCCGTTCCCGGCCGTCATCGGCCATGAATTCGTCGGAACGGTGGAAGAATTATCGATGAAAGACGGCGCGTCTTTAGGCATACAACCCGGCGACCGCGTCATCGTCGACATCGCGTGCCCGTGCGGCGAGTGCCTGCTGTGCCGCGAAGGCGACGACGCGAATTGCCTGAACATGGGGTTAACCAACGCCGGCGACCCCGACACGCCGCCGCATTTTTACGGCGGCTTCAGCGAATACAACTATTCCCCCGTGAAGAATCTCATTAAAATCCCGGAAGGCATCGACGCCGAAACGGCCGCGGTGTTCGCCTGCGCGGGGCCGACGGTTCTGCACGCCTTCGCCCTCGCAAGAAAAGCGGGCGTCGAACCGGAAAAAGCCGGTTCCGCGGTGGTGCAGGGGCTCGGGCCGGTCGGCCTGTTCGCCGTTCTCTGTCTCGCGTCACTCGGCGTGAAAAGTATCATCGCCGTGACCGGCCGCGCCAACGCGCAAAAAGAAGCGGCCGCCCGGCGCTTCGGCGCGGCGGAGGTGTTCAGCCTGGAATCCACGCCCGAAGAGGATCTTGTCAGCCGGGTGAAAGGCCTGACGGGAGGGGCGGGCGCCGGCCTTGTCCTCGAGGCCTCCGGCAACCCGCAGGCCGTGCCTCAAGGCCTGAAACTGCTGCGGAACCGCGGGACCTACCTGATTCCCGGGCAGTATTCCGACAGCGGAACGGTGGACATCCCGCCGCAAACCATCACCTTCAACGCCTTGCGCATCATCGGCTCGTCGCAATATTCCGTCCGGGATGTCAACGACTATCTGGCGTTTCTGCAGGCGAACCCGCGGCTCCACGAAGGCATTCTGTCCGTTGCCGCCCGTTATCGCGTCGCGGACATCAACGAAGCGTTCGCGGCCGTGAAAGCCGGCTCGAACATCAAGACCTTGCTCGTCTGAAACCGGAAAGGAACGAAAGCCATGCTCATAAAAGTGCTGAAAAAAGACGAGGACCGGTTCTCGGCGGACGAGCACTGGGGCGTCTTTGACGACGGCGGCGAAACCATGATGGCGGCCGGCAGCGTCTAGGGGATGAGGATGATTATAAACTGGTGTTGAAGCTGTAAGCGGGAACTTAGCGTCGGTGTAAGAAAGGCCTCCTTTCAAAAGGAGGGGGACCGCCGCCAGGCGGTGGAGGATTCTTAGTGTTTTTGAGGCTTGCACTTTTTAAGAATCCCCCGTCACGCTTCGCGCGCAAGGGCTTCAGTCCTTTACCCCCATTTCGAAAGTGGGCAAATAAAAAAAGCCTCCTTTCGAAAGGAGGGGGACCGCCGCCAGGCGGTGGAGGATTCTTAGTGTTTTTGAGGCTTGCGCTTTTTAAGAATCCCCCGTCACGCTTCGCGCGCCACCCCCTTTCGAAAGGGGGCAATACCCTTAGTATTCTTTAAGGCTTCCGCTTTTTAAGGGGGCAAATAAAAAAAGCCTCCTTTCAAAAGGAGGGGGACCGCCGCCAGGCGGTGGAGGATTCTTAGTATTCTACGAGGCTTACACTTTTTAAGAATCCCCCGTCACGCTTTGCGTGCAAAAAAGCCTCCTTTCAAAAGGAGGGGGACCGCCGCCAGGCGGTGGAGGATTCTTAGTATTCTTTGAGGCTTGCGCTTTTTTAGAATCCCCCGTCACGCTTCGCGTGCAAAAAAGCCTCCTTTCGAAAGGAGGGGGACCGCCGCCAGGCGGTGGAGGATTCTTAGTATTCTTTGCGGCTTGCGCTCTTTAAGAATCCCCCGTCACGCTTCGCGTGCAAGGACTTCAGTCCTTTACCCCCATTTCGAAAGGGGGCAATATTCTTAGCATTCTACGAGGCTTACACTTTTTAAGAATCCCCCGTCACGCTTCGCGTGCAAGGACTTCAGTCCTTTACCCCCATTTCGAAAGGGGGCAAGTTATAAAAAAGCCTCCTCATTTTATAACAAACCCGACCGTCTTCTCCACCAATTCCTCCACCGTCACCTCCGGGTAGCCGGCGATGCTTGTCAGCAGGCGGTTGTGAAACGGCCGGCTCCAGTATTCCGGAATGCCGCCGGCACCGAGCATCATCCCGAGCACCGAGCCGGCGGTTGCCCCGTTGCAGTCGGTGTCAAACGCGGCTTCCACGGCTAGGCAGACGGTTTTGCCGAAATCCTTTTCGCCGTAAAGCAGCGCGGCGGCCACGATCATCGCATTGGGGATGGTATGGCACCAGCCGTGGCCGTCCGCCTCGTCGAACAGTCCGTGGATATGGTCCATCACCTCGTCGTAAGGCAAACTCTGATCGTACCAGCCGATGACCTTCTCAATCGCTTCCCTTAAACGGGATTTTTCCGGTATCTCTCCGAGCCCCGCCTCGATGACGGTTCGCGTATCGTCGCTCGCTGCAGCGGCCGCAATCATCGCGGCGGCGAACATCTCGCCGTAAATGCCGTTTTTGACATGCGACACGCTCGCGTCGCGCCAGGCCATGCCCGCGGCCGCTTCCGGGTTGCTCGGGTGGATGTAGCCGAAAAAGTCCCCGCGGATTTGCGCGCCGATCCATTCGCGGAAGGGGTTATGGTAAACGGCCGTCTGCGGCGGTAAAAGCCCCATCGCCGCGTTGCGGTAAGCGGCCCGTTCGGCGGTGAAGGTCGTCAGCATCGGCAGCCAGCCGAGCCAGGCTTCCAGCACATCGGCGGGGCGAAAATCCCTGCCGAAGGTTTCCAAAAGTTTCAGGGCAAATACCGTGTAGTTCGTGTCGTCGTCCACCGGGGCGGCGCCTTCGATTTTATCCGCCCAACAGCCGTCGATGTTGACGGCGCAGCCTTTGATGAGCTCCGGGGTGAAGTCGTTTGCCGTCATATAGCGCGCGAGCGGCCGGTTGTTCGTGCCTGTCAGCAACTTCTCAATCCGCTCCCGGCGCCAGCCTTCGACCGGTTTGCCCAGCAGGCATCCCGCGATACGGCCCGTCCACGCGCCCGACAGTTTATCCCGCAGTGTCTTATCGGCCATCTTATATGTAAAGTTATATCGCTTTACAGGTCTTGCGGTCCGGATATCTTCAAGCGCCGACGGTTCCGTGTAAGGGTAACCCTCAACGACGGGCGCTTCGGCTATTTTTTTGGCAATTTCATCGGCCGGCGCGGTAAAATCCGCCGAACGGGGTTGTTTCGAGACCGTTTCGCACATCGCTTTAAGGTGGTCGACGTCTTTCCCTTCGTCCTTCGCCTGTTTCCATTCGGTAACCAGGTCCTCCGGGTAATACATCCATTTTTGATGTTCCAGCATAGTCTCACTCCGTTGAAGTATTGGATCTCCACCGTGAAAAGGACGAGGGATATATCGTACTCTCCTGTTTAACGCCCCGTTGTGTTATTTGAATTCCACGCTGACGCTTGCCATGGCGTAAGGCTCGCAGTCAAAGCGCAGCGTATTTCCGTCCGCCGAAATGCCTGCTTTCCCCGTTTCCTTCTCGTTGATGTCGACATAGACGGCATTCTTGATTTCACGGGCAAACCGGAATTCGGTCTGCGCCGCGTTGCCCTCGCACTCGTAAACGCGGAGGATCAATTTGCCGCTGCCGTCCTCGGCGAGTTTGACCGCCGAGACCGTCACGCCGCCGCCGGTCTGCTCCAGGAAACCCCCGCTGAGGCCGAAGCGGCCTTCGTGCTTTGTGCCGGAAAGATAGGTAAGCGGGTTGTTAAAGTCAAACACGCTGCGGATGATATCGGCGTTCGCCTTCGCGGAATCTGTCAGCATGACCGAAAAGCCGAACTTGTGAACCGCGGTCTCCGGCAGGGGGTCGGGGTCATAGGAGCTGCGGATCAAAGACACGGCTAAGGCGTTGTCAAACCCCCGGAAGCCGTATTTCGTGCCCGTCGCCACGACGACCGCGGCGCCGCCGTCCTCGGGAACGGCCATCGCCCAGCTGTTGGCGGGCACGTCGGAATCGAGCGCGTCCCTGGTGATGGTGCCGAACGGGATGTCGTATTTATACCGGCCGCACGCGTAAGCGAACGGCATATAAAAGTTCAATTGGGGAATCGTGCTGCCTTTGCGCGAGGTTTCCCTCCAGTCGCATTCCACGGCGAAATCGAGCCTCGCACTGTCTTTGTCGAGGCTGACCGTGACTTGCAGGTTGGAGTTGCGGAAGGGAACGGCGTAGGATACCCATTGCCTGAGCGCGCCTGGGCCCGAAACCGCTTCGCGCAGTTTGACGCCGCGTGTCAGGGGTTCGATGTTCATATAGCGGCCGACCTTCCACGAGGTCATGCCTTCCGCGTCGTCCTCCTCGATGAGCCGGAAAATGCCCGCGGGCCTCTGTGGGTCGATAAACTCGCGGCCGGTCTGTTTGTCTTTCAGCGACACAATCGCGGCGTTCTTCGTGTCGAAGACAGCTTTTATCCGGCTGTTTTCAAGCACATACTTTTTGACCCTGTCCACCCGCGGGTCTTTCGGGAAGTTGACGGGGATTTTATCAAGCTCTTTTTCCCTGAGCACACAGGTGGTGTAGCCGAACGCCGGCACTTCCGCATCGACGAGCAGGCGCATATACTCATGGCCCCAGTAGTTGCGGCGCTCAAACTCGTTGTGCCGGTTGATGTCGAGCAGTTGGAACCCGACGGGCTTTCCGTCGCTGCCGGTGACCTCAATGAGGGACTTGTCGCCCGGCCAATCGAAGATGACAACCTCGGCGATTTCGCTCCTCGGGCGGTCCGACGGGTTGAAGAAATGCAGGATACGGCTTTTGCCGCTGCCGCGCTCGGCCTGCGAAACGCCATAGTCGCGCAGGGAGTAGCCGGCGCCGCCGCCTTCCGAAAGGCAGCCGCTGTCATCCTCCGCCGGCAAGGCCAAGGTATTGATTTGCCCGGCGATGTGCCGGAAAGCCCGGCCCGCGCCGGTGTTGGCGGCGGCCAAAACCTGCTGGAAGCGACCCATGGCGAACTCCCTGGTCTCGATAACGCCGGAACCCGGCAGGATATCATGGAAGTGGTTAAAGAGAATTTTCTTCCAGGCGTCTTTGTAGCTTTCCGCCGGGTATTCCCCGCCCGCGAACGCCGCCGCGGCGGCGGAATAGCCTTCGGCTTCGCGCATTTTCGCTTCCCCGACACGGTTGGTGAGTTTGATTCGCGACTGCGAGGTGTAGCAGCCGTTGAAAATAAAGTTGAGCTCCCGGTCGACCACGGGCAGCCGGTCCGCGGCCTTTTCAAGTTCCGCGAAATACTGCCCGAAGGTGCCGAAAACCACTTTCGGGAACACCGGCCATGAGTTGAGCTCCATGAGTTTTTCGATATCCCGCCTGGTCGCCCCGCCGCCGTGGTCGCCCACGCCGTAGACCTTCAGCGTTGTCTTCATGCCGTATTCGTCGCAGAACGCCGGCAGATGCGGGATCATATTCTCGTCAATGGAGCCGTTATACCAGAACGGGTCGCGGTGAACGAGGATGGATTTGCCCGAGGGCGACTGCCAGCGGTACAGGTGCTCCGCGTCGTTGCCCCGGCAGTGGTAGTAGTATTTTACGCCGCCGTTCGCGAGAATTTCGGGAACGTTGATATTGTGGCCGAAGGTATCGGGCTCAAAGTCGATGTTGAGGCTGTCCGGGTCGATGCCAAACAGCTTCGACAGGTATTCCTTCGTGTAAAGGATGTGCCTGGACAGGCTTTCCCCGTTGGGCATGTTCTTGTCCGTCTCCACCCAGGTGGAGGCGGTGATTTCCCAGCGGCCTTCCTTCACGCGGGCTTTGATCTCCTCAAGCATGGCCGGGTCGTGCTCCTCGACGATGCGGTAGACGGAGGCCTGCGACTGCGAGAAGGTGAATTTCGGGTATTCCTTCATCAGGTTGAGCATGGTGCGGAAGGTGTCGAGCGTGACGGCCACGGTCTGGTCATAGCCCCACATCCAGTTCATGTCAATGTGCGCGTGCGCCGCGCAGATGATTTTGTAGGTTTTGGCGACTTCCTCGAGAAAACCGATGATGCCCTCGGCGGTCTCGGCCGCCTCGTGGGTGATGGCGCCGTCGGCCGCGAACCGTTCGTCAAGATAGTCCACGGCCCTCGCGATGAGTTTGTCAAACTTGCCGTCCGCGGCGTCGGACAGCCGCGCGGCGAAGTTCAGCTCGGCGAGAATCCGGTCGGCGGCGGGCCCGTCGGCTTTGCACTCAAGCCGGTTGAGTTTGGATATGTAAGAAGACATGGTATCTGCTCCTTTTTGCCTTATTTTTCAAGCCAAAACCATGTTACCACAGTTGGTTGGGGTTGTCTACAACCCGTTTCTATTGTAATATAATAGAAACACGCCGCCCGCGCCCGGGCGGCAAAATCACCGAAAGAAGGCGGGCTTATGAAAAAACTCCTCGTCGGCGGCGCTCTGGCAGCGTCCGAAATTTCGCTGGGCTGCTGGCGTTTGGCGAAGCTCGACGCCAAAGCGGCGGAAGGCCTTGTCGCCGAAGCGCTGGCTTTGGGCATCGATTTCTTTGACAACGCGGATATCTACGGCGGCGGCAAGGCCGAGGAACTGTTCGGCAAGGCCGTGGCCTCTTTGGGTGTCCGGGACAACATACTCATTCAGACAAAGTGCGGCATCCGCAACGGCCTTTACGATTTCTCCAAAGAGCATATTCTGTCGGCCGTCGAAGGCAGCCTGAAACGACTGGGTACGGAATACATCGATGTCCTGCTGCTTCACCGCCCCGATACGCTTATGGAACCCGGGGAAGTCGCGGAAGCCTTTGAACAACTGCATACCCGGGGCAAGGTCCGGTATTTCGGCGTCAGCAACCACAACCCCGGCCAAATCGCCCTGCTTCAAAAAGCGGTCAAGCAGAAACTGATCGCCAACCAGCTGCAATTCAGCCTGACGAACTCGACGATCATCGACGCCGGCCTCAATGTCAACATGGAGCACGACCCCGCTCTGATGCGCGACGGCGGCATCCTCGAATACTGCCGGCTCGAGGGCATCACCATCCAAGCCTGGTCGCCTCTGCAGTACGGCGTCTTTGAGGGCACCTTCATGGACAACGAAGAGAAATTCCCCGAATTCAACAAAAAACTCGGCGAATACGCCGCGTTGAAGGGCGTTGCCAAGTCCGCCGTCGCGTTCGCCTGGATTTTGCGCCACCCCGCGAAAATCCAGCCCATCGCCGGCACGACGGACCCCGAGCATCTGCGGCAGCTTGCCCGCGCGTCGGATATCACGCTCACCCGCGAGGAATGGTACGACCTCTATAAAGCCGCCGGCAACAAACTGCCATAAAATCGCTGGGAACGCATTGTGTGCGTTGGCGTAAAACATCAATATACAAAGAACGGAGCATATTATGAACCTCAACGCCAAAAAAGAAATGGTCTTTGACCAAAAACCCACCGAAAACTGCCACGCGTCCACTGTGCTCCCCCTGCCGGGCGGCGATGTTTTAGCCGCCTGGTTCGGCGGCACGAAAGAAGGCCGGGACGACGTCGATATTTGGGTCAGCAAAAAGGCCGGCGGCCGCTGGTCCGCGCCGCAGCGCGTCTCGGCCGGCGATATGCCCCACTGGAACCCGGTCCTGTTCCAAAGGCTTGACGGCACGGTCTGTCTGTTTTTCAAGGTCGGCAAAAAAGTGCGCTTCTGGCACACCTGGCTGAGCGTTTCGAAAGACGCCGGCCTCACCTGGAGCGAACCCGCCGAACTCGTCCCCGGGGACACGGGCAACGGCCGAGGGCCGGTGAAAAATAAAATCTTAAGGCTCGCCGACGGCCGCCTTTTGGCCCCCGCCTCAAGCGAAACCGGCGGGCGCTGGCTGGCGTTTGTCGATATCTCCTTCGACGACGGCGTGACCTGGCAAAAACAGCCCGATGTGCCGACGCGCAAGCCGCACCGCAAATACATCCCGATGATTCAACCCACCCTTTGGGAATCCGCCCCCGGCACCGTGCACATGCTCACGCGCACGGGCGTCGGCTTCGTCTACCGCAGCGACTCCGCCGACGCCGGCGCCACCTGGTCCATGGCGTACCGCACGAAGCTGCTCAACAACAACAGCGGCCTCGACCTCGCTCGGACGCCCGGCGGCGACCTGTACCTTGTCTCCAACCCCGTCGGCGACAACTGGGGCGCGCGCACGCCGCTGACTTTGATGAAATCCGCCGACAACGGCGAAACCTGGGAGGAAATCCTCGTCCTCGAAAACGGGGAAGGGGAGTACTCCTACCCCGCCATCGTCGCCGACGGCAACAAGCTCCACATCACCTACACCTGGAAGCGCGAAAAAATCGCGTATTGGGAAATTGTTTTGTAGGGAACGCATTGCATGCGTTCCGGATTTTCGCCAAAAGGCGAAAAAAATCGGCTCCCTCTGATGAGGGAGCTGTCGAGCGCCGGCGAGACTGAGGGAGGGAAAGCCCTCTTTTCCAAAGGGGGTGGCGGCCGCAGGCCGCCGGGGGATTCTTGCGAAAGCCCCCTTTCTAAAGGGGGTGTCACGCGTAGCGTGACGGGGGATTCTTGTTCTCCTCCTACATTCCTACTGCAGGTGTATAATGTACATTTATCGCATTAACTACAGACGAGAAATCCATATCTGCAATTTCAAGAATTTCATCGTTATCGAAGCCGACATTAAGCACAAATAGTAAATTGGAGAATTCGTATATATGTTCGAAAGTGACGCTTGTTAGATTCTCCTGAATTCTGTCTGCTTTCGATAAAAGTAACAAGTGCTGGTATTGGTCATCCACCTCTGTGGTTTTTCCATTCGGATGAGCGTAAGTAAGATGCTGTGTCGGCGTAAGGGCTATGAGGTTTTCAAGGAAATAGCAGATTTCG
>Ga0123329_1003079_pt1 | contig 14143 bp, 8 predicted proteins | sample BioC12SIPDNA_FD_89703 | JGI IMG/M metagenome (GOLD analysis project Ga0123329, IMG submission 89703) | Anaerobic biogas reactor microbial communites from Washington, USA - Biogas_R1_B C12 SIP DNA | ecosystem: Engineered > Bioreactor > Anaerobic > Unclassified | place: Washington, USA | collected... | reverse complement strand
TTAGCACGAGGGCGGCGGCGGTGGCGGCGGTTGCCTCGGCGACGACTTCCTCGCCGAGGGGCATCCCCGAGCCGACGATCAGCAGCGTGAAGGGAAGCCAGGGGGCCAGGAGCATCCCAACCATGTTGAACCGCAGGACCGCGGGAAGGACCACCCACGCGACAATAATGTAGAGCATGAAGAGTTTTCGGCCCCGCGCGCCCCAGCCGATCTGCACGCACTGGTAGAAGAGGGCCAGAAACAGAAGGTTGAGGCATAGGAGCAGGAATCCGAGGGCCATCTGGGGGGTGAACCGGGAGATGCCGGCGGCGTACAGCGCCCCCTGGGCCAGCAGGCACACGCCCGTCACGGCGAGCATGGCCGTCGCGCTGACCGCGCAGTCGTCCAGCCAGGAGACGCCCCGTTTTCCGGCCTTGCGCGCCCGGCGGAGGCCCCGGGCCACCTGCGCCGCCCCGGGCGATCCGGCGACCATCGTGCCCAGCAGGAGGGCCATGGTGACGGCGGAGGCGCTCAGTCCGCCGGCGCCCTGCGGCTTCTCCGGGAGGTCCCCCATGCGTTGCGCGTTCTGCTGTTCCGCCGGGGTCAACGGCGGCCGCCCCACGGTGCCGTTGGGAATCAGGCAGCAGAAGGCGTACACGGCGACCAGCAGCGCCTGGAGTTTCCAGCTGTTGTGCCAGCGCGGGCCGCGGAAGGCGCGCCACAGGTTGACCCAGCACAGGACAAACAGGGGCGCCTGCATCGCACACTGAAGCAGGAGCAGCACGGCCGAATCCCCCGCGCCAAACCCGCCGCCTCGGAGGCTCCCCGCGTTCGCCATGATCACCAGAAGGGGCAAGCCGACCATGTGCGCCCAGACGGTGTCCGCGCGGTCGCTCAGGCGCCCCACGACCATGAGCCACACGAGAAACCCCACGGCGACCACCGCAATCAGCCCGCCGTTTCCCCGTTTTCCATCCTGCGTGTTCAGGCCAACCGTCGCCGAAGCGAACATCAGGAGGGCGCTGGTCATGGCGCAGGAAAGCACAAACGCGCAGACCAAATGCCACGGAAACCGCGCCACGAGGGCGGAAGGCACGAAGACGAGCAGCAGCACCCCGGCAAGCGCCCATTCGGGAAACCCCGCGCCCACCACAAGCCCGGCCACATGGTTGCGCGCCGCCAGCGGGGAGGCGCGGTAGAAATCCAGCGTGCCCTCGCGCACCTCCGCCATGGCCATGCGCCCCACCGCGACCGGCGCGACAAACCCCGCGACAAACAGCGCCATGGCCCCCGTCACGGCGGCCAGAGCGCTCCAGGCCCCCTCCACATCGGCCATGGGCACCCACAGCACGAGAAACACCACCAGCACCAGCGCGGCCAGCACGGGCTCGAAGATGACCTCGGGAAAGCGGGTGCGCAGGTAGAACCCCTTGAGGAACTGCGGATTGTCCTGAAGCGAAACCAGTTTCATGACGTTTCCCTCGCGCCGACGCGCCCGGTCACTTCAGGTGTGGCGGGCGCCGAACCGCCCCCCGTTCCTTTGTCCAGAGGACGAGTCTCCGCATCATCTTTTCCGTCCGGCCGCTTTCCACTCACGGCCTCACAAACTCGCCGGTACTGCGCCCACAGAATCCCCGAGAAGACGCACACAAGCATGAGGTCCGCCGCGAGAAAAATGAAGGTTGCGGGGGTAACCCACTCTCCCCTTGTTCCGGCGTCAAAGAAACTCGGAAAGTTGGCCAGCAGAAGGCCGAAGGGCAGGAAGGGGGATAGAATCATGCCGAAGGGGTTGAAAAGCGCGACCAGGGGAAGGATCACCCAGGTGGCCAGAACAAACAGGATGAACATCTGCCGGGCGCGGGAGCCCCACCTGAGCTGAACGTATTGGTGGAGCAGGGCGAACCACAGGCAGCCCAGGAAGACCAGGACCAGCCAGCAGGCCGCGCCCGCCGTGAGATGAACCACCCCCGTGGCGTGAAACGCCGCTATGGCAAGAAGTGAAACCAGACTAACGCCAACCATGACGGGCGGGTTGAGCGCCCAGTCGTCCAGCAATGCCGCGCGGCGCGCGCCAGTCTTTAGCGCTCTGCGCATGCCGCGGACGGTCTCGCCCCGCGCCGGAGTCGCCGCAGCCATGGTCCCCAGCAGGAGTGCGGCGGCCATCCCGCCGCACACGACCACCATCCCCCGGTGCTGCCACCAATAGTCCTGAACCTCCCTCTCAGCATTCGTTTCCTCGGGGTCCCGCATGACAACGCCGTTTCCGACCCGCGCAGGGGAAAGGCCCTGTGGAACCGACCACCCGCCGCCAGGAAGGAGGCAGCAGAAGACGTAGACCGACAGGAGCAGCGCCTGGAATTTCCGGCCGTTGTGCCAGCGCGGCCCGCGAAACCCCCGCCAAAGGGAAACCCATCCCAGCAGCAGCAGGGGCAGCTGCATGGCCGCCTGAAACCCCACCAGGACAAGCGTCTGCCCCAATCCATATCCCTCCCCCGCCGTCAAATGGTGGTGCGTGAGGACCGCCCTCACGACGGGCGCGCCGGCGGCGTGAATCCACATGCCGAACCCCTCTTTGCCGGCAAAGAGCAGCGCCATTCCATAGGCCATGAGAACAAAAACGATCAGCCCTTCTCCGCCCGTTCGCGCGTTTCCCGCCGCTGAACCGGAGAGCCCGAGAGCGAGCACCAGACTGGACAGGAGGAGGCTAGCGGCAAAGGCGCAGGACAGGTGCCAGGGAATACCCGCCGCGTGGGCGATGGGAAGGAACAGAAGAAACAGCGCGCCCCCCAGCAGCCATTCGGGGAACACCCCCCCCAGAACCAGCCCAACCAGGTGGTTTCGGGTGGGCAGCGGGGACGCGCGGTAAAAATCCACCACTCCCGCCATTCTATCCAAAAGCGTCAGACGGACCACGGCGAGCGGCGCGAGTAACAGGGCGAGGCAGACCTGCATCCCGGCTAGCACCAGCACAAGCGCTTTCCAAGACAGCGGCCCTCCCCCCATCGGCGTCCACAGGACCAGAAACACCACCAGCACCAGCGCGGCCAGCACGGGCTCGAAGATGACCTCGGGGAAGCGGGTGCGCAGGTAGAACCCCTTGAGGAACTGCGGATTGTCGCGGAGCGGCACCAGTTTCATGACGTCTCTCGTGCACCGATGCGCATGAAGAGGCTTTCGAGGCTCTCGTGCTCCAGGGCGAACTCGGCGACGGTGAGGCCGCCGCCCGCGAGGGCGGACAGCAGCTCCGCCGCCTGGTCCTCCGTGCCGTGGAACTCGGCAAGGCACTGTCCTGCGGCGACGGCGGGTCCGGAGACGAGCGGATTGCCCTCCAGGAACGCGGCGACGGCTTCGGCGGAGGTGGCACCCGCCGGGCGGATGCGCAGGCGCACGCCCGTCTCGAGGCGGCGGCGGATGTCCGCGATGCTGCCGGAGACGACCATGCGGCCCTTTTCCATGACGCCGACGGCGGTGCAGAGCTCGTCGAGCTCGGACAGGATGTGGCTGGAGATGACGACGGCGGCGCCGTTGGCGGCGGCCTCGTGAAGGAGGCGGCGCATCTCGACGCGGGCGATGGGGTCCATGCCGCTGGCGGGCTCGTCGAGGAGGAGCGCCTTCGGCTCGGGGAGCAGCGTTTTCGCCAGCACGAGCCGCTGCTTCATGCCCCGCGAAAGCTCGGAGACCCGGGTGTCGAGTTTCTTCTCGAGGTCCACCCGGGCGGCCCAGTCGCGCACCCGGTCCGCCCGTCCGGGGCGGGCCACGAGGTGCGCGGCGGCGAACACGTCGAGGTATTGGCGGACCGTCAGGTCGGGGTAGAGCGGCGGGAGGTCGGGCATGTAGCCGATGCGGCGCCAGGCCTCCTCCGGGTGGACGTCGGGGTCCACGCCGTCAATGCGGATTTCGCCGTAGGTCGGCTCGATGGCCCGGGCAATGGCCTTGATGGTGGAGGTCTTCCCCGCGCCGTTGGGACCGAGCAGGCCGAAGATCTCCCCCGGCGCCACCTCCAGGTCCAGATCCTCCACGGCGGTGACGGTGTCGTAGTCCACCCGCAGCGACTTGACCGAAATCATGCGCACCCTCCACCAGGCGCCCCGCGCGCCGATATAGGCAGGATAGCACAGGGGGCCGCGCGGGGGGAAGTTGCAGGAACCCGGCATTCTCCGCCTTGGGTCCCCCCTTGAGGGGGGCGGTTCGCGGGAGCGAACCGGGGGATGTTCAGGATCCCGGGGCGTTGGCGGGCTGTAAGAACATCCCCCGGCCGCGAAGACGCGGCCACCCCCCTCAAGGGGGGACCAAGAGGGGCGGCACCCTCTGCCACACCCCTAAGGCCGTCCCCGTCCATAAAAGAGCCGCGCCCCGCGTGGGATGCGGGGCGCGGCGGATGCTGTCTGTTGCTTCAGGGGCCTAGCAGGGGATCTCCCAGCCCTTGCGGTACTCCTTGGTGACGACCTCCTTGGCGTTGGGCACGTTGGTGACGACGCCGTTTTTGTTGTCCCAGTGGAGTTTCTGTCCGGACTTCACGACGAGGTTGCCGAACTGGACCATCTCGGTGAAGGGGCCGGCGTAGTCGAAGTTGGAGCAGGGCTTCTGGCCCGTCTTGATGCCGCGGATCCAGTCGAAGTAGGGGTTCTCTTCCGGGATGCGCTCGATGGTGGCGTCGGGCATTTTGTAGTCCTTCATCAGGTTGTCCGGCACGAGGCGCGGCTCGCCGCCGTACTCGCCCGCCGTGAGGATGCCCTTGGTGCCGATGAAGAACGAGCCGTTCATGTCCTTGTCGCCGAGGACGACGTCCGCCGCGAGGCCCTCGGGGCGGGCGGGGCGGTTGTACTTCTCCTCGCCCGTGGCGGGGTCGGGCTCGTGCCCGTCGTACCAGTACACGTCCACGGGGGGCATGCCGGCGCGCTCGGGGAAGGCGTACTTGATGGTGGTCATGAGGGGGAAGGTCTGCTCGTTTCGGCCCTTCTGCATGACGACCTCGACGGTGAAGTCGGAGGCCTCGACCAGCTTGAGGGCCCAGTAGGGGGCGTCCATGATGTGGCAAGCCATGTCGCCGAGGGAGCCGCCGCCGAAGTCGAGCCACGCGCGCCAGTCATGCGGGGCGAGCTTGTGGTGGTAGGGCCGCCAGGGGGCGCTGCCGATCCAGCGGTCCCAGTCGAGCCCCTCGGGGGCGGTCTCGGGGGGCAGGGGCTCGGTGACGCCCTGGTTGTCCCACACCGGGCGGTGCGTCCACACGTGGGCCTCGCGCACGTCGCCGATGGCGCCGCTCCAGATCATCTCGCAGACCTGGCGGATGCCGTCGCCGCTGTGGCCCTGGTTGCCCATCTGCGTCATGACGCCCGTTTCGGCGGCCGTGCGGGTGAGCAGGCGCGCCTCGGCGACGGTGTGCGTGAGCGGCTTCTGGACGTAGACGTGCTTGCCCATTTTCATGGCCATGTAGGCCGCCGGGGCGTGCGTGTGGTCCGGCGTGGAGATCGTCACCGCGTCAATCTCCGGCATCTGCTCCAGCATGTTCCGGTAGTCGTTGAAATGCTTCGCGTCCTTCAGCCGGTACGCCGTCTCCTCCGCGCGGTTCCAGTCCACGTCGCACAGCGCCACCACGTTCTCGCCCAGCTTGTGGCAGCTCATGATGTCGCTCGTGCCCTTGCCGCCCGCGCCGATGGCCGCCACGTTCACCTTGTCGTTCGGCGACAGTTTCCGCGGCACGACCTTCGCGGTGTTCACCTTCGGCGCCTCGTCCGCCCCCCTCGCCATGCCCATCACGGCGGTCGTCGTCGCCGCCGCGATGAAGGCGCGGCGCGTCAATGATCCCTTGTCTCCCATGACAGCGTTCCTTTCGTGGTTTTCCGGAAATCCGGGGTGTTCCCCGGACAGGCCGCCATGATAGCACTCCCCCCCCGCCCGCGCAAGACGGGGAAATCTGGCGCGCGGATGCGGGACAAGAATTCCTCGAGCGTGCGGCCATGCCGGGAACGAGATCGCCGCAGTCGCTGCGCTCCTTCGCGATGACGCCGATTCCAGCCGTCATCGCGAGGAGGCCGTCCTGCGGCCGACGCGGCGACCTCTTGTCGGAATGTCTCGGGCGCGCGCGACTTCTTGTCCGGCGATCCGGGCTCGCGCCCCCCGCTTGCGGCGCGCCGTTTCCCGGGGCTATAGTCGCCGGAGGGCGCCCCGGCGCCCGCAACCTGAAGGGAGATTCGCCATGAGCCGCCTTGTTCCCCTCCTCGCCTGCCTGGCCGTACTGTCCGCGCCGCCTGCTGCGGCGGCGCCCCGCGCCGAGATTCTGGACACGAAGGTCATCTGCGTCCAGGAGGGCCGCTACATCGGCTGGCCGACGGTGTGCCGCACGAGGGACGGGCGGCTGGTGGCCGCCTTCTCCGGCGACCGCGACCAGCATGTGTGCCCCTTCGGCAAGAGCCAGATCATCACCAGCACGGACAACGGCGCGACCTGGGGCGCGCCCGTGACCGTCAACAACACGCCGCTGGACGACCGGGACACGGGGATCGTCGAGACGGCCCAGGGCACGCTGGTGCTGACGTGGTTCACCTCGCTGGCCTTCGAGCGCGATGAAAAGTACGCGCGCCACGCCGAAAAGGTCACGCCGGAACTCCGCCGCGACGGGCTGGGCTACTGGACCCGCCGGTCCGCCGACGGCGGCGTCACCTGGGAGGATGCGGTCCGGATGCAGGGCACCTCGCCCCACGGGTCCATCGCCCTGCGCGACGGCCGCCTCCTGAGCGTGGGCAAGGTGGGCGGCGGGGAGATGGCCCTCGTGGCCGAGAGCTCGGTGGACGACGCGCGGTCGTGGCAGGTGATCGGGACCGTGCCGATCCCGGCGGGGGAGCAGCAGAAGCACTACCACGAGCCGCATGTGGCCGAACTTCCCGACGGCGCGCTCGTGGCGATGTTCCGCTACCAGCCAGAGGACAAGGAGGACCACGTCATGAGGCAGTCGGAGAGCCGCGACGGCGGCCGCACCTGGACCGTCACGCATTCCACGGGCATCTGGGGCTACCCGCCGCACCTCCTGCCGCTGAAGGAGGGGCCGCTGGTCGTGGTGTACGGGCGGCGCAAGGCCCCCTTCAGCGAGCGGGCCTGTGTGAGCACCGACGGCGGCGCGACCTGGGACACGGCGCACGAGCTCACCCTGTGCGAGGCGGTCAACAGCGACCTGGGCTACCCGGCGTCCGTGCAGCTCGACAACGGCACGATCCTGACGGTGTACTATCAGGACCCGGGGCCGGACCAGAACACCTGCCTGTGGGCCACCCGCTGGCGGCTCGTCATGGAGTAGGCCGGGGCGTCATCCGCCGGTGGAGAGGGCCCCCGTCACCACCGCCACGGCCTTGGTGACAGGAGGGATCCCGCTGGCGTCGCCGCCGATGTAGCGGACAAACTCCACGTGCCCGTCCATGTAGAGCACGTTGCACCCGCCGGGCAGGTGGTTGAACTTCTGGATGGCCGCGCCCGTGCCGAGCTGGTCCATCATGATGAACACCGTGCTCTGGGCGGACGCGCTGGCGCCGGGGTTGTTGATGTCCGTGATGAGGAAGCGCTCGATCCCCTCGCGGATCCGGTAGACCACGTTGCTGCCGCCGTTTCCGTTGCCCTCGCCCTGGGGCTGGTCGCTGATGTCCCGGTCCTCGTCGGCGATGGCGGCCAGCGCCGCGCCCTGGTGGTTCATGTAGGCCGCCATGGTCTGCGTGTTGAAGGCGTCGTTCAGCGCGGCGGCGAGCTGGATGGGCACGTCCACATCCGGAATCACCTCGTCGCTGAGAATGTCTATCAGCGCCTGGATCATGGGATAGGTGCTGATGGGGACGAAGTTCCGGTCAATCCGGTCGAAGACCCATCCGAGATAGCAGTAGCTCGCGTCCACGTCCTTCGGGCGCGTGATGGGGTTTCCGAAGGTCCCGTCGGGGTTCTCCAGCACGGATCCGGGCGGGTCGGAGTCCGACGGGCAGAACATGATCATGGTGTCCGTCATGTACTCCGGGTAGACGGAGGTCGTCTGCGGGCCCAGGGCCAGCGCCTCAACGGGCGAGGGGTACGGGTCGCCGTTCCACCGGTGGGAGCGCGACACCTGGAGATGCGGGAACCGCTGCCCCTTCGACTCGCCCGAGTACATCTTAAAGATCAGCCCCCACTGCTTCAGGTTGTTCTGGCAGGAGGAGCGCCGGGCCGCCTCGCGCGCCCGCGCCAGCGCGGGCAGCAGAATCGCTGCCAGAATGCCGATGATGGCAATGACCACCAGCAGCTCAATCAGGGTGAACCCGCCCCGCCCACGGACCGTGTCACGCATCTTCATGACTGTCACACTCTCCAAGGTTGCGGCATCAGTATAGAACGGTTCTCCCCGGGCGTCAATGAATATTTCGCCGTCCGCCGCCCGGTGATGTATCCTGTGGCGAGGCAAACGGCACGGAGGGCGCGGCCATGGGCGCAAACGAGAACCGGTTTGGACGGAGGACCTTTCTGGGCGGCATGGCCGCGGGGGGCGCCCTCGCGGGGAGCCCGGCGGCGCCCGCGCCCGCGGCCCCGCCTCCCGGCGCTCCGGGGCCGCCGCCCGTGCTGGGCGGGCCGGGCGTGGTGGTGTTTGAGTCCCCGGACCCCAAGGGAGTCTACGCCTACAGTCCGGGCATCACCCGGCTGGACGGCGGCCGGCTGGTGGCGACGATGGACGCGGGCGGGCCGGGGCTGGAGAAGCTGCCGGACATTCCGCGGGACGCCAAAGGCAGGCCGTGGCGCGGGCGCATCTACACCAGCGACGACCACGGCGCGACATGGACCTTCCGGGCGCACATGCCGCTGCTGCACGCGCGGCCCTTTGCGGCGGGCGGGTCCGTCTATGTGCTGGGCCACCGGGGCGACCTGGGCATCGTGCGCTCCACGGACAACGGCGACACCTGGTCCGAAGCCGCGATGCTGACGCAGGGCCAGTCGTGGCACCAGGCCCCCTGCAACGTGCTTCACACCCGCGGGCGCGTCTACCTCGTGATGGAGCGCAAGACGGAGCCGAAGTTCAAGGGCTGGGCGGTCAGCGTGCTCGCGCCCGTCGTGATGGCCGCCGCCGCGGACGCCGACCTCACGCGCCGCGCGTCGTGGACCTTCTCCTCCGAACTGACCTTCCGCGACGCCGTGGCCCAGGCGGGGCCGCCGCGCCTGCTCGGCGTGCCCTTTTTCAGCACGGGTCCGACCGTCCTGCTCACCCTGAAGGACCACCGGAACATGGCCCCTGCCGGGTGGCTCGAGACAAACATTGTCCAGTTCACGGACAAGGACCATGTCTGGCACGACCCGGCGGGCCGCACCTTCCACCTCTGGATGCGCGCGCACACCGGCGGCACCAACCTGGCGGCCGTGGCGAAGGCCGTGGAGGGGGAGGACGGGCAGATCACGGTCTCCCTGGAAAAGGCGCCCTCCGGCGAGCCGATGCTCTATGTCCCGTGCCCGGGCGGCCAGCTCAAGTTCCACCTCCTCTATGACGAGCCGACGAAGCTCTTCTGGCTGCTGTCCAACCAGTCCACGGACTCCATGACCCGGCCGGAACGCCTGCCCGCAGACCGCTACAACCTCCCCAACAACGAGCGGCACCGGCTCGTCCTGCACTTCTCGCGCAACTGCGTGGACTGGTGCTTTGCCTGCCGCGTGGCCGACACCGGCGCCCCCGGACAGAGCCGGAACTACGCATCCATGGCCGTGGACGGCGAGAACCTGGTGGTGCTGTCGCGGTCGGGCGACCACCGGGCCAAGAACGCCCACGACGGCAACCTGATCACCTTCCACACCGTTCCGAATTTTCGCAGCCTGACATACTGACCTTCCCGCCGCCGTGTGGCGGCGGACTGCCGAGGAGACACGCCATGCCCATGGACTTTTCACGCCGGAGTTTCCTGAAGTCCACCGCCGCATTCTCCGGCATGCCCCTGTGGCCGGGGTTTGCCGCCCTCGCCGCGGACTCGGGGCTGTTTCCCGCGCCGCGGCCCAAGCCGCCCGCCGTGGTGCGCGGCGCCTTTTTCTATCCGCCCGCGCAGGTCGTGCTCGACGGCAAGTGCGAGGACGGCTGGGCGGTTCACCAGTGGTTCACCTGGCCGGGCAACCAGTTCAAGCCGGAGGAGCAGCAGGCGCGCCTGATGACCGAGATCCGGCGGATCACCACGGGCCTTGATCTGGACGTGAAGATGGACGCGGATCCGGCATACACGGACGCGGCAGTCGCCGCCTTCGCGGAGGAGATCAAGGCCGCGCCGCCCGCCGCCCTGCTGCTGGTCAACTTCTGGAACAGCTTCAGCGCGAAGATTTTCCCCATTCTCGACGCGTATGACGGGCCGGTCATCGTGTACCACCCCGTGGGGTCGAGCCACCAGCTCCCGCCGGAGCGCTTCCGCACAAGCCCGCGCCTCCACTACATCCACTCCATCGAGAATTTCGCCGCCCTGGAGGACGGCCTGCGCGCGGTCCACGCGCGGGCGCGCATGGCCAGCAGCCGCCTCCTCCGCGTGAGCGGAAAACTGGAGCAGGAGGCGGACGCCGCGGAGCCCTTTTTCGGCCTGCCCATCCATGGCGTGCCCGCCGCCCACTTCAACGACCTCTACGACGGGATGGAGGTCACGGACGAGATGCGCCGGCTGGCGGATGCGGTGCGGAAGAACGCGGGGGCGGTCACGGATCTCGCGGACAACGCCTTCGAGGACGCCGTGCGCGCCCACGGGGCGGTGCTTCAGCTCATGGCGCGCCACGACGCGGACGCCGTCACCATCGAGTGCCTCTTCCTCAAGCACCGCAAGCCCTGCCTGAGCTTCGCGATCAACAACGGCGCGCTTGTGCCCTGCGGCTGCGAGAACGACCTGAACGCCACGGTGTCCCTCATGCTCGGGGCGCAGCTCTTCGGCGTCGGCGGCTTCCAGCACAACCCCGACTTCGACACGGTGGAGAACCTGTACTACGGGTCCCACTGCACCTGCACCCCGCGCCTCGCCGGGCCGGACAGGCCCGAGGCCCCCTTCCGCCTGCGCCCCTTCTTCCACCAGATGCCCAAGACCCTCGCCCTCGACGTGCAGTGGCCCGCCGGCGCCCCCGTCACGCTGTTCAAGTACCGCACCGAGACCCCCGAGCTGGACGCGTGGGCGGGCGAGGTGGTGAACTCCCCCGCGTGCCCGCCCGCCGGCGGCTGCGCCACCCGCGTGCTGGTGAGAATCCGCGGCGTCGCCGACGTCTGCGCCGTCTACCCCGGCCCCCATCCGGTCCTGTACTGCGGGGAGTTTGCCCGCCGGGCGAAGACCTTCGCGAGACTCCACGGCCTCACGCTCAACACCAACGCCTGAAACAGCCCCGGGCTGTCCTTGCGTGCGCGCGGAATCAGGACGCCGGTGCGGCCTTTGCCTCTTCGACGTCCGCCGGTGCGGGCGGTGTCGTCTCTTCGGGATTCCAGCCGCCGCCGAGGGCCTTGTAGAGGGCGGTGAGATTGGTGAGGACGGCGGCGCGGCTCTGGGCGCGCTGGGCCTCGGCGGAGGCGATGGAGCGCTCGGCGTCGAGAACGCGCAGGTAGTCCGTGAGCCCCTGGGCGTAGAGGTCGCTGGCAAGGGTGAGCGTGCCGTTCGCGGCGGTCACGGCCTGGTCCAGCGAGGCGAGGCGGTTCTGCTCGCGGGCGTAGGCGACGAGGGCGTTTTCGGCCTCCTCCAGCGATGTCAGGACCGCCTTCTCATAGGCCGTGAGCGCCTGCTCCTGCCGCGCGTTCTGGACGCGGATGTTGGCGCGGATGCGGCCCGCGTCGAAGACGGGCCACTGGACCGTCGGGCCGACGGACCAGAGCAGGTTCGCGCCGCGCTTGAGGCCGTAGAGGGCGTCGTCCTGCCCGGAGAGCGATCCCGTGAGGGCGAATTTGGGGAAGAGGTCCGCCGTGGCCACGCCGATGCGGGCGGTGGCGGCGGCGAGGTCGCGCTCGGCGGCGCGCACGTCGGGTCGCCGGCGCAGGAGGTCCGAGGGCAGGCCGACGGGCACCGTGGGCGGCGCGGGGGGCAGGTCGGCGGCGGGGGCCAGCTCCTCCTGGAGCGCGCCGGGCGCGCGGCCCATCAGCACGCCGAGGCGGTGGATGGCGTACTGCACGCGGGCGGCGTGGCCGGGCAGGCCCGACTCGGTGACGGCGAGCTGGGTCTCGGCGGCGCGGATGTCGAGCTCGTTGGTGAGGCCCGCCTCAAAGCGCGCGCGCACGAGGTCCAGGCTGTCGCGCTGGAGGGCGGCGTTCCGCGACGCGATGTCGAGGCTCGCCTGCGCCTCGCGCAGGGTGAAGTAGTTGCGGGCCACCTCGGCGGCGAGGGACACCCGCACCGCGCGGAGGTCCTCCTCGGCCGCCTCGCGCGACGCGCGGGCCGCCTCCATTTCGCGGCGCGTGCCGCCGAAGACGTCCAGCTCCCAGCGCGCGTCGAAGCCCGCCTGGAAAAGGTCGTCCCAGCGCGACGGCGCGGACGCGGCCTGCCCCCGGTTCACCGTGACGCGGGAATTGCCCGCGCCGGTGAGGTCCGGCGCGACGGAGACAGAGGTGCCGCCGGCGGAGAGGGAGTAGGACCGGGAGACGCCCTGGGCGGAGAGGCCGGTGGACGAGCTGGACGAGATGCCGGTGGAGGCCGCCTTCTTGTTCTGGAGGCGCTTGTAGCCCGCCGAGGCGTTCAGGGCGGGCCAGAGGTCCGCGCCGGAAATCTCCTCCGCGGCGCGGGACTCGCGGATGCGCGCCTCCGCCATCCGCAGGTCGAGGCTTCCCTCCAGGGCGCGGGCCACCAGGGCGTCCAGGGCGGGGTCGCCGAACACGCGCCACCATTCGGCGATATCGGGCTCGCCGGCGGCCTCGCCGCCCTCCAGCGGGGTGCTCCAGGCGTCCGGCACCGGCGGCGACGGCTTCTCATAGTCCGGGCCGACCACGCACCCTGAGAGGAGCAGGGCCAGCAGGGCGGCGGCGGTGGAAAACGCGCGGGGGCTCATGCCTGATCCTCCCCGGCGGGGGCGGCCGGTTCCGTGACGGCTTCGGGGGGCGGGGGCGCCTCAGCCGCCGCGGGGGCCGGCTTCCGCGACCCCAGCTCGCTGAGCCACTGGATGATGACAAAGAAGAGGGGCACGAAGAACACGGCGAGGAAGGTGGCCGTGATCATGCCGGCCACGACGCTGTTGCCGATGGAGTGGCGTCCGGCCGCGCCCGCGCCCTGGCTCAGGGCCAGGGGGAGCGCGCCGAGGATGGTGCTGATGGCGGTCATGAGCACGGGGCGCAGGCGGATGCGGGCGGCGGCGATGGCCGCCTCCAGGATGCCCGCGCCGTCGGCGCGCATCTTGGAGCAGAACTCGACGATGAGGATGGCGTTCTTGGCCGACAGGCCGATGAGGGTGAGCAGGCCGATCTGAAAGTAGATGTCGGCGGGGGCGGCGCGCAGGACCAGCGACGCGAAGGCGCCGAAGACGCAGAAGGGCACGGCCATGAGGACGGCGAGGGGGAGCGACCACTTCTCGTACTGCGCGGCGAGGACGAGGAAGATCATGACCAGGCCGAAGAGCATGACGTAGTAGGACTGGTTGCCCGTGCGCACCTCCTGGTACGAGCCCGAGCTCCACTCGACGGTGTAGCCGGGCGGCAGGGTGCGCGCGGCGATCTCCTCAACGCGCCGGATGCACTGCCCCGTGCTGATGCCCGGGGCGGGCGCGCCGGTGATCTGGGCCGACGTGAAACTGTTGAACCGTCCGACCACGCTGGGGCCCGCCTCAATGGAAACGTCCACCACGCCGGACAGTTCGATCATCTCGCCCGCGTTGTTGCGCACGTAAATCTTCCGGATGTCGGAGGGCTCGTCGCGGTACTGCGGTTCCGCCTGCAGCTGCACGCGGTACACGCGCCCGTAGATGTTGAAGTCGTCGACGTAGAAGGATCCGAGCAGCGCCTGGAGCGTGTTGTACACCTCGCCCACCGGGATGCCCAGCAGTTTGGCCCGTGTGTGGTCCAGTTTCACCCGGATCTTCGGCTGCGTGACGTCCAGCGTGCCGGACACGCCGCTGAACATCGGGTCCTTGTTCAGCTCGGCGATGAACTCGGACATGACCCGCGCCAGGGAGGCCAGGTCGTCGCCGCCGCGGGTCTCGAGCTGCGCCTCGAACCCCGCGCGCATGCCCAGCCCGCGGATGGGCGGCG
>Ga0123329_1003076_pt1 | contig 14152 bp, 13 predicted proteins | sample BioC12SIPDNA_FD_89703 | JGI IMG/M metagenome (GOLD analysis project Ga0123329, IMG submission 89703) | Anaerobic biogas reactor microbial communites from Washington, USA - Biogas_R1_B C12 SIP DNA | ecosystem: Engineered > Bioreactor > Anaerobic > Unclassified | place: Washington, USA | collected... | reverse complement strand
GCTCGCGTGGACCCGCGCACCGTCGCCCGTGTTGGCCAAGAAGTAGAGCTCTACTTTAACATGGACAACATGCACGTGTTCGACCGCGACACCGAGCTCTCGGTTCACCAGTAGTACCCGTTGCCACGGACCGCAAAGGGGATGGCTCGTTGAGCCATCCCCTTTTCACGTCCTTCGCTGGCAATCGCGGGATGCTGTTGGCTAGTAGCGACGTCGTAGCCAGACCAGCAACTCAAAGGATGCCAGCAACACCGCCACCATTAGGCCACTCGTGACGGTCAAAGCCCCTACCAAGCGCAAAGCCACCAGCGCCCCGCACAATACCCCCACCAGCAATCCCTGGCGGGCTGCATTACGCCACGGCGGCGCCAGGTACAGCGCCCCCTGCCGCCGCGCTTGTACGAGATAGATCAGGGGCATTACCGTGGCGGCCACGGCCAGGGCCATAAGGAGCACAAACAGCACCTGAAAGGCAATGGTGGGGGGCCGCATGTTCACCAACGCCCCCACCACCACCCATAACAAGACTGCCAAGAGCCCCGTCACCACTGCGAACCACCGACGCCGCACCGCGCCTCCTTCCTTGAGCCTGGATTATAGGAGGCGGGCCGCCTCGAGCCAACCCGTTGAGCTCGGATGCCCGACCAGGGTCATTGGTGAGGCTGCCGCGGCATGCTATAATCGGGCTCGTCCCATCGGCACGGAGAGCATCATGTCCATCGTGACCCTGCAAGACATCGGTATGTACTATGGCGCCCAAGACGTGTTCGAGGGCGTCAGCTTGAACGTCGCCCACGGCGACAAGATTGGCCTCGTAGGCCCCAATGGCGAGGGCAAGACGACGTTGCTGCGCATCGTGCTGGGCCAGCTCGAGCCCACCTCTGGCACCGTGCAGCGCAGCAGAGGTCTCGCCATGGCCTACCTGCCCCAAATGCCCACCCTCGCGAGTGAGCGAACGCTCCTGGAGGAAATGCTGTCGGTGTTTGACGCGCTGCGAGCACAGCAGGCCAAGCTGCTGTCGTTGGCCGATGAGCTGTCTCAGCGGCCCCACGACACCGCGCTGTTGGATGCCTATGCCCGCGCCGAGGAGCGGTTTGAGCGCGCAGGCGGCTATACCTACGAGAGCCGCATCCGCCGCGTTCTGGGGGGGATCGGCTTTGCCGAGGAGACCCTCTCCTGGCCCATCTCTGTGCTCAGCGGCGGGCAGGTGACGCGGGCGCTTCTGGCCAAGCTCCTGCTGCAGGAGCCTGACCTTTTGGTGCTGGACGAGCCCACTAACTATCTCGACTTGGACGCCCTGGAATGGCTCGAATCCTATCTCCAGGCTTGGTCGCGGAGCCTTCTGATCGTCTCCCACGATCGCTACTTTCTCGACCAGGTGGCCAACCGCATCTGGGAGCTCGAAGGCGGCTCGGTGGAGATCTATCGCGGCAACTACAGCGCCTATTTGGTGGAACGAGCCCATCGGCGCGAGCGACAGCGCCGCGAGTATGAGGAACAGCAAGAGGTCATCGAGCGCACCGAGGCGTTCATCCGACGCTACAAGGCGGGCCAGCGCAGCAAGCAAGCCCGTGGCCGCGAAAAGCAGCTCGAGCACCTGGAGCGAATCGAGCCGCCCAAGGAGCGACACGCCATGGGCCTGCGAATGCGGGCGGCGTTGCGCTCGGGCGACGAGGTGCTGACCAGCGATGGCATCACCGTTGGCTATCCAACTGTGCCTGCCGCCGATACAGGCGAGGAGCAACCCCTACGCCTGTTCGAAACGGGAGAGCTGCGCATTGAGCGTGGAGATCGGGTGGCCCTACTGGGCACCAACGGCTCTGGCAAGACGACCCTGCTGCGAACTCTCATGGGCGAGATGGAGCCCCTCGGGGGGAGACTCCGCCGCGGCGCCAGCGTGCGCATAGGCTACCTGCCGCAGACGCATGACTGGTTTGACCCCAACCTGACCGTGCTCGAGCAGCTCATGGCTGAGAGCAACCTGAAGCGCGACCAGGCCCTCCATCACCTGGCTCGTTTCCTCTTTACGCGAGACGCCGTGGACAAGCGCGTCGGGACGCTCTCAGGGGGCGAACGCTCACGATTGGGTCTGGCCATCCTGACCCTGCGAGGCGCTAACTGGCTGATCCTGGACGAGCCGACCACCCACCTTGACGTTACCTCGCGCCAGGTGCTCGAGCAAGTTCTGTCTAGCTATAACGGCACGCTGTTGTTCGTCTCGCACGACCGCTACTTGGTCGATGCCGTCGCCTCCCACGTTTGGATGGTGCGCGATGGCTGCATGGAGCAGTTCGAGGGCAGCTACTCGGCCTATGTAGAGGCGCGCGCCCTGGCCGCCGCCGAGAGCAGCCAGGCCGACGCGCCGCCCACCCCAGCCTCGCCCAAGAGCGCACCGCGTCCCCGCCGCACCGAACAGCGTCAGGCTCGTATCACCCAGGAGATCGAGGAACAGATCCATATCCTGGAACAGCAGCTGGATACGCTGCAACAGGAGATCGCCCGCGCTAGCCAAGCCCAAGAGGTGTCACGTTTGCGCGAGCTGAGCGGGACCTTTGCCGAGGTAGAGACCGAGCTGGCCGAACGCCTGGCCGAATGGGAGCGGCTCGCCAGCGCCCTCCAGGAAAGCCAGTAGCATGGTCATCATTGGCCTCACGGGGAATATCGCCACAGGCAAGAGCACCGTCGCCCGCATGCTGGCGGACCTCGGTGCTGACGTCATCGATGCGGATATCGTGGCTCACGAGGTACAGGCGCCCGGCAGCGCTGTGCATCGGGCCATCATAGACCGCTTTGGCGAGTCGATCTTGGCCAGCGATGGCGCCATCGACCGCAAGGCGCTGGGCGCCATAGTCTTTGCCGACGCACAAGCGCTGGCCGATCTGGAGACCCTCGTCCACCCCGCCGTCGAGGCCGAGATTCGGCGTCGCTTGGAGCGTGCCGATGCGCCAGCCGTGGTGATCGAGGCCATCAAGCTGCTCGAAGCAAAGCTCGACTGCTACTGTGACACCATTTGGGTGACCACCTGCCCGCGCGAGACCCAACTGCAACGCCTGATAGAGTCGCGGGGCCTCGATCGCGCTCAGGCGGCACAGCGCATTGACGCCCAGCCCGACCCCAGCCTCAAGGTCGCGCAGGCGGAAGTCGTCATCGACAATGCGGGTTCGCTCGCTGCCACCCGGGCCCAGGTGCAGCGTGCCTGGCACGCCCTCGCACCCTCCGCGCGTCGCAGGCCCTGGCAAAAGCTGTACCTACTCCAATGGTTGGTGCTGACTCTAGCGATGGTCGCCTTGCTGCCGCTTGGTAGCCGTCTGATCGGCTGGTCCGATTGGCGCCAATGGCTACCGTTGGTGCCCGTTTGTGCCGCGATGGCGGCCGCGTCGGTGTGGCTGATCCATGGCAGCTAGCGGGCTCGGCCTCAGGCAGCATCAAGCGACGGTCGAGGCGGTGAGCGACGCGCTGCCAGGTAGCCGCCTCCTCGTGCTGCAAACGCCGTCGCTTTCGCAAGCGGCCCCAGGGCAGTTTGTGATGGTCCGCTGTGGCAGCGGCCTGGATCCATACTTGCGCCAGGCCGTGCCCATTCATCGCCTCCTGGCGGACAGCATCGGGCTCTTGGTGCGCCCTGATAACCCCGACCTGCGCTGGCTCATGCAACGGCGACCAGGCGATCACGTCGACCTGGTGGGCCCTTGCGGGAACGGCTTTGCCCTACCCCATCGCACGGATGCCTTGGCGGTGATCGTCCAGGGCGGGGGCTGGACGGCCGCGGCCGCTCTGCTAGACCGAGCCAACTGCAGCGTACAGCTCCTGGTGTCGGCGGCGACCGAGCGTCAGCTACCTCCCCGAGAGCTGATCGCGGCTGATGTCGAGTACCTGGGCTTTGCCGGCGCCGAACAGGACCCCCGTTGGGAGGGGGCCGTCGCCGAGGCGCTGTCGTGGGCCAACCGGGTGGCGTTGGCTGGGCCGGCTATGGGCGGCGAGCTTCCGGCCCTCTACCCCACCGCTATCTCGCACTTTCGCGAGAGCCCCGCGGGCCTGCGCCGGGGACGAGCGGAGGCCTGGCTGTGGGGAGATATCCGCTGTGGCCTCGGTTGTTGCGACACCTGCCTGGTGGAGACGAGCCGAGGACGGAGACGCATCTGCACCGACGGGCCCGTCTTTGACCTGGCCGACTTGGCTTACGCCTGAGGAGCTGGTACTGGTGAGATCGCTTTTACTGTCTACACTGCTGCTTGCGCTCGCCTTGGTGGTCGTATCGTGTGCTCCCGTCGCCGGGGGAGCGATCGACACGCCCGATGTGCCGACGGCTGCACCCACGGTGACGGCGACCATGACAGCCACCGCCACGCACACACCGGTGCCGCCTACGCCGACCCCGCCACCCCCCACACCCACCGCCACCTTGGTTCCCACGCTGACGCCCAGTCCCACGCCACTACCGCCGCTGGTGGCCATCGACGCGGGACACGGGGGACGCGACCTGGGCGCCGTACGCGTGCACAGCGATGGGTCGTTGGCCTTTACCGAGAGTGACGTCAACCTAGCCATCGCCTTGCGCGTTGGGGACGCCTTGACAGGACTCGGGTACCGGGTGCTGCTCACCAGGGATGGCGACTATGGCCTCAATCCGGAAGAGCTGGACGTGAACGGCGACGGCAACATCGATAGTCTGGATGATCTCCAGACGCGGATCGACATGGTGAATGAGGCCGGGGCTGATATCCTGGTCTCGATCCACCAGAACTCGTTCGTGTGGCCCAATGGGCGTCGCGCCCCGGACGTGGGCGGAACCGTCACCTTTTACAACGCCTACCGAGATTATAGCGATGAGAACCAGCGGCTCGCGCAGTTGATTCAGCAAGAGCTGGTGACGGCCATCACAGACCTGGGGCACGACCTACAAGACCGAGGTGTCCAGGTCGACCATCAGCTCGATTCGGATCCCGAGGGAGGTCGCTTTCTCATCCTGCTGGGACCCCAGACTCATCGGATCGCGCGCCCGTCCGAGATGCCCGGCGTGCTGAGTGAGACGCTCTTTTTGACGCACGATCGTGAGAGCGAGCTGCTGCAGGACCCAGACGCTCTTGACGCCATAGCAGAAGCCTATGCGCGAGCGATCCACCAGTTCTTTGAGGACGACGAGACGCCATGACCCTGCCAGGCGATTCTGCGCTCCCATGGGGCGCCGAGCCCTTGGCGCAAGAGATCGGGGCGCGCCGCAAGGAGCCGCTGCATCTGCGCAGCCCCCTGCTGGCTGCGGCGAGAGCGGCCGGCTCTGGCGCTCTCTTGCGGGCCCTGTGCCTCAGCGAGCGGCTGGGAGCCATCGTGCTGCCGCCTCTTGGGCATGGCGCCGTCAAAGAGTCCAGCCTGGTCACCCTCGAACCGATCACCGCGGGCTACCTGATCAGCCACTCTGCTACGATCGGGCGGCGTCGACTGGCATGGTTGGTGCGCCGTTGTCGCTCCTACAGCGACGTGCCGCTGATCGCGTCCATAGCGCCCCAGGACGCCGGCGCCAGCGAGCATCTATGTCAGATGGCTCTGGACACCGGGCTCACCAGCATCGAGCTGCACCTTGCGCCTGACACAACGGCCGACGACGCGGTAGCCATGGTCGCGCGAGTCGCCAGCGCGCCACTTCAGGCCTGCCTGGTGCGCATTCCGCTAACGACCAGCGCTCTGTTGGCCGAAGCGGCGGCGTCTGCCGGAGCCGACGCTCTGGTCATCTCGGCGCCGGCGCTGGGTCGTGTGCGATCGGCGGGTGGAACGATGGTAGAGGGCGAGATCCATAGCCCCGCCCTGCTGCCGCTCTATGCCCAAGCCGTCCAGGCGGCTGTGCCGTTGGGGATACCTGTAGTTGCGCGGGGCGGCATCGCCACATGGCAAGACGTCCTCACCATGTTGGCGAGCGGTGCCACAGCCGTCGAGCTAGACAGCATCCTGTGGGTCGAGCCGGCCTCGCTGGATGCAGTCTACGATCACCTGCGCAGCGCCGTCGACGAGGCGGGCGTCAGCCACTGGGCAGCGTACCTCCAGGGGCTCAGGTCTTGAGGCGCCCACTGCGCGAGACGTCGGTGTCGAGGACGAGGGTAACGGGGCCGTCGTTGTGGATCACCACGTTCATCGTGGCGCCGAACCTGCCTGTCTCGACGGGGGAGACGCCTTCCTCGGCCAGCAGCTGGCAAAAGCGCTCCACGAGAGGCTCGGCGATGGCAGGGGCTGCGGCCTCCGAGTAGCTGGGGCGGCGCCCGCGCTGAGCGTTGCCGTACAGGGTGAACTGCGAGATCACCAGGGCGCCACCACCTGCTTCCAGCAGCGACACGTTCATGCGCCCCTCATCATCGGCCATGATGCGCAGGTTGGCGATCTTTTGCGCCAGCCAGCGGGCCTCACGCTCGGTGTCGTCCTGCCCGACCCCCAGTAGGATAACCAAGCCACGATCGATGGATCCGACGCAGACGCCATCCACGCCGACCGAACCGTGCGTCACCCGCTGTACCACCGCTCGCATGGACCCCCCTGCTGTTGCTTGGTTGTCGGCCGGGCCGCCCTCTGCTATAGTCCTGTCCAGATGGAGGAGACGGTGATCAAGCTGATCATGACCTGGAACATCCGAGAGGGCAAGGAACGCGAGTATCTCCAGTTCCTGGAGAACGAGTTTCAGAAGAGCCTGCTGGAGATGGGCATACAGCCGACGGACGCCTGGTACGCTGTGTGGGGCCAGGGCCCTCAAGTCCTGGCTGGTGGCGTTACCGAGGACATCGAGTCCATGGAGGACGCACTACGCACCGAGACTTGGGCCGAGTTCCGCCACAAGCTAGGCAACCTCGTCACGGACCTCGACTACAAGGTGGTCGAGTCCACCGGTGGCTTCCAGCTCTAGCCCCTCGAACAGCAAACGGGCACACCCCCGGGCAGGGGTGCTATTCGGTCTTGGCGTCGGCCTTGGTGTCGCTCTTGGCGGCGCTGGTCTTGCTCTCGCTCGCGGTAGAGCTCTCGGGCTCGGCGGCCTTGGAGGCGCTCTTTTCCTTGTCCTGCCCGTTCTTGGGCAGCAGGGCCGAGCGGTCACCGCGGTTGTCGGTGATATAGAAGCCCTTGCCTTTGAAGACGATACCGACCGGGTGAATCACCCGATGGACGGCGCCTTGGCACTCGGGGCAGACCCGCACCGGCTCCTCAGAAAAGTGCTGAAAGCGCTCGAAAACGATACCGCATTCCTTGCATCGGTACTCGTACGTTGGCATCTCTATCCCCCAAACAACGATCTTGCGCTCGCGTGGCATGGCGCAAGCTGAGATAGCAGTTAGCGTTAACGTTAGCCGTGCCACCAAGGGGCGATTATACGTCCCGCGCGCCGGCGACGCAAATGCTGCGGGGCCGCTCGGCCATCGGTGACTCGTGCAGATACGGAGGCAACGCCGTGACGAATCGACGGCTGGCGGTCCTCGCCCAGATCCTGGGCCTCCTTGCGCTGGGCGCAGCGATGTGGCTGCTGTGGCGCATCCCCAACCGACTGCCGCCAGTAGCGATCGCTACGGCCTCGCCCACGCAGGCCGTCGAGACCGCCCTGTCCACGCGCCCTCCTACCGCCACGACGCTGCCGACGAGCACCCGCCCGCCGACCGTGTCGCCTAGCCCCACCGCTAGCCTTGTGCCGACCAGCACGCCCACCGCTACGCTGACGCCCTCGCCCACGCTGACCGCCACACCGCTCCATGGGCCGGCGACCGGCGATCCGTCGCGGCTGCAGGCACCGGCGGCCGGTCTCGATCTACCTCTCAGCCCGGTCGAACCGGACGAGTCGCACCGCCTCCCGCCCGAAACGCTTGTCGAAGCCATCTACCATCTAGGCTCTTCCCGGCCGGGCCACCCTGGCAACGTGATCATCTCGGGGCCGGCTGACGTCACCAACCCCTTGCTACAACCGCTACAACAGCTGACTCCCGGCGATCGTCTGTACGTCTGGGTGGGTGTCGTGCCCTACCGGTACGTGATCAGCGCTGTCTGGCGCGATAGCGAGCTCGATGGCGAGGCTGAGACGCCGGATCAATCGGCCTGGTTCGCCCAGACCGACGATCAGTGGCTAACGGTAATCGCTGGATGGCCCTGCGAGGCGACAACCGGATGCACCGTGCTGCGTGCGGTGCCGGCAGCGTGGGAGGGGGACGCAAACTAGGGGCCGAATGCACCAGCCAGCTTGATCCATTCATCGATCGAGAGCGACTGGGGACGACGTCGCTGGTCGATGTCGCAATCGTGCAGCGTGGCCTGAACCAGGTCGCTGCTCATACCGAGGTTGGCCGCTAGACTGTTATGGATCTGCTTGCGTCGCTGGCCAAAGGCAGCTCTCGCTATCCGAAACACCGTCTCACGGACCAGCTCGCTCACCAGCGGCTCCTCGTAGAGGTCGACGCGCAAGACGGCGGAATCGACCTTGGGACGCGGATGGAAGGCGCTGGCCGGCACCTTGCGGACGATTCGCGCCTCTCCGTAGATCTGTACACTGAGCGCCAACAAGCTCATCTCTCCCGGCTGGGCCACGATCCGCTCCGCTACCTCCCGCTGGACCATGAGCACCATTCGCGATGGCGGCACCCGTGCCTCCAGAAGCCGTCGGATCGCTTGCGACGTGATATAGTACGGCAGGTTGGCCACCACTAGGTAGCCTAGCTGAGCCTCCTCGCGTCCTGTGGCTGTAGCCAGCTCGCTCACATAGTCGATCTCTAGGATGTCGCCCTGCAACAGCTGCAGGTTGGGCAGATCGCTGAGCTCCTGGTTCAGCACCTCCACCATGCGGCTGTCCAGCTCGACGGCCACCACCAAACCGGCCGACTCGGCCAGTTGCCGCGTCAGCAATCCGAGGCCGGGCCCGATCTCGAGCACCGTCTGGTCCGATGTCAGCTCGGCCGCCGCCACGATGGCGTGCATCACCGCCTGATCAGCCAGAAAGCTCTGACCTAGACCCTTGGAAGGCGCAATGTGATACTGTGCCAGCATTCGTCGGATGGATGCCATCGCCTAGCCCGTCTCACTGGGTTGGTTGGGGACGATCCAGAGGATCTGACTCCGGGAGGGCACCGGGCCCAGCAGGTATACGTCGACCCACCGGCGCCAGAGCACGAGGTTATGGTCATCATAGCAGAGGTCAACCCGCCGCCATTTGATGGCGCTGCCGGTATCCGCGGCCAGGCCCTGCCCATAGCCGGGCACATAGAGGTTCTGACCCAGCGGGATGACGCGGGGATCTACCGCAATGATGCCGTACCTGGCACGCAACCCCACTCTGGTGATGCCATAGTAAGGATGATCCATGGCCTTGCCCGCCGTGGGAGCGTTATAGGAAGTGGCCAACATTCGCAGCTTTCGCCAATAGGTGATGAGACCGCTCGAGGTAGACTCGGTACGGTTCACAACCATGGTCCCATAGCGAATGATGCGATCTTGGGGCTCCAGCGCAATCCACTCTTCCTCTTCGGTCCGGTACTGCTCGGTCCCATTCTCAAAGAGCACCCGCACCCGCCGTCGCAGCGCCCCCTCGCGCCCCCAGTCGTCCACTCGCGACTGATCTATCTCTAGCTCGGGATCGGCAACCTGCTGAACCTCGTAGGCGATGGGAATCTCTTCCACATAGTACTCTTCAGAGATGCGCACCACCTCCACCCGCATCTCCGGCTTGAGGTCCGTCTCGACGGAAGGCACCACATAATCCTTGGGGCCCAGCTCGATCCCCGCTTGAGCCAAGAGGTCGTCCACCGTCTGAACGCGCGTCCGCAGTGAGGCCGTCTCGCCATCGGCCTGCAACGTCACCGGCAGTGATCGCTGCAGCTGAATGCTCAGGCCCTCCGAAATCAGCGTCTCTGGCGCGGGTTGCACCAGATCGGCCTCGTAGAGAGTGATCCCTCGCTCACGCAAGGCCTCGCCCACCGTTCGCGCGGCCGTCATAAAGGTGCCGGCCAAGCCGCTCTCGTGTAGCGTGACGCGCACCGGCCGCTGAACCGTCAGGTGCAGCGGCTGTCGCAACTCTGTCACCAACGCGCTGGGGCTGGTGGCCGGGTTGTTCCGTCCTGCCGGCAGCGCCTCTGCCGGATCGAGCGCGCCGTCGTCGGCATACACCCGATCCAACGGCCCAACCAGCACCCCGAGCTCATCGAGGGCGCCGGCTACATCCAAGGATTCGACGAGGCCGGTGCTGGTGTGGCCATCATGGATCACCGTCAGCTCTCGCGCCAGCCGAACGCGGATCGGCTCGCCCTGCAGGAACGCCTCGGCCGCGGGCACCCGGATCTGATCCTCGCTGGCCAGAGGCAACCCGAGCTCGTCCAAGACCTCCTCGGGAGAGCGCAGCCGCGTCTGGTGCGACACCCGCATACCGTTGACCTCTATCCAGACGGTCTCACGGCCGTTCTGTAGCATGCGGATGAGCAGCGCGGCAGCCATGGCGATCACCAACAGAGGCAGCCATTGGCGCAGCGCTACCGCCGGACGTGTCAGGTCCGGCGCGAGGGTACGTCTCCGCGAGACGTCCAACTGACCCAAAAAGCCTTTACCTCCGCCCTACGGCTCGGGCAGCCGACTCGCCGGCCACCCACCCCGTCGAGAACGCCATCAGCAGGTTGAACCCGCCCGTACCGCCGGCCACATCCAGCAGTTCGCCGCACAGATACAGACCTTCGGTACGTCGCGATGCCATGGTCCGGGGATTCACCTCCGAGGTGCTCACGCCGCCCACTGTCACCATGGCCGACCGCAACGGCCCCGTGCCGGTGATGCAGAGGGGCCAAGCACGCAAGCGCCGTACCAGTGCGTCGAGCTCTGGCGTGCCAAGCTGCGCCACCTGCGTGTTAGGATCGACATCGCAACCCTCCAGGAGCGCCATCGCCAGCCGGCGCGGCATCAATCCCCCTATCACGTTGCGGACAGAGCGTGCTCCCTGCCTGCCGCGCTGCTCGGCCACATGGGTCTCCACATCGGTTGCCAGGCTCGGCCGGATGTCCATTTCGGCAACGATCTCGCCCTCTCCCAGGTCGCGGGCGATGCGGACGCTCAGATCCAGAGCCGCCGGCCCCGAGACGCCCCGATGGGTGAAAAGCAAAGGCCCGCTGGTCTCTGCCACACTGCCATCTCGACGAGTGGCCCTGAGGATGACCCAGGGCAAGCTCACACCCGCTAGGCCCGCCACTCTGGCGTCGCTCACCTCTAGCGAGACTAACCCCGGGCGCGGCTCCGACACAGTGTGCCCCATAAGTTGTGCCATGTGCAAGCCGTCGCCGCGAGACCCCGTCTGCGGGTAGGTGACCCCGCCCGTCGCTAGGATGACCGCATCGCCCTCAAGCGCCCGCCCGTCCGCCGCTCGCACCCCCCGAACCCGCTCTCTCTCAACCAGCACCTGCGAGCAGCGCCAACCGGTCAGCAACTCTACGCCTTGGCTCTTTGCGTAGGCAACCAGCGCCTCCACCAGATCGAGGGCTCTCTCACTAACGGGATAGACATGCTGCTGGCCGTCTACCTTGGTGGGCACACCGATCCGCGCGAGGAACTGGCGCAGTTGGGGCACACCCCACCGCGAGAGGGAGTTGCGCAGGAAAAGTCCAGCGGGAGAGTAGTGGGCGAGGCACGCCTCGACATCCAGGTCAGCGGCGACGTTGCCCCGCCCGCCGCCAGCGAGGCTCAGTTTGGTGCCGAGCTGCTGCGTGGCCTCCACCAGCAGAGTCGCCGCGCCCTGCTCGGCGGCGCGCCCCGCTGCCATCAGCCCGGCGGCACCGGCCCCGACCACGATCACACGTTGAGGCATCGTCTCTTTCCGGGCTGCAGCAAGGCGAGAGTCACCTCTCGCCGCTGCGCCAAGAGTGGTCGTGCACCCTCTGTTGTTGCACTCTATGCGAGGGATCCCAGACCGCCGGCTCAGACCAGGCTCCCCTGCGTCACCCAAAGGGATCTGCTTACCGCTGCTTCCTTCCGGACCTGACGGGGTTCGCAGGCCTTTGCCGCGCAGGACCCAATCCTCGTTACCACGTATCCAGGCGTCACCTACGCAAGCAGGCCCCGCGAGAGGGAGTTCGATCCCGCTTGAGCGGGTTGCGGGTATAGGGCACCGCTAGCTCCCCATCTAGCACGACCACACCTAATCGTAGCCCAGCCCAGCATGCCTGTCAAAGCGGGCTCAGTGCGCGAGCAGATCGCGGGCCTCGTCCAGCAGGGCACAAACCCCGTTGATGGAGGCTACCAGCCGCGCCTGCCAACGCTCCGTCGCCTCAGAGTCGCAACCTTCGATGGCATGGCGAAGTCCGGGCAGCGGCCAAGTGGCATAGCCGTCCAACGGATCTGGCGCCGCGTACTGCGAACGGTACCAGGGCCGGTCCGGCAACCCTTCTTCACACAGGAACTGCCGCTCCAGCGCAGACAGCCGATCGTTGACCGCCGTCAAGACGACTTCTGACAGAGCCCCGCGCTCCAGGTAGCCGTCGCGCGCCTCCTCCCAGGCGGTGACCGCTTCCCTCAGGCGCCGAATCGCTTCACGAGCTGGCAATAGGTCGCCTGCAAAGCCCAGTGCAGCCGAGCGCGCGTCCAGATAGTCGAGGTGTGCTTCCAGGTCCGTTGGCCAGGCTCCGGCGTCCAGGGGAAGGATATCGGCGTTGGCCAGCCGCAGCGCCAGAAGACCATCAACGGCCGCCAAAGCGGGGCCGCTGGCAAAGTCAGGATCGGCAAAGCGCTCGTACCAGGTCATATTGTCATAGGCGCTGTGGTACACGGGAACTGGGCTGCCAAAAGAGGCCTGAGCCACGGGGATGCCGGCTCGCGCCAGAAAGCCAACATGGTCCGAGCCGCCTCCGGGAATCGACCAGTTGGGAGCATCTCCGCCCGAAGCGGCCAGCCAGCGAGCGTAGGCCGAGCCCTCGCCATCCAGCGCCGGCACGCTGTCGGCAGCCGCGGCCATCGGGCCTCGCAGGGGTGGCGAGGCCGACGCACCAAAGGCGGGGCCCGTGGCGGCCATGTCGGCGTTCAGGTACGCCACAGCAGAGCGCTTGATGCCCGCTAGGTGCTCCTCAACCCACTCTACCGAGCCGATCATGCCCAGCTCTTCGGCGTCCCAATGCGCAATCACGATGCTGCGACGAGGCCGTTTGCCAGCGCGCGCCTGGGCTCCCAACGCCTCGGCCAGCATCAAGAGCGCCGCCGTACCACTATTGGGGTCCGCCGTGCCAAAGGTCCACGCGTCATAGTGACAACCCAGCACGATCCAACGATCTGGCTCCGCTTCGCCCGCCAGCGTGCCGATCACGTTGGCGATGCGCCTCATGCGGCAAGTCTGCTCCACCCGCACCCGCACCATGAGGTCCTCTCCGCCGGTCACCCGGTAGGCGTGCGGCAAGCTTCCCTGCCACCCCTTGGGCACCGCCTCGCCGCTCATTCGTTTGAGGATCTCAACCGCCGAGCCGTACGGCAGCGCCGCCACTGGGATAGCCGGCAGCGCCACTTGCTCAGGCGCCAGCCGTACGGGAGGGGTTCCGCGGTCGGCCGATACGGCCGGCCCGTCGGGTGTTAGCGGATCACCAGGATAGGGCAACGTCTGCAGCGAACCCCTCTGCACAGAGCTATCGTTGAGCCAGCGCCCCTCTGGATACGGCAGCCCACTAGCATAGCCGCCGTCAGCAGGATCCGAATAGATGAGCAACGCGGCCGCCCCCGCCTCCTGGGCATAGTGGGCCTTGTAGCCGCGAAAGTTCCCGCCATAGCGCGCGATCACGACCCTGCCGGCGAGATCCACGCCCATCTGATGTAGCTGGCGGAAATCCTCCAGTCGCCCATAGTTGGCATAGACGACCTGGCCGGTGATATCTCCCGATCCGGAATACGCCAACCAAGCCGGCTCCAGATCCGGATGCGCCGAATAGGGATCATCGGACAGGATATCTTCCTGCTGATTGAGCGGGCGACGTACCGGGGTGATCAGCGCCACGTGCGAGGAGGAAGCGACCGGCAGGTGGACATCATAGGTGGGCATCTCGACCGCCCACCCCGCCTCGCGCATCACCCGCTCCATATACGCCGCCACCCGCTCATTGGCCTCCGAGCCGGCTGGGTGAGGATCGCTGCTGATCGCCTGCAAGTGCTGGCGAAAGCGCTGCGGGGAGAGGTATCCAAGGAGGTCGGCCTC
>Ga0123329_1003069_pt1 | contig 14156 bp, 10 predicted proteins | sample BioC12SIPDNA_FD_89703 | JGI IMG/M metagenome (GOLD analysis project Ga0123329, IMG submission 89703) | Anaerobic biogas reactor microbial communites from Washington, USA - Biogas_R1_B C12 SIP DNA | ecosystem: Engineered > Bioreactor > Anaerobic > Unclassified | place: Washington, USA | collected... | reverse complement strand
CTGGAGCCTGCGGTTGAGCACGGTCTCCTGGGTCAGACCCAGGACGTCATCGAGGGTGCTTCCGTCCATGGGCAGAAGGCCCATACGGCCGCACTTCTTCAGCAGGAGGCTCGCCTCCAGCTTGGCCTGTTCATCGTCAAGGCGAACGCGGGCCTGCAGCTGCTTGGACTGGTTCCTCAGGTTCCTGAGGATCGCCTGAGCCTTCCACAGCTCCCGCTTGCTCTTCAAACCGAACGCATTGCATATCTCGGTCTCGGTCTTGATCCTCTCTCCTCTCCAGGGGTGAGAGGGAGCGTCGAAAGACCTCCGAGAGAACTTCGGATCTCCCATTTTAGCACCTGCTCAATTGTTGTTTACTTCTTGTCTGAGGAAGCCGAGGCACCTGGCTGCTGAGCCTTCTGCCTGCTGACCCCCATGGTAAGGCCAGTCCTTCCGTTGGACCGGGTCTTCTGACCACGAACCTTCTGTCCCTGCTCGTGCCTTACACCTCTATAACATCTGATCATCTTCATCCGGTTGATGTCGTCCTTCTTGGCGATATCAAGGTCCTGGCCGAAAATGTGCAAGTCCTCACCGGTCTCCACATCGTTCTGCCTGTTGACGGCCCACGACGGAGCGAACTCTGGGTAGCTGGCAATTACCTTCTCGATGGACTCGGTCTGGGCCTCGGACAGGTTTCCCATTTTTTCGGAGGACTTGATGCCGGTTCTCTTCGCGACAACGGCGGCGACCCTGGGGCCTACGCCCTTGATATTCTGGATGCCCATCATCATGGACTTGTTGCCATCGATATCGCTGTTCATGATGCGGACGATGTAGCGGAAGTTCTCATCTACCTTCTTCTCTACAGGCTTCTCCGCCTTCTCCTTCTTCGCCTTCTCCTTCTTCTCGGCCTTTTGTGGTTTTTCCTGTCCTTCAGGTTGCGCCAAAGAGCTACCTCCAATGAAATTGAACGAATATCTCCATTCTCTGATTATAGTTAATGGAGCGTCTCCCCTACACGCAAGTCCCTATTTAATCGTTTCCCTATGACGGGACGCTTCCGGCGGCAATGCTGGAAGGGCTCCAGCAATGCCCCCCGGCGAGTGTCCGGCCCTACTTGCGGGAGAGTGCCGCCTTAACGATCTCCGGTGCCTTCTCCAGAGCGCCAGGGAGCTTCGAGGGGTCGCCGCCCCCTCCCTGGGCGAACTCCGGTTTCCCCCCACCGCCTCCGCCCACGAGCTTCATGATGTCCTTGAGCACCGGGCGGCAATCTAAGGTGAGGTCAGCGGAGCGCGAGACGAAAAGCTTGGGGCTCTTGCTGGCCATGCCCAGCACGGCCACTACGCCCGGCCTGGACGTGAGCGATAAGGACAGGGCCTGGGGGTCCTCCCCCTCCTCTACCTGGTAGACCACTACCCGGACGCCATCGACCGGCACCGCTTGTGCCAGGAGGGTCTCGGCCATGTTCTCGTTGAGGCGGGCGGTTAGCGCTTCCAGCCTCTTGCGGTCCTCCTTGATGTCCCCCAGGAGCTTGATGGCCGCCGGAAGGACCGTTTCCCGGTTGACGTTGAGCTTGTCCGCCAGGGCGTCCACGCAGGCCTTGTCCGACTGCATGCCCGAGACCGCGGCCAGGCCGGCCGAGTACTCGATGCGGACCACCCCGTCCTGTATGCGCTTGGTGCGCAGGATGCGGATCGGCCCCACGCGGGAGGTGCGGTCGCAGTGCAGGCCACCGCAGGCCTCCACGTCCACGCCGGTAGTGTTCACCACCCGGATGATCCTTCCCGGGACCACCCCTCCCTGGTACAGGCGGAAGCCGAACTGGGCCTCGGCCTCATCGCGGGGCATGAACTTTATGTGCACCGGATGGTCCTCCAGAACCACCTCGTTGCAGCGTCTCTCCAGCTGCTCCCGCTGTTCCTCGGAGAGGTTCTCGAAATGGGTCACGTCCAGGCGGGCCTCGTCCACGCTCTTATGGGCCCCGGTCTGCCAGATGTGGTTGCCCAGCATGGTTCGGGCGCTGCCGTTGATGATGTGGGCAGCGGTATGGTGGCGCATGAGCTGTCTGCGGCGCGACTCGTTGATGGCGCAGGTGACGATGTCCCCCTCGGATATGGAGTGCTTCTCCTTCAGGTAGTGAAGGATGGTGTTGCGGACCTTCTGCACGTTGACGACCTCCATGCCGTTCATGGTGCCATAGTCCGGCTCCTGCCCGCCTCCCTCAGGATAGAAGTAGGTGTGCTCCAGGACCACCGCCCCGTTGATGACCGCGGACACCCGGGCCTCGAAGGCCATGACCTCCGGGTCATCATAGTAGGACATCTTGGTCGAGGGCATGTCCTGGGGGAACTCCTCCTCCTTGGGCTCGTCCGACTCCTCCGCCTTGGTGTCCTCATGCCGCTTGGCAACCTGCATGTAGAAGTTGTCGGGGATCTCCACGGGCACGTCGGAGAACTCCTGGACGATCTCGGGGTTGAGCCCGTGAGAATCGTACAGCTCGATGAGCTTGTCGATGGTGATCGGCGCTCCCTTGAGGTCCTTGGTCATGCGCTGGACGATGGAGCGGCCGCGGTCCAGGGTCTCATAGTAGCGTTGCTCCTCCACCTTGACCAGGTTCATGATGTCCTCCCTGTTCTCGACCAGCTCGGGGAAGTGCGGAGAGAAGTAGTCGATCTGGCGTCCCACGATCTCGGATAGAGTGAATTTCGCGTTCAGGGAGCGCATGGAGCGCAGGGCACGGCGGACCAGCATGCGGGCGAAGTATCCCTCGCGAACGTTCGAGGGGACGACCCCGTCATTGAGCATGAAAGCCAGCGCACGTGAATGGTCGCATATTATGTAGATATCCTCCATCGGTCCGACATTCTTCAACAGCTCCTCGAAAGAAATGCCTAGACGATCGGCGGTGCGCTGTCTCAGGTTCCGTATGTCCGCCGCGGTCTTCATGTTCATGGCCCCGGCGACCTTGGAATACTCGGTCAGTATAAGTGGGTCGGGACTCACCCCAAGCTCCTCCTGGATATGCTGTACCACCGGGCCGAACACTGCCTCGTACGCCGACGGCGTCCCCTGGGATATCCACGTCGCACGCTCCAGGCCGTAGCCAGTGTCCACGACGGTCATGTCCATAGGGATTCGTCCTTGTGGCGTCTCCCGGTACTGCATGAAGACCAGGGTAGCCAGTTCCACTCCTTCGAGTATTACCTCCACGCAGGGGCCGGAGTTGCCGCCGCCCTCCCACCATTCCTCGATGTAGCGCATCCTGACCGGATCGACACCAAGGCGCTCAGTGTAGAAGCGATGGCATAGCTCCACCGTCCGGTCCTTGAAATATATATTCTTGCCTGGCTTGTTGAACGCGTGGTGGGCCAGCATCTCAAAGAAGGTGTAGTGCCTGCCGGTCCTGCCGACGTTATCGATATCGTTGAAGCGCACGCAGGTCTGAGAGATGGTCAGCGGGTTCGCGGGGGGTTCGACCACCCCGTTTAGCACCCAGGGCTGAAAATCATAGATGCTGGCTTGGGTGAAGAAGACATCATCCCTCCACCTCGCGACGATGGGATAACGTCGTACACGGCCGTGCCCGTTCTCCTCGAAAAAGCTGAGGTACTCCTCGCGCATCTCGTGGTTAGAATAGGGACGCTTTATAGGTGAATTATTGATGAACGAATACTCTTCGCAGGGGGACTCCCCGCAGCTGGGATGGAGGCCTTGGCTCCAAAAAGCCCGTCCGCATTTGGGGCAGACTTGACGGTGGAAATCATTATCTCGAAAGAAAGCGAGATCGAACTCGGATGACATGCTGGTCGGGTAGGTTAGCTTTTGTATTAACCTTTTGGATATTTCTTACTCGCTCAACTTATTGTACGATCACTTAGGACTGAGCCCGGCGTTCTCTCCGCTGTCCACCGCCACGTCGATGACCGCCAGCACATCGTCCCGCAGGAACTCGGTCAATGTCTCCCGCAGCTCCGCCTCGGAGGACACTCGGCGACCCTCGATCCCTAGCGACTCGGCGTACTTGACAAGGTCCGGGTTGTCGAACGAGGTGCCTACCGCTCGTCCGAAGGTCTTCTCCTGCTTTATCCTTATTAGCTCCAGGCTCCGGTCGTTCCACACCAGCGTGATGAACGGTGTGTCCAGACGCTTGGCGGTCTCCAGCTCCATGCCTGTCATAGCGAAGCTGCCGTCTCCGACCGACGCCACGACCTTGCACGCCGGGAACGTCAGCTTGGTGGCGATGGCCCAGGGGACGCCAACGCCCATGGGGAAGAGGCCGTTGCTCATCAGCAGCGTGTTCTCCCTGTACACCGGGTACCGCTGTGCCATCCAGATGAGGTGCGCTCCCACGTCCGAGACCACGATGTCCTCGCGGCCGAGCGCGTCCCTAACGCACCGGACGATGGTCTGCGGTTTCACCCCGTGGTTCTCCTCCGGAACGGTGTTCAACATGCTCACTAACGATTCCTTCAGCTCCTTCGTCCATGCGGCCCCCGGACGGCCGGCGTTGGCCAGGGAGCGCAAAGAGGTGGACAGGTCCCCTATCACCTGGACGTCAGGGGCGAAGCCCGGCACGATGTCGCAAGGGGCGGCAGCGATGTACGCCACCCTCTTCGCGGTACCGAAGTTCCAGTACTGTGGCTCGAACTCCATCAGGTCGAAGCCCACGAGGACGACGAGGTCTGCGGCCTCGAAGGCCGCCCTCATCATGTCCGCCCGCCTCAGGCCGACGGTTCCCAGGCTCAGAGGATGATCGAACGGCATGGTCCCCGCACCCAGCCAGGTCATGGCCACCGGCAGGTTCCATACCTCAGCGAACCGGCGCAACGCTTCTCCTGCACCGCCGCGCACCACGCCCGCGCCCGAGAGCACCACTGGACGCTGGGCCGAGGAAAGTAGCTCGCGCACCATCGCCAGAGCCTCCGGCGGCACCTCCACGGCGTCGCGCGGAACGATCTCCCGAGGCGCTCCCTCAGCGCTCTGGCCCATCACGTCCTGGGGGAGCTCAAAGAACACCGGACCCGGACGCTCCTCCGCGGCCAGGGCGAAGGCCCTCCGCGTCAGATGCGGCACATCATCGCCGGAGCGCACCGAGATGCACTCCTTGGTGATGGGCTTGAACATCGAACGGAGGTCCACATACTGCTTCCGGGGGTAGCGCTGGCAGTCCGCCGGCAACTGGCCGCTCATTGCCACCAGGGGATAGTAACCAAGGTACGCTTCCATAACGCCAATGGCCATGTTGGCCGCGCCCGGGCCCAGGGTGGTGAGGCAGACGCCGGGGCGGCCGGTGAGACGGCCAACCATCCCCGCCATGAACGCCGCGCTGCTCTCGTGGCGCGTGAGCACGAACTCAATGCCCGAACCTATCAGCGAGTCCATGAGGTCGAGGTTCTCCTCTCCCGGTATCCCGAAGATCCGCTCCACGCCCTCGGCCTGGAGGCACTTTACCAGAACGTCCGAACTTTTCATGGTCATCACCCGAAGGTCGCGGCCCTCTCCTTGTAGATGGAGTCCGCGGCCCGGCGTAGTGCCTGGTGGACATCACCGTGGTCCTCTATAGGAATTATGCCCCTCTGGCGCAGCTCGCCGATGGCGGGATCCCCGTACTGGAGGGAGATCACTGCGTCCATGCCCCGCAGCCTCTCGGCCGTGGTCACCATCTTCTGGCGATGGTCCGGACCGAACAGCGGGACATCCTGCTGGCCGCTCATGTCCACGCTCCCGGCATCGTCGATCCTGCCCGCCTCCACCTCGTAGATGCGAAACCTCTCGGCGTGGCCATAGTGCTGGTCGACCGATGTCCCGTCGGAGGTGGCCACGGCGATGCGGTACTTGGTGCTTCCCTCCAGCTCCAGCGGGACGTTGACCTCCTCCCCCTTGGCCCGGGCGGCGCAGGTGAAGTGGGCGAACTCCGCCGAACGGTCCTCGCCCAGGAGCCCGATGGCATCGGCGCGGCACTGGCGGCAGTGGCGCATCTGTCTGATATCCACTTCGCACAGGTCCTGCAGCTCCCGGCGCTGCTTGGCCGTGGGCGCGGAGAGGTTCTCGAACTTGGTTCCGGGGACCGGTATCAGCGGTAGGATGTTGATAATGTACGCCCCCAGCTCCTTGGCCCTCTTCGCCACCGCGGGTAGATGGTCGGCGTTGATGCCCGGTATGAGCACCGAGTTCACTTTAACTAGCATTCCCGCCTCCGCCGCCCTTCTTATCCCTTCCTGCTGGTTCCGGAGGAGGATGGCGGCCGCCTCCATGCCCCGGTAGTTCCTTCCCTCGTAGTGGACGAAGTCGTATACCTTGGCGCCGACCTCAGGATCTATGGCGTTCATGGTGACGGTTATGAACCTCACGTTCAGCGCCTTGAGGCGATCGACGCTCTGCGGCAGGTTCAGCCCGTTGGTGCTGAGGCACAGTGTGAGGTCAGGGAACTCCTTACCCACCAGCTCGAGGGTGCGGAACGTCTCCTCGTTAGCTAATGGATCTCCAGGACCGGCAATGCCGATGACCGATAGGTAGGGGACCTTGGTGCGCACGTAGCGGATCTTCTCCACCGCCTCCTCTGGCGTCAGTATATCTGAGGTCACCCCCGGCCGGCTCTCGTTGGTGCAATCGTACTTGCGGTTGCAGAAGTTGCACTGGATGTTGCACTTGGGGGCGATGGGCAGGTGCATCCGGGCGAACTTCCTGTGAGCGCACTCGTTGTAGCAGGGGTGTGTCTCCAGCATCGCCTCGAGCTCGGGCTTGATCTCCTTGGTCATCTCACTTCCCCCCATCTATGGAACTAAACGATTATAACCGCTACCCCTGAACGCCCACTCTAGTGGCCGCACATCCAGCGCGAAGAGTCCGGTCCCATCATTGCTTTAACGCATCCACCAACCAGGCGATGGCGTCATCCCTTGCTTGATCGTTGAGGTAGTGCTCCGCATCGTATTCGATGATCTTCTTGGGCTCGCTCCCCGCCTCGGCGAAAGCGACCAGCTTCTCCCGGGGAAACACATCCCGGTTTCCATATTGGAACAGTAGCTGGGTCGGCGCGGCTTTGCCTATGTAGGTCTGAGGGTCTATGGCCGCCATGATGCTGCGGTAGCGATCGAGGGCCTCCCCGCTCATCTCCGGGACGTTCAGCGAGGCCACGTCGGTGAAGCTGCCCACTCCCGACATCAGCACCGCGGCCTTCAGCCGGTGGTCGATGGTTACAACGATGCCGCCGATAAGCGCTCCCAGGCTCATGCCCAGGTATCCCATTCTATCATGGTCCACGTCGTCGAGCGTCGCCAGAAGCTCGATCCCCCTCTGCACCTTGCGGAAGCTCACCGTCACCGCCCTGATGGCGTCCTCGGGAGCGGCCAGCGAGGGACCCCATGCCGGATCGCTCCAGGGTGCGTCCAATAGGAGGGAAGCGATCCCCTCGCGTGCAAGTCTCCATCCTTCCGCGAGAAAGTATGAACGGTCCCCCGGCGCGGGATGTACCATGAGGACAGCGGGCCAGGGCGCGGGGGCACGGGGCTCCATGAAGTATGCCCTGATCCTCACGCCCTTCCTGCAATCGAAGCTGAGGTCCATCAGCTTCCCGTCGTCGCTCTCCTCCACGCTGGCTATCTCAATGTTCATCGGAGTGGCATGTTCCTCCAGGGGCAGCTCCTTCCTATCCTCTGATGCCCCCTGGTCCTCGCTGCCATCGTTCATGGTGTCCCTTGTGGATTGGGGCCCAAGATACTTAACGGTCCGCCTCGCACGAGATCGTTTCTCTTCCTTCGTACTGTTGAATCAAAAGGTTCAAGAGGCCCGCAGCAGTAGTATGGGTGGATGCAGGAAGAAGGCCAGATCCGCAAGATGCTCGAGATGATGAACCGCCATATCCCTTCCAAGCGCAGCTCTTTGGCAGACCTGCTGAAACAGCGGGAGGCCGGTTATAAGGGGAAGGACGGCGTGGACTACCGCATCAAGAAGGCCGAGCTGGACCTGCTCGCGGGGATGCTCGACGATATGGAGAGGAACAAGCTCAAGCTGCCGATCATAATCATGACCGACACCTCGTCGGATCACGGGGGCTCGTGGAAGGTCATGGGGCGCGTGGAAGTAAAGGTGGTCTCCGCGCTGGTAGGCCGCGAGCCGGAGTTCCCGGACCAGATGAGGCTGTTCAACCCCCACGTGGGCAAGCTAAGGAGCGTGCTGCCCACGGCCACCACCACCCTGTTCTCCCCGTGAGCGGACGGCGCCCGCAGACCACCGTAGGAGCGAGATGCCGAGAACGATCGCCCCCTCGCCTCATAGTTAGTGAGGTCGATGTTCTCAAGCCCATCGACGGTCGTGACCCTGTCCAAGCTCGATGTGCCGAGATAACTATCAAATACTCTCAACTGGAAAGCAAATACGGAGCGAGGGAACGGACCATGCCCGACGGAAAGCCGAACATCCTGGTTATCTGGGGAGATGATATAGGGATCACCAATCTGAGCTGCTACAGCGATGGCCTGATGGGCTATCGTACACCGAACATCGACCGCATTGCCGAAGAGGGGATGCGGTTCACCGATTCTTATGGCCAGCAAAGCTGCACTGCCGGCCGGTCGGCGTTCATCACCGGGCAGAACCCCTTCCGGACCGGGCTGACGAAGGTCGGCATGCCCGGTGCCGACATCGGCCTCCAGGAGGAGGATGTCACCATTGCCGAGCTGCTCAAACCCCTGGGGTATGTCACGGGTCAGTTCGGCAAGAACCACCTCGGTGACAAGAACAAGTACCTTCCCACCGTCCACGGGTTCGACGAGTTCTTCGGCAACCTCTACCACCTCAACGCCGAGGAGGAGCCGGAGCACGAGGACTATCCCCCGCAGGACGACTTCCCTCACTTCCGCGAACTGTTCGGTCCACGTGGGGTCATCCACTCCTGGGCCACCGAGGAGGACGATCCCACTGAGGAGCCTCGATGGGGTCGGATCGGTAGACAGAGGATAGAGGACACCGGCCCGCTGAGCAAGAAGCGGATGGAGACCTGTGACGGCGAGTTCGTCGCCGCGGCCCAAGACTTCATCAAGCGCGCACATTCCCAAGGTCTCCCGTTCTTCGTCTGGCTCAACACCACCTGGATGCACTTCCGCGTCCGTCCGCCGGCGGAGATCCGGGGCCAGGCCGGGAGGTGGCAGTCCGCATACCACGATACCATGGTCGAGCACGACAAGCACGTGGGCCAGATGTTGGACCTTCTGGACGAGCTGGGCATCGCCGATGATACGATCGTGATATACTCCACCGACAACGGTCCGCACATGAACTCGTGGCCTGACAGCGCCATGACGCCCTTCCGCAACGAGAAGAACTCCAACTGGGAGGGCGCGTTCCGGGTGCCGGAGATGATCCGCTGGCCCGGCAAGATCAAGGCGGGCACGGTATCCAACGATATCATCAGCCACACCGATTGGCTGCCTACCCTGCTGGGGGCGGCCGGAGATCCGAGCATCACCGAGAAGCTGAAGAGCGGGCACCACATCGGGGACAGGCTCTTCAAGGTCCATATCGACGGCTACAACCTAATTCCATATCTGACCGGCCAGGACGAGAAGGGACCCCGACCAGGCGTCATCTACTTCTCAGATGACGGGGACCTGGTCGGCCTGAGGTATGACAATTGGAAGATCGTCTTCGCCGAGCAGCGCAAACAGGGGACGTTGGCAGTGTGGGCGGAGCCGTTCACCTTCCTGAGGATTCCCAAGTTCTTCAACCTGCGCACCGACCCGTTCGAGCGCGCCGACACCACCTCGAACACCTACTTCGACTGGATGATCGACCGTGCGTATATCCTGTACGCAGCCCAGTTCCTGGTCGCCCAGTTCCTGGAGACGTTCAAGGAGTTCCCCCCGCGGATGAGGCCCGCCTCGTTCACGGTGGAACAGATAATGGAGAAGATGGAAGCGGGGCTGAGCAAAGACTAGCGGTAGCGCGCGAAGCGGGAAGCCATCATGATCAACCTCGCAACGAGAAGGGTACAGATGACCGCACGCCTTAAGTGGGCGCCGAGGCCATAACAATGAAGATGCCCCATCCTCCCCAGGGTCCTCCGGAGGCGTCTCTGCCCGCGTTCCACCTGCTCGCCAAGCCGACCGGCGCGGCCTGCAACCTCAACTGTGCTTATTGCTATTACCTTGGAAAGCGGGCGTTATATCCTGACGATGATTCCACCATGAGCCCCAAGGTGCTCGAACAGTACATCCGGCAGCTCATCGAGTCGCACAGCGGTCATCGCGTCGAGGTTTCCTGGCAGGGGGGTGAGCCGACGCTCATGGGCCTCGACTTCTACCGTCACGCCATGGACCTGGTAGAGAGATACCGGAGGCCGGGAATGACCGTCACCCACACCATCCAGACCAACGGCACGATGTTGGACGATGACTGGGCGGCCTTCTTCAAGAAGCATGATTTCCTCGTGGGCATCAGCCTCGACGGGCCACGGGAACTGCACGATACATACCGGGTCGATAATGCCGACCGACCGACCTTCGCTGCGGTGATGAGAGGTCTCCGGCTGCTCCAAAAACATGGGGTGGAGCATAATGTCCTCACGACCGTCAACCGGGCGAATGCCAGCCACCCCATGGAGGTCTACCGCTTCCTCCGTGACGATGCCAAGGCGACCTGGATACAGTTCATACCGGTGGTCGAGCGGATCGGTGAGGACGGCACGCCCGATCCCATGGGTCCCCGGGTCTCCGAGAGGTCCGTGCAGCCCGATCGTTTCGGCCGATTCCTAATGGAGATCTATGATGAGTGGGTCCGCCGCGATGTCGGCCGTTTGTTCGTGCAGACCTTCGAGGCCACCTTGAGGAACTGGCTGAACATGAGCTCGTCGGGCATGTGCGTGTTCAACGAGACCTGCGGAGGGGGTCCGGTCCTGGAGCATAACGGCGACCTGTACTCATGCGATCACTTCGTAGACCCCCAGCACCGGCTGGGCAATATCGGCGAGGTGCACATGGCGTCGCTGCTGGGATCGCCCCAGCAGGTGTCGTTCGGCCTCGACAAGGCCAGGCTGCCCAGCCGATGTATGGAGTGCGAAGTGCTGTTCGCCTGCTGTGGGGAATGCCCCAAGAACCGGATCCTGCCGCCCGGTGGCGAGGGCCCGGGCGTGAACTACCTGTGCGAAGGATATAAGCTCTTCTTTCACCACACCAGCTTCACCATGAGGCTCATGGCCGGCCTGGTCCGGAGGGGACGGCCGGCACAGGAGGTCATGCAGTTGCTCGACCAGCCGCTCCCCGGCTGGAACAAGGTACCATGAGACGAAGGTTCTATGCGATTCGGTCGGCCCTCGGAAATATTTATGGCATGACCGGTCGTGGGCATAGGCGTGTCCCGTACCGGCATAACCGATCTCCCCTTGCACAACGGCACCGCCCCGCGCTGGCTGTTCAACCGGATTGTCAAGTTGGCAGGGGCGATATCGGACGTCATGGTCCTGGAGTGCGGCAGCGAGGAGTATCTCCGCCGGCTGGCGGACCCCTTCTGGTTCCAAGCCTTCTCATGCGTTCTGGGCTTTGACTGGCATTCATCGGGCACGACCACGGTCACCTGCGGAGCGTTGAAGAAGGCGTTGGAGGGAAGGAAGGACCTCGTGGTCGTCGGCGGCAAGGGCAAGGTCTCGCTACGCACCCCTGAGGAGATCGCCTTCCACGCCGACCTAAACGATATTTCAGAGGAGCACCAGGACCGGCTCGTCTACGTATCAAGGATGTGCGCCAAGGTCGACAACGCGGCCATCCAGGACGGGCATAGGCTATACCACCATGCCCTGGCCTTCGACGATAGGGGGAACTGGACGGTCATCCAGCAGGGCATGTCCGACCTGGCGGGATACGCTCGCCGATACCAGTGGTCGTCCCGGGACCTCAGCGGCTTCATCGAGGAGCCGCACACTTGTATCCTGGGCAACAGAGTGGACGGAACTTTGGACATGACCTCCCCGCTCTCGCTGGAATCCCGCAAGGTGGCGGTGGACCTGGTCAATGATGGGGTGGGCAAGTTGGAGAAGGAGATCCTTAGGGTCGCTAAGGGGCAGACCACCATAGATGAGTGGTGCGGCCTTAGGCCAAAAAAGCTGGACATGCCCCGGACGGTGAACTGGAGAGCACTTCGCGCCGCTTACGAGTTCCAGCCCAGCAACTACGAGGAGTTGCTGGCAATCAGAGGCGTGGGGCCCTCGGCCGTGCGGGCCCTGGCTCTCACCGGCGAGCTGATCTACGGTGCCGGTCCCAGCTGGAACGATCCTGTGAAGTTCTCCTTCGCCGTTGGCGGAAAGGACGGCGTCCCGTACCCCGTGGACAGGAAGGCCATGGACCAGGCCATCGATTACCTGACGCAGGGGGTCGAGGAGGCCAAGCTCAAGAAGAGGGAGAAGCTGGAAGCGGTCCAGCGGCTCCGGGCCCTCGTACCGCCGGACCACGGTAGGTAAAGCAAAGGTACTTGATTTTCCTCTACTTCACCATGGCGATGGCCAAGGGAACGAGGTCTGTCGACGAGACCAAGGGCGAACTGCTGTTCACCGAGACGATACCGAAGAAGCTGCAGCCCCGAAAGGTCCTGGCAGGTAAGAGATGGGGAATATTGGAGAACCTCGGCCGGGTCGCCGAGGTCGTACTGCTGGTCTTTCTTATCGATCTGATCGCCTCCACTGACCTGTCGGTGGCGTCCAATGTCGTGAACATCCTCTTCTGCGCGGTCGCCCTGGTGCTCATGATCTACGTCACCGAGGTAATAAGCCCCCGGGGGCGGAGGATGAGCTACCCCGTAAAGGTGTGGTCCAAGGGGGTGGAGGTCCATACCTCCTTCCTGGAAGAGGTCCGGGGATTCCCTGGATTCATTCCCAAAGAGAGCATCAAGGCGCTCATCGTACGACGGATCGACGTGAACATCGACGGCAAGGTGGAGAATATGCCGACCACCCTCAAGCTCCGGCTGAGCAACGGCAAGGTCCTGGACCTCGGCCGCCGGAACTACCACGAGCTGGACAAGATGGTGCGGCAGATCAAGGAGAGGTACGGAGTTGAAGAGGACCAGCCCCTCCGGTCCTAGATGGTCCTGGAGCATGTAGGCGGGGCGGAGCCGCTTCTCGAGCTCAGGTCTCTCGGCAGCACGGCCAGCCGTTACATCACCGCATAGATCGCCATCCCCAGGATCAGCAGCGATATTATACCCGAGGCCAGGATCCCGTATCGGTTGATGCTCTTCAGTCTTTCCGGGTGGTTCAGGTAGTTGAACTCGACATAGCCCACAACAGTGACCATGATGTTCGAGGCCAGGAAAATGAACACTCCTATGCTGAACACCATATAGAAGTTGATGGTGGAGGTCGGGGGAACGCTGTTCTGAACGGCCACAGTGAACAGCACAGCGGAGATGAGCATGGAGGTGTTCAGCCCGAACCTCAGCCCGAACGCCGAGCCATCATCCATGCGCATAAGGTACGAGAACGCGGAAACGATGCAGAATAAGATCGGCGGCACCAGAAGCTGCGGAATGGCCACTATCAGGTCCCGCTCTATTACGACGTTCATGCTGGCCCGGTAGGACTCGACCTCATAGGGATATTGTTTATGCTCAACAGAGTATTCGACCCCGGTCAGCTTCCAACCTTGGACCTTGAAGCCGGAATCGATCCCGCTCTCCGGGGGGAACCATTGAAGCGGGACCGAGCTGTTGATGGTTGTCACCTCCACCTGGATCGGCAGCCTGACCTCCTCGAAGGGATGGTTACCCGCTTCCAACGGGTAGCTCAGGATCGCCCTTACTCGGTAGACCTCGACAAATGTGCCGTTGGTCTCCTTCTTTTCCACCAGCTCGTTTGTCGCCGGCGTCGTTGGATAGCCGTTCATGATGAACCAGGGGACCGTGCTGATGTTGGAATCCGCCCAGTGGAAGTAAATGAAGAAGTCGAACACGTACCTCCCCGAGGGATAATCAAAATCATACGTATTGATGATCCAGATCCCCACGGTCATTCCCATGGAGTCATTGTATTCTTCCCCGTCCAAGATCAGAGAAGGATCGGGAACAGCATCATCGTCGTCAGCCTGTGGGACCATGGCGAACGTCATCGAGAATAACGCGATGATGAGCAACGTCAAGAGAAGCCCCCTTGGTGCGTTCATCGGGTGATAATAGCTAGATACGATGATAAT
>Ga0123329_1003067_pt1 | contig 14163 bp, 9 predicted proteins | sample BioC12SIPDNA_FD_89703 | JGI IMG/M metagenome (GOLD analysis project Ga0123329, IMG submission 89703) | Anaerobic biogas reactor microbial communites from Washington, USA - Biogas_R1_B C12 SIP DNA | ecosystem: Engineered > Bioreactor > Anaerobic > Unclassified | place: Washington, USA | collected... | reverse complement strand
TGCTCGCGAACGGGTACGCTGACACCATTCGAGCTCCGGCCACTCTGTGGGACCCGCGACATCATCATGCAGGGAGCCAACTTTCTTATGCGAATTCCCGCCTCACGGCGGTCAGGGGCTCGCAATGACGTGCCTGACGTGGGCCTCCTCGCAGTGACGTGCCTGGCGTGGGCCTCCTCGCAGTGACGTGCCTGACGTGGGCCTCCTCGCAGCGACAGGTCAGGCGGCGGTCTCCTCGCAGTGACGTGCCTGGCGTGGGCCTCCCAGCGGCGAGGCGCCCCCCCCGTCATTGCGAACGCGCGGAGCGCGTGAAGCAATCTCGTGCAGGCAGGGCTACGGCGGGCACGAGATGGCTTCGCGGCGCTGCTGATGAAGTAAGTCGGCGAGAACGCCCGCAATGTAGACGCGCCTTCCAGGCGCGTTCTTTGGGCCAACGAAAATCACAAGAACGCGCCAAGATGGCGCGTCTACGTTTCCGGCGGGGACGCAACCCGCCGTCAGCGGTTGAGGACGGCGTGGACCTCTTCGGGGGTGTGGCAGGAGAGGAGCGAGGCGTAGAGGTTGCGGTTGCGCAGGACGAGCATGACCTTGGCGAGCATGGCGAGGTAGGTCTTCTCGGAGCCGACGGGGGTGGCGAAGAGGACCAGGATGTGGGCGGGCCGGTTGTCGAGGGCCTGGAAGTCCACGCCCTCCGCGGAGACGGCCAGCCCGAGGGTGGGCACGGTCACCTCGGCGATGCGGACATGGGGCACGGCGACGCCGTTGCCGATGCCGGTGCTCATGACGGCTTCGCGCTCGAAGACGGCCCTGCGGAAGGCCGCGCCGTCCGTGATGACCGGGTTTCCGGCCATGGCGTCCACGAGCCGGTCAAGGGCGGCGCTCTTGTCCAGGCCGGGGGGCAGGATCACGATCTGCTCTTTGGGGATGACGATGTCGAGTTGGGCCATGGTGTCCTTGGGCTCAGTCGAACTTCAGACCGGTGAGGTTTTTCCGCATCCGCGCGAGGGCCTCGTCGAGGCGGTCGTCGGCGACGGTGAGGGAGAAGCGGACAAAGCCCTCGCCGTTCACACCGTAGGCGGCGCCCGGCGCCAGCACGACGGCGCAGGTCTCCAGCATGTGGTCGCAGAAGGAGGCGGATGTGTGGCCGGCGGGCACGGGCACCCACAGGTAGAAGGTGCCCCTGGGCGGGTCGTAGGTCCAGCCCAGGCCGCGGAGGGCGGCCAGCACCTTGTCGCGCCGCGCGCCGTAGATTTCCAGCATCCGGGCGGTGCAGGCGTCGCCGTTGTCCAGCGCCTCGATGCCCGCGTACTGGACGGCGTTGAAAACGCCGCTGTCCGTGTTGGCCTTCACCGTGGCGATGGCCTTCACGATGTCCGGGTTGCCGCAGGCCATGCCGATGCGCCAGCCGGTCATGTTGAAGGGCTTCGACAGGGAGTTCAGCTCGACGCCCACGTCCTTCGCGCCGGGGGCGTTCAGGAAGCTCAGGCGCTCCACGCCGAAAACCATCTCGCTGTACGGGTTGTCGTAGCAGACGGCGATGTCGTAGGTCTTGGCGAACTCCACCAGCTCCGCGAGGAACGCGCGCGTGGCCACGGCGCCCGTGGGGTTGTTCGGATAGTTGAGGTAAAAGGCACGGGCTTTCCGGGCCACGTCCGACGGGATGTCCGCCAGCCGGGGGAGGAACCCGTCCTCGGGGCGCATGGCGACGGGGACCGGCTCGCCGCCGGCGAACCAGATGCTGGGCTTGTAGCCGGGGTAGCCGGGGTCGGTGACAAGGACGGTTTCGCCGGGGTTGACCATGCCGAGGGCGAAGTGGTGGCAGCCCTCCTTCGAGCCGATGAGGGCGACGATCTCGCGGGCGGGGTCCAGGGCGGCGTCGTAGCGGCGGGCGTACCAGCGGGCGACGGCCTCGCGGAAGGCACGCATGCCCCACTCCTCGTCCGTGGGGTAGCGGTGGTTCTCGGGGTCCTTCGCCGCCGTGTACAGGGCCTCAATGACCGGGTCGGGCGTCGGCTCGACGGGGTCGCCGATGGCGAGACTGATGACGTCCACGCCGCGCGCGCGCGCCTCGGCGATCCTGTTGCGCAGGGTCATGAAGAGGTACGGCGGTATTTTCCCGAGCCTTTCGGCGGTGTCCATGCGTCAGCCCTCAAAACAGAGAATGAAGCCCCGAAAACAATGCGGATAGTGTACCTGTTGCGGGCCCCTTCCCGCAACCGGAGCGGGACTCCCCAAAGGGGTAAGACGGTCATGCCGTGGAGGAAGAGGGCGCGGCAAGCGGCGCCCCTACGGCTCCGTGCGCCGTGCTTCTGCGAAAGCCCCGGATTCTCGCCCGTAGGGGCGCCGCTTGCCGCGCCCCGGTGCGAACGCGAAGACGCCAGGGCGGGGGGAAGCGGCAAAAAGAAGGCGGCCGCCGGGGGATCCCGGCGGCCGCCGAAACGGTCGGAGAGGGGCTACTTGCGGCGGCGCAGGGCGCCGACGCCGGTCAGGGCCGCGGCCACAGCCGCCAGGGCCAGGCCCAGGCCGCCCGCGGCCGGCACGCCTGACGCCACGGTGACGTTGATCTCGGGCGACTGCACGGCGTACATGTCGTCGGAGACCTCGCACACGTAGACGCCGGAGTCGGCCGGGGTCACGTCCGTGAGGGTCAGGACCGGGTCATCGGCCGCACTGGGCAGGGAGACGAGGGCCTTGCTGCCGTCGTCCTTCTTCCAGTCGTAGTGGATGTCGCCAATGGCGCAGTTGGCGGCGCCGAGGGTGACTTCCAGAACAACCGTGTCGCCCGGGGAGGCGTCAATGTCCGTCGCGACGGCGTTGACCACGAGGGCGCAGGCCACGCGCTGGACGGTGACGGTGCGGGTGGCGACCGCCTCGTTGCCCGCGGCGTCGGACACGGTGTAGGTCACCGTGTAGACGCCGGGGGCGCGGTCATTGACCGTGTCGCCGCCGATGACCAGGGCACCGGTCAGGTCGCCGTCGCACCCGTCAAGCGCCGTGGCACTCAGCTCGGTGTACGTTTCGCCGTTGTCCAGCACCACCGCCGCGTCGCCGGTGAGCGTGATCTCCGGGGCGGTCCCGTCCACCACCGTGACGGTGGCGGAGCAGGTGTCGCTGTTGCCGTTGGCGTCCAGCACCGTCAGGGTGACCGTGTGGTCGCCCAGGTCGGCGCAGGTGTAGGTCACCGATGCCGCGCCGTCAATCAGACGGTCGAACACCACGCAGTTGTCCGTGCTGCCGCCGTCAATGTCGGCACCCGTCACGATGCCGTCGGCCGCGTCCACGGTGAAGTCCTGGCAGGCCGCGACCGGGGCCTCGGTGTCCACCAAGCTCACGAGGGTCTCGCAGGTGCCCGTGTTGCCGGAGTTGTCCGTGGCCGTGAAGACCACCGTGACCGCACCGGTGAAGGACGTGCCCGCGATCGGATCCTGGACGATGCCGACCACCGTGCCGCCGCACGGGTCATCAATCGCGGTCACCTCGGACAGCATGTCGGGCACCGTGCCCGTGCAGCCGGGGCCGGGGGTCAGCGCGCGGTCGGGCGCGCAGACCGAGAAGGTCGGGCCGGTCAGGTCGGCGACCGTCACGATGGTGTCGCAGGTGTTTGTGTTGCCGGCCAGGTCGGTCACGGTGAGCGTCACCGTGTGGTCACCCATCGCAACGACCGTGCCCGCAGGCGGGCTCTGCGTCACGCCCAGCGTGCCGGGCACGTTGTCCGCCGCAACCACGTCGCCCGTCAGGTCCGGAATCGCGCCCTGGCAGGTGCCGTCGGCGGCGACTTCGCGGTCCGCCGCGCAGGCCGTGATCGTCGGCGGCGTCTGGTCCACGATCACGATGCGCTCTGAGGACCACGCGCTCGGGGTGCCGCAGTTGTTCACGGTCTGGAAGACCAGGTAGTACGTGGCCGGGTCAATGTCCGTCAGCGGCACGGCGAAGAGGCCGCCCGCCGTCGGGATGTTCTCCCACTGGGCCATGAAGGTGTCCGGCAGCAGGCCCGAAAGCCCATGAACGCGGATGTTCAGCAGCGTGCCGGGCTCGGCCGATCCGACCGTGCCCTGGAACTGGAAGTCCGAGGCGCTGGTGATGAAGTCGCCGGCCACGCCCGTGTCCGGAAGCATCTGGACCAGCGCCGGGGCCGCCGGGGGCGCGTCCACGACCGTCACGGTCGCGGCGCAGGTGTTCGTGTTGCCCGCCACATCGGTCACCGTCATGGTCACCGTGGTGTCACCCAGGCCGACCGGGGTGCCCGCGACCGGGTCCTGGGTCACGGCGAGGGTGCCGGCCACGTTGTCCGTGGCGGTTACATCGCCCGTCAGGTCCGGAATCACGCCCAGGCAGGCCGTGTCCGCGGCCACCTCGACCGGGGCCGGGCAGGCCGCCGTCGGCGCGGTCCGGTCCACGATCACCGTGTACTCGGACGACCAGGCGCCCTGCGTGCCGCAGGCGGTCTCGGTCTGGAACACCAGGTAGTAGGTCGCCGCGGCCACACCGTTGACCGGCACCGCGAAGTCGCCGCCCAACGTGGGCAGGCCGCTGGCGAGGGGACCGTACGGGCCGCCGGAGGCAGTACTCACCTCCACGTTCAACTTCGTGCCCGGGAGGGCCGAGCCGACCGTGCCCTGAAGCACGATGTCGTCCGCGTTGGTGATGAAGTCGCTGTCCGACACGCCGGTGTCGGGGGTCACAGACAGCAGCGCCGTGGCGCCCGCGTCCGGATCCGCGTCCGTCACCGTCACGCTTGCCGTGCAGGTGTCGCTGTTGCCGGCCGTGTCGAAGACCACCAGGGTCACCGTCACCGGGCTCGCCGCGAGGTCCGCGCAGGTGAAGGTCTTGTCCGCCGCGCCGTCAATGGTCATCAAGGCGATGCCGCCGGAGTTGTCCGTGCTGCCGCCGTCAATGGCCGCCGCCAGGATGGTCGGGCTCGCCAGGTTCACCGCGATGTCCTGGCAGACCGCCACGGGGTTCTCGATGTCCGCGAAGTTCGCCGTCACCGACTTGTCGCCGTCCACCAGCAGGGAGAGCGGGTCGTCCGTGCCGGACGCGTCGCCGCTCCAGCCGGTGAAGCCGAAGCCGGCATTCGCCGTCGGGTCCAGGATGGCCGTCGCGCCGGCATTATAGACGCCGCCGCCGGTGATGCTGCCGCCCGCCGCCGGGTCGGCCGACACCGACACGGTCCACACCTTCTGGAACGACGCCGCAATGGTGTGATCCACCGTCACGTTGGTGAAGGTGTAGTTCGCCACCGCGCCGACGCTCGAACCGTCCACCAGCACGTCCAGGATCCGGTAGCCCGGGTCCGCCGCGATGCCAAAGGTCTGGTCGTCACCGTAGGTCACCACCACCACGCCCGAAGGCGTGATGGTGCCGCCGACGCCCGCAGACGCCGTGATCGTCTTGTCCAGGGAGATGAAGTTCGCCGTCACCGACTTGTCACCGTCCACCAGCAGAGAGAGCGGGTCGTCGGAGCCCGACGCGTCGCCGCTCCAACTGTCAAAGCCGTAGCCCGCGTTTGCCGTCGGGTCCAGCACGGCCGTCGCGCCGTCGTCATAGACGCCGCCGCCGGTAACGCTGCCGGCCCCCGCCGGATTGACGGACACCGACACGGTCCACGTCTTCTGGAACGACGCCGCGATGGTGTTGCCGTTCCCCGTCACGTTGGTGAAGGTGTAGTCGGACACCGGGCCCTGGGCCACGCCGTTCACCAGCACCTCCAGAATCCGGTAGCCCGCATTCGCCGCGATGGTGAAAGCCTGGTCCGAGCCGTGGTTGACCGGCACCGCGCCCGAGGGCGTGATGCTGCCGCCGACGCCCGCCGACGCCGTGATCGTGTACGTGTTGATGGCGAAGTTCGCCGTCGCGGTGATATTCGCCGTCACATTTGTGTCCGTGCGCGCCGCCGTCAGCACGCCGTCGCTCCAGTCAACGAAGTGGTACCCCGTGTTCGGGACCGCCGTCACCGGCGCGCCGTTCGCGCCGTTGTCCACGGTCTGCGGCGATGTGCCGCTGACGGTGCCACCCGCGCCCGGCGTATAGGTCAGCGTCCACGTCTTGATGAAGTTCGCCGTGACCGCGACGTTCGCCGTCACATTCGTGTCCGTGCGCGCCGCCGTCATCACGCCGTCGCTCCAGCTGCCGAAGCGGTACCCCGCGCTCGCAACCGCCGTCACCGGCGTGCCGCTACCGCCGTTGTCCACGGTCTGCGGCGTCGTGCCCGAGATGGAGCCACCCGCGCCCGGCGTGTAGGTCAGCGTCCAGGTCTTGATGAAGTTCGCCGTGACGGTGATGTTCCCCGTCACATTCGTGTCGGTGCGCGCCGCCGTCAGCACGCCGTCGCTCCAACTGCCGAAGCGGTACCCCGCGCTCGGAACCGCCGTCACCGGCGTGCCGCTCCCGCCGTTGTCCACCGTCTGCGGCGATATGCCGCTGATGGTGCCGCCCGCGCCCGGCGTGTACGTCAACGTCCAGGTCTGGATGAAGTTCGCCACCAGCGAACGGTCATCCGTCGCTGTGAAGGCATATGTGGCGTTGGTGGAAACCGGAGCCCCCCCAACGGTCCAGTTCAAGAACCGATACCCTGTGTTCGGGGTTGCGATCACCGTCGCTGTCAGCCCGTGGTCATATTGCCCCCCGCCGGACGCGCTTCCGTTGCCACCCGAAGTCGCGTTGATCGTGTACCTTGGGCGGATGGCCACCCCCAATCCTGCCATGTTGGCGCCGGCCGCATAGTTCATAATGCGGGGATCAGCAGAATCCGTGGCTCTGGTCAAGTCCATGCGCGCGGAACTACGGCGACGACCCGATATAATTGTTCCTCCTTGAGGGAAACCCATGTAAATACCGCTGAACAGCGTCAGGTTTGTGCGGGTGCCATCTGGGGGGCTCTGATCTGCATTCGCTGTTCTAGCAGTAACGAACGCCCAGTTCTTGGGCAGTTGCGCTGCGGTCAGCGTGAGCGCAATCGGGTTTCCGTACTCGTTGCCACCAGATGAATAGACGTGATAAGGGCCTATACGGGTGGCTGTGTTGGCTGCCACCCCGGTCAGTGCCGCCATGCCGATGTTTCTTTCACGGACATTCCCGGCAAACCGAGCCCTGAACTGAATTTGGCCCTGAGGAATGGCTGCTGGGTTGTTGAGATAGAACAGCGAGGTGCGCTCGTTGCCCGTGCCCGCCGTCGCTCCCATCCGGGTCAGCCCAATCCATGTCGCGGAACCATTCTGCCTTATGGACACCGCATTGCAGTGCTGGTCGCGCATATCGCAAACAGCAATAACAAGCAGCTCTGTTCCCGCCGGGATGGTGTTCCGAGATCCCGTGTTGTCAGTGTTAAATAAATCCTGCCAGTCGTCTGTATTATCGGTTGCCTCTTTGTGTCCGACAGACACCACATTGATGGCGGCGTCCGCCGTTCCGCCCCCCACGGCGACCGCGAGGGCGAGCGCCCACAGGACCGCAAACGCAACGGCCCCCTTTCTGACCCGACAAGTGCTTTCTGTCATGGAAGGATTCCTTCTTGAAGTTTGGACCACATGTCCCTTGTTGCGCCCTGGCGGGCCCTGCCTGTCCCAAGTGTCACCAAAATATTACCAGCCCGCAGGCGGGGCCCGACGGGCAAAAAACCCTGCAACCAGGCGGTATCCCGGCATACCCGCCGGGGGAGACGCAAAAACCCGCGCGACCGGGGAGAATATCCCGTCCGCGCACAAGACACCGCCGTGAAACTGCGTCACTAATGTCATGATAGCACCTTCCGGCCGTCCTGTCAAGGGTAATTTTCATCAGGGCAATCGCACCAAAATCCGTGGACACTTTCTGGATGGAGTGCGTTCATTACCCTTTATCCGACCTCTTCAACGCTGAAAGCGTTGCCGAATATAGCCCAGGGCAGGCCGCCGCCCGAAGGGCCAGGTCTGCCCTGGGTTGCCCGCGCAGAACAGGCATGCCCCAACGGGGCAGCCGAAATTGCGGCGGGGAGTGCCGCGCCGGCCTTGGGGAAACGCGCGGACACGGTCGTTTTTCGTGTGCCCCCGCGCGGGCAAGCCCACGCGAAGAAAGGCGGCAGCAAGCTGCCGCACTCCAAGGCGCTGCGCGCTGTGCGGACCCGGGGCTGTGGGGATGGGCGGCGGCCTGCTTGGGCTATATGCGGATGTCCCGTTGGGACAACAAAGACAGAATCGCATCCCCTGGGGACGTTCATGCCGCCCGCAGGCGTTTCTTGAGGGGCATTTTAGTGCGATTGCCCCGGGTAATTTTCATCCCCTGACCGCCGGATAAGACGTTGCGAGAGCCGAAGCCGGAGCGGGAACGAGGTTGCTTCAGGCGCTGCGCGCCTTCGCAATGACTCGCATTTCCGCAGTCATGGCGAGCCCCGGACCGCCCAGGGGCGGGAATGTCGTTGAAGAAAGGGCTTCCCTGGGAACGCCACTCTCCCGATTGGCCTCTTTAAAGCAGACAAAGGCAAACTGTGGCCGACGTCGCGAGTCCTCCGATGGTGCTGACGAGGGTTCGATGCCCGTCCGCGAGGCTTTTCGGGGCAAACGTCCCCGAAGGGGACAAATGTGAATAGCCGGAGGTGACCGAAGGGAACCTCCGGTGCGCGAGGCCCAAACAACCCAACCCCGCAAGGGGGTGAATGTGAACGGGTTCGCAGACCGGGCCGCCGGAAGCGCACATTCAACCCCCTCGGGGTTGCGGTTCTCCGGACTTCTGTCCGGAGGTTCCCTTCGGTCACCTCCGGCTATTCACATTCTTCCCCTCCGGGGAAGCAGAATCCGAACATACAAGCGCGGCCATGGTTCATTTTAAACTGCTCTAAACACGTGCCACTCAGGAGAGTGGCGTTCCCAGGGGGGGAGGCCCCGGCCATGCCTCCTGCCCGGGCGGGGCAGAAACTGTGGCGGGCACCCAAAGACCAGGCCGGCGGGACGGGAAAAAAGCCCTCCCGGCCCGCTTCATTGGCGGCGCATTTAACCGGGTGAGCCGCCCTAGAAATTCACCGCCGCGACGGCCAGCATGACCAGCCCCAGCCCCAGCTTCACCGCGAGGCCGCCGATGCGGCCCAGCGCCGCCCCGGCGCCCGTCCGCGCCGAGTCGGCCGCCGTCTTCCCCCGGACCAGCAGCTCATAGAGCGCCGCCCCCCCAAAAGCCCCCGCGCACGCCCCGGCCAGGGTCCCCACGACCGGGAACAGCGGCGAGCCCAACAGGGCCACTACCGTTGTCATGCGCGCTCCCGGGGGCTCCCCGCCCTTCCGGGGGGGCGGATGCCCCCGCGTAAACACTCAATCGGAAAGGCGTTGCGAAATGTTACCCCTTAAAGAACCCGGCGCGGTTCCGCACGCGGAGCCGCAGGGCGTTCAGCCGGATGAACCCGGTGGCGTCGGACTGGTTGTAGGCCCCCTCGTCCTCCTCGAAGGTGCTGATCTTGGGGTCGTAGAGGGTCTTCTCGGCGCGGCGTCCCACGATGTCGCAGTTCCCCTTGTACAGGCGGACGCGCGCGGTGCCGGTGACATTCTCCTGGCTCTTGTCCACAAAGGCCGTCAGGGCCTCCATTTCCGGCGAGTACCAGAAACCGTTGTAAACAAGCTGGGCGATCTTGGGAGACAACTGGTCGCGCTGGAGCATCACCTCGCGGTCCATGGTCAGCGACTCCACGGCCCGGTGCGCGGCGTAGAGGATCGTGCCGCCCGGGGTCTCGTACACGCCGCGGGACTTCATGCCCACGAAGCGGTTCTCAACCAGGTCCACCCGGCCGACGCCGTTCGCGCCGCCCAGGGCGTTCAGCTTCGCCAGCAGCGCGGCGGGGCTCAGGCGCTCGCCGTTCACGGCGACGGGCCAGCCGGCCTCGAAGTCCACCTCGACGAAGGTGGGCGTGTCGGGGGCCTGCATGGGGGAGACGCTCAGGACGAACATGTCGTCCGGCGGCGCGCTCCACGGGTCCTCGAGGATGCCGCCCTCGAAGGAGATGTGCAGGAGGTTGCGGTCGGAGGAGTAGGGCTTCTTCGCCGTGACGGGCACGGGGATGCCGTTTTCTTTGGCGTAGGCCACCATCTTCTCGCGCGTGTTGAGCGTCCACAGCGGGTCGCGCCAGGGCGCGATGATCTTCACGCCGGGCTCCATGGCCATGCAGGTCATCTCGAAGCGGACCTGGTCGTTGCCCTTGCCCGTGGCGCCGTGGGCGACGGCGTCGCCGCCGGTCTGGCGCATGACCTGGATGTGGCCCTTGGCGATGATGGGCCGGGCCACGCTGGTGCCCAGGAGGTAGGACCCCTCGTAGATCGCGTTGGCGCGCATGGCGGGGAACACGAAGTCGCGGGTGAACTCCTCCTTGAGGTCGAGGACCACGGCCTCGCAGGCGCCGGTCTTCATGGCCTTCACGCGGGCCTCCTCCAGCTCCTCGCCCTGGCCCACGTCGGCGATGTAGGCGACCACCTCGGCCTTGTAGGTCTCCTTGAGCCATTTCAGGATGACCGAGGTGTCGAGCCCCCCGGAATACGCCAGCACGATCTTGTTGACCTTGTCGCTCATGTCGGGTGTCCTTTGTGGTCTGTGGCGGCCGCGGGGCCGCCGGGTTCTAGTTTCCCGGGCCGCCGAGCAGGGTGGCGAGCACGGCCTTCTGGGCGTGCAGCCGGTTCTCGGCCTCGTCGAAGACGACGGACTGGGGTCCGTCTATGACGTCATCAGTCACTTCCAGCCCGCGGTGGGCGGGCAGGCAGTGCATGAACAGGGCGTCGGGCTTCGCCAGCGCCATGAGCGCGGCGTTCACCTGGTAGGGGGCGAAGGCGCGCTCGCGGGTCTCGGCCTCCTCCTCCTGGCCCATGCTGGCCCACACGTCCGTGTAGACCGCGTCGGCGTCGCGCAGGCCCGCCTCCACGTCGTGGGTGATGACGAATTCGCCCTTCGCCTCGCGGCGGACGCGTCCGGTGATTTCGGCGTCGCCCTCGTAGCCCGGCGGGCACACGAGGGTCAGGTTGAGGGGCACCCGGGCGGCGAAGTTGGCCCAGGAGTGGAAGACGTTGTTGCCGTCGCCGACGAAGGCGACCTTGAGGCTGCCGAGGTCGCGTCCCTTGTGCTCGCGCAGGGCCTGCACGTCCGCCAGAATCTGGCAGGGGTGCAGGAGGTCCGTGAGCGCGTTGATGACGGGGATGCGGGCGCAGCGCGCCAGCTCCACGACGTGGGCGTGTCGGTAGGTCCGCGCCATGATGCCGTCCACCCAGCGCTCCAGGTTGCGGGCCACGTCGGGCACCGACTCGCGGCGGCCGAGGATGTCGTCAATGAGGACCGTGTGGCCGCCGAGCTGGAACATGCCGATCTGGAAGGTGAGCCGCGTGCGCAGGCTGGGCTTCTCGAAGATGAGCGCCAGGGTCTTTCCCTGGAGCAGGGGATGCGGCGTGCCCGCGCGCACCTCGGCCTTCAGCCGGTCGGCGAAGTCCAGAAACGCCAGGATCTCTTCGCCCGTGTAGTCCGCGAGGGAAAGGAAGTCTTTTACCATCCCAGGTCTCCCAGACACCGGTCCAGCGCCGCCGTGACCGTGTCAATGTCCGCCTCCGTGACCACCAGCGGGGGCAGGAACCGCAGCACGTTGGGGCCCGCGGGCCCGCAGATGACGCCCGCGCCGCGCATGGCCTCGACGAGCGGACCCACGGCACCGGCGCACTCGACCCCCGCCATGAGGCCCATGCCGCGCACCTCGCGCACGCCGGGGTGGCGCGCCGCCAGGTCCCGGAGCGCCGCGTGCAGGTAGTCGCCGCGCCGCGCGGCGGTCTCGATGAATCCGGGCGCCGTCAGGACGTCCATCGTGGCCACGCCCGCCGCCGCGCTCAGGGGGTTGCCGCCGAAGGTGCAGGCGTGGCTGCCGGGGGTGAAGCCCGCGGACACCTTCTCCGTGCAGCCCATGGCGCCGATGGGCACGCCGTTGCCGAGGCCCTTGGCCAGGGTCATGATGTCCGGCGTGATCCCGCTGTGCTCGTGGCAGAAGAGGCGGCCCGTGCGGCCGAGGCCCGTCTGCACCTCGTCGAGGGCCAGCAGGACGTTGTGCCTGTCGCACAGCGCGCGCACGCCGCGCAGGTAGTCCGGCGACGGCACGCGCACGCCGCCCTCGCCCTGCACCGGCTCCAGCAGCACCAGCCCCACCGAGGGGTTCAGCGCGGCCTCCAGCGCGTCCAGGTTGTCGTAGTCCACATAGGTGAACCCGGGCACCAGCGGCTCAAAGCCCTCCTGGTACTTCGGCTGGCCCGTCGCCGTGAGGGTGCACAGGGTCCGCCCGTGAAAGGAGTGGTTCGCCGTCACCACGCCGGGGCGCGGCGTGCCCTGGGCGACGGCCCAGTAGCGCCGCGCCAGCTTGATGGCCGCCTCGTTCGCCTCGGCGCCGCCGTTGCAGAAGAACCAGCGGCCGGCGAAGCTGTGCGCCGCGAGGCGCTTCGCCAGCTCCGCCTGCGTCTCAATGTGGTAGAGGTTGGACACGTGGACCAGCGTGGCGGCCTGGCGGCACACGGCCTCCGTCACCTTCGGGTGGCAGTGGCCCAGGTTGCACACGGCGATGCCCGCGAAGAAGTCCAGGTATTCCCGGCCGTCGGCGTCCCACAGGCGCGCGCCCTCGCCGCGCACGATCGCGATCGGCAGCCGGCCGTAGGTGTTCATCACATGGGCTTCCGTGAGCGTCTTGATCGAGAGATTGCTCATCCTGTCGCCTTTCCCGCCGGTGCGAATCCGGGTCCGCCCGTCAGTCCTTCTTCTTGCCGCCCCCCTCCGGGGTCTTGGCCGCCGGGGCCGCCTTGGCGCTGTCCGCCTTCGCCCCGTCCGTCTTCGCGGCGGAGACCGCCGCCCCGTCCCTCGCCGGGCCTCCGCCGGACTTCTTCTTGTAGTCGGTCTCGTAGAAGCCGCTGCCCTTGAAGATGATGCCCGAGCCGGTGCCCAGCTGTTTCACGCACGCGCCCCCGCATTCCGGGCACGCGACTTTCGGCGCGGCGGACATGGCGTGGAAGACGTCATGGTCGGCGCCGCACTTCTTGCATTTATAGGTGTACGTCGGCATGCGAGAAAAACCTCCGGTTCCCGCCGCAACAATCCGAAAAAAGAAAACGCCCGGCGCCATGCTGGGCGGGGGTCGGCGGGAACACTTTGACCCGTTAACTCTACCACGGCCCCCCGCGCAATGCAATAAAACGGGCGGGGACGCAACGCGGCATCCTGCCGCGTTCCTGGAGCCTTCCGTTGTCCCGAAGAACGCGGCTGGAAGCCGCGTCTACGATTTCGGCCCCTCCGCGCATGTCATGCCATGGACAGAATTCCCGCCCTGGGCCGCCGCCCGTCAGGACTTGCCCAAATCGCGGTAATAAAGGTCCTTCGCCTCGATGGTCATCTGGTCGTTGTGGCATTGCAGGGCGAACAGGCCGGTCTTGTACTCGCGGTCCCGGTGGCGGGTCACCTCGGTGTCGTTCACCCAGATCGTGATCTCGTCGCCCACGGCGCGCACCCGCAGGGAGAACCACTCCGCGTCCTTCGTCAGCAGCGCGGACGCCTTGCCCGTCGGCGTGCCGGGCTTCCACAGCCACCCGGTGAACGCGTCCTGGGAGTTGCATATCTGCGCCTCGTAGCCGTTCGGATACCCGTCCGGATTGTCCGCCGGCGGGTTGGCGCGGAAATAGAGCCCGCTGTTCGCGTCCTTGCCCTGGCTGGTGACGCGGAACGTCCCCTTGACCTCCAGGTCCTGGAGGACCGGCGCCGCGTAGAGGTGCCCCTGCCCGCCCGGCGACTGCCCGATGATCACGCCGTCCTCCATGCGCCATTTGGCGCTGCCGCGGGCTGTCCACCCGTCCAGACTGTTTCCCGTCACCAGCGGGACCCAGGCCGCCTCCTTCTCCGGGGCGGGCGCAGGCGCCGTGGTCTGGCACGCGGCCAGCAGCACGGTCACGGCAACGGCGACAAGCAGGTTTCTCATCGTGGACATGGCAAAGTTCCTCTCTGGGGTCGGCAGGCCAATGATCTGTTCTCAAACCGCAGTCCCAGAACTATACCACCGGGGGCGGCGGACAGAAAAACGCGCATCTCCCTGGGAACGCCAAGCTCCAAACGGGGAGGTGTAGGAAGATGAGCGCTTCTTGCATCCCGGAGGGATGCAGGACATTAGCCGGTGGTTGAGCGTCAGCGATACCACCGGACAGCAGGCCC
>Ga0123329_1003052_pt1 | contig 14201 bp, 7 predicted proteins | sample BioC12SIPDNA_FD_89703 | JGI IMG/M metagenome (GOLD analysis project Ga0123329, IMG submission 89703) | Anaerobic biogas reactor microbial communites from Washington, USA - Biogas_R1_B C12 SIP DNA | ecosystem: Engineered > Bioreactor > Anaerobic > Unclassified | place: Washington, USA | collected... | reverse complement strand
TTTCGTGCAAATGAACGAAGCTGTGCAACGCGATTCCACGGAAACGGCCGTCCAGTCCCCCCTGGAAACCTATCTCCGTGAGATCAACGAGACTCCCCTGCTCAGCGGCAATGACGAGCAGGAACTGGCGATCGCCATCGGCGAGGGATGCCCCGAGGCCCGCGACCGGATGGTCCGCGCCAACCTCCGCCTCGTGGTCAACATCGCGCGCGGCTACACCGGCAAGGGACTCGGACTCCAAGACCTGATCGAGGAGGGCAACCTCGGCCTGCTCCGCGCTGTCGAAGGCTTCGATCCGGCCATGGGCACGCGGTTCTCGACCTACGCCAGCTACTGGATCAAGCAGTCGATCAAGCGGGCGCTGATCAACTCCGCCAAGACCATCCGCATCCCCGCCTACATGGTCGAGCTGCTCTCCAAGTGGCGAAGGGCCAGCTCGCGGCTCGGGGAAGAACTCGGGCGGACCCCAACGGCGGAAGAAATCGCCCGCGTCCTCGGCCTCCCCCGAAAGAAACTCCCGATCATCAAGAAAGCCATCCGCATCTACAACCTCACGCCCCAGACCGATCAGCCCGACGCCGGCTGGTCGCTCGGCGAAATCGTCATGGACGAGCGCAGCCGCACCCCCGAGGAAGAACTCGTCGAACACGACAATCTCAAGCACGTCATGCGCCAGATGGAGACCATGGACTCCCGCGAGGCGACCGTTCTGCGGATGCGATTCGGACTCGACGACAACGAGCCGCGAACCCTCAAGGAGATCGGCGAGACGCTCGGGCTGACCCGCGAACGGGTCCGCCAGATCGAAACGGAAGCACTCAACAAGCTCGCCGAGAGCCTCGATGGTCCGCCCGTCACGTAGAACGGGATTCATTCCGTTGGTCGGAGAACGGAGTTCACTCCACCTCGGCGGATTCCCCAGCTCCCGCTCTGCTGGTTGCCGCGCTGCAACTTCTCTGAGTCCCCAACTCCAGCTTGGGGACCTCCAGCCTTCGCCGCGGCACTGCTGCCAGCCCGCCGCTCCGTTTCGGCGCGATGGACGGTTCCGGCTTCGAAACCATCCGCGTTCCGTGGAACCAGCGTGGCGCGGGTCCGCTCCGCACCACCCTGCCGGGCATCGCTGCGGTGGCGCCCGCAATATCTGCCTCCGCCAAGGGAACCGCCGGCAACGCACCCCGTCACGCGGGCCGCCCCAAAACAGACAATTTCTAGTAGCTTGTTGGAGGGTCTTGATATCGGCGCGCCTGCCGGCAATACTCACTCTTGTCAGGTCGCCGGTGAGGAGGACCGGTGGCCGCACAAAAACGCGCAACCCCGCGAACGATCGCCAGGCGGATGAATCGGTGGCGTCTGGCGATTCGGCCCGGACGTGGGAGGAAGCAGGCCCGGCTGGCGTTGGGCCCGGCAACGCTCGGGCCAGTCGCCCCCGCACGAGCCTTCAATGCTTATTCCTACCACGCCACACTTAACGCTCATTGGGGGTGCGATAATGCACTACAGGGCGGATATTGCGTCGACCGGGTCTTTGGATCGGCGCCGCCGCGTTTTTGGGGCGGCCCCATGGAACGTCGGGCGGAACGTTGCATGGCGGCGATTTGCTGGCAACAATTGTAGGGTCTGCGTTTCCTGCAACGCAATTCACGACAGCTAGTGGATTCACAACGGCCTGCAAGGTGGTTCTACCAAGGGTCCCGAGAGGCTGGTGGGCCTGCGTTAAACTCAGCCAGGTGTGAGGTGACTCGTGATCAGAACAAGGGCGATTCTACTTCTCGTGCTCGTGTTGGCATCCTCAGGCTCGTTTGCGGTCGGATTTGCGATCGGAGCGGACAACGCCCAGGCGGCGCAAGCGGCTGCCGCCGCCTCCGATCGCGCCACCCCGGCGGATAACGATCAGGTGGCCGCCGCCAGGCAGGCATACCAGGCAGCGGATGAGACGGCCAAGTCGGCGGAAGCCGCGGTCGCCCCGCTCAGGACCGCCTTGCAGAAGGCCGACGCGGAATACGCCAACGCGAGCAAGGCAGCGAATACGAAACGGCAGCAGGCGACGGATGCGAAGAATCTGGCGGGCGAGCCCGGCGCCGAGGCGCTCAAGCAAGCCGAGTCGAATCTGCCCGTTGTCACCAAGGCCCTGGCCGACGCGATCGCCGCCAAACCCGCCTTGGACAAGGCGTTGGCCGACGTCCGCGCCGAGGCGCTCCCGTTGCAGCAAGCCTACGAAGCGGCCGAGAAGGCCGCCCTGGAGGCGGAAGCCGCGGCGAAGGCCGCCCAGGACGCGGCCACCAGGCTCGACATGGAGGCCAAGACCGCCAGGGCCGACGCGGCAGCCAAGCGCAGAGCGGCCAACAACGTGAAGGCCGCCCTCGCCAAGGCTCGGCAGAGTGAGCAGCGGGCGGAGGCTCGGGCAGCAGCCGCTGCCCAGAGACGGACCGAAGCGGAGGCAGAGAAGAAGAAGGCCGACGAACGCCTGGCCAGTGCCAAGGCCCAGGTTGCCGCCGCCACCACCGCCTCGGCGGCAGCCGAAAAGGCCGCCCAGGACGCCGAGGCCCATGCCAAGGCGGTTTCCGCCGATGCCGCCAAGCCGGAGGAGGAGAAGAAGGCCGCCGCCGACCAGGCCGCCGCCAAACGCAAGGCGGCCAACGAGGCGAAGGCGGCCCTCGCCCAGACGAAGGCGGCCCAGCACGATGCCCAGAACCAGGCCGACGACGCGGCAGCCAAGCTCAACCAGGCGATCGAGCAGGAAAAGAAAATCGACGCCGCCTTGACCGACGCCAAGAACCAGGTAGCCGCCGCCAGCATGGTGCTGCCGCCAGCCGAAGAAGCGGCCGACCAGGCGGCGCGCGCCGCGGAGCAAAAGGAACAGGCGGCGGCCCAAGCCGCCGGAAAGCGCCGCGCGGCGGCCGATGCCACGACTGCCCTGGCGCAAGCGGAGCAGGCGCAGCAGCAAGCGGAGCCCCAGGCCGCGGCGGCAGCCAAGAAGCTGGCCGAACTCCAGTCGCAAGCCGCCGCCCCCGCCGAAAAGCTCGCCGCGGCGGAAGCGGAGAAGAAGGCGGCCGACGAGCGCCTGGCAGCCGCCAAGAAACAACTCGCCGCGACCACGGCCGCCAGCCAGGCGGCCCAGGAAGCGGCCAAGGAACTCATCCAGCTCGATGCGGCGAGCAAGCAGGCCGCGGCGTTGGCGGCCGACAAGCGCAAGGCGGCCGATGCGGCCAAGGCGGCCCTGGCCCCGGTGCAGCAGAAGCTGGAACAGGCGGCAACCCAGGCCAACGCCGCCGCGCAAAGCGTGACCACGGCCGAAGCGCGGAAAAAGGCCGCTGAAAAGGCCCTCGAAGACCTCAAGAAGCGGATCGCCGCGGCCAAGCAATCGCACGTGGCCGACGACGAAGCGGCCGACCAGGCGGAAGCCGTGGCCGCTCCGTTAAAGGAGAAAGCAGGCAAGGCCCGCGCCGCCTACGCGGCCGCCGTGAAGGCCGCCGAGGACAAGCGCGCCCTGGCCAACCAAGCTAAGGCCGAGTTGTACCGCCTGCTTGCCGCCAGGCGGGTGGCAAGCGTCATGGATCGTCCCGATCCGCCGAAACCGGCCGGCCGGATCGATGAAATCGTCTTCGCCAAGCTCAAGGCGCTGGGCATTCAGCCGGTGCTCTGTTCCGACGCGGTGTTTGTCCGCCGCGCCTATTTGGACGTGACGGGCAAGCTGCCGACCGCCGAAGAGGCGAAGACGTTCATCCAGGATGCGGACACGAACAAGCGCGTCGCGCTCGTCGATCGCCTCCTTGAACAGCCCACGCATGTCGATTATTGGGCGATGAAATGGAGCGACGTTCTGCGAATCAAGGCGGAGTTTCCCGTCAAACTCTGGCCCAACGCGGCCCAGGCCTATTACCGATGGGTGTGGCAGTCCATTTCCCAGAACAAGCCGTACGACCAGTTCGCCCGGGAACTGCTCACCTCCAGTGGGAGCAATTTCCGCGTTGGCCCGGTCAACTTCTACCGCGCCATCCAGGACCGGACCCCGCAGGGCATCGCCTCGGCCGTGGGGCTGGCACTGATGGGCGCGCGGGTCGACTTCTGGACGGAAGACCGGCGTGCCGGCATGGCCGCGTTCTTTTCGCAGGTCGGCTACAAGCCGACCAGCGAGTGGAAGGAGGAGATTGTCTTCTGGGACCCACTCAACTCGACCGCCGTGCCCGACTGCAACGCGCCGGGCGTCGACTCCGTGGCGGAAGCGGTCGCCGTCACCAACCAGATTCCCCAGGCGCTGGCTGCGCCGCTGAGCGAAAACGGGCCGCTGGCGGCCGTTTTTCCGGACGGTGCCAAGACCACGATTCCGTCCAGCCGCGATCCGCGCGAGGTGTTTGCCGAGTGGCTGATTCGCCCGGACAATCCCTGGCTTGCCAGGTCGATCGTCAACCGCACGTGGGCCTGGGCGATGGGACGCGGCATCATCCACGAGCCCGACGACATTCGGGACGACAACCCGCCCAGCAACCCCGAACTGCTGGCGTACCTGGAGAAGGAGTTGATCTCCAGCGGCTACGATCTGAAGCACCTGAAGCGGCTGATCTTCACCTCGACCACGTACCAGTTTTCCTCGATCCCAAGGGTCCAAACGCCGGAAGCGCGTGCCAACTTCGCCAGCTACTTGTTGCAGCGCGTCGAGGCCGAAGTGCTGATCGACATGCTCAACCGGATCACCGGCAGTTCGGACCTCTATACCAGCGCTGTTCCGGAACCCTTCACCTATATCCCCAAGGGCATGCCCGCGGTCGCGCTGGCCGACGGGAGCACGACCGATTCCTTCCTCACGCTGTTCGGGCGTTCGGCCCGCGCCACGGGGATGGAAAGCGAGCGCGTCAGCGAACTCGCCTCGTCCCAGTGGCTGCACATGCTGAATTCGGGCCATGTACAGAACAAGCTCCAGAGCGGCCCCGCGCTTGCGGCATTGCTCTCCGCGGGCGGCCAACCGAAGGAGATCGTGGAGAGGCTCTACCTGGCAATCCTCTCACGATTGCCCACGGATGCTGAGGTACAGGCAGCGGAGGAATACGCCAAGGCCGGAGTCGTCAAAGGGCGCGACGTCTGGATCGATCTCTCCTGGGCGCTGATCAACAGCCCCGAGTTTCTTCTGCGGCATTGATTGTTTACCGATCCGCTGACACGTAACACGGAACCATCGGTATTCTGGCACGACAGTCGAATGGGAGCGCGAGAAGGAGTGACATGATGAGTGCAAGCCACAACCCGGACAAGCGAGGGCATTTCTCCCGCCGCGAGGCGCTGCGGCGCGGCGCGCTGGGGGCGGCCGGCGCGATCGCCGGCGGCGGCGCGCGGCGCCGCGTCTCGGCCGCCGAGGCCGAGAAGACGCCGGAACAGAAAGCCGCGGAGGATAAGGCCGCCCGAGACGAGGCCGCCAAGGCCAAGGCCAAGAAAGGCCAGACCAAGTCGGTCATCCAGATATTCTTGTGGGGCGGGATGTCGCAAAACGACACCTGGGACCCGAAGCCGGGCACGGGCTACGACTACTTGGGCGAGTTCGACAAGTTCATTCCCACCAACGTCGAGGGAATCCAAGTCAGCGCGCTGTTCCCGCAACTGGCCAAGCAGGCCGACAAGTTCTCCCTGATCCGCAGCATGACCCATGGCAACAACGGCCACGAGACGGCGGCCTACTTGATGCAGACCGGGCACAAGCCCGGCGGGCGGCTCGCCTACCCCAGCGTGGGCGCGATCTTCACCTTCTTCAAAAAAGACCAGTACAAGGGGCTGTTGCCCCCGTACATCGTCATGCTCCAGGCGGCGGGGAGGTTCTCCGAGGAGGGATTCCTCGGCCCCGCGTACAAACCCTTCGCCACCGGCGGCGATCCCAACGCAGACCGCTTCGAAGTCCAGGGAATCGTCAACCGGGGGATCGATGATCGGCGGCAGAAGGCCCGCCGCGAATTGCTCGACAAGATGAATCTCTTGGGGTTCGGCCTTGCCGATGCCCCAGAGATGACCGAGGTCGAAACGGCCAAGCAGAAAGCCTACGGACTGATCCTGGGCCAGGGCAAGGAGGTCTTCAATCTCCAGAACGAGTCCGCGGCAATCAGGGACCGCTACGGGCGGAACACGTTCGGGCAGGAGTGCCTGGCCGCGCGGCGGATGGTCGAGGCCGGCGTCCCCTACATCACGATCAGCTTCCCCGGGGGTTGGGACACGCACGCCAACCACTTCGCCACGATGCGGCGGCAATGCCCCATGCTGGACCAAGGATTGGCAACGCTGCTGGCGGACCTGAGTGAACGCGGCCTGCTCGACAGCACCTTGGTCTGGTGCACCGGCGAGATGGGTAGAACGCCCAAGGTTTCCTGGGAGCCGCCCTGGAACGGCGGGCGGCATCACCATGGGGCGGTCTTCACCGTGCTCGTCGCGGGGGGCGGATTCAAGGGCGGGCGCGTCGTCGGCGCGTCCGATGAAAAAGGTGAACAAGTCAAGGAACGGCCCGTCTATCCGGCGGACCTGTTGGGCAGCATGTACCTGCTGGCCGGCATCGACGCCGGCGCCAAGCTGCCCCATCCCTGGGGATTGGATGCCTACGTGTTGGACACCGAGAATGAAGGCATGCGGTCGGCCGGGATGCTCGAGGAGATCATGTAGGCATCCGTGGTATTCGGCGATTGCGGGCGAGCGGGCGGCCGCCAGGCTCTGTCCGCCGCGCCCGAGCGCGGCACTGGCAGCATTTTTGCCGATGCCGAAACGGCAACAATGGAGGAACTCAATGAGTAGTTTCCAAAGGCTTCCGATCCTGGCACTGGCAATTCTCGTCGCCGCGGCTTCAGCGGCCCGGGCCCAATCCCAGTACATCGGCTATGTCTATCCCGCCGGAGGCCAGCAGGGCACGACCTTCCCGATCAGGCTCGGTGGACAAGGGCTCGCCCAGGTCTCGGGGATCATCGTCAGCGGGGAAGGCGTTTCCGCGCGGATCGTCGATTACTACCGGGTGATGAACAACCAGGAACTCAGCTTGCTCCGGCAGCAGCTGAACGAGTTGAAGAAGGCGCCCACGGAGGTCGACGACGCGATGGCCGCCAGGATGGCCTCGTTCGAGTTTCCCGCGCCCATCGGCCCGGATGCCGGAACCGTCGAGGTCCAAGGGATCGTCTGCCCGGCCTGCGGACGCCTCAATCCGCTCGATGCCACCGTGTGCAGCAACTGCAATGCGAATCTCCCGAAACCCAAAGCCCCCAAACCGGGCGAAACGGAGGCCAAGGCCAAACCGCCCGAGACCAAGAAAGAGCTGGCAAAGCAGCATCTCATCAAGCGGATTGAAATGCGGTTCGCCGAGGATGAACGCACCCCGGCTGTTCGCTCCCAGACCGAACTGGTCTTCGCCGAGGTCACCGTGGCCTCCGACGCAAAACCGGGCCGGCGAGAGATCCGCGTGGTCACCAGGCGGGGCGTCTCCAATCCGCTTCCCTTCTACCTCGGCCAGGTGCCCGAGGTTGCCCGCAAGCCGATGAAAACCTGCCCGCTGCCGGTCCTCGGCAAGGAACACCTGGCCCAGCGCAAGAGGCCGCCGGAAGAAGAAGAAATGAGCATCATCCTGCCCTGCACGATGAACGGCCAGATTGCCGCGGGCGAGGTGAACCGGTATCGCTTCGAGGCGGCCAAGGGACAGCGCCTGGTGATCTCCGCCAAGGCCCGCGACCTGGTCCCCTACGTGGCCGACGGCGTTCCCGGTTGGTTTCAGGCCGTCCTGAGGCTCTGCGACGCCCAGGGCAGGGAACTGGCATACAACGATGATTTCCGTTTCAACCCCGACCCGGTGATCTACTTCGAAGTGCCCGAGGACGGCGAGTATCTGCTCACGATCAACGAGGCGCTGTACCGCGGCCGCGAGAGTTTCGTCTATCGGATCACCATCGGCGAGCTGCCGTTCGTGACCGGCATCTTCCCCCTCGGCGGCCGCGCGGGCGAACCGGTCAAGATTCAAATCGATGGCTGGAACCTGGACCAGGCAACCATCGCGCCGCCCCCCCAAGACGCCAAGCCGGGCGTCCACCTGCTCGCCGCCGCCGCCGGAGATCTCCTCTCCAACCACGTCCCCTTCGCCTTGGGGACGTTGCCCGAGTGCCTCGACAACGAGCCCAATGACGAGCCGTCCAAGCCGCAAAAGGTGAATCTCCCGGTCGTCGTCAATGGCCGAGTGGATCGGCCCGGCGACTGGGACGTCTTCGAAGTGGAAGGGCGCGGCGGCGAGACAATCGCCGTGGAGGTGCACGCCCGCCGGCTCAACTCCCCGCTCGACTCCTTCGTCAAGGTGGCCGGCGCCGACGGCAAAGTGATTGCCCTGAACGACGATCACTTCGACGCCGCCTCGGGAATGAACACCGACCACGCCGATTCCTACCTGATGGTCAAGCTCCCCGCCGACGGCAAGTACTTCGTCCATCTCGGCGACACGCAGCGGCGCGGCGGAAACGAGTACGCCTACCGGCTCCGCATCAGCCAGCCGCAACCCGATTTCGACTTGCGTCTGACCCCTTCGCGGATCGTCGTCCGCGGCAAGAGCTCGGCCGCGGTGACCGTCTACGCCATCCGCAAGGACGGCTTCGCCGGGCCGATCAAGCTGAGCTTCCAGGACTTGCCGGAGGGGCTCGAATCGTCGGGCGCCACGCTCGCCGCCGACAAACAGGTGGCAACGCTGGCGGTCAAGACCAGCTTGGCGGCGATGGAAGGACCGGTCAACCTGACCGTACTGGGCAGCGCGAAGATCGGCGACCGGGAAGTCGTCCACGAGGCCGTGCCGGCCGAAGACAAGATGCAGGCGTTCCTCTGGCGGCATCTGTTGCCCGCCGAAGACCTGCCGGCCCTGGTCTACGATCCGTCCTACCAACCACCCGCCGATCGCGTTCGCCCGCCGATCCGCGATGAGGACCGGCCGAAGGACTCGCAGCGCACGCTCCGCAGGGCCTCGGTCGACTACTACCTGCGGCAGATCGGACTCCTCTACCAGGAATGGTTCTTCACGGACGAATTCGTCAATCGCGAGATCGCCAGCATCGAGGCCCGTCTGATTCAATGAGGAAGACAGCCAAGGCAAGGATAAGACGGATTCTTCATGAGCCAATCGTCAACCCGACGCGTAAGCCAGGCACCCTAACCCGATGCGTAAGCGAGGCATCCTAACCCGACGCGTAAGCGAGGCCCGGTAGCCTGACGCGTTTACGACAGCGCGCGACACTCGAAGAATCCCCGGCCGATAATCCGCGATAAGACGGGAACCCGTCCGAACATCGGGATCGTCCTTTTTTGCGCTCCGGCGCGCCGCGTGAACGCGAGCCTCCGTTGGCCTTACTTCGACTGTTCGTCCAAAACACTCTGGATCTCGCCGCCGCGCAAGAGAACAAGGAGCGATGGAATCGCGCGGCAAGTCTCCCTCAACGTCCGCCGGCGACGTCCGTCGCCCCCGAGCCGCCGATCCGCTTGCGAATCGACCTTCGCTGGCGGGCGAGGAACCGCGTCACCGGTCTCTTGACGTGGAGAAAGAGCGCCAGTTGGGCGTTGGAGACGCCTGCGCAGCGCCTGCCACAGACGACCGAGTGCAGGCGATATCCGTCGAGGCGAACCTCCCGGAAACGGTCCGGCTTGCTTGCCGCAAGGAACACGCCGGGCGCGATCGGGTCCGACTCGATCACCCCGATCGCCATGTCGGCAAACAGGACCGCGATGTCTTCCGGCTGATAGCGCCAGAAGTCGCATGGGTAGCCATGATAGCGGAACCCGATCGAACGCGTGGTCGCCAGCAGGATCCCGCCGGCGGCAAGAACTCCCTTCAGGTTGCCGACGGCGCCTCGCCAATCGCGAACGTGCTCGAGCACCTCGGTGCAGACGACGGCATCGAAACGCCCGGCTCCGAACCGCTCAACAAGGCCGCCGATATCGCAGATCAGGTCAACCCCCGGCCCCGGCGCGATATCGACCCCCAGATATTCGCTCGGCTGCATGCTCTCCACCAGCCGCCGCGCCGATCCGTTGATGTTCCGCGCGCCGACTTCAAGTACGCGCCGGCCTCGCACAGCGCTTTCGGCGAGGTGGGCTTGGACGAACTGGAGGCAGGCGTGGTTGCACACGGCGTTCGAAACGTTGGCGGCCTGGGCAATTCCATTCAGCGCGGCGGCCGTCGGCCGGGCCGCTTGCCGTTCACACGGCTATGATCGTCGAACCCGGCCGCCGATTCAAGGGCGCAATCCGGGAATCAGCGGGAGCCGCCACTGGCCAGCCAACCGGGCGATTGCGTAGAATCGGCAGTGGTCCGCCCCGCGGGGGCGGCCGGCGATCGAAACAGCGCCGCGCGGGGATCGAGGCAACCCGGCCGCTTCGGGCTGCCTGGCCGTCGGGCGGGACGCCAACGAACAAGCGAGGCACTTGATGAAGCACGACAACAGCCAGCGGATTTTTGCCCGGGCAATCCGGTTGATGCCCGGCGGAGTGAACAGCCCCGCCCGGGCCTTTGGCGCGGTCGGCGGCCAGCCGATCGTCTTCGCGCGAGGGGAGGGCGCCCGGCTGTTCGACGTCGACGGCAACAGCTACATCGACTACGTCGGCTCCTGGGGGCCGATGATTCTCGGCCACCGCCACCCGGCCGTGATCGCGGCCCTGGAAGAAGCGCTGGCGCGCGGGACGAGCTTCGGCGCGCCGACCGAGGCGGAAAACGAACTGGCCGAGTTGGTCATCGAGGCGGTTCCCTCGATCGAGAAAATCCGCCTGGTCAACTCCGGCACGGAAGCCACAATGAGCGCGATCCGGCTGGCGCGCGGCTACACCGGGCGGGAGATGATCGTGAAATTCGCCGGCAATTATCACGGCCATGTCGATAGCCTGCTGGTGGCCGCCGGCAGCGCGGCGGCGACGTTCAGCGTGCCGAACTCGCCGGGAGTGACCGCGGGAACGGCCAAGGACACGCTCGTGCTCCCCTACAACGACCCCGGGGCCCTCGAGCAGGCCTTCGCGTCGCATGGCGATCGGATCGCGGCGGTAATCGTCGAGCCGGTCGCCGGCAACATGGGCTGCGTGACGGCTCGGGCGGAATTCCGCCAGGCCCTGCGGGGATTGACGGAGCGGCACGCCGCGCTGCTGATCTACGACGAGGTGATGAGCGGTTTCCGCGTGGCCTACGGCGGAGCCCAGGCCGCGCTGGGAGACCGGCCCGACCTGACCACCCTCGGCAAGATCATCGGGGGCGGTCTGCCGGTCGGCGCCTATGGGGGCCGGGCGGAGATCATGGATCACGTCCTCCCCGCCGGCGGAGTCTTCCAGGCCGGCACGCTCAGCGGCAACCCCTTGGCCGCCGCGGCCGGAATCGCCACGCTCAAGGTCCTCCGAGACGGCAACCCGTATCCGCGCCTCCAGCAGCTTGCCACGCGTCTGGTATCCGGCCTGGAGGGCGCGGCCGGGCGGGCCGGCATCCCCGTCTCGATCGGCTGGTTCCAGGCGATGATGACCCTGTTCTTCAGCGGCGAGGATGTCGTGGACTGGGAGACGGCAAGCCGCTGCGACACGCGCCGCTACGCCCGCTATTTCTGGGGACTGCTCAACCGCGGCGTCTACATGCCGTGCAGCCAGTTCGAGGCCCTCTTCCTGTCGGCCGCCCATACGGAGGCCGATATCGACCAGACGGTGCGCGCCGCGGAAGAGGTCTTCGCTGAACTGGCCAGTCCCGACGCCTGACCCAGAGCCCCGCGGCATGAATCGATGGTTTCAAATCGGGGGGACCGCACGCCCCGCCGGCCTCGTTGCCGGTTCGGGCGGCTGGGCGGACGTTCCGGCCGAATATGTTGCGGAAAAGGAAATCGCGTGGCAGCCTTGCGTTACCTCGCGCTGACTATTAGAATGCGGTTCGTGGGTCGCCGGAGGCCCGTGCTGGCCCGGCAGCAACAAAACGACAGCCCCCGCCGGGGTGTCCAGAAGACGCGGTGGTGGCTGCGTTCGGGCGCGGGTCGGGTTTCCGGGGTAATCCGAGGTAGACCACGCATTGCCGATGATCTGCTGAACCGGGGTGTGGCGCAGCCTGGATAGCGCGTCTGACTGGGGGTCAGAAGGTCGCTGGTTCAAATCCAGTCACCCCGACTAAAACGCAAAGCCTTCCGTAGCAATGAGTTACGGAAGGCTTTTGGTCGTCATAAAGAGCTATATTTACACCTTCCTTTCGGGTCTCGGGCTACCAGGGGGGGCTACCGTTGTGGTCAATCACAAACGAGACCCCCGCCCGCTTTCGCCAGTGGTACCGTTTGTCCACGATTGGCCGGGCATTTATCAAGGTCCGCATTTTCAATCCGCACGCGTTCTTACCTTTCTTCCACGTCAAACCGCGCGGTCACGGTGTGGCCTGTGGCGATGTGGGTGGCGCCGAGCTGCCAAGTGCCGGTGGGATCATTCAGAGCGGGGGTGAACGAGAAGGATACTTTTGCTTTCCGGCTGAGCAGGTTGCGCGAGTAGTGCTTGACCAGATGACCGGCCGGGTTGAGCAGCTCGACACGCACGCAATGCAGGCCGGCTGGTCTGTCTTCGCCGGTCTCAATCGTGATGTCGAACGGGGCCGTCGCGCCGACCGCAACCTTGGACACCCCAGGTTCCACCGTCACCGTCTTCACTTCGTAGGGGAGCAGCGCGAAAATCTTCGGATCGCCCGGCAACAATTCGGTTTGGATCGTTTCCGCATGGCCGAGCGCCTTCCCTGCCCGAACGTCGTAAAGCCAGGCCGACTCGGGCAGGAGGATGGTCACGTCCTGCGGCTCGACGCCTGCGGCACGGTGGTCTCGCATGATCGAGACATAACGGACCTTGTCGTTCTCGCCGTCGGTGAAGCGGACGACTTCGCAGGCGTCGACGTCGTCCCCATCGGCCGTGATGCGAACGCGCGGCCGGATGCCGACAAGATCCAGCAGGCGTGCGGCGAGCTGGCGGATCGCTCGGGTGTCGCCTCCGGCGTGCAGGCTTTCATATCGTTCGATGGCCGTGTTGAGCACGACCGTCCAACCCTTGCTTGCCCGATGGACCAGCACGGCAGGCGCGGTTCCGGCCATGGCCCACGGCTTGGCCCCGGCCGGTTCAATGTTTCTGGCAAACGCCGGCATCGGCAACTCGGCCTGAAGTCCTTCGCTATCGACGCGGATCGGCTCCTCGCCGGCCTTCTCGGGTAAGCCGCTTGGCGCGATGCCGAACAACCCGTCCAGCAGGCCGGACTCGACAAGCCGGCAATGGTCGTCGAGGATGCCGGGCGCGGTGTCGGCAATCACCAGGCCGCCGGATTCAACGAATTCCCGGATGGCTTCGGCTTCGGCCGGGCTAACTGCCGTCGAGGCGGGCATCAGCAGGGCCTTATACTTGCCAAGTTGGCCCTGCTCGATCTGCTCATAGGAGAGCATGTCGAATTGCAGGCCCAGGTCCTCGACCAGGCGGGCGAAACCCAACTGGGCACGCGAATGGCTCCGTCCGGTGAGTGTCCCGGCGTGGACGCTGGCCTGGCTGTAGTGGATGGCGACTCCGTCCTGCTCGCGCCGGACGTGCAGTAACAGCTTGCCGATGCCGCCCATGATTTCAGCGTGCGACTCCTGCATCCAGCTGAATTGCGGCGCGGCGCGCAGGTCGGGGAACAGCAGCGCGGGGCCCGTGTTGTAGCTGGTCCAATACCAACTGCTGTTGAAGCCGTGCAGCAGCAGGTCCCAGCCCAGCCGCTTGGCCGAGACCTCGTCGTAGTTGCCCGTATGGTTGTACCAGGCGCCGACAATCGCGTCGGGCTGTTTCCAACTGCGGAGATACTCGATTTGCGGCGGGCGGCACGCGTAGACCTGCACCAGGTCGCACGCCCGGCAAAGCTGGTAGAAGTCGTACCCGTGCCAACTGTTCAGATCAAACACGCCGTCGAACCCGACTCGGGCCCCGGAATCGGTGCGGCGGATCGCCTCGCGGCCGATGGCGTGCGTCTGGGTGAGCACGCGGTCCATGTACATTCGATGATCGGCCCAGCGCGGCCAGTGCTGGGGCTGGTCCTTGACTTCGTCGAACATGGCCGGCACGACGTCGGCCCAGGCGGCAAACGCGGCTGCCCAGGCGGCATTCAGGCGGTCGAGCGACCCGTAACGGTTTTCGAGTTCGGCGCGGAATGCGGCCAGGCAGGTGGGCGACGTGCAAACGTCGACCTGCCCATGAACCAGGTAGTTCTC
>Ga0123329_1003051_pt1 | contig 14210 bp, 13 predicted proteins | sample BioC12SIPDNA_FD_89703 | JGI IMG/M metagenome (GOLD analysis project Ga0123329, IMG submission 89703) | Anaerobic biogas reactor microbial communites from Washington, USA - Biogas_R1_B C12 SIP DNA | ecosystem: Engineered > Bioreactor > Anaerobic > Unclassified | place: Washington, USA | collected... | reverse complement strand
TGACGGCGCTGCCGGTTGGCGCACTGCAACGGGTGATCCAGATGCCGGCGTATGTGTATACAGCCGTGAACCGCACCGGGGAGCGCCGTTCCGGCACGGTGTCCTCGCCGGGCCGGCGGGAGGCGATCGAGCGGCTTCTGGCCGGCGGCTGGCACGTGGTGGAACTGCGCGAGGAGGGCCGCAAAGAGGCCCGCGTCACGGGCGGCGTCCGCCTGCGGCGCGGCGTGCTGCGTCTGGCGCCGCTCTGCCGCCAGTTGGCGACGCTCTGCGCGTCCGGCGTGCCCCTGATCCGCAGCATGGAGGTCCTGATCGAGCAGGCGGACGACGACCGCTCACGGCGGGTGCTGTGCGCCATCCTCGACTCGGTCAAGGCCGGGCGCAGCCTCAGCGATGCCCTGTCGGACTACCCGGAGCTGTTCCCCGACGTCATGGTCAGCATGGTGCGGGTGGGCGAGGCGGGGGGCGCGCTGGACGAGGTGCTCGCGCGGCTGGCCGACCTCTTTGAGCGGCAGGACGAGATCCGAGGCGAGGTGACGGCCGCCATGGCGTACCCGGCGCTGGTGCTGCTGCTGGGGGTGGCTTCGGCCGTCGTCCTGATCGTCTTCGTCGTCCCCCGACTCGAGGTTATGTTCGAGGGCATCGGGACGCGGCTTCCCGTGCCGACGCGGATCCTCTGCTGGCTGTCCGACTTCGTGGCCCGCCTCTGGTGGGCAATCCTGGCCGGGCTGGCGGCCGGCGCCTTCGCGGTGCGCGTGATCCGCAGACGACCCGGGTTCCGGCGTGCGTGGGACGGGATGAAGCTGCGGCTCCCAGTGCTCGGACGCCTGACGCGCCACGTGGCGATCGGCCGGTTCGCGCGGTTCCTGGGCGTGCTGGTCCATGCGGACGTCCCCATGGTCGAGTCGCTGCGGGTTGTGCGGCAGGCGGTGGGGAACGCCGTCATGGCCGAGGCCGTGGGGAAGGTGGCACAGCAGGTGCAGGAGGGCGACTCCCTGGCCGGCCTGATGAAGTCGACGGGCGTCTTCCCGCCGCTGTCCGTTCAGATGGTGGCCGTCGGCGAGGAGACGGGCCGGCTGGACCAGATGCTCATGCGGGTGGCCGAGACGCACGACCGCGAGGCCACCGCGCTGACCAGGGTGATGACCTCGTTGCTGGCACCGGCCCTCATCCTGGTCGTGGCGGCGATTGTTGCCTTCCTCATCGTGGCCCTGGTGCTGCCGATCTTCAAGATGAGCGCAGCGCTCCGTTAACCGTGGAGGACGCGACATGATGATGCGAGACGATGCAGAGGGCCGGCTGCGAGGCGCGGCCGCCGTCCGGCGGGCCCTTGAGCGCTCGGGACGTTCGGCGGCCGCCGGCTTCACGCTGATCGAGCTGATGGTCGTTGCCGTCGTGCTGGCGGTCCTGGCGGCCGCCATCCTGCCGTCGGTCGTCGGCGGTCTCGCCCCGGCGCAGCGCGCCCGCGCCGAGTCCGACGTCGCCGTGCTCGAAGACACGCTGGAGCGCTTCTACCTCGACGTCGGGCGCTATCCGACGACGGAGGAAGGACTGAGGGCGCTGTTCTTCGACCCCGACGTCGACAAGGGCGTGTGGCGCGGCCCGTACCTGCGCAAGCCGCTGTTCAAGGACCCCTGGGGGAACGAGTACGTCTACTGCTCTCCGGGCGTCATCAGCGGGCAGCCCTACGAGATACTCTCTTACGGCAAGGACGGCCAGGAAGGCGGCGAAGACGATGCGGCGGACGTCCATAGCTGGGTGGAACTGGAATAGCCCGCGCCGGCCCGGCCCACGCAACGCGCTGACACTCATCGAACTGCTCGTCGTCGTGGCCCTCATGGGCATGCTGGCCGGGGCCATCGTGCCGAGCCTGATCACGGCCGTCGAAGGGGAAGGGATCGCCCGGGCGGCCTGCGAGGTGGGCGATATGCTCGACTACGCGGCGGCCGCCGCAGTGGCGCGGCGTTGCCCGGTCGCCGTCCTCTTCGATCCGGAGCGCTGCGCCTGCCGGGCGCAGACCTGCATGACGCAGTTGCCCTGGCGCGGCGAAGACGACGCGGCCGGGACCGTCGTCCTGGCGAGCCGGCGCCTTCCGGACGGCATCGAGGTGAACGTGTTCTACGACGTGGAGGGCCGTCCGGAGGCTCAGCGGAACGGCCGAGGCGGCACGGTGGTGTTCCGCCCCGACGGTTCCGCCGACGATGCCGAGGTGGAACTCTCGGATGCACACGGGCGGACGCAGGTGCTGCCGGTGCACCCCCTGGGCGGGAAGGTCGTCTTCGTCGAGGAGGAGTGAACGACATGGCGCACGCCCGGGGATTCTCGCTCGTGGAGATGGTCGTGGCCGTGCTCATATTCAGCCTCGCGGTGACCGCCGTCCTCGGCGTGTTCGCGGCCGGCCTGCGATCGACGGCCGTGTCGCTGAACCACACGCAGGGGGTCTTCCTTGCCCAGGGCCTCGTGGAGGAGGTCCTGGCGGCCGACCAGGTGGAGGTCGGCCAGTGGCACGGGGAGTTCGGGCTCGAGTTCCCCGATGCCTGGTGGACGCGCATGGTCGAGAGCACGGACACGCCGGACCTGTACAGGCTGCGCGTGGAGGTGAGCTGTCCGGAGCACGGAACGGAGCGGACGGTCGAACTCGTGACGCTGGTGGCGGGGCGGTAGGGCCATGAGAGGCAGGCGCGCATTCACGCTGGTCGAGATGCTGGTGGCCACCGCCATGCTCGCCATGCTGGCGTTGGGAGGCTACCTGGCCCTGGCCGCCGGCACGGCGTCGGCGCAGAAGGCGCGGCGTGTCGGCCGCATGGTGGCTGCGGCGCAGGCGGCGCTGCAGCAGATGACGTCCGACGTGCGGTCCGCCGTGGCCCACCGCGACAAGGTGCGGCTGACCTCACTGGACGTGCAGTACGAGGGCCGCGACGCCGACACGATCGACTTCATGGCGCCTTGCACGGCCGACTTTTTCATGGGCATCGGCGGGCGTTGCGAGGTCGGCTACTTCATCGACAACGACCCGGCAACCGAGTCCCAGGGGCTTGTCCGGCGCGAGGATGGGACGATCGGCGACGACCCGCTGGCCGGCGGAGTCCTGCGGCTCGTGACGCCGCTTGTGTCGGAGATGAACCTGGACTTCTTCGACGGGGTGGAGTGGGTGGACGGGTGGAGCGATTCGGAGCGGTTCCCGCGGGCGGTTCGGATCGTGATCGTGGTCGCGGACCCGGACGAAGTGGAGGTCCCGCGCCGTTTCCAGACCACAGTCGCCGTTCCGGCAGGGTGACGCATGCGAGCAACGGCAGAGAAGACGCGCAGCGGCGTGGCACTGGTGACGGTGCTCTGGCTGATGACCGTCCTGAGCGCCGTGGCGCTGCAGGTCGGCCTGTTCTGCCGCCTGCGCCTGCAGCTCTCGCGGAACGTCGGCGAAGGGGTCAGCGCCTTGATGCTCGCGCGGGCCGGGGTGGAACACGCGCTGGCGGACCTGAAGGCCGCCCGCGACGGCATCGTCGCCCTGGATGACCTCCGCCCCGAAGGGGGCGGGCTGTACCTCAACGCCGAACTGGGCGGCGGCACCTACACCCTGCTGGCAGCGCCGGCGGGGCAGGACGATGGCCGCGAGTACGGCATCCGGGACGAGGCGGCCGCGGTCAATCTGAACCACAGCGACCAGGCCGTGCTCCTGCGGCTGCCCGGTCTGGACGCCGACCTTGCCGCATCGATCGTCGCGCTGAGAGATCGGATGGAGGGCATCGGGGAGATCGAGGACCTGCTTCTGATCGAGGGCATCGACGCCGTGCTCCTCTATGGCGAGGACCGGAACGGCAACGGCGTGCTGGACCCCTGTGAGGACGACGGCGAGGCGACCCTGCCGCCCGACAACGCCGATGCGCGTCTGGAGACGGGTCTGGCCGAGTTCCTGACGTGCCGATCGGCGGTGCGCAACGTGACTGCGGACGGCAAAGAGCGTGTCAACATCAACACGGCGGATGCGGAACAGCTCAAGTCGGCCTTGACGAACGTGTCGGAGGAACAGGCGCTCTCCATCGTCGAGCATCGCAAAAAGGGTGAGTTCGAGAGCATCGGCGGTCTGCTCGACGTGATGCTTGTCGAGAAGGAACAGAAGCGGGAATCCGAGGATGGCGGGCAGGGCGGCCGTCCGCAGCAGGGGCCGGGGGCGAACGAGCCCCAGGCGAGACCTCAGCAGCCGAACCAGCAGGGCGGCGGTTCGGACGGCGGCCAGTCCGACCGGACGACCGACGAGAAGGCGTTCAGCAGTGAGGAGTTCGTCGCCATCGCCGACCTGCTCACCATCACGGACGACGAGGTCCTGCACGGCCCTGTGAACGTCAACACCGCGCCGCCGGAGGTCCTGGCCTGTCTGCCGGGCATGGACCAATCGCTCGCGCTGGCGGTGGTGGACCGCCGCCGGCAGGCGCCCTACGAATCGGTCGGCGAACTGCTTGACCTGGACGGCCTCGATGCCGAGTCGTTCAAGAAGCTGTGCAACCTGGTGGCCGTGCGGTCGGACGTGTTCAGCGTGCGCTCCTTCGGCGTCGTCGGCGGAACCGAGGGGCCCGCCGCGGCACAGTGTTGCGTGCATGCGGTCATCGACCGGACCGAGGACGGGATTCGACTGGCGTCATGGCGCGAACTCCATTGAGGTGAGTGGACGCATGGGTCTTCAGAACGCAGGGAGGCGGCGGGTCGTCGTCTGGCAGAGGTGTGGCGGGTGCTGGCTGGCCGTGCTCGGCGAGGCCGGCGGCGCCGCGCCGCTCGTGCTTCGCACGGCCAGTCTGCCGGGGGCACTGCGCCTGCCGGAGCTGCCGGACGCCCTCCGCTGGAAGAAGGGCAGTGCGGGCCTTCTTGTGGTCGGCTCGCAGGACTGCCGGTTCCGCAGCGTCGACCTTCCGCCTGCGCCTGACGGCGAGGTCGAGGCGATGCTGAATCTGCGGCTCGAGACGGAACTGCCCTGGCCGCCCGATGCGCGGGCGTGGGGCTGGCAATCCCATTCCACGAAGACCGGAATCGAGGCGACTGTGCTGGCGCTGCCGTCTCAGGACGTGGCCGCGCTCGAGAGCGAACTGGAGGCCGTCGCGTGGCCCCGGGAATCGGTCGAGGCCCGGGAGGCGGGCCTGGGGCAGTTGGCCGCCCACCTGGTTCCGGCAGGCACGGCGGCGATGGTGGCGGCGGACCCCGAGGGGATCGTGGTCTCCGTGGTCAGCGACGGCCGGATGGTCTACAGCCGTCTCCTCTCCGCTGTGCCGGGTGAGAGGTCATCCGTCCACATCGCCCTGGAGGTGGAGCAGACGCTCCAGCACGCCGCCTGGCAGAGGGGTTCCGGCGGTCCGGACGCCGTGTTCGTCGCCGGGGACTCGCCGGACGGCTCCCTGCAACGGGAACTGCAGAATGCGGGCCTGCCCGTGCGCGAACTCGCGCCGGGCCCCGGCCTGCAGGTGGCTCCGGAGGCCGGCGATCCCGCAGACGTGCTGTGGCGGTACCCCGCCTGCGTCGGCGCCCTCATTGCCGAACATGAACGGCGGCGCGGCAACCGGGCGGCCGCACCGCTCCTGCGCGGCGCCAGGCCGAAGCGTCGGCTGCGGGCGCCGGCGGGCGTCGCGCGGCTGGCCGTGCTGAATGCCGTGATGTGTGTCGCCCTGATCGCGTCGGCCTTCGCGGTGCGGCACGTCAGGCTGCGCGTCGTCAACGCGGCCCTGACGCGTGCGGAGCCGGCGCTGGCCGAGCTGGCCCCCCTGGAGGATGAGGTGCGCGTACTCCAGGAGGAGGCCGCGTGCCGGACGTCCCAGCTCGATTTGCTGCTCGCCGTCGCCCAGGCCCTGCCGGAGGGAGTCGGCGTGTCCGAACTGCGGAGCGACCGGAAGGGGCACGTGAGCATCCGGGGGACGGCACAGTCGGTGGAGGTGGTCTCCAAGGCGGTGGCCGCCCTGGAGGCGGACGGACGGTTCTCCGACACGCGGTTCGACCGCACCGAGGCCGCCAAGCAGGGCAAGGCGTTCCAGATCGACTTCAGTGTTCGCTGACAGGACCGGGACATGAGACTGCATGAGCGCGAGCGACGGACGCTTCTTCTGGGAGGAATGGCTGCGGCGGCGATCGCCATCGTCGCCTGGGGCGTCGTGCCCCTGGGGAAGTGCTGGCGGCGGATGGGCGACGAACTGGCGCCGAAACAGGCCGCACTGGCGCAGGCGCAGGAGAGGCTCGATCGGCGCACGGCCCTCCTGGCTCGCCGGGCCGGACTGATCCGGCAGATCGGATACGTTGCCCCTCCGGCGACGACCGCCGACGCCGACGGGAAGGGCGTGGCGGATGGCGCCGCGCGGACCGGGTTCGAGGCGGAACTGGAGAAGACGGCGGGCCAGTGCGAGGTGGACCTGAAGTCGCTCGTGGGCGAGAGGGTCCGGCCGGGACAGAGTGCCTCCCGCTACGAAGAGCGGGCGTTCCGCGTCGAGGCCGAAGCCACCCCCGATGCCCTTGTGGCCTTCCTGCACGCGCTCGAGAAGGGCCCGCGGCTGGTGCGCGTCGACGAGCTTATCCTCCGGCAGGACACCCAGAAGCCGGGCCCGGCGAAGGTCACCCTGCAGGTGGCCGCATACGAACGCCGGGCTGCGGCGGGAGGCTCGAAATGACAACGGCTGGCGACACCGCAGTCAACGGGCGTGCCATGCGGCTGCTGATGATCGTGCTCATCGCGCTGAGTCTCCTGCAGCTTCTCCGGTGGGTGCGCGCGCAGCGGGTGGGACTGCCGGCCGGTCCCCTCGGCGCCGATGCCCTGGCCGCTCCGGCGCGAGACGGCGTTCCGGCCCTGGCGGAGTACTCCGCGATCGCGGATGAGGAGCACTATGGGAAGAAGCCGCCGGTGCCCCGCCTCCAGTTGTTCGGTGTCATCGGCGACGCCGCACTCCTGGGCACGTCGCCGCAGGATGCCGGACTGCACAAGGTCGATGCGAAGCTCCCCGGCAACCACGTGCTGGTCGAGGTCGGCGTCGACCAGGTCGTCCTCGAGCGCGAGGGGAAGCGCCAGACGCTGAAGCTGTTCGGCGAGCCGATCTGGCAGCCGGCCGCATCCCCCGCGTCGGTCGGGCCGCAGGGCCCGGCCGGCATACCTGATCACGCCCCCATGGCGGGGCCAAGGAGTAGGCAGCAATGAACGGCGTCTGCGGATTCCGATTCCGACGTTCCACACGTCTCTGCGCCGCCCTGGCCGTGCTGTTGTCGCTGACCGCGTCCTCCGCAAAGGCTGCGGAGGCGCCGCCTCCCGCTGTGCAGGAGGCGCCGCTTCCCGCTGTGCAGGAGGCGCCGTCTGCCGCTGTGCAGGAGGCGCCGCCTCCGGCCGTGCAGGAGGCGCCGCCTCCGGCGGTGTCCTCTGCCGATCCGGCCGGCCCGGAGACGATCACGTTGAACCTGAAGGGCGCCAACATCGAGCAGATCATGAAGTTCATCGGCGAGACTACGGGCAAGCCCGTCCTGCAGGGGAAGGACGTCAGCGGCAACGTCACGGTTGCCAGCCCCGGGCCGGTGACCAAGGCGCGGGCCATCGATCTGATCTCTCAGGCACTGCGCCTTCAGGGCATAGCGATCGTGGAGCGGGACGGCGTCGTCTACGTGCTCCAGACGAAGGACGTCCCTCGCCTCGGCATCGAGGCTGTTGGGGCGGCGGCGGAGGAGGTCGGCGAGGGTTTCGTGCGCACGATGATCCCGATCCGGTTTTCCGACGTGGAGCGGGTGCAGAAGCTCGTGGAGCCCTTGCTGGGCGAGGGCGGCAGGGTCCAGGCCGACTCGGTGTCCCGCAAGCTCATCGTGACGGCTTCGGCGGCGGAACTGGCCGGCATCGAGGACGTCATCCGGCAGGTCGACGTCGTGGAGATCCAGGAGAGCCAGGTCAGGATCTTCCAGCTCAAGCACGCGGAAGCCGCCGAGATTGCCACGGTTCTCCAGACCATCCTGAGCGGGGGTTCAGGCGGCGCCGGCTCGGGCGGCGCCCCCAGGGGGCCGTCCGGCGCCGGACCGTCCGGAGGCCGGAGCGCCGATTCGGCAGACGTGGCCGTCGTGCCCTACCCGACCGTCAACTGGATACTGGTGCGGGCGCCGAAGGACACGCTGGAGGCGGCCGAGAAGCTCCTCAACGAGCTGGACCGGGAGAAGCCGCCGGAGGTCACGCTGTTCGTGCTCAGTCTGGAGCACTCCGACGCGCGCGAACTGGCGGCACAGCTCTCCGCGCTCTTCCGGCAGCGCCAGCGGACCCGCGGCGTGCGCGACACCGTCGAGATCGCGGCGGACGCACGCTCCAACTCCCTCGTCGTCTATGCGACGCCCGAGAATGCCCAACTGATACGCAACGTCGTCACGGAGGTGGACACCGAGGAGGCGCGGCGCACCGAGACCCGAATCCGGCCGCTGACGCACGCGGACGCCGAGGACCTGGCGACACAGCTCAACGGGCTCTTCTCGAGGAGCACGGTCTACTCCTACGGGGCCTACTCGTCCCGTTACCAGAGCCTGAGCGAGACGACCCGGTTCGTGGCCGAGCCCCACAGCAACAGCCTCATCATCGTGGCGCAGCCGAACCAGTTCAGGGAGATCGAGGACATCATCGAGAAGCTCGATCAACCCCTGAACGCGGCGGAGATATCGCCGCGCATCTACCCGATCCGGCACGTGGACGCCAAGGACATGACGGACGTGCTGAGCGAGGTCTTCGGCGGCGAGCAGAAGCAGCGCGGCAGCGGCTACTACTACTATAGCTACTACGACCAGACACAGGACTCGAGCGTCGGGCGGCTCTACGGCAAGACCCGCTTCGTCCATGAGCAGGCGACCAACTCCGTCATCGTGATCACCAACAACACGAAGAACTTCGCCATCATCGAGGCGGTCATCGAGAACCTGGACCGTGCCATGCCGGAGGCCGCCAACACGCTCGTCTATGAACTGGAGCACGCCGACGCCACGGAGGTGGCGACGCAGCTCAACCGCCTGTTCGCGCCTCCGGGCAGCGGCCAGGCGTCCGACAGCGAGGCGGAGGCGCGCGCGAGCTTCTACAGCTGGCTCATGGGATCGTCGAAGGAGGAGGAGAGGCCGATCAGCAACCTGATCGGCAAGGTGCGCGTGGTCGGCGACGTGCGCACAAACTCCCTGCTCATCACGACCGCCGTGCAGAACTTCGATGCCCTGCGCGGGATCATCAGGTTTCTCGATGCGGCCGCGCCGAAGGTGCTGATCCGCATTCAACTGGTGGAGATCACCCGCACGAACGAGCAGCGCGTCGGCACCCGATGGACCTCCGATTCCAGCATCTTCGACAGCAAGGAGTTCAACAACGGCCTGCTGACGACGTTCGGCTACGCCTGGGAGGACGTCAGCAGCAACGCCACCCTGAGCGCCGACTTCCGGCTCTCCGCCCTGGTTCAGTTCCTCCAGCGGACGTTCTGCGCCCGGGTGCTCGCCCAGCCGACCCTGGTCGCCAACAACAACGAGGAGGCCACGCTGTTCGTCGGGTCCGAAATCCCCTTCATCAGCCAGAGCATCTCCCAGCCGGGCACGACGGCGCGGAGCGATTCGTTCGAATACCGGGACGTGGGGCTGACGCTGAAGATCAAGCCGCACATCAACAAGCACGGTCAGGTTGTCACCTCCGTCCTGCTGGAGTCCTCGCAGGTCCGTGAGGGCGAAGCGCTCTTCGGCGCCGCCATCATCGACACGCGCAAGTACGAGACCCATCTGGCGGTCGACAGCGGGCAGACGATCGTGATCGGCGGCATCCTGAACGTCGAAGAGGCGGAGATCGTCAGCCGTGTGCCCATCCTGGGCCACATCCCCGTCCTGAAGCTGCTCTTCAGCAAGCGCGACCGGGTGACGAACACCCGCGAACTGATCGCCTTCGTCACGCCGACCGTTCTCAGAGTGCGCTCCGAGGACGACGCCGTCACGGCGTCCGAACGCAGCGTCGTCCCCGAGTTCGACGATCTGGTGGACACCTATAGCGGGGACGACTGAGCGGGCGCCTGCCGATCGAGCGGCTCGTCCCAGACCTTCTTGAGGAACTCGCCGAAGGCCGTCGGGAAGTACTCGAGCAGTTCGGCGTAGCGCGTGTCGGCCCGGGTCGGGTCGCCCGACGCGCCGGTCTCGGTGACGTCGCCCCGGGTGTAGTAGTTCAGGTGCAGGGGCAGCGAGTCGCGCTTGACCACGGGCCGGACCATGCCCTCCGGCTTGACCAGGTCGGGGCGGTGATACATGAAGAAGGAGGTTTCCCATGCGTCGGCGTGGAAGTTGAACTGCCCCTGATCGAGCCGGCGGTAGATCTCCGGTCCGCGGGTGAAGCACGTGCGGTTGTCGGCCATGTAGATGCGCACGTCCTCGATGCCCTCGCGGCGCAGGCGGCCGGCCAGGTCGCGCAGTCCCTCGGTGGCCGGGGCGATGTTGCCGCCGTGGCCGCTGATGCAGGCGATCTTGCGGAACCCCGCCCGCAGCACCTCGCGCACCACGTCCTCGAGCACCTTCAGGTAGGTCTCCAGGCTCAGGCTGATCGTGCCGGGGAAGTCCGTATGGTGGGTGGCCCGGCCGAAGGGCAGGGCCGGCAGCACGACGACGGGGACGCCGTGATCGTCGCGGGCACGCCGGGCGCCCTCGAGCCCCCAGTACTGCGCCAGCAGGTAGTCGCACCCGACCGGGATCATCGGGCCGTGCTGCTCCACGCTGCCGAGCGGCAGGACGGCGATGCGCCCCTCCTCGGCCGCGCGCCCGACCTCGACCCACGACATCTCCTTCCACATCAGTCCGGCGTAGTCGCGCTCGTCAAACGGCTTCATCGGCACGGCCCTCGTGTCAGGTTCGGGTTGTCCCTGCGGACGCCGGGCTACGGCCCGGTCGTCTTCGCCCAGTCGTCCGTGCGGAAGGGCACGGCCGGCAGGCCGTTCTCGTTGGCCAGGTTGCAGATCGGGTGCTTGGCCCAGGCGTAGCGGACGGCTGCGGGCTCCGGGACCTCGTCGCTCCACACGACGACCGTATCGCCGTCGATCCGGGCCTCGGCCCAGACGAACTTCCGCTCCGCGCCCGCGATGGCGAAGCCGGTCAGCGGGCCTCCGGGCATGGTCGTGAGCCCGCCGTGGACGTGGTCGAAGTGCAGCCGCACCCGGTTGCCCTCGACCTCCATCGTGGAGTAGACGGGACCGGAGTACACCAGGTCCCGCCCGTAGACCCTCGCCAGGGCGATCAAGGCCAGGCGTCGGCCGACCTCCTGTTTGTTCTTCGGATGGGCATCCTGGGCGTCGCCGATGTCGGTGGTGACGGCGAGGCCGCTGAGCGGGTCGTCGCGGGCAACCTGCCACTGGCCCTCGATGACCTCGGCCCAGCCGCTGTCGGTCGGGTGGTCGTAGATCGGCCGGAACGGCGCCAGGGCGACGATGAGGAACGCAAAATCGCCCTGCCCCCACTCCCGCCGCCAGGAGGCGATCAGCGCCCTGAGCAGCATGGCATACTCGTGCCCGCGGGGCTCGTTGGTCTCGCCCTGGTACCAGAGGGCGCCCCGGATGCCATAGGGCACGAGCGGCGCGATCGTTCCGTTCCAGAGCGTGGCCGGCTGGTGCACGCGCGAGCGTCCGACGAAGTAGGCCAGCACCGGCTTCGGCGGCGGCTCCTGCCCGGCGGCCCGGGCCTTCTCGGCGGCCGGTTCCCAGACGGCCATCTCGGCCTCGTACTTGTCCCGGAAGCCCTGTTCGTAGTCGACCTCGGCCTGCCAGCGCTCCATCGCGTCGGGAATGACCTCCGTGAGCGCGCCCATCTCCACCCAGGCCTCCGCGGCCGACGACCCGCACGCGCCGCAGATCAGGCCGATCGGCACGTCCAGTTCGCCCTGGAGATGCCGCCCGAAGAAGTAGCCGGCGGCCGAGAAGCGTGCTGCGGACTCGGGGCTGCACACCTGCCAGCGCGATTGCACGTCCCGCACGGGCTCCTCCAGGATGCGGGCCGGCACAGTGAACAGGCGGATGCTCGGATGGTCGGCCGCTGCGGTCTCCGCCTCCGCGTCCATGGCCAGGCTGAGGGACATGTTCATGTTGGACTGGCCGGAGCAGAGCCAGACCTCGCCCACCATGACGTCGGTGATCGTGATCGAGTTCGTGCCCGCGACGGTCATCTCGTGCGGGCCGCCGGGCTGCATCGGTGCCAGGCGCACCATCCAGCGCCCGGTCTCGTCGGCCGTGCCGCGGGCCGTTCGTCCCGCGATCGTCACGGAGACTTCTTCGCCCGGCGCGGCCGTGCCCCACACGGGGGCGTGAAGGCCCTGCTGCAGGACCATGTGGTCGCAGAAGAGGGCGTGCGGCCGGACGTCGGCGTTCAGACGGCCTCCGTTGAGTGCGGTCAGTGCCATGGCGACGATCATCGACCTCCTGAGTATCATCAGTGCCTCCGGGGACGTGCGCACTTGAATGTCCGGTCTCCTGGCATGTCACGGATGCGCCGGCGACGGGCCGGGCGCCGGTCTGAGGGCCTCTTCCAGGGCGTGCACGGCCGCCTCGTCGAGGCCGCCCCGTGCGACGGCGACCCGCACGGTCTGGCGTCCCAGGAGCGTGTACAGGGGCAGCAGGTCCGCCGCGTGGCGCGCGATCTCCGTGCAGTGCCGGCGGACGGTCTCCGCGTCGCCCCGGGCGATCGGGCCGGTGAGGCATTCGGGGATGCCGACGCGTTCGATGTTCGAGACCGTTCCGCGAATCAGGGGCAGGAGGGCGTCCAGAGCCTCCGCGCGGGGGATGCCGGCGGCCTCGGCCAGCCGGACGGCGGCCGCCTCGACGGCGACCAGGTAGTTGCTGGCGAAGACGGCGGCTGCGTGGTAGAGCGGCTTGGCCTCCGGGCGAATGACGAACGGACGGCCGCCGATGTCCTCGGCCACCGTTCGCAGCAGGCCCACGGCCTCCGGGTCGCCCTCGATCGCGCACCGGCATCCGGGCAGCACGCGCACGGCCTCCTCGGCGGACGCGAAGCTCTGCAGGGGATGCAGCGAGCCGACGTGCGCGCCGGCGGGGCGGGCGGGGGCCAGGACCTCGGACGGCAGGGCGCCGCTGCAGTGCGCCACCACGCTGCCGGGCCGGAACGCCCCGGCGTCCGCCAGGGCCCGGCAGACGTTCCCGATCACGTCGTCCGGCGTGGCGAGGAACGTCAGGTCCGCCTCGCGGGTCAGGTCGGCGGCATCCTGCACCGGCCGCCCGGCGCCCGCGTAGTCGCAGGCCCGGCGCGCCGCATCGGCCGACGGGGCGGCCACGCCCAGCAGCCGGTAGCCGGCCCGCGTGAGCAGGCGGGCCAGGGCGGGGCCGACGCGGCCCGCCCCGACGATGACGACCTGCACGCCCACGTGTGGTGTTCCTCCGGCTCAGGGACGGCGGCGGCTACTCCAGGTTCGCGTGACGGTCGCTGAGGCGGCGTTTGGGGATGCCCTTGCGCTCCAGGATGGAGTAGACGAGTCCGTCGAAGTAGAGCAGCAGCGCCTGCTCGAACAGGGTGTTGTTGTGCGGTCCCAGCACGTAGCGATAGCGCTTCTTGACGTCTTTGCCCGTGACCGGCACCACGATGACGTGGTCGGCGTTGCGCGCGAAGGGGGAGTCGGGCACGGCCGTGAGGGCGGCAACGCTGGCCTTCGACTCGCGGGCGATGCGGGCGAACTGCACCGTGCTCATCGTCGTGCCGGAGCACGAGATGCCGACCATCAGGTCGCCGCGCCGGATGCGCGGGCAGGTGGCCTCGCCGGGCACGTGGGCGTCCAGCCCCATCTGCATCAGCCGCATGGCCAGGCACTGGCCGATGTAGCCCGAGCGGCCCTTGCCGGTCACGAACACGCGCCTGGCCTTCAGCAGCATCTGGGTGAGGCGCTCGGCCGCCCCGACGTCCATCTCCTGGAGCAGCAGGCTGATGCCGTTCAGGCGTGCGTTGACGATGTCGAACAGGTCAGCCCTGGTCTTTTCCACCATCGCCCTTCCTCAGCTGCTCCCAGCGCATCAGCTCGGAGACCGTGCCCAGGGTGCGGCCGTCCTCGATCTCGGCCATCTCGCGTTCCTCGCGCTCGACGACGGCCTGGGCGCGGTTGGCTACCTCGACGGCCTTCTCCTGCGGGATGACGACCACGCCGTCGTCGTCGGCGATGATCCAGTCACCCGTGCGGATGTACTGGCCGCCGATCCGCACGGGGATGCCGATCATGCCGTAGCCCTTCGGCT
>Ga0123329_1003048_pt1 | contig 14219 bp, 9 predicted proteins | sample BioC12SIPDNA_FD_89703 | JGI IMG/M metagenome (GOLD analysis project Ga0123329, IMG submission 89703) | Anaerobic biogas reactor microbial communites from Washington, USA - Biogas_R1_B C12 SIP DNA | ecosystem: Engineered > Bioreactor > Anaerobic > Unclassified | place: Washington, USA | collected... | reverse complement strand
CGCCGTAGTTGGTCCCGGCGCAGCCACCGAAGAGACCGGCGATGGCGTCGTTGGACCCGTCCGCGACCAGGTTCAGGCCAATCAGGCGCTTGATCTCGGTGGGCTTCTTCTTGAGGTCCTTGGCAAACTGGTCGATGTAGAGGCTCATCTGGTAGAGGTGGGCGGTCGATTCGGGAATCGTCGCGATGGCAATGAGCGCCACGCTGAGGGCCATTCCCCAGGCCCGGGCATCACCAAAAGCTGGGAGGGTGAAGTTCGGAAGGCGCACCCAGGCGGCCTCACCCACAGGCGAGAAGTCGACGATGCCGACGGCGAGGGACAGAAGGTAGCCCGCGACTGCCCCCAGTAGGATCGGCAGCATCCCCAGAAGTCCCTTTCCCTGGAGATAGACCGAGAAGACGATGGTGCAGACCAGGGTAAAGAAAGCGACACCCCAGTGCGCTGATGACTGGGCCAGTGCTGTTCCAGCCAGGGCAATGCCGATGACGATGGCGACGCTGCCCGTTACGATGGGCGGCAGGACCTTGTCCAGGCGCGCCTTGCCGATCCACTGGATCAACAGGCCAAACAGGATGTTGAACAGGCCTGTGAGCAAGATGCCGACCTGGGCAATGCGTACCCCGTCAGGGCAGTACACGGTCGAGGGATCGTTGAAGCAGTCGCCGGCATACTTTGCCATCACGGTGATGAAGACCGTGATGTAGCTAAATGAGGAGCCGTAGTATAGAGGGATCTTGCGCTTGGCAACCAGAAGCGCGATGATCGTGCCCAGGCCGGAGGTGAAGAGCGTCACCCCCACATCGAACTTCGTGAGGATGGCGACCAGCACCGTGGCCGGGAACATCGTCAGGACTTGCTGGAAGCCCAGACTGAGCATGGCGGGAAGGGGCGGCGTATCCTCAGGCATGTAGCCAATCGTCGACGCATTCGTGACTTTCTTTGCCATGTGCACTACTCCTTGAGTAACGAAAGATTCTGAACAGCTGGATAAGTTTCGGACCTGCTTGTACGTAGCCTACCGTGCGAACTCCCCGATACCACACTCCCCCTTTCTTTGACTCGCTGACACTCCCTTCCTTAGCATACTGCCCTGTCGCTGGCCGCCGGCCAACGCAGGCCTCACCCCGCAATCCGGCGAGCCGGTTCGAAGCGACTGCGTGCCGGCTTCAGGATATCACCGTACGCTGCCAGGTTGCGGTCTTGGAGGTGATCGAAGATCATCGGGCTGACGGAGCCGTAGGAGATTCGCTTGAGCGGCTCGGGATCGAGCTCCGCAGCGATGATATCTTCTGTGCCACGCCCCAGCGCCAACGTCTGCGCGATGGGGCTCACGATCATGCTGTGGCCAAAGTAGTAGTTTTCTCCGGCGTCCGGGCCGATGGCGTTGCAGGCCGCGATGTAGACGTGGTTGTCGTAGGCGCGTGCTTTGTTCGTGGTCTCCCAGATCTCGAAGCTGCGCAGCAAGGCCGAGGGGCGGACGATGACCTCAGCACCGTGTATGGCCTCACAGCGGTACAGCTCCGGGAAATCCCCATCGTAGCAGATGGTGAGCCCAATAGCCGCTATGGGCGTCTGCACCACGAGTGGCTCGGTGCCGGGTGAAGACCACCCGCCGGCTGCCTGGCGCTCCGTGGGGAAGAGGTGCGTCTTGCGGTAGACGCCCAGGAGCCCGTCGGGCCCGAACAGGGCGGCGCTGTTGTAGACGATGCCCGATTCCGGGCCGCGCTCGTAGGTGGGAAAGACAAGGTACAGGTCGAGGGCGCGTGCCATGGCCGCCACCGGCTCCGTCAGGGGGCCGGGCAGCGTGTCGACCAGGGCCCACAGCTCCTCGATTGGGCAGCCGGGTGTGAAGCCCGTCGTCACGCTCTCGGGGAGGACGATCAGGCTTGCCCCGGTCTCGCGTGCCGCCCGCTCTGTCCACGCCAGGGCCTTCTGGACGTTCTCCCGGACTGCCAACGGCGTGACCGCGAACTGCGCGCAGGCGACCGTGAACCGCTCCATCAGAGCGCTCCCTCGGCGTACAGGTCGGCGATCTGTTCTGGCGTATAGCCGAGTAGCTCGGACAGCAGCGCCTCGGTGTGTTGGCCCAACGTGGGTGCCGCGGACCGCAACGCGCCGGGCGTACCGCTGAGTTTCACCGGGATCCCGGGGACGGTCATCGTCCCGGCGACCGGATGATCGAGCTGGACCAACATGTCCCGGGCCAGTACCTGGGGGTGCTCCATCACTTCGGCCATCGTGTTGATGGGACTAACGGGAATCCCGGCCGCCTCGAGCAATGCCTGCCACTCTGCACTGCTGCGCTCGCAGAAGATCCCGGCCAGGACCGGACGAAGCTCGGCATAGTGGGTGTCGCGCAACGGGTTGGTCCTGAACCTTGGGTCTTCAGCGAGTTCGGGGTGCTCAAGGACCTCGCAGAGCTTTCGCCAGAGCGCGTCATTCCCCGCCGCGACCATCAACTGGCCATCCCGTGTATCGAATGGCTCGAAAGGGACGATCGAGGGATGGCGGTTTCCTTGCGGGCGCGGCACTTCACCGGTTACGCCGTATCGCGCGACCGCGTTCTCCAGGATGGCCACCACGGAGTCGAGCATCGCCACGTCCACGACCTGCCCACGACCGGTGCGCCCGCGCGCGGCGAGTGCGCTGAGGATGCCGATCGTTGCAAAGAGGCCCGCCGTGATATCGGCTATCGACGTCCCTACGCGGGTGGGTTGTCCATCTACCGCACCGGTGATGCTCATCAGGCCACTCATCGCCTGTATCACGGCATCGTAGGCAGGGCGCTGGCTATAGGGCCCGGTGCGCCCGAAGCCCGACGACGCGGCGTAGATCAGGCGGGGGCTGATCTCCTGCAGCGCCTCGTAGCCCAGGCCCAACCGGTCCAAGGTGCCGGGACGGAAGTTCTCGACCAGGACGTCCACGAGCGGGATCAGCTCACGGAACACCTGCTGGCCACGCGGGGATTTCAAGTTCAGCGTCATGCTGCGCTTGTTGCGGTTGAGGCTCATGAAGTAGGCACTCGCGCCGTTGACATAGGGGCCGTAATGGCGCGCATCGTCGCCGACGCCAGGAAGCTCGACCTTGATGACGTCGGCTCCCAGGTCGGCGAGCACCATCGTTGCATAGGGCCCGGCTAGCACACGGGTCAGATCCAGCACACGCAGTCCTTCCAGGGACATCATAGGCAGTTTGCTCCGCTCCTCCAAGGTCGTAGGTCCAGCGCCAGACAGGCGGTCGCGTGCACGCTTAGCGCCTGGCTTCGACCTGCCGGTTCAGGCTATCGACGTGGCCAGGGTCGTAGGCGTCGCCGAACTTGGTCTTCGGCAGGGCCTCTCGCGCAGCCATCAGCGCGTCATAGCGCTCATCGTCGACAAAGGCGACGCAACGTCCAATGCTCGACTCGCCGTCGACGAACCGCCACGGGAAGAACCCGATCTGGACCCGTTGGTTGAGCAGTAGGTCGATCTCTCCACCGATGCACTCCGCGTGGATGATCCCGTCGGGGAACATCTCGATGTGCATCAGTTGGTACTTCGTGTCGTCGAAGACATCCGCGAGCCCAGCCCCGTACTTGCGCTGGAAGTGCGCCTCCGCCTGGCGGGCCTGGCGCGGCATCCAGTCACGGATGACCGTGTTCATGGGATGATCCGCGCTTCCGCAGTCGACGCCGATCCAGCGAAGCTTCTTCTGCTTGGCCCATACCGCGAACTCCCGATCGGGGCCGGGGTGCTGGACCATGTATCGGATCTCGTTGGCTGTCGGCATGTCCCAGCCAAAGTGGTGGAAGCCTGTGTGGATGATCAGGATGTCGCCCTCACGGACCTCGACGCGCTCCTCGACCATCTGGGACGTGTAAATGTCGTAGTCGGCGACGACGTCCGATAGGTCGACGATGGCAGCATCGTGAACAAGAAAGTCCATCTGAAGATCGGCGATGTCTTTGCCCGCCGTGAAGAAGTGAATCTCGCCGTCCAGGTGTGTGCCCAGGTGGTTGGAGTGGGTGACAACCTGGCCGTTCGCGCCATTGGGCGCAAGACGCTTGAAGTACTTCACCTGAAGTGGCTCGTAGGTTGGCCAGGGCGGCGTGCCAATGCCCAGTGGGATCGTAAGGTCAATCAGCTTCATCGGTTTTAGCCTCCTATCGGGTTATCCTGCTGTATAGAACACGCCACGCGGTCGCCTCGTTACGGCGTGGCCCAGTAGTGATCCGGCGGTTTGCAGTGCGCGCGACGAACACGTGACTACTCGCACAGGGCCTTGAGTGCGGAGAAGGCCTGCTCGAAGCAAGCACGCGGGGCGCGGACGAGGCCCGCACCCACCATACCGATGCCCGGCTCCTTGTGGGCAATGCCCGTGTTGATCAGCGGCAGCGTCCCGCTGGCTACAACCTTGCGTACGTCGATGCCCAGCGGCGTGCCCTGGAAGTCGAGGGCCGGGACTGTGAACGCCGTGTGTTGGCCTGCAGTGATCTCCATCATCTCGCGAGTCACACCGAGAGCGCGCTGTGCGGTGCCACCCACGAAGCGGACGATGGCGGGTGCGGCTGCCATCGCGAAGCCACCGATTCCCGCAGTCTCCGTGATGGCCGAGTCGCCAATATCGGGATTCGCGTCATCTGCCGAGAAGCCCGGGAGCCAGAGACCGTCGACGATCGGGGCTGGCGCGGTGAACCACCGGTCGGGGAACGCCGCTACGCGTATGCCAAAGTCGGTGCCGTTGCGGGCCATGACGGTGACGAGCGAGCTGCCCTCGATGCCCTCCGCGGTCTCGAGCATCGCCTTCGCGGCAGGCATCGACAGGTTGAGGAAGAAGTGGTCGTTGCTGTCGATGAAGCGCAGGACCGCGTCAGCGACCCGCTTCGTTGACGTCCGGAGGAGCGCTGGCGCAATTTGCCGGATGAGGAGTGAGGTGCCGGCGCGGTTGCGGTTGTGGCCTTCGTCGCCCATATGGAGGGCCTGGGCAATGAGGCTGCGTAGGTCGATGGGGCCGGTCCTGGCAAGGGTTTTGCGCAGCGCAGGGTAGAGCTCATCAGCCATCCAACGCAGATGGGCGAGTACGTCGTCACCATAGGCACCATAACGGAGGACGCGCCCGAGCCCCTCGTTCTGGGTCGCATAGGTCGTGTTGCCGATTGTCTCGTTGTGGACGATGAAGACGGGCATTGATGGTGAAACGATGCCGGCCATGGGGCCGACGGTGTGATGATGGTGGCAGGGCTCCAGGGAAACCTTGCCAGTGGCGGCGAGCTCGGCGGCTTCCTCAACTGTGTCCGCCCATCCCTCGTAGACGATGGCTCCCATCACCGCGCCGCGCTGTGGCCCACACATGCGCTCCCACGTGATCGGGGGGCCAGCGTGCAGAATCATCCGTTCACCCATGCCGGGGATCGTGCGCCCGGCAAGCCCCATGCCCACGAGAAGAGGGCGACTGGTGGTGATGCGTTCCAGTGCCTCGCGGTTGGCGGCATCGATGTCGATGCCGGACGATGTGCGCGTGAGTGGCGTGTAGCCGCTCAACGGCGGGCGCCAGTCCACCTGGATGACCTCGGCGCCCTGGCTCTCAAGGCTCCTGCGGAAATCCTCAAGCCCAACGTTGATGGCTCTGATCGGCTGCCCAAAGAGATCGTGGATTGCCATGTCTAGGCCCCTCTATGCCAGGATGAAGCCGGCCAGACGCGATGCCGCGGCATTCGTCGGCAGGACGATGACCCCCGCTTCGCGCAGACGCGCCTCCTGCGCCCTGAGGTTCTGGGGATCGCGCTCGGTACCGCAGACGTGCGCAACGAAGAGCACGGTCCGTCCTTGGTCGGCCAGGTAGGCCTGCGCATCGCGGATGGCTTCGACGGCGGCTCCTGCCGGATCGGGGTGTACACCAAAACCGAGTACGATGTCCAGGAGAATCACGGCTGTCTCCGGGTCATGGACCTCCTGGATGATCCTGCGGTTCCGAAGCGTGGGGTCGAGCATCGGGTGCAGGCGTCCCTGGGTGAACTCATCTTCGCCCAGGTCGATGACACAATGCCCCTGGCTCACCGCCGAATCGCGTAGCTGGTTGTCCTTATCGATGGGCGCGTTCGACAGGATGGTGACTTCGGGAAGCATCTTGCGGAGGATGGCCTGGGTCTCGTAGCAGAAGGTGCCACCGCTGAAAAGCCCCCGCAAGTAGCGCTGTTCCTTCCCCAGCCGCGCGTGGAGCTTGTAGGCGTCGGACTTGAGCCGTTTGTCGCGCTTCTTGAGCGCCTTGCGCGCAGCCGCCGGGTCGCCTCCCAGCGCGACTTCGGCGGCAACGGCGGCTGCGAGTTCAAGGGTACTCGCCGGGATCACGCCCGGGGTTCCGATCGCTTTACGCTTGGCCCCCAGGAAGCATATCACGGCAGGCTTGTGGCTCGCAAGTGCCTGTTCGATGACAGCCTCAGCGACCTCCTTGGCCGGAGGCTTTGAGACCAGGAGGATCGTTCGTGTCGCGGGATCGATCTGGAGGGCGCGCAGGCTCTCGATCATCATTATCCCGCCGACCTCGCTCGAGAGGTCGCGTCCGCCCGTGCCGATAGCTTGGGTCACGCCGACGCCGCGGCGCGACAGCTCACAGGTGACGGCCTGGAGCCCTGTTCCGCTGGCCGCGACGATGCCCACGCCGCCCTCTGCCGGGGGGGTATGGAGGATTGCGTTAGCGAACCCGAGAGCCACACCGTTGATGATGGCCGTGCCGGCGTCGGGTCCCATCACGAGCAGCCCCTTGTCTCGCGCGAAGGTCTTCAGGCGAATCTCGTCTTCGATGGGGACGTTATCGCTGAACAGGAAGACGTGGGTGCCGCGGTCGAGCGCTTCGAGCGCGACCTGTGAGGCGTAGTGGCCCGCCACTGACACCAGTGTGAGGTTCGCACCCTCCAATCGTTGCACGGCGGAGGCGATGGTCCGGGTCTTGACCGTCATCTCGTCCGTGCCCTTCGGCGTTCTGGATGCCTTCAGCGTGGCTTCCGCGGCATCGAGGGCTGCCTCGGCCCTGGCGATGTCGTCGGCCTTCACGACGAGGATGAGATCATCGGGCGAGGCTGCCTCGCAGGCCTCGTCCAGAAGGTCCGCGTTCGCCAGGATGCCGCGATTGGCGGGGGTGCCCATGACGACTGCGGCGTCAGAGACGCCGGGTAGCTGCAGCACTCCCTGCGCGACCTCGAGGAGCGTGACGGAATCGAAGTACTCCCCGCGTCGTATGCGTGCTCTGATGGTCAACTGTCCCTCCTCGCTGCGCTGTACCCAACTATGAAGCCACGCAGCATGGCTCTGCCAGACGTGCCCCCCGTCGCCGCAACTCGCCGCGCGGCGTGCTCAACCTCCAGGAAATCGTCCCCGCCCAGTGCCTCGAGCAGGGCATGCCAGTCTGCACTCGCCAGGCCGTGGCCCGCTGCATCAAGGAAGGCCCCGCTCAGGCTATGGGTCACGGGCACAGCAGCTCGCGCGATGGCGGCGCCGATCTCACCACACAAGGGGTGGTGGGCCGCCCAAAGTGCCAGGGCGGCGCCAGCGAGCACATCATCGCCGTAGGGTGTCAGGCCCGGCCCAAGGCCGGCGAGGCCAGCGGCGGCTTTCTGGATGTCCACGAGACACCCTCTGGCGATGGCGGCAGCGAGCTCCGCGATGCGCTGTTCCAGGGCGCGGTCCAGGTGCTCTTGAGCGCCTGAGCGCGTGCGGCGCAAATCGGTGATCTCGACCGCGATACGCTCCAGAATCTGGATGCAATGAGGCTGAATGGCGACCTCTGACCACGGAGGCGAGGGGTCCCATACCTCTGTCTCCGATGTGATGGCGACGTGGCAGGGGCCGATGGTCAGCCCGGCGCGGGTGATCTGCCACGCTGTGCCCGCGCCTGGAAGGCGGTCCACGACGACGTGGAATGGTCCGTTCCCGATTTCGGGCAGGACAAGTGCCACCAGCGCGTCGCCGATGATCAGGTCGATCGCCCGGTCAAAGCGGGCGAGTTCGACCACTCGCCCGGCGCCTGTGTAGAGCGTGTCAAGCGCCCCCGTGGAGATCGAACGCGCCGCCACGGAGTATAGAACGGGCCACCGCTGGGAAGACGGTGGCCCGGACATGACAGAATCGTCGCACGCGTTCGTGGGCGAGGTCGAGAACCCCAGCCCACGGCCCGCATCGGGGGCGGGCGTCGCGCCGCCAAGGTGCCGCTCGCTCTCCACGCTGCATCGTGAAAGATCGACACAACGCGCGGCCTGCGGTAAGCCGTTGACGACCCAGGCCACCGCTGACCCGCGCTGCAGTTCCTTGAGGCAAATGCTGTTCACGGTGGTTGTGCGTGTTTGTTTGAGTAGGACCCGGGCTGGCCCAGGCGAATGCTTCCCCAGGCGGCCAGCACCTCCATTGTAGGTATGGGCCCGGGCTTTGTCAAGCGTCGCGGCGGGTCGTGGGTGTCCGTCAGATTTCCGCATCATTAGTGGCAAACACGGGCAGACTTGGGGAGGCGCTCCCTGCGTAGGGCGAACTTGGAGTTTGCCCGCGGCGGCCGAGCGTCGGCGCCACTCGGAATAGGCGCCGCCCGGATGGGCGAAGTACAACTTCGCCCTACGGCAGCCGTGCGGGCGCACAGTCCTGCGGCAAAGTTGACGCCCACCCCGGCGACGTTGGCGCCCATCGCCGCTGTTCTGCCTGCGTCTTGACTGTGTACTGGTTGCGGTTACAATCGCGCCATGCCTTCGGAAGAAGCTGAGTTCAAGTATCCCCGGCGCCGCGTCATCCGGACCGCGATTCGGCACCTGACGCGCCTGATTCTGACGACGATCTCGGACTTTCAGGTGGTCGATCGGGTGAACTTCCCCGCAGAGGGCCCCCTCCTGGTGGTGGGGAACCACTTCAGTTTCCTGGACCCAGTGGCTGTGCTGGCGATTTCGCCGTGGCCGATCGAGTTCGTAGGCGGGCTCCGTGTTCCCAACGCCCCCAAAGGTGTGGGTGCTCTGCGAGAGCTATGGGGCTACTATCCTGTCTACCGGGGTACCGGCTCGCAGCTCGCTTTCCGTGCGGCGCAAGCCGTGTTCGATCAGAAGGGCATCCTGGGTATCTTTCCCGAGGGTTCAAGCGCCTTTGCGGTGCTGCGACCTCCGCGCCCGGGGGCGGCCTTTATGGCTGCACGGTCACAAGTTCCTGTCCTGCCCATTGGGATGGATGGCCTCACGAACGTCTTCCCGGCGTTGCGCAAGGGCCGGCGCGCGAAGGTGACGATCCGGATCGGCAGATCCTTTGGTCCCTTCGAAGCTCCGGGGCGGGGACGTGCCCGCCGGGAGCGTCTCGAGGAGATTGGCCATACGATCATGCAGCACATTGCCGATCTTTTGCCCATCGATCGGCAGGGCCACTACTCCGCGGATCCAGAGATCCGAGCTGCTGCGCAGGGGACGGAAGTCTACCCGTGGGATGACGAGCCGGAGCTCTGAGCTCCGGGCTGTTGTAAGGAGGCAGTGAGATATGGAGAGGCGTCCTGGTTGTCTGGTAGGCTTTCTCAAGCTTGCCGTGCTTGATGCAGTCTTCGACTGGTTGCAGGAGCGCTTCGGTTTTGGTCGCGGGTGCTCGTGCACCGGTATGGGCTGCGGTGTTGTGCTGCTGATCCTGTTTCTCGTGCTCGCCTGCTCGGTGGTGACCGGAACGGATTGGTTCCGGCTTTGGTGACAGCGTGATGACATGGGTGACCTGTAGAGATCCGCGCCAGCGAGCCACGATCGCGGTTGTTGCTCTCCTTGCGCTCTTTGCTGCGCTCGCCGGTTGCCGGCGGGAGGTGGCGGTTCCACCCCTCGATCCGGCGATCGCTCAGATCACGCCAGGTGCGTCAGAAAGTGCCCCGGTGACCGGTATGGGCGGGGCGAACCCTGCCCCCGCGGGGAGAGGCACAGCGGGCTCGATTCCGCCTACGCCCACGCGAGTTCCGCCCGATGATACCGCATCAGAGTACACGGTTCGCCCCGGCGACACCCTTCTGCGGATCGCGGTTGCCTACGGGACGACGACAGAATCGCTGATCGCGCTGAATGGCCTGACCAACCCTGATCAACTGGTCGTGGGACAGACACTGATGGTGTCGACGGCGTCTGAGTACACGGGACCCGAGTCGTTCCTGGTGCCGGACAGCGAGGTGGTCTATGGCCCCGGCTACGCGGACTTCGACGTAAGCGCGGAAGTCCAGGGTCATCCCGGGCTGCTTGCCCAGTATGCCGAAGTCGTCAACGGGCGTGAGATGAGCGGGGCGGAGATCATCCAGCTCGCATCACAGCAGTACAGCGTTGGACCGCGGGTGTTGCTTGCCTTGTTGGAGCTCCGCGGTGGCTGGTTATCCAACCCGGCACCGGGACCGGCGCAGCAGACGTATCCCCTGGGCTACAACCGGGCCACCTACTGGAATGGGCTCTACATGCAGCTGTGCCAGGCCGCCAATGCGCTCAACACGGGCTTCTACGGCTGGTACCTCGACGATCTCTGGCTCATCCAGACGCAGGACACCTCGTTCATCCAGTATGCTCCGGGGCTCAACGCGGGCACCGCTGCGGTGCAGAAGGTACTGGCGGATACCGCTCCAGACTACGAATCGTTCCTCTCCGACGTCGAACGCTTCGCCAGCGTCTACCGTGAGCTATTCGGCGATCCCGGCGACTATGCCGTAGAACCCCTGCTATCGGCCCGTGAGCAGGCGCCGGAGTTGACGTTGCCGTGGGCTTCAGGTGAGACATGGTACTACACCGGCGGGCCGCACGTGGGGTGGGGAACGCTTGGTGCCCTTTCGGCTGTCGACTTCGTCTCCGATGAGCGCAATATCGGGTGCGCGATCAGCCAGCGCTGGGTCACGGCAGCCGCCGACGGTCTCATTATCGCCAGCGACGGCGGCATGGTTCTCCAGGATCTCGATGGAGACGGGTTTGCGGGGACTGGGTGGGTGGTCCTCTACATGCATATCGCGGGCGATGGCCGGGTAGCGGTTGGGGAGGAGGTGAAGGTCGGTGATCCGATCGGGCACCCCTCGTGTGAGGGCGGCGTTTCGGACGCCTCTCACCTGCACCTGGCACGCCGGGTCAACGGCGTCTGGATCGCAGCGGATGACCCGAACTGGCCGATGTCGCTCTCTGGCTGGGTACCTATTGCCGGAACTGAGCAGTATGAGGGAACGCTCGAGAAGGCCGGAGAGACGCTGACGGCGTGCGAGTGCTGGGAGCCGATTAACGGCGTAACCCACTAACACTATCCCCGTGCCGGGGACTGCGAAAAGTCCCCGGCAGCGAAGACCTCTGCAGAGCCTGGCGCTTCTTCTTAGTCCGGTTCCGTCGCTAGCGCGATGCGCACGTCGACGGCCCATGCGCCTGTGCCCTCCTCGCCCACCATGAGTGGGTTGACATCAAGCTCGGAGATGCACGGGAAGTCGTGGGCCAGTTGGCCAATCCGGAGGATGGCATCGACCAGGGCGCGGCTGTCACCCGGCTCTGCGCCTCGCACTCCCTGCATAATGCGCCCTGCTGCCGTCTCTGAGATCATCACCAGCGCGTCTCCGCTACTCAGCGGCGCTAACCTGAAAGCAGCGTCGTGCAACACCTCAACCAGCGTGCCGCCCAGCCCGGCCATCAATACAGGGCCGAACTGCGGATCTGCCTGAACGCCCACGATCATCTCGTGCCCTGCGGGTACCATCTGCTGGAGCATAACGTGCCAGTCGGGGTGGCCGGCAACCATCGCGGCGAATGCGGCTCGCACGGCGTCGTCGTCCCGGAGGCCGAGCCTGACGCCCCCAGCATCGGCTTTGTGGATGACCTCGGGCGCATGGACTTTCATCGCCAGTGGATAGCCCAATTCCGACGCCAGGGCAACGGCCTCATCAGCTGACCTCGCGATAGCCGCGCGCGGCACACGGATCCCGTACGCCGCCACGACCTCGGCGGACTCTGCGCCATCAAGGAAGCCTGCTCCCGCTTCCGCCCAATGATGCCTCAGGACAGCGTGAGCCCGGCCAGCGTCAATCCCATCTGGGGGGGCGGGTGCTTCGAGGGTACGTGCGCGCAGTTGAGCATACTGGGTAAGGCCTGCGAGGGCTCGGCTGGCCCGGTTGGGGTCCTGGTAGAACGGCACACCTGCCTGGTTGAGCGTGACGATCGACTCCGTGACGCTCTCGCCCCCAACGAGGCAGCAGACGACGGGCTTTGTCGCGCCCTTGGCCATCGCGATCACATTGGCGACCACGTCGGCGACGGGTGTGATGGCCTGGGGTACGAAGATTGCCATCACCATGTCGACGCCGGGGTCCGCCAGGAGAGCCTCGCCTGCGCTCAAGTACATCTCAGCGGCAGGTCCCCCCAGCATATCGACTGGGTTGGCAAGCTGCGCACCGCGCGGCGTGACCTCAGCCAGTCGCGCGATCGTCTCCGGCATCAGGTTGGCCATCACCAGGCCGTATCGATCCAGCTCATCGGCAGCCAGGGCAGCGGGTCCACCCGCATTGGTGAGAAGCGCAACCCGGTTGCCAGCCGGTTGAGGCTGCGTGGCCAGGGCCAGGGCGACATCGTTCTGCTCCTGGAGCGAGTCGACGACGAGGACGCCCGCACGATGGCACGCTGCAAGGTACGCCTGCTTGTTACCAGCCATCGCGCCGGTGTGCGAGGCGACAGCGCGCGTGCCCGAGGTCGTCAGCCCGGCCTTCAGCATGACAATCGGCTTGTGGCGGTAGACGCGGGCGGCGGCGTCCACGAACCGGCGCCCGTCGGGGAGTCCCTCGGCATAGACGCTGATCACGCGGGTGTTGGGGTCCTCCTGCATCATGGCGATGCCATCGGCGATGTCCACGTCGAGCTGGTTGCCGAGACTGGCGATGCGACTGAAGCCGACCCCCATGCTGCGTGCCCAATCGACAGTGCCGCCACAGATCGCGCCGGAATGCGATACGAAGCCGATATGGCCTTTTGGGGGCATGGCAGTGATGAATGTCGTATCGAGAGGGAGATGCGCATCCATCACGCCTACGCAGTTTGGACCAATGAGGCGCATACCAAAGCTGTCGGCGATCTGCTTCAGGTGCTGTTCGAGCGCTGCCCCATCGGGCCCCGCCTCCCTGAAACCGCCGGTGATGACGATGGCTGCCTTGAGGCCACGCTGCCCACACTCGCTGAGGGCGTTGGGCACCAGCGGGGCCGGGATCATGATCACGGCCAACTCGACCGGGTCGGGAACGTCCAGAATGCCTGGGTAGACCGGGAGTCCCAGGATCTCGCCACCTTTCGGGTTCACGGGATAGATCGGTCGTGGGTATCCACCGTTCCTGAGATTTCGCACGACTCCGTGGCTGAGCTTGCTTGGGTCGGCGCTCGCCCCAATCACCGCGATGCCGTCCGGGTTGAAGAACAGGTCCTGAAGTGTCGCCATCGGTTCCTCCACCGTCTGATTTCGCCTGGATGGTGATAATAGCGGGGGCGTCCAGTTTGTCCACCGCAGTTCCGCGCACCATGCCACGGCCTGTGCGAGGCTGTGCCCGCTAAGTGTCCTAACCACGCACTGCGCGCCAACCCGGAATTGCGGAGTCTGATCGGCGACGGTCACGGTGGCGAAGGAGTCTGCCAGCCAGGGCTGGTAGGCCAGGAAAGCGTTAGCGACCAGGAACAGGACGCCGCCAGGTCTCAGGACCCGGGCAGCTTCCAGGACGAACAGCCTGGCGACGTCGAAGTCGACGCTATGTCCACGATGGAAGGGTGGATTGGCCAACACGGTGTCCACGCTCGCTGCGGGGAGCGGCGTGGCGCCTATGCAGAGGTGGACCGTCGTATTCGCGAAGCCGTTGGCCTGGTGGGTTCTGTGAGTTGACGCAACGGCGCGAGCCGAGACGTCCGTGGCGATGATCCTCGCCCCGCGCCGCCGAGCTGCCAGTCCCACCAGCCCCGTCCCACATCCCAGGTCCAGAACGACGGCGCCGGCCTGCAGCGCCATCGCCTTGATCAGAGCCGCGGCGCCGCCGTCGAGGCGATCATGCGCGAAGACGCCTTCGCAGCTCACGAGCGCGGTCGTTGTGCCATCGACGACGACGTTGGACGTGTGCCACACCAACTCGGGTATGGAAGGCGGCCCACAGGGAGGGGCGTCCGCGCCTGAGGAGGCAAGGGCCGCGTGGTGGCTGCCCTTGCGGCTCACCACTGCGGCAAGGCCGAAGATGCGGCGCGCCTCCTCGACGGCAGCCTTGACGCCCTCATCCCT
>Ga0123329_1003047_pt1 | contig 14221 bp, 12 predicted proteins | sample BioC12SIPDNA_FD_89703 | JGI IMG/M metagenome (GOLD analysis project Ga0123329, IMG submission 89703) | Anaerobic biogas reactor microbial communites from Washington, USA - Biogas_R1_B C12 SIP DNA | ecosystem: Engineered > Bioreactor > Anaerobic > Unclassified | place: Washington, USA | collected... | reverse complement strand
GCCCAGGTGATCGTCGGGGCGCGCAGCGCCGTGTTCGCCCCGGCGGGGAACCTGCGGCTGATCGTGATCGACGAGGAGCACGAAACGTCGTTCAAGCAGGAGACCGCGCCGCGGTACCACGCGCGCGACGTGGCCCTGGTCAGGGCCCACCTGCTCGGCGTCCCGGTGATCCTCGGCTCGGCCACGCCGAGCCTGGAGTCGAAACACAACTGCACCACGCACGACCATTACGCTGAGACGCGGCTCACGGCCCGCGTCCAGGGGCGGCCCATGCCGCCGGTCGAAATCGTCGATCTGCGACTGACGTCGCGCGAACGCAAGGGCTACCACGCCCTGAGCATGGCCCTGGAAAAGGCCATCGCCGAGACCCTCGACCGCCAGGAGCAGGTGATCCTGTTCCTGAACCGTCGCGGATTCTCGACCTACGTGTTCTGCCCGTCGTGCGGTTACACGCTTCGCTGCACCGACTGCGACGTCTCGATGACGTTCCACCGCGAGGCGAACGAGTGCCGCTGCCACTACTGCGACCGGGCCGTCGCGCCGCCCGAGAAGTGTCCGGCGTGCGGATCGCCGTCGATGAACTTCTTCGGCCTGGGCACCGAGCGGCTGGAGGAAGAGGTCAAGCGCAAGTTCGAGCTGGCCCGGATCGCCCGCATGGACAGCGACACGATGCGCAGCCGCGGCGCGCACAACCAGGTGCTCACGGCCGTGCGCGACCGGCAGGTGGACGTGCTGATCGGCACGCAGATGATCGCCAAGGGGCTGGACTTCCCGAACGTGACGCTGGTAGGGGTGATCAATGCGGACGTCTCGATGAACCTGCCGGATTTCCGGGCCAGCGAGCGGACGTTCCAGCTCATCAGCCAAGTGGCCGGCCGCGCGGGCCGCGGGCCCAAGGGCGGCCGCATCCTGGTTCAGACCTTCAACCCCGATCACGAGGCGGTCCGTCTGGCCGCGGCCCACGATTACGAGGGCTTTGCCGCCATGGAACTGGAGCACCGCCGCACGTTCGGCTATCCGCCGTTTACGCGACTGGCGCGGATCATCGTTCGCGGCGGCAACGAGGACCAGGTGCTGGCCCACTGTCGCGACGTGACGCAGTGTCTGCGCGACGTGGCCGCGGCGGTCCCGTCGGGCCCCATCCAGGTGCTCGGCCCGGCGCCGTGCCCGATCACGCGGATCAACCGCCAGTTCCGTTACCAGGTGCTCGTGAAGGCCCCTAAGGCCCGCGGCATCATGGACCTCTTCGACCGGGTGCGCGACAGCCTGACCCCCGGCAACGACGATCTGGCCATCGCCGTGGACATCGACCCGACCAGCACCCTCTGAGGCGCCCATGGGCGATTCGTCGAGCCCGAACACCTTCATCCCCCAGCTGCTGAGCGTACACACGTTCGACGAGGAGGCGTTTCGGGTCTCGTTTGGTCGGCAGGTGCGAGAGGCCGCACGGGCGCTTGCGAGCGTAGCCGTTGTGTTGGGCGCGGTTCATGTCGTTCTGGTTATCGTGCGGGGCCGGACCGACTGGTTCGACGGGCTGGGCTTTGTCCTGGCATGCACCTGCGCTTGTGCTGTGTTCGTGGCGGTGATATTCCTCGTCGGGTACTGGTGGAGTGTGAGATTCGGCAGAGTGACCCGGGTGGAAGTGTGGCCCGACTGCATCATCAGTCGCATCGAAGGCCGCCCTCCGCTGGTAGTGCGGCAGGACGAGGCCGTGTCGGTTCTGATCACCGAGGAGATGGTCTGCATTGAGATGGCCGGGCATTGGTCCAGCGACCTGGTAGTTCCGTCTTACGTCGTAGACTTCGATACGCTCTGTGAGCATGTGCGGACGTGGCGGCCGTCGCGGCCGAAACCCAGATTGCGTCTTCTGCCTGCCCTGTGGCGCCTGGTCGTCGTTGTGGCGGTCATTGGGCTTCTGCCGGACAATCCGTTGATCGTGACGGCAGGGTCGGCACTTGCGGTAGGGGTATCGACTCTGGCGGCGTGGCGCATCTGGCGCGGAGAGCACCGGGCCAAGTGGGAGCGCCGGCTGGTCTGGATCCTGCCCGGGATGCTGCTGCTCAGCTTTGGGTTCATCACTCTGCTGAAATGGCTTGATTGGTGCGAGACATCCCCCAATCGGGTGATGCGATCCATCTTCCCGTGGTGGTGACACCCCCGTATTACCCCTCCGCCACCGCATCGGCTTTGGCGGCGAGGATGAAATCGTTTTCGTGGAGGCCGTGGATCTTGTGGGTCCACAGTTGCAGAGTCGCGCGGCCCCAGGTGAAGGTGATCACCGGGTGGTGGCCTTCGGCCTCGGCCACGGCGCCGACGCGGTTGACAAAGGCCAGGGCCTGCTTGAAGTCCTTGAACTTGTAGGTCTTCTCCAGGCGAGGGCCGTCCACCACCTGCCAATCGTTGCCCAGTTCGGCGAGCAACTGCTTGATCTTCTCAGGCTCCAACGGGGGTATGCCGCCGCGGCAGGGCACACACGATTTCTGTGTCAGGCTGCATTCCATGGACGTTGCTCCTTGTTGCTGCGCGTCTTCATGGCCTGGCCTTCGGCCAGACCATGCCACCAGGGGTTGTACCGTGGCACGGGCATCTTGCCCGTGCGTGCCAGGGGCATCCTGCCCCTGGCGTCGTTCCTGCCGCGTGGGTCCCGGGGGACCCACCCTGCATCTCTTTCCGCGTGGCTGCAAGCAGCCACCCTACGTCCTGCTGCGCATCGTCATGGTCTGGCGGACGGCCAGACCATGCCACCCCGGGCGGCCACGGCAGCTTGTCCTTTAATCATAGAGCGCCGGCCGTTCGGAGTGTAGAATGATTGTGTCCTGTGTGCGGGCGGCGGCGCGGAGGCTGCTGTTTGCAGGGCGGGGCGGTTGGTGGAGGAGGCAGCCATGCTACAGTGCAGCGAATGCGAATTCGGCGACATTGGGCCGCACGGCGAAGTGCGGTTGCGGTGCAACCCGTTTTCGAATATCAAGGAGCCGGAGTGCCTGCTGAAATGGCAATTGCTGAGGCTGGATGGGCTGAACCAGGCCTATGCGGCGCAGCTCATGCAATACCGCCGCCTGGCGCCGCTCCAGGAGAAGATGATGAAGTTCATGGAGCGCGAGATGGACGACATCGACGAGAGCGACAAGTGGAAATCCGATTGGGAAGGCGACGAGGGCGAGGACGAGGACGATCAGGAGAATCCCGGCAAGGGGCCGTTTGCTTAGCACCGCGACGCCACGCGGCCTTTTTACTGTGGCACGGGCATCCTGCCCGTGAGTCGCAGGGCCATCTTGGCCCTGCACCGCGCGGTTCGTCCATGGGCAAGATGCCCGTGGGACGCATGGGCAGGATGCCCATGCCACGATGCAGCGTTGTAGTATCAGCACCGTGACGATCCGTCCAGTTTGCAGCCGTACGGAGGGCGTCTGTGCCGAAGACGCCGAGCGCCGGCGGCGCGGCCCGGTGAAACGAAGCAGTCGATTCGGCGAAAACGGAGTCTGTTGACGATGAAAAGCACGGTGTATTTCATTCCGGTCGGCCAGGGCGAGACGCCCGAGCAGCACGCCCGCAAGGCCCTGAAACTGTACCAGAAAGCCGGCTTCGCCAAGCGGTTCGGCAAGGAAGAACTGATCGGCATCAAGCAGCACCTTGGCGAGAAGGGCGGCAACGGATACCTGCGGCCGCCGATTGCGAAGGCCTTCGCGAAGGTTCTTGCCGCGGGCGGCTCCAAGCCATTCGTCACCGACTCCACGACGCTCTATCGCGGCCAGCGGGCCGATGCCGTGGACTACCTCAACCTCTGCCAGGCCCATGGCTTCACGAGCGAGACACTCGGCTGTCCGGTGATCATCGCCGACGGGTTGCGCGGCAACAGCCAGGTCATGATGCCGGTCAAGGGCAAGCACTACAGCCAGGTGCCGATTGCCAGCGTGGCGTACCACGCCGACGGGTTCGTCGTGCTGACGCACGTGACGGGCCACGTGGCGGCGGGTTTCGGCGCGTCGATCAAGAACGTGGCCATGGGCCTCGTGAGCCGCGCGGGCAAGATGAGCCAGCATCACGGCTCGTATCCGATCTTCAAGTCCGAGAAGTGCACCGCCTGCGGCGCGTGTGCCCGGTGGTGTCCGGCCGAGGCGATCACGGTGAAGAAGGCAGCCGTGCTCGACAAGGCCAAGTGTATCGGGTGCGGCGAGTGTCTGGCGGTGTGCCGGTTCGGCGCGGTGGGCTTCGACTGGGGCGTCGCGCCGGCGGAGCTCCAGGAGAAAATGGCCGAGCATTGCCTCGCGGTGCACAAGCACCACGACGGCAAGATGGTCTACTTCAACTTCGCGACGCACATTACCCGCGACTGCGACTGCTTCGGCACCAAACAGAAGGCAGCCTGCGACGACGTGGGCATCCTGGCCGGCGACGATCCCGTGGCCGTGGACCAGGCCACGCTGGACTTGCTCAAGCAGGAGGCCGGCGGCAAACTCTTCACGCACATGCGTCCGGAGATCGAGTGCGACGTGCAGGTCCGCCACGCTGAGGCCATTGGCCTGGGCTCGCGGGACTATGAGCTGATCCGGGTGAAGTAGCCCGGAGGCCTGCCGGCGGCGTCTGCGCGCGGCGCAGACCGTGTACGTATCGTGACCCGGCCGGGGAGACGATTCGTCAGGGGGGAAGCAGTGAAGTCGACGACTCTGCTGGTATTGGCCGGGATCGGCGTGCTGGCCATTGTGGGGGCGTGGGTGTTTCTGGGCGGCGACGGATCGCCGGGCGACGTTGCGCCCGCATCCGGGTCGGGTCGGGCGGCCGAGGCAACGACGTCCGGCGGCGACGGCAACACGGGCGCGCTGCCCGCCGGCTCGCCGCTGGATCGGTCCATCGAGACCCTTCGGCAGGAGTACCATCTGGCCGCGGCGTCGCGGCTGCAGTGGCTGAGTCGCACCGACGACGACGCCACGCGATTGAGCGACGAGCAGCGCGAGCGGCTCGTGGCCGTCAACGAGTCCGTCGCCCGGATGGCCGACGAGGCGCTCCGCGAGACCCGTGCGTCGCAGGAGGAACTCCGCCGTCAGGCCGAAGCCGCCGAGCGGACCGCAGCGTCGGACCCGGAGCGGGTCCGGCAGCTCAAGCAGGAGCTGTGGGCCCTGGTTCAGCGGCGGCAGGAGATTACGAACGAGATGAACCGGCGATACACCGAATTGATCAGCAGGGAGCTGACGCCGGAGCAGACGCGGGTTCTTCTGGCGACGCCGCGGCCACAGGGCGATTCGGAATTGCCTGCCACGCCGTCGGTGGGGCCTGCAAGCGAGCCGGCCGAACCCGTCACGGACAGCCGTGAATAGCTGCCGCACGCCGCCGTCTGATCCTGCGGCGTTTGGGATTCCCGGAGAGGATAGCATGAGAGCAGTGGCGTTCGTAGTTGTGGCTGCACTGGCCTCGTTGTGCGGCTGCCAGAAGCCGGTCCATTTTCCGGCGGAGTCGATGGGCGATGCCGCGCTGCAATCGCAGGCGTTGGCCGCCTACGACACCGACGGCGACGGGCTGGCCGACTTCTTCACGTTTGCCGACACCGAGACCGGCCGCGCCGACCGCATCGGCTACGACACCGGCGGCGACGGCAGGGCCGACCACGTCACGCGGCTGGACGAGCTGCCGCCGGCGAGCTGCCGGCACCTGGTGATCATCCTCGACGGATTCAGCTACGACCTGGTGAAGGCCTACTACGACGAGGGCGGCCTGAGGGTGTTCCATGCCCCGTCGCGGGTCATTACCGGGTATCCGACCATGTCCGATCCTTGTCTGGAGGACACCCTCGGGTACATCGCGTGCCGCGGCATCGAGGCCGCGTATTTCGACCGGCGGCGCAACCTCGTGGTGGGCGGGGCCGGCGAGTACATGAGCGGACGCAGCCAGCCCTACAACCGGCTGCTCGATTACCGCGCCGACCTGCTCTGGGACGCCATCGGGTACGTGATGCCTACCGAGGTGTTCGGCAAGGAGCTCAACGACGCGAAGCGCAAGTTCGACCGCGCCGAGACGCAGGAGTTCATCGCCTATTTCGTCAGCTCGGCGGGCGTCGGGACGCGGCTCGGCGCTGAAGGCCAGCGGCAGTGCCTCCGCGAGGTGGAGCGCCTGGTCCACCAGGTGCTCTGGGAGACCCACGGACTGGTCAAGCTGACCCTCATGGCCGACCACGGCCACACGTACACGCCGGCGACGCGAGCGCCGATCGAATCGTTCCTGAAGGACAAGGGCTGGCGTCTGCGGGGGTCGCTCAGCGGCCCGCAGGACGTGGTCTACGCCCCGTTCGGCCTGGTCACCTATGCAGCCTTCTGCACTCAGCGGCCGGCCGCCCTGGCCGCCGACATGGTCCAGCTCGATGCGGTGGAGTTGGCCAGCTACGCCGACGGCGAAACGGTGGTGGTTCTGGCCCCCGGCGGCCAGCGGGCCGTGGTACGGCACCGCAACGGCCGGTTTGCCTACGAGCCGCTCGAAGGCGATCCGCTGGAACTCAAGCCCGTGCTCGACGGGATGGCCGGCCAGGCGGACGCCGACGGTTTCTTCGGGGCCGACGCGCTGCTGCGGGCCACGGCGCTTCATGCGTATCCGGCGTCGCTGGAGCGGCTGTGGCGGGCCCATGTCGGCCTGGTCGAGAATCCGCCCGACGTTCTGTGTTCTCTCAAGGACAGATCCTACAGCGGCGCCAAAGGGTTCGCCGGAACCGTCCCCGTAGCATCGACCCACGGCAGCCTGAGGCGCACCAACAGCACCACGTTCATCATGTCCACCATCGGGCCGTTGCCCGAGTTGATGCGGTCGAGCGACATTCCCCGCCAGATGAGCAATCTGACCGGCGCCCCGTGGCCGACGAATCGGTGACCCCGGGCCGCACGGCGCAGACTGCCATGGAGTGAGCCTCATGCAGAAACGAGCCTCGCGTTGTCTTTTTCCGCCGGCAACCCTTCTCCTGGTATGGGTCCTGGTGCTCCTGGCCGCCCTGGCCGGTTGCGGCGTTCCCTCGGCCGACGGGCCGGCCGACACATACTTCCTTCCGTTCGACCGCGTCGCCCGCGTTACGGACCAGGTGGACGGGGCCATCGTGTTCTTCGTCGATGGCGTCAACCCGTTCATCTTCCAGGAGATGCTCGATGCCGGCCAACTGCCGGCCATTCGCAAGTACTTCGTGGATCGTGGGCTCTACGCGCCGCGAACCGTAGTCAACATCCCCTCGGTCACCCTGGCCAACGAAACCAGCGTCATGACGGGGCAGTTTCCCGGTCATCACGGCATCACCGGCATCAACTGGTTCGACCGCAACCGGCTGGTGTGGCGCAACTACGAGACGATCAGCCAGAAGAACCACCTGGACACCGACCACCGGGCGGCGACCCTTTACGAGCAGTTTCCCGACCGGACGACCTTCAGCCTGTTTCTCCAGGCCCATCGCGGCAGCACGCACTTCTTTGAGAACTGGACTTCCGCCGGGCCGCCGTTCTTCTTTGGGTGGTTCGAGTTCGTCGACCGCCTGACCTTGTATCGCCTCAACGAGGTGATCGACACGGCCGTGGTGCGGCGCGAGTTTCCCGCTATCACAGTGGTCTATCTGCTGGCGCCCGACTTCCGCGCCTACGGCCTCGGCGTCGAGTCGGACGTGTACCGCAAGGCGCTCGTTCACACCGACCGGCAGATCGGCCGCGTGCTCGGCGACATCGAGCGTGCCGGATTGATCGACAAGATCACCCTCGCCCTGGTCAGCGACCACAGCCTGTGCGAGGTCACGCAGCACTTTCCGATACACGACTTCCTGAAGCAGCGCGTGGGGCTGGACATTGCCGACAAGACCCTGTGGGAGAAAACGAGTTTCCAGGATCGGCGCGACTACTATGAACGCTTCTCCACCGTCCTGTACGGAAGCGGGGACTGCTACTGGGCCCTATGCCTGCGCAAGCCCGTGGACGGGGCGGACGGCAAGTCCGCTTTCGCCGCGTGGCCCGTGCGGCCCGATGCGTCCGATATGGCCGACTACCCGACCTGCGACGGAAGCCGCGTGAACCTCATGGCCACCCTGGTTGAGGAGGAAGCCGTTGACGCCGTGGCGTATGCCGTCGGGCCGGAGGTGGTCCGACTGGTCCGCAAGGGCGGCGAAGTGGAGTTCCGGCAGCCGGGCGGCCGCGGCGCGGGAATCAGCTATCATCGGATCGCGGGCGACGATCCGCTCGGTTGGCAGGGGCACGTGCCGGCGGCCATGCTCGACGGATCGGCCCACTCGCCTGAGGAGTGGCTCGCGGCGACGGTCGCCACCGAGTTCCCCGGCCTTCCGGCGCAGCTCGTGGCCTACTTCCGAGCCCGCAGGGCAGGGGACCTGGCGGTCTTTGCCGCTCCGGGTTGGGACTTCCGCACACAGAACCGCGCTGGTCACGGCGGCCTGCGGCCCGCGGACATGCTGGTGCCGATGCTGTTGGCCGGGCCCGGCGTGCCGCGCGGCACGGTGAACGTCGCCCAGACCGTCGACCTGGTGCCTACGCTGCTGTACCTGCTCGGGCGGCCGATCCCCGCCGACCTCGACGGCCGCGTCCTGCCGGAAGTGAAGAATCGTTAGGCTCTGCCTGGACGGCAACACGGCGGGCGGGGCCGCTCTCCCGTGCGACCTCACGCATTGCGCTGCCATATGCCGGATCGGCGCCGGCGCGTTGCGGCCCAGTTGGGTTCAAGTTGCGGTATGGCCACACACGATAACAGCACTGGTCGGCCGGGCAGCCGCTGTCGCTATGCCAGCAGTCCGGTTTGACGGGAGCGAGTATGTCCCACGCCAAGACGCCACCCAACGCATCGCCGCTCATGAAGATCGGCGACGTCTGCCGCCAGAGCGGGCTCTCGCGGCAGATGGTCTCCAGCTACTGCATGTACGGACTGATTCGTGAGGCCGGACGCACGCCAGGCGGGCATCGTCTTTTCGATGCCGACGTTATCACCCGGCTGAAGCTCATCCGCGAGCTTCTCGCCCACGGTTACACACTCCGCGACATCCGCGAAATCTTCCTGCGCAACAAGTGATCTCGGTGAACCGCGTACTGTCCGTTGAGCCGTACGACAGGGCCATCCGTCCGCAGCCGCAGGGGGCTGCAAGCGGCGACGATGGCAGGCGCGACACGGGAAGGGAATCTGTCGCTATTCGAGCGGGACGTTCAGGAGACGAAGCCTGAGCAGGTTCAGTGCGGCCAGTGCGGTTCGGTGCCGCACGCGGTCCCGGTCGCCGGGCAGATGGAGCCTGCGGACCACGGTCCCGTCGGCGGAGGCCAATGCGACGAACACCAGGCCCACAGGTTTGGCGTCCGTGCCGCCCGAAGGACCGGCGATGCCGGTGGTCGCCAGCGCATAGTCGGCGCCGCTCAGAGACCGCATGCCTTCGGCCATGGACCGGGCCACCGGTTCGCTGACGGCTCCGTGTTGGGCGATCCACTCGGTCGGCACGCCGAGGCGGGCGGTCTTCGCGGCGTTTGTGTAGGTGACAGCAGTCTCCAGGAAGAACGCCGAGGATCCGGGCACGTCCGTGAGGAGCTTGCTGACGAGGCCGCCCGTACACGACTCGGCCACGGCCGCCGTCGCCCCGGACGTGGTCAGCAGTTGCGCCACCGCCTGCGGCAACCCCTCCTCGCCGCAGCCGACCACGGCATGGCCCAGCTTGCGGCGAAGGTCGGCTTCCTCGGCGTCGAGCATGGCGGCGGCCTCGTCGGCCGACGCGGCGGAGGCCCAGATGCGGACCGAGACCATGCCCGAGGCGGCGGTGGTGCCGACGTTCGGGTTGCGGCCGCGGGCCATGTTGTCGGCAATCGTCTGGCCGACCGTCGACTCGCCGAGGCCGAACGTGTGCAGGATTCTGGCCGCCACGACGCGGCCGCCGGGCGCCAGGCGACGAACGATCGGCTCGACCTGCTCGGCGTACATGGCCTTCATCTCGTAGGGCACGCCGGGCATGACGACGATGTGCAGGCGGTCGCTGTGAACGTAGAAGCCCGGAGCCGTGCCGCACGAGTTCGGCAGGGCGGTGGCCCCCTGGGGCAACTGGGCCTGTCGCAGATTGCTCGACGCCATCGGCCAGCCGCGATGACGGAACATGGCCTCGATGGCCTGGCGACAGGCGGTGTCCTCGACGAGCGGCAACTCCAGCGCCGCGGCCACGGCGTCGCGCGTCAGGTCGTCAAGCGTCGGCCCGAGGCCTCCGGTGACGACCAGCAGCGTCGGCTCCGACGCGCCGGCGCGGAGGCCACGCACGTGGGCCACGAGCGACGCCAGATCATCGGGCAGAGTCGTGTGACGACGGATGGTGAGACCGAGCTGCGCCAGTTGTCCGGCCAGCCATGCGACGTTCGTGTCGATCGTGCTGCCGCTGGTCAGTTCGGTGCCGACAGAGAGAGTTTCGGTATGCATGGTCGGTTGCCGCCGAAGGTGGCGTCGCCTAGACGCTGAAACGGATGACCAGGATATCGCCGTCCTGGACGATGTAGTCCTTGCCTTCCAGGCGGAACTTGCCGGCGGCGCGAACGGCCTTCTCGCTGCCGGCCGCCTTCAGATCGTCGTAGGAGAAAACCTCGGCCCGGATAAAGCCTCGCGCCAGGTCGCTGTGAATGGCCCCGGCGGCTTCCACGGCGGTGGAGTTCTTCGGAATCGGCCAGGCGCGCGTCTCGTCGGGGCCGGTCGTCAGGAACACCACCTGGTCCAGCTCGCGGCAGATGTCGCGCACCAGGCGTTCGCTCTGAAGCGCGGCGATGCCCAACTCTTCCATGAACAGCGGTCGCTCGTCCTCGGGCAACTCCAGGATGTCGCTCTCGGCCTTGGCGCTGATGGCATGCACCGGCAGGCCAACGTCGGCCCACGATGCCGTGATCGTCGCCATCTGGGCCGCCTGCGACTCATCCACGTTGAGAACGAGGATAGTCGGTTTCTGCGTCAGAAAGCCGAAGCTCCGCAGCAGAATCTCGTCCTCGGGGCGTTCCAGCAGCGGCCGCAACGGCTGCTCGGCCTCCAGCGCTTCGCGGCAACGTGCCAGGAGATGGGCTTCGCGCTCGTGCTGTTCGCGGTCCTTTTTCGGCAGGGGCTTCTTCAGCGTCGACTCGACCTTCTCGATGCGGCGGACGACCAGCTCGAGGTCGGCCAGGAAGAACTCGCTGCGGATGTCGTCGTAGTCGCGCCGCGGATCGACCGACCCCTTGGGCGGCGGCACGGCGTCGCTGTGGAACGCCCTCAGGCAGCAGACGATCGCGTCGGCCTGTCGCAACTGGGCGATGATGCGCGGGCGTTCGGCGGCACCGGGGCCGCTGTCGAGAATCATCCCCGGCAGGTCCGCCAGTTCCGTCGTGGCGTGAACCACCTTGGCCGACTTGTGCAACTCGGCCAGAAAATCAACACGCTCGTCGGGCACCCGGATCGTGGCGACGTTGGGATGATCGGCCCTCGCGGGATGGCTCTGCGAATCCAGCGCATGGCCGCTCAGGGCATCGAACAGGGCGGTCTTGCCGGACATGCTCAGGCCGGCCAAAGCAACTCTCAACGCAGCACCTCACTGAGCCGCCTGCCGCCGGGCACACCGGCCCGATGCATCGGCTCCTGCTGGGATTCCATTCGACGCCCGGCCGCACACGCACGCCGTGCCGGGCTGCCACACTCTTCACATGCGTCCTCGCCGCCGCCATTCTATTGCCGTCGCCAGAGACGTCAACCCGTTTCCAACGTCGTCCATCGTCACACCCTGGGGGCAGCCGGTCTGTCGGCGGCGTGCCACCGTGCGTTGGCACAGTCGCCGGCCCCAGGCGTGCCAGGAGCAGGACGCTCCTGGCGAGTCGTTGTCAGTGGATCAAACATGCCGCCACACCGGCGATGCCGGCGCGGAACGCGGGTTCGACGCGGGAACGAATCTCTCAGATCAGGGCATTGTGCTGCCGTCGGACTCAGGCCACCGGGCCCTTGCCATCGGCCTTGGCCGCAATCTGCTGCGGCGCGGCGTCATCCGTCTGGCCTATGCCTTTGTCGATGGCTTCCTGGACCTTCTGCTTCATGAGGCGGCCGACTTTGAACTTCACGGTCCACTTCACCGGGACATGCACCCGCTCGAGCGTGCGGGGATTCTGGGCGACGCGAGGTTTGCGACGTCGAGTTTCGAAGACGCCGAAATCGCGGAATTCGAGCCGATTGCCGGCTGCGAGCTCGTCGATCACGTCGTCCAGGAACAACTGGACGATCTGCTTGACCAGGACCCGCTTTTCCTTCATGCGGTCCGCAATCCGATCAGTAAGTTGCTTCTTCGTTATGGTTTGCATTGCCGGCCCCTGTTCTAGAGACTGAGAACACGCACTCCTTCACCAGACACGAACACCCGGTGTACGCTACACCACGGCACAGACCGTGCGCGTATCACCACCGCATTGTCACCCCGCCAGTATCTTCTGTCGGCACGAAACTCGTCAGACTTGCCTCGGGACGCTCCAAGTCAGATATGAGTTCATTACGCGCGATACCGCACAGACTAGGCGCTTTTTGCGTCCCTCGCTTCAACTCTATATTAGACCAGAGCTTATGGCCAAGCAAGAAAAAAAGGCTGCAAAAAACAAATCCTCTTGAGGATTCCGGCCCTCAATCTCTCAAAAGCATGCTATACGGAGCTTTTGAATCCTCAGAGATGCGCCGCCCTGCCGCACGTGTTCCCCGCTACGGGGCATTGGGCGGCAACCCGGGCGGCGGCGTTTCGGCCGCCGCCTGTGGCATCGCGGCCAACTGGTCGCGAAGTCGCGCCGCGGACTCGTAGTCTTCCCGATCCACGGCCGCCTTCAGATCCCTTTGCAGCCGCTGTCGCGGCGTCAGCGGCTTGTTGCGCTGAATGTGCCTCGCCAGCCGCCGCAGGCGGGCCAGCGACTGACGCCACTGACGCCGGTCGCGGTCGTCCAGGTGCGACGCCATCTGCTCCAACTGCTGGAGCCCCTGGCGCACATGGCGAAAGGCCTCTTCGTAGGCGCCCCGCCGCAGCCAGATCATGGCCCGGCTGACCGCCAGCACGCGGACCGTATACGCCCGATGCCGATCGAACAGCTCGGAGTCCTCGGCGCGTTCGGCGCACTGCGCTACGAAATCGAAGACCCGGAGGTTGCGCGCCGCATCCGCCGCGGCTCGCTCGTAGTCTCGCTCCCGGTAAAGCAGGCCCAGGCGGTAATGGTAGATGTCCGCCTCCAGGCGAAGATGCTCGCAGTCGCCCGGAGTCAGGCCGAACGAGTCCTGTTTGCCGCTCGTGGCGACGGCGGCATCGCGCAACTGCTGATAGTAGTCGAGGTAGGACTCGCAGTCCATGGGGCGCAGACCGTCCGGTCGCCCGTCCAGCTCATACTGCTCGAGTCCCATCGGAAACCGCACCTGGAGTTTCGGCCGCCCGTCTGCCCCGACAATCCGTCTCAGGTAATTGTCCGGATCGAACGGCCATCGCCGCATCAGGCCGGAAATGTCGTCTTTCGATGACACGGCCACCTGCCTTTCACCACAACAAGGAGCCTTGCCCTTGCGCCATTATACCGTCATTCAGGCTCCACTTGTATCCACGTCCCAGCCGCTATCCGCGCAGAAGCTTGCCATGCACGAAAACGGGCTTTCCCCGCCGCTCTGTGGCATCACGACAGCGGGCAGCCCGCTTGGCTCGGCAGCCTTCCGGCGGCTTGTCGCTAGTGCTTGCGCTGTTTGCGACGCTGGGCACGCTTCTTGCTGCCGATCTTACGACGTCGTCTGCACTTTCTGGGCATAGGCCCCTCCCTTGGTCACCCCACAAAGACAGCCGCCCCCTCGCCGGGGGCGACAAGCCAATTCAAGCCGCCTTCATACCCTTTCCGGGCCTCTCTGTCAAGGTTTCTTCGCCGCCCGTTGCTTGCCGGGGCCTTCTCCGCGTGTGTCCGGAAAGCCGGATTCGCCCTCGGCTTCTCCAGAAACGCCACGTCCAGAGAGGCTCGGTGGGGCTTGCTTTTGTGTCCCTCGCGGTTTACACTTGCCAGACAGCCTTGGTGTCATGGAGGTTCTGCCGATCAGGGCATTGCCTGGAATTGCTCGAGAGTCTGTAACTAAGGGAGGTCACGCGTGGCACAGGACAAAATGTATCTGACAAACGACGACATGCCCCGGCAGTGGTACAACGTGGCGGCAGACATCAAGCAGTGGCTCACCCCGCCGCTGGACCCGGCCAACGCCAAACCGATGGACCCGTCAAAACTGGCGGCCATTT
>Ga0123329_1003046_pt1 | contig 14225 bp, 10 predicted proteins | sample BioC12SIPDNA_FD_89703 | JGI IMG/M metagenome (GOLD analysis project Ga0123329, IMG submission 89703) | Anaerobic biogas reactor microbial communites from Washington, USA - Biogas_R1_B C12 SIP DNA | ecosystem: Engineered > Bioreactor > Anaerobic > Unclassified | place: Washington, USA | collected... | reverse complement strand
GTAGAACAGGCCGAACATCTCATACATGGGCTTGAGCAGGTCAATGTCAAACTCCTCATGCATCCGCGGGGACACGGTGCTGAAAATCTGGGACATGCCATAGCCCCACACATGCCTGGCGCCCACCGGGCCCTCGCCCGGGCTTTCCAGGTCGTCGGTGTAGGCGCCGGTGCAGTGCACGTATTCCATCTGATTGTCCAGCAAGCCCAGGTGCTCCAGCTGGCGGATGGCGTCCATCGTGATGTCCCGCAGGCGGATCACCGAGCGGCGGATAAAATCCGGTCGCTCAATCAAATCCACCAGCAAATCCTCCTGGTTGCGCATCTGGGCGAGGTTGTCCCAGATGTTGGCCATCACCATGACGCCACGCAGGCGCACCGGCAGGATGTCCGCGAAGATGTCCTGCAGCAGCGCCTGGCGCCGCAGGTCCAGCGCCAGGTCGGCCACCACCTGGTCCTCCTCCAGCAGCGCCAGGTCCTCCTCGCGGCTGAGGATGTCCTCATAGGCGTGGGATTGGACGTCGTTGCGCGGGTCCACTGCCAGTGCCCTTGCATGGATGCGTTGGCCGAATTTCAGCCCGCTAATGTGGCGGGGCAGGTCAATGCGGGGCTCCACCACCATGTCGCAGGGGAAGTGGTCGTGGCGGTACAGCACCTCGCGCAGGCGCTGCTCCACCTGGCGCAGGAAGGGGTCCTGGCAGACCAGGCGCATTTCGGGGGCCTGGGCCAGCTCGTGCCAGGGCAGCTGGTCCATGTAGACCGGGGGCCGGGCAGGCTTCAGGTCGTTGTTGGCGCGCCAGAGGGCTTTGCGCTCCTGCTGGATGGGCAGGGCGGCGATTTCGGCGTAGCGCTTGCCCAGTTCACGAAGGGTTTGACGGTCCTGTTGCATGGTTGCTCCTTGCCGCTGTGCAGCGGGCTGATGTGTGATGGCGAGGGCGGGATGTGCCGCTGGCGGGCCTGGCTGGTTATTGGCGGCGTGTACCCCGGACGCGGCAGGGCAACAGGGGCTGTGATGCCTGTCACAGGGTTGATTGACGGGCGGTAATCACCCGCCTGGCGACGCGAACAGCGGCGCAGGCGCGGCCCCAGCCCGCGCCCCGCGCGGCCGTGGCCGATGCGGCCGTCAGCTGGCGCCCTGTAAAACCTGCCCAAGCGCCCGCCTCTTGGCCTTTTGCTGCCTGCATGGTAGCAGAACGCGGCGGCTTGTGCCAGGGGGCGTGCCAGGCGGCGGGGTGCCGCGTCCGGGCCTTGCCGGCCTGACGCGCGCACAGTGCACAAACGCCTGTGGGAAGCCCTTGCTCGTTGAGTAGGGATTTGAGAAATCCTGTCCTGCACCCCTTGCCGTCTGGGCACTTAGGCGGTATACTGCAATTACAAATATTTTGAACAACCTTAAACCTGCCACGCGGAATGTTTGTTCCTGTGGATTGTCCTTTTATATGAACGCTGCCTGGAGGAGCCACATGCTGGATGTGCTCGGCGCCACGATGAGCCTGTGGGGGAAGAAGGGAAAGCCCGGTGAAATGGGCTGGCTGCCCCTGCCGGTGCACATGGCGGACGCCGCGGGCATTGCGGGCTTCCTGTGGGACAGGTGGCTGTCTGACAAGGTGCGCCATCACCTGGCGGTGGCCGCCGGTGGGCAGGAGGAGGCCAGGGCGCTGCTGATCTTTCTGGCGGCCTGCCACGATTTGGGCAAAACAAGCCCTGTCTTTCAAGCCAAGCAGCGCAGCCATCCGGCGGATGAGCTGGACATCCAGCTGCTGGAGGGCTTGCAGCTTGCCGGGCTGCCCTGCGACCCCTTCCCCGCCTTCCGGAATGTCGGGCAGACCCCACATGCCCTGGTGACCCAGCAGGTGTTGCTTGCACATGGTTGTGACAGCGCCCTGGCCGCCATCCTGGGCGCGCACCATGGCAAACCGGTGGATGCCCAAACCCTTTTGAACACCCGTGCCCCCAGCTACCCCCACAACTACCACATGGGCGCGCCGGGGAAGCCTGCCTGGCAGGCGGCGCAAGCGGCCTTGCTGGCCTTCGCCCTGCGCCTGTCCGGCCATGAGCGGCTTGAGGACCTGCCCCGGCCAGGCTTGACCGCCCAGGTGCTGTTGACGGGCCTTGTGACCATGGCGGACTGGCTGGCCAGCAACGAGAAATTTTTCCCTTATCTGACGCTTGGCCGGGCGATGCCCTTGGGTGAGGACCTGACCCGCCGCGCCGCCGACGCCTGGAAGCGGCTGGCCTTGCCGGAGGCCCGGATGCCGGATGTTGTGCCCGACCCGGGCCAGCTTTACAGCCTTCGCTTTGCCATCAGCAAGCCCCACCAGGCCCAGTTGCAGGCGCTTGACATCGCGCGCGGGATCACCAGCCCCGGCATCCTGGTGCTGGAGGCGCCCATGGGCAGCGGCAAGACCGAGGCCGCGCTTGCCTGCGCCGAGGTCTTCCTGGCCAAAACCCAGGGCACAGGGCTGCTGTTTACCCTGCCTACCCAGGCAACCTCAAACGCGATGTTTGACAGGCTGCATGCCTGGACCCAGGCCTTGAGCCTGGGCAGCCCCCACAGCATCAAGCTGGCGCATGGCAAGGCGCAGTTCAATGAGGAGTACAGCGCGCTGATGGCAGGCAGCCGCCACATTGGCGAGGGCGCGCAGGACGCGGTGGTGCACCAGTGGTTTGAAGGCAACAAGAAATCCATGCTGGCGGATTTTGTGGCCGGCACCATCGACCAGTTCCTGCTGGCGGCCTTGCGGCAGAGGCATGTCATGCTGCGTCACCTGGGCCTGGCGGGTAAGGTGGTGATCCTGGATGAATGCCATGCCTATGACGCCTACATGAACCGCTACCTGGACCAGGCGCTCAGCTGGATGGGCGCCTATGGGGTGCCGGTCATCATCCTGTCGGCCACCCTGCCCGCGTCCCGCCGCTCGCAGATGATCCGCGCCTACCTGGGCCAGCCCGTGCTCCCGCCGCCCCCGCGCCGCCGTCCCGGCCAGCGGCAAGCAGACCCGCCGCCCCCGCCCGCCTGGACGACCAACAGGGGCTACCCCCTGCTGACCTGGACTGACCAGGGCGAGGTGCGCCAGCAGGTGTTGACAGCGCAACACAGCACCACCCAGGTGCTGCTGGAACGCCTGCCTGAAGAGGACCTGGTGGACCGGCTGCGCCTGCTGCTGGCCCATGGCGGCTGCGCGGGCCTGGTGGTCAACACGGTCAAGCGCGCGCAGGACCTGGCCCAGCAGCTGATGGCGGTTTTTGGGGCGGACCGCGTCACGCTGGTGCACTCCCGGTTTGTCGCCCCGGACCGCGCCCGGCTGGAGGAGGGCCTGGTGCGCAAGCTTGGCCGGCAGGGCAGCGCGCGGGACCGCAAAGGGCCACACATTGTGGTGGGTACCCAGGTGATTGAGCAATCCCTGGATCTGGATTTTGACGTGCTGGTCAGTGACTTTTGCCCAATGGACCTGCTGCTGCAGCGCATGGGCCGGCTGCACCGCCACCCACGCGCCAGGCCACGGGGGCTTGAGCAAGCGCGCTGCCTGCTGCTCAACGCCCAGGGACAGGCCTTTGAGCCGGGCGCGCAGGCCATTTACCAGGCTTACCCGCTGATGCGCACCCAGGCGATCCTGCCGCAGGACAGCCTGGTGCTGCCGGAGGACATCCCGAAGCTGGTCCAGGAGGTATATGACCAGGAGCTGCCGCTTGACAACCCGCCTGCGGGCTATGAACAGGCGCGGGAACAATGGAACAGGCGCGTTGAGCGGCAGGGGCAGAAGGCGGCCGCTTACCTGCTGCGGCAGCCCGGGGCGGGCGGCAATCTGATTGGCCTGCTCAGCCAGGAGCACCTCGAAGCCAACAAACAGGTCGCCACTGATGCCAGGGGGGAGGCCGCTGTGCGCGACGCGGCGGACAGCCTGGAGGTGCAACTGATCTGCCGCTTTGGACCAGACAGCTACGGGCTGCTGCCCTGGTCCGGATCTGCCCTGGCAGCTGCCCGCCTGCCTGGCCGCCTGGTTCCCACGCCACAGGAAGCCCGTGAGCTGGCGCGGCAAAGCCTGCGCCTGCCCCCCGCCTTTTGCCATGAGCATGTCATCGACCAAACAATCAGAGAACTGGAGGAAGCCAGCCTTCCCCTGGCTGCCTGGCAGCAGTCCCCCTGGCTGAAGGGCCTGCTGTTTCTGGTGCTGGATGAGGAACTGCGGGCGCGGCTGGGCGGGCGCTTGCTGCGCTACAGCAAGGAGCTGGGCCTGCTGCTGGAGGAGGAAAAGGAGCTGCTATGAAAGACAAAGATTTCAACCTGGTAGACCAGCCCTGGATTTTGGCGCTGGACCTCAAGGGGCGGACCGCGCAACGCTCGCTGCTGGAGCTGTTTGCCCAGGCGCACCGCCTGTACGGCCTGGCCGGGGAGATGCCCGCGCAGGACATCGCGCTGCTGCGCTTGCTGCTGGCCATCCTGTACGCGGTGTTCGGAAACGGGGGCCTGGATGGCGCCGGCGAACCACCCAGGAGCCTGGACGAGGCCCGGGACCGCTGGCAGGCGTTGTGGGCGTTGGGCAGTTTTCCGCAGGACCGTCTGGAAGGGTATCTGCGCGATCCGGAGATTTATGAGCGCTTTTACCTCTTCCATCCGCACCTGCCGTTTATGCAGGTGGTGGTGGATGAACAGGCCAGGATGCCGGTGGGCGATGCCACGGAGCCCCTCAACCCCCTGGTGCGGCAGATGAAAAGCATGATCGGGGACCTGGCGGAGAGCGAGAACACGCCGCACCTCTTTGCCCACCGGCAGGACAAGGACGCGCTCAGCCCGGCGGAGGCCGCCCGCTGGCTGATCCACATGAACGCCTATGATGTCTCCCCCCTGGGGGCGCCACCCAGAGGCAGCTTCCGTGCCAAAGGCTTCAAGGAACCCTGGCCCAACCGGCTGGGCCTGGTCTGGGCGCAGGGCAACACCCTGTTTGAAACCCTGCTGCTCAACCTGGTGCTGGCGCAGGAAGGCCAGGACCCCTGGCAGGATTTTGTGCCCGCCTGGGAACAGGCAAAGCCCTTTCACTACCAGGACCTGCAGATGGTTGAGGTCAACTTCCCATCGGACCCGGCGCTGCTGTTCACCTATCCCTTCCGGCGCTTGCAGCTGCGCAGGAACCCTGCTGGGGAGGTGGTGGAATGCGTGTTGTGGGGCGGGCACCTGGTCCAGGCCACAGAGGGCAACCCCCTGACAGAAACCATGACCCTTTGGCGCCGGGACAGATCCGGCAACTTGGTGCCTCGGCAGCATGATCCCGCCCGGCAGATGTGGCAGGATTTTGGCGCCCTCTTCACCATGACCCAGGCGCCGGCGCCGGGCATTGTGTCCTGGCTGTCGGGGCTGGTTGGTGAAGGGCGCTTGGACCTGCCCCTGCTGCGGCTGAACACCGGCGGCATGGTGCTGTCCAGCAAGAAGACCTCCATTGAGGACACAGTGGCGGACTCCCTGCGCTTCCACAGCGCCCTGCTGCGCAACCTGGAGGAGGGCTGGATGCCCCGCATCACCCGGGAGCTGGAGGTAACGGACAAGCTGGTGGTCCGGTTGGGCTTTCTGGCGAGCAACCTGGCCCGTGCCGCGGGGGAGAGCGGGGACAACAGCCTGAAAACCACCGCCTCCAAGGCCCGGGCGGCGGGGTATTTCCTCGTGGACCAGCCTTTCCGCCAGTGGCTGGAGGGGCTGGACCAGCATAGCGACCTTGACCAGGCCTGCCTGGCCTGGCGCCAGACCCAGCAGCGCCTGATGGCGCGCGAAGGCAGCGAGATGGTGCGCCGGGCAGGCCTCAAAGCGCTGGTGGGGCGCAGCGTCAAGGAAGGGGAGGACGGCGCGAAGGAGCGCGTCTATGCCGCGCCTGCCCTGTACAACCAGTTCCAGGCCCAGGTTTGGAAAATATTGTTTGAATAGAGGTGGTCTGATGCAGGAGACAATGGAACGCAACCCAGGCAAACCCGCGCTGGTGGCGCGCTACGTACACGGAAAGCTGCAGCAGTTGCTCAAGGGTGGCAACGAAGCGCTGACGCGGTCTCAGCTGGCCCAGTTGCGCCGGGGCATTGGCAAGGCACCGGGCAGCCAACCCGAGCTGTGGGACCTGACTTTGGAGGGCATGCCGGCAGATCTTTCAGGCGTCAGCGGCCAGCCTTCCTGGGGGGAATGGGCGGTTCACCTGGCGCTGACCCTGTTCGCGCTGCACCAGCAGGGCAGAAGCTGGCAGACCGACTGCATGCACCAGCCGGGGATGCCCCTGGGGCAGGCGGTGCGCCGGCTGGCACCCACCGCTGAGGAGCTGCCCCGCATCAAGCGCCGCTTTGACCAGGTGGTCACCGCCGACAGCCCCCGGGAGGCTGCCCACCACTTGCGCGGGCTGATCACCATGCTGGCCGCGTCGGGAATTCCGCTGGATTACCCGCAGCTCGCGCAGGATTTTTACCGCTACCAGATTCCGCAGGAGCGTGACCGCGTGCGCCTGAAATGGGGCCGGGAGTTTTACGCTGTCCCCGCGGCCCAAGACGAAGACCCGGAGAAAACGGAAAACAGCCAAGAACAAATGATGATGGAGGAAATGAACCATGAAGAACAATGAGCGCCTCTACCTGGATGTGCATGTCCTGCAGACCGTGCCCCCCAGCTGTGTCAACCGTGATGACACCGGCAGCCCCAAGACAGCGGTGTACGGCGGGGTCACCCGGGCCCGGGTGTCCTCCCAGAGCTGGAAACGGGCCATGCGCGCCATCTTTATGGAGGAGCTGCCCTATGAGCGCCAAAGCGTGCGGACCAAGTACCTGGTCAAGATGATTGCCCAGCTGGCGCGTGAGCGGGGCGCGGATGAGGATGTGGCTGAGAAAGCCACCGCGCTGCTCAACGAAATTGGCCTGGGCACTGAGGCTGTCAAGAAGGAGAAAAAGAAAAAGAAGGATTCCCGGCTGGGGTCTGCGGACCTGTTGGACAACCTGGAGGAGGACACCGAGCCAGACTACGAAAACCTGAAGGTGTTGTTCTACCTCAGCCAGGCGCAGGCAGCGGCCCTGACGGACCACATCCTCAGCGCCCCCAAGCCCAGCAAAAACGAAGCGCAAAGAATCCTCAAGGCTTCTTCCGGTGTGGAGGTGGCCCTCTTTGGGCGGATGGTGGCGGACAACAAAGAGCTGGGCGTGGACGCGGCGGCCCAGGTGGCCCACAGCCTGTCCACCCACCAGGTGGACAATGAGTACGACTACTTCACCGCGGTGGATGACCTCAAGCCCGAGGATTCCGCTGGCGCGGGCCACATTGGCACGGTGGAGTTCAACTCCTCCACCCTCTACCGCTACGGCACCCTGGCGGTGCACGCGCTGCGGGACAACCTGGTGCAGGGCACCGCGCAGGCTGCCCGCGCCTTTGTGGATGCCTTTGTGCGCTCCATGCCCACCGGCAAGCAAAACACCTTCGCCAACCGCACCCTGCCCCATGCCGTCCTGGTCTGCCTGCGCACGGACCAGCCCATTAACTTCTGCGGCGCCTTTGAGCGCCCTGTGCGCGCTGGCGATGGGGGCTATGCCGCGCCGTCTGCCAGCAGCCTGGTGGCACACGCACAGCAGGTGTATGACGATTTTGCGGGCGCGCCGGCGCTTTCCCTGGTGGCGGGCCGTGGCCTGGATGCCCTGGCGCAGCCCCAGCCCTTCAAGGCGCTGCTGGACAACCTGGAGCAGGAGCTGGAGGCCCGCCTTCAACAGATGGCGGGACAGGCGTGAGCACCCTTCTGCTGCGCCTGGCGGCCCCGCTGCAATCCTGGGGGGCGCAGTCCAGGTTTGGCCAGCGCGATACCCAGCGCTTCCCAACCAAAAGCGGCGTGGTGGGCCTGCTGGCCGCCGCCCTGGGCCGGGACCGGACACAGGGCGTGTCCGACCTTGACGCGCTGGTCATGGGGGTACGGGCTGACCAGGCCGGGGAGCTGTTGCGGGATTACCATACAGCCGTGCCCCCGCGCAAGCTGCCATACATCACCAACCGCTACTACCTGTGTGACGCCGTCTTCCTTGTGGGGCTTGAGGGGGAGGAGCCGCTCCTGGCGCAGCTGGCCGCCGCGCTGCGAAAGCCAGCGTTTCCCTTGTTTTTAGGCCGGCGCGCCTGCCCGCCCAGCGGCAGGCTGCTGCTGGGCTTGCGCCCCGGGCTGTCTGTCCAGCAGGCGCTGTCTCAGGAACCCTGGCTGGCCAGCGCCTGGTACCGCAACAGGCATCACAGCCTGAACGGCCTGCAGGTGCTGCTTGAGGTGCCCCCGGAGACACCTGGGGCCTTCTTCCTGCGTGACGCCCCTGTGTCCTTCAGCCAGGACTACCGCCAGCATGGTTTTCGCAGCCTGGCTGTCCAGACGATTCCGCTCGCGCAGATTCAGCGCGGCGGCCTGCCGCCGGGAGTGGACGCGACACAGCATGACGCCTTTGGCGATTGGGGGGATTGATTTGTTTTTGTCCCGTGTGTTTTTAGATGACCAGAACCGGGAGACCATGCGCCTGCTGGCCTCGCCCGAGCTGATGCACGGCGCGGTGGAAGGGGGCTTTCAAAGCCCCCGGCAACGCCGGCTGTGGCGGGTGGATGGGCTGGCCGGGCGCTGCTGCCTGCTGGTGCTCAGCCCCGAACAGCCTGATTTTTCCCGTCTTGCAACGCAGTACGGTTTGCCTGGCGCGCAACCCGCCTGGCAGACCAAGCCCTATGAACCCTTGCTGTCCCGCCTGACGGCGGGGCAGGCCTGGCGCTTTCGCCTGAAGGCCAACCCGGTGCGCAGCGTGAGCGAAGGGGAGGGCCGGGGGAAGGTCATGGCCCATGTCACGACACAGCAGCAAAAGGCCTGGCTCATGTCGCGCGCGCAGGCCTGCGGCTTTGACCTGGCGGAGGATGGCTTTGAGGTGGTGCACACCCAATGGCACAGGTTCCTCAAAAAGCAGGGCCACCAGGTCACCCTGCGCACAGCGGTGTTTGAGGGCACGCTCACCATTCTGGATGCGGAGGTCTTCCGGCAAACCCTGGTCCAGGGCATCGGCCGGGCCAAGGCGTATGGCTGCGGCCTGCTGACCCTGGCTTCCCCGCGGGAGGCCGGCGTTGGCTGACCTGCCCGGCCTGAAAAAACCCGACCTGCAAGCCCTGCCGCAAATCCGGGAGCGGATTTCCTTCCTGTATGTGGAGCACTGTAAAATCAACCGCCAGGACGGCGCGATTACCCTTATGGATGCCAGGGGGACAGTGCATGTGCCGGGGGCGGGCATCGGGGTGCTGCTGCTGGGCCCGGGCAGCAGCATCACCCACCGCGCCATGGAACTGCTGGGTGATGCCGGGGCCAGCATCCTCTGGGTAGGTGAGCGTGGCGTGCGGTACTACGCGCACGGACGGCCCCTCGCCCATGGAACCCGCTTGCTGATCCGCCAAGCCGCCTTGGTGTCCAACACCCGCAGCCGCCTGGCGGTCGCCAGGCAGATGTACCAGCTGCGCTTTCCGGAAGAGCAGGTCAACCACCTCACCATGCAGCAGCTTCGCGGCCGTGAGGGGGCCAGGGTGCGCGGCGTCTACCGGCAGGCCTCCCGCCTAAGCGGCGTGTCCTGGGACGGGCGCAGGTACGAACCGGACAATTTTGAGGCTGGCAGCGACATCAACAAGGCGCTGTCCGCGGCCCACGCCTGCCTGTATGGCGTGTGCCACAGCGTGATTGTGGCCCTGGGTTGTGCCCCGGGGCTGGGCTTTGTGCACACGGGGCATGAGCGCTCCTTTGTGTATGACATCGCGGATTTGTACAAGGCGGAGATCACCATCCCGCTGGCCTTCATGACCGTGGCTGACAAGCCCAGGGACCTGGCTGGGGAGGTTCGCCGCCGCGTGCGTGACGAGGTGGCCAAGCGCCGGTTGATGGAGCAGGCGGTGCGGGACATCCGCCGCCTGCTGCTGGGGGAGGAGGAGGCCCGGCAAGAGCCCGAAGCCAGCGTCATCTACCTGTGGGATGAACGCCTGGGGCAGGTTTCCGGCGCTGTTTCCTACGCCTACCAGGATGAGGAAGCGCACAGCCAGGAAGCGGCCGGCTACGGCCGGTTGCTGGAGGGGTAGTCCATGGTGGTGCTCAGCGTTACCAATTGCCCGCCTGCCCTGCGCGGAGATTTAAGCCGCTGGCTGCTGGAGATTGATACCGGCGTATATGTGGGGCAGGTAAGCCGCCGGGTGCGTGAGGAGCTGTGGCAGCGCACCACAGCCCATGTGAAGGAGGGCAGGGCGATCCTGGTTTACCAGGCGGCCAACGAGCAACGCATGGATTTCCGCGTCCACAACGCCGCCTGGCAACCCATTGATTTTGATGGCCTCAAACTGATGATGCGTCCAAACCCCGGCCTGGCGGCGCCTTCTCCGCCAGCCGCGCCCATGCCCAGGCCAGGCTTCAGCCGGGCCGCCCGCATGCGCATGGCCAAGCGGATGAGCCGTAAAGCGGCCGCAAAACCAGCGCTGCCGCCTCACCTGGTGGTGATTGACCTGGAGACCACTGGCTACAGCGCCCAGCAGCATGAAATCATTGAATTGGGTGCCATCAGGTACCGTGATGGCGAGGAAGCCGGGCACTACCAGGCTTTGATCTGGCCTGTCGGAGGTATCCCAGAGAAGGTGCGCGCCCTGACCGGGCTTACCCCGGACATCCTCCAGGCACAGGGACAGCCGCTTGAGGCGGTGATGCCTGGTTTTCTGAGCTTTCTGGAGGACGCGGTGCTGGTGGGGCACAACACCCTCTTTGACCTGGATTTTCTGCATCAAGCTTGCGCAAGGTTGCGGCTGCCCCCGCCAACCAATCAACGCATGGATACCCTGGCGCTGGCCAGAAGCCACCTGCGCGACCTGGATGATCACAAGCTGACCACCCTCACAAAGCATTTGAACCTGCCCCATGAACAGCCCCATCGCAGCCTGAGCGACTGCCGGGCAACCTTCCATCTCTTGTGCAAACTGATTGAAATCAGGGACGCGACGCGGTAGATTGTCAAACAGGATCGTACTTTATTAAGTCTGTTCCCCGCACACGCGGGGGTGATCCTGCCTGTAATCGCTCATTCACTCAGCAACACCTCTGTTCCCCGCACACGCGGGGGTGATCCATCGTGCCACCGGTTGCGCTCCGGCGCACCGTCCTGTTCCCCGCACACGCGGGGGTGATCCGATTACCGACAGGCTGCTCACGTATACGAACTCCTGTTCCCCGCACACGCGGGGGTGATCCGATATTAAAACTTATCCTGGGCGGTGGGATTGTCTGTTCCCCGCACACGCGGGGGTGATCCCATCACGATCGAGGTGACCACACCGTGAGGAGGCTGTTCCCCGCACACGCGGGGGTGATCCTTTGATAGACACAGACGTGAAATCCGTGCCAGACTGTTCCCCGCACACGCGGGGGTGATCCTGATTCTCTACTCTCCATCGCCAACGGGCTGGACTGTTCCCCGCACACGCGGGGGTGATCCCGAGGTGGCGGCAGGCGCGTCCGGCGCGGTGCCTGTTCCCCGCACACGCGGGGGTGATCCCTGGACCTGGTGACGGACGGCGGCAGCGCCTACCTGTTCCCCGCACACGCGGGGGTGATCCGCACGGAAAATCAATGGCGACCTTCCGTGCGGACTGTTCCCCGCACACGCGGGGGTGATCCCAGTCCCTGACCAAACGCATCCAGCAGGTTGAACTGTTCCCCGCACACGCGGGGGTGATCCGTCGGTCCATGTCCCTGTACTGGGCATACTCCTCTGTTCCCCGCACACGCGGGGGTGATCCCAGCCCGCGCATCGTGGATGCTATCATGCTCACCTGTTCCCCGCACACGCGGGGGTGATCCTAGGCTTGTGCCCATTTTCGATTGCCCATGAATCTGTTCCCCGCACACGCGGGGGTGATCCCTCAAGCGCCCGGCGCAGGTGTTTTGCCTGTTTCTGTTCCCCGCACACGCGGGGGTGATCCGGCGTGTACGCACACTCTCCGGCTCATGGGCTGCTGTTCCCCGCACACGCGGGGGTGATCCCGTGCAAACTGGCCGTGGTGCTGGTGTTCTCCGCTGTTCCCCGCACACGCGGGGGTGATCCGCTGTCAGCAGCGACCCGGTGATGTTCCAGGTCCTGTTCCCCGCACACGCGGGGGTGATCCGGTAACGCTGACGGTGCGCCGGAGCGCAACCGGCTGTTCCCCGCACACGCGGGGGTGATCCGTCAAGGTCTGCCCACAGGGTCGGCGCGTTGTCCTGTTCCCCGCACACGCGGGGGTGATCCAGTCGCTGACCCGTATGTCATTGAGTTCGTATACTGTTCCCCGCACACGCGGGGGTGATCCCCGGGTATCCTGGATCCGCCGAGATTGTAAAATCTGTTCCCCGCACACGCGGGGGTGATCCGCTGCCCACCGTGCCGCTTGCGGACAGCTCGCCCTGTTCCCCGCACACGCGGGGGTGATCCGTCCCGCCGTTGATGCCGCCTGTGTTGTTGGCCCTGTTCCCCGCACACGCGGGGGTGATCCCTGGCAGGTATATAATGGGCATCAGAAGCGATTCTGTTCCCCGCACACGCGGGGGTGATCCGTTCAAGCCGGTCAGTTTGAAGGTGTCACCCGCCTGTTCCCCGCACACGCGGGGGTGATCCGGCCGTGGTCACCGTGATGACCTCCGGGATGATCTGTTCCCCGCACACGCGGGGGTGATCCGTCGTGCCCCCGGTTGCGCTCCGGCGTACCGTTCTGTTCCCCGCACACGCGGGGGTGATCCCCGCTCTGTAGGCTGCGACAAGGTTGGCTGTGGCTGTTCCCCGCACACGCGGGGGTGATCCTCTAGGCAGGGTGGGCATCGTGCCACAGGGCGCCTGTTCCCCGCACACGCGGGGGTGATCCGAACTGAACAGGCTCCAGGGCTTGACCTTTGAGCTGTTCCCCGCACACGCGGGGGTGATCCCTCTGTTCAGTTCTTCCTGTGCCTGTGCCACCCCTGTTCCCCGCACACGCGGGGGTGATCCGGCGTGCACGCACACCCTCCTGGTCATGGGCTGCTGTTCCCCGCACACGCGGGGGTGATCCTGTGGACTGGATAGGGCCTGTCAGGGACTTTTGCTGTTCCCCGCACACGCGGGGGTGATCCGGCGGCGGTTGACCTGTGGGACACCGAACAGAACTGTTCCCCGCACACGCGGGGGTGATCCGCGTCAGGCCGTCATTATCGCCGCCCTGAAAGGCTGTTCCCCGCACACGCGGGGGTGATCCGTGGCAACGAACAGAGAATCGATTGACGCGCTCCTGTTCCCCGCACACGCGGGGGTGATCCCCACCATGACACAGGCCACCATCAGGACTCTCCCTGTTCCCCGCACACGCGGGGGTGATCCCAGTAACCAAATACAGCGCGGGCGTGACAGCGGCTGTTCCCCGCACACGCGGGGGTGATCCGGGGTGGTGTGATGTGGAGTGGATAGCGCCGGTCTGTTCCCCGCACACGCGGGGGTGATCCGTAGCGATGCTGCCGTCCTTCAGTTTCCCGATGCTGTTCCCCGCACACGCGGGGGTGATCCCCCGAGCCTGACACGGCGACCATGGACAAAGCGCTGTTCCCCGCACACGCGGGGGTGATCCCTGCTGGGAGACAGAGAGGAGGTTGAAGGCGTGCTGTTCCCCGCACACGCGGGGGTGATCCGAGCATGGCGACCTTCCGTGCGGACGTGAAGAACTGTTCCCCGCACACGCGGGGGTGATCCGCCGCTGCACGAAAAATATATCGGCGGCGGCCACTGTTCCCCGCACACGCGGGGGTGATCCCATCATCGGCCACTACGAGGGGCACCAGCGGGGCTGTTCCCCGCACACGCGGGGGTGATCCTCGTCTACGGCTATGCCGGAGCGGGCGAGCTGGCTGTTCCCCGCACACGCGGGGGTGATCCGGCATTTTTGCCGTGAGAGGAGATACCATGACACTGTTCCCCGCACACGCGGGGGTGATCCTGGTGACCAAAGAGGACGCGCTGGAGGCAAATGCTGTTCCCCGCACACGCGGGGGTGATCCGTTCTCGCTTGCTGCTTTGAGAGTGAATGCCGGCTGTTCCCCGCACACGCGGGGGTGATCCTTGCGCAGAGCGTGAACCCGCCGATGAACAAAGCTGTTCCCCGCACACGCGGGGGTGATCCTGCTGCCAAGCACCTGACATTTGACGTGGAAATCTGTTCCCCGCACACGCGGGGGTGATCCTACTGCATAG
>Ga0123329_1003043_pt1 | contig 14233 bp, 11 predicted proteins | sample BioC12SIPDNA_FD_89703 | JGI IMG/M metagenome (GOLD analysis project Ga0123329, IMG submission 89703) | Anaerobic biogas reactor microbial communites from Washington, USA - Biogas_R1_B C12 SIP DNA | ecosystem: Engineered > Bioreactor > Anaerobic > Unclassified | place: Washington, USA | collected... | reverse complement strand
CACACCTGTGCCCGACGGTGCCGCTACCCTCTTCATCCTCAAAGAAGAAATCGAAAGTGGCGTAACGAATTGGACCGGCAGGATGCCCCGAGGCAATTTACACAGGACTTGACACTACCTCCTTTCAGAGAAGGGCAGAACTTTCACGTATAAAGGCGGATCCTGCGACGGAGATATTGATGTGTTTTATACGGATATCGTTTCCGTCATCGGAGAAGCTCCGGTCGGTGATCTATATGCGACCATCGACATTACCTTCCGGGGCACTATCCCTGGCGGGGGGAGTCTGATTTTCCAGCAGGATACAGACAATGTAGTGGAAAATGGCACAATTACACCTATTCCCGAGCCCAGTACCATGCTGCTTCTTGGTATTGGTCTGATGGGGGTAGCAGGAATCAGGAGGAAGATGAGAGGATAGGATGAATATGCAAACCGGGGGTTCAGCCGTAAGAGTGCTCACGAGAAACAGATGCGATGTCTAGCGACAGTCCCGTGGCCTGCGCCGAGTGTTCCTGTTGTCCATAACCGCCGGTGTCGTGTGTTCGAATCCCGCCCCCGCTAGGAGTTCCCGTCGGCAAGAAAGACATCGAAAAGTGGCTCAAGAGATTCCACCGCTGCACCAGAGGCAAATGCCGTTAGAGTTCCTTAGAAAGATTCACGCACGGGCGGTGGCGGCCTGCGAGGCTTTCAGTGGCTTGGCGCATGTTCGTGGGCTTCGGCTTCCCAGGCCCGACCGCCGCGGCGATTTCATTGAAGCGGTGTCCGACGTGTCCTTGCGGCAAGCGTGCATGAATCGTCGTGAAGCGTGTGCTATCGTCTGCTGTCGGCGCAGGACTGCGCGGAGGACAGCAGATGAGAACCAGAACCCCACACGAGATTCCCGGCCGGCTGGCGGCGATTCGCCGGCGTTTCGATCGTTGGCGGCTGACGCGCCAAGGCCGCTCGCGCATACCCTTCAGCGTGGTCCAAGCTACGTTGGAGCAGGATGGGCATCTGGTTCTCGACTTGACCACGGATGAAAGCACCGTGTGGGAATCGCCCCACCAAGTGCACTTGGCGAGTGTGGCTCTCTGCCACGAGAATCGGAAACTGGTGTTCCCGCCTGAGAAGATCGACGCCCAGGGACGCGTGGTGATTGTCGGCACCCTCACCGCAGGTATCGAGATACGGAGTTTACCGCTCTCCGCAGTGGAGATGACAGTCATCGCCGCTGAGGAGGTCCCGTCGTCCCCCACGGTCCCCTGAGCCCGCGCGTTAACGCTTGGGGTTTGTTGGCGGGGGGCCGGCTCGCCAACGCTCGCGGAGCGCCAGTGACGAGATCAGATCATCCGATGGCCACCTGCTTCATCGACTGTTCGACCTCGTTGTTGTCCATCGGGGTCCGGCCGTCGCTCAGATAGGTCTGCAATGGCTCCTGATGGTTGCGTATGGAGCCCGGGGCCTTGCCCAGCCTTTTCTTGGGCAGCACGTCCGTGGTCGCCTGGCTCTCGATCCATTCACCCGGCGACCGCGAGACGGGGGCCGATTCGCTCTGACGCACCGCCAGCCGCTCCTCGCTGGACGTCGCCCGGCGGACCCGCCCATCGCCGCACGGACTGATCCCCTGGTATCCCGAGTCGCAGTCCGCCAGTAACGTGCCCCCGAACTTCGCCCGCATCAGGTCCGGCCCGTTACGGTGCCGGCTGACCGTGAAGTCGAACACGTTCAGCGGCAGGCTCACGCCTCGATAGGCCCACATCCGCGACCGTCCCATTTGACCCGCCGGGGGCCGTCGGCTACAACCGTGGCACCATGATCGTCGATTGCCATACCCATATCTGGGAGTCCGTCGAGCAGTTGGGGCGGGGGACGGGGCTCTGGTCGCACCGACACGGGCGACGCAAGGGCGGCCCGCCGCCGCAAGCGGGCACGCGCGAGCATTTTGTCGCCAGCAAGCCCGTTGACTGCACCTTCGTTCTCGCCTTCCGCAGTTACTACCTCGACGCCGAGGTGCCCAACGACTACGTGGCCCGGTATGTGCGGCAGCACCCGGACCGGCTGGTCGGGTTCGCGGGCGTGGATCCCTCCCGGCCGAAGGAGGCGATCGATGAGCTCCGCCGGGCTCACAACGAGCTGGGTATGCGTGGGGTGACCATCTGGCCGGCGGCCCAGGACTTCCACCCGGCCAACTCGGCGGCCATGCGGGTCTACACCGAGGCCAGCCGACTGCACATGCCCATCATCATCCACCAGGACGTGCGGGCCTCGGAGAATACCAAGATGGAGTTCGCCCGGCCGTACCTGGTCGACGAGGTCGCCCGCGAGTTCCCCGATCTCAAGATCATCATCTCGCAGCTCGGCTACCCGTGGATGGAGGAGACGACAGCGCTACTGGCCAAGCACCGCAATGTGTTTGCGGACATCAGCGGGCTGGTGCACCACGAGTGGCTGGCTTACAACGCTCTCCTGTCGGCGTACCAGGCCGGCGTTATGGATGCTCTGCTGTTCGGCAGCAACTTCCCCTACACCACCGCCGCCGCCTGCATCGAGGCCCTCTACAGCATCAACCAGTTCTGCCACGGCACGGCCCTGCCCACCATCCCCCGCGAGCAGCTCCGCCAGATCGTCGAGCGCGACGTGCTCACGCTGCTCAACATCGCCGGCGAACCCGACCTCGCTCCGCCCGAGCCCGACACCACCGTCATCCAGGTAGAGGAATGACGTCCAGGTCGAACATCGACGCGCGCGGATCGTAGCGGCGGGCTCACCAAGGCGAGCGGCGGGGTTTATCCCCGCCTTTTACGCGAGCAGCATCGCACTTCGCCGCGGGTTTGCTTGCCAGGAGCGCCGGGCTGCATACCGAGCGTCCTCTCGCCAAGCGCCGGGACAAGCCCGGCGGCTCGCCAGATTGCGTCGGCGGCTCGCCAGATTGCGTCGGCGGCTCACTAGATCGCGCCGGCGGCTCGCCGATCCCATCACAGACCCGGGAACGTCCCATCCAGGGCGGTCATCCTGACCTACTCACCCGCCGTCCCACCACCTGTAAACCCTCTGCTGGACGTGCGGCCCTTTGATCACGCATGCCCCCAACGAGGTTATGAGTTCCCTGCCGGTGACATTTCGGAGGAGCTTCTCGTCGCGAGGACCTCATCGCGGACGAAATGCAGCAGGATGCGTTGAGGTTTGTTCGTCTCGCTGCCTGGGCCTAGGAGGTAACCGCTGTTGTCCGTGACCGCGTGGACACCGACGACGGCTCCGGGCCGAATCACGAACTCGCTGAGTCCGACGTTCGAGCAGGGATTTCCCCAATCGTAGGTGTAGCCGAGCCGGGTCCAAGGATAGCCGTCCGGGCCATAGGAGAGTGACATCAGGCTGGTGAACCAGGTGATGTACTCTTGGGCCACGGTGAGGAAGTCGCCTGCCTGGGGCCAATCGAGTTCCGCCTCCTGATCGCTGATCTCCGGATCCGGGCTGGGGCGGAACAGGTCCGCCGGCGCCACCCACAGCTCGACGAACCGATCCTTGACGGCGTCTCCAGGCAGACCCAGCAACTGGCGGACGCGAAGCTCGAGTTCCGGCAGGGAACGCGATTGGTCGGCGGCGAAGTCCTGAAGCTCGGGAACGACCGTCACCCAGACTTCGCGACTGAGTGTGGTATCCTGGCCGACCAGCTCGTCGTAGCCGTTCCAGGATGTCCAGGTCACGACGAGCACTCGGCGGCCGGCCGGGCCTTCGTCCCAGATGAGATTCGGGTTGTGGTTGCTGATCGCGGTCAGCTCGCGCGAGATATCCGCCGGGTCGGTCGTGGCGGCGTCCTGAATCGCGGCCAGGTAGTGGGCGTCCAGGTCGTCCGTCACGCAAGCACAAGGATCAACGGGTTCGGGGCAGCCGGCCAGCAAGACCGCGAGCAAGAAACTCACGCAACTCCGCACGCCGCATCGATCACACCCGCTATGACGCATGACCTTGGCTCCTGGTTCCAGGCTGACAGACAAGACCGATCGAGGTATGAATCGGCCAAACGGACTTTGCGATTCAGTTCGCCGGTGTTGTGATTCCCGAAGCGAGCGGCGGGGTTTATCCCCGCCTCTTGCGAGCGCCCCATTGGAGTCCATTGCGGCACCCGTGCGAGGAGCGCCGGGATCAACCCGGCGGGTCGCGTGTGCGCGGATAACCTGCCGAGGGCCAAAATGGGGACGGGCACGGCGGGAGCGATTTGTCCCAGGCCGTAGGCTCAGCCTGCATCCGAGGGTGTTGCCTTCCTCAAGCATCGCGGGCGCGGAGCCGGTCCCCATTTGGCCCGATTGCATCGCGCTGCGCGGTGGGTACACTGAACGCATGGGAGCGATTCGCCCGGCCCGTCCGGTTAACCTGATCTGTGGGTTCATCGCCAACGACCCGGATCTGATCGGTCGGGCGGTGGGGTTGCTTGCCCGGCACGTGGGGGAGGTGGAGGAACTCAGCGAGCGCTGGCCGTTCGATTTCACGGACTACTACGAGCCGGAGATGGGGCCGGGGCTGATTCGCCAATTTGCCTCGTTCGCGGACCTGATCGACCCGGTGGCCCTGGTGGGGATCAAAACGCTGACCAACGATCTCGAGCGCCGGCTGGCTGACGAATGTGGTGTGCCGCGTTCGCAGCGGGTAGTCAACCTTGATCCGGGCTATGTGACGCTGAGCAAGCTGGTGCTGGCTACGACCAAGGACTACGGCCACCGCGTCTATCTGCGCGACGGCATCTATGCGGAGAGCACACTGCATTATCGCGGCAAGGTTTGGGAGTCTTGGCCGTGGACGTATCCGGACTATGCGGACGGGCGGTATTTCCCCTTTTTGGATCGGGTTCGCGAACGGCTGAGAACCAAGCTCAGCGACCGCTTTGAGCAGGCGGATCGCCGACAGGAGCATCAGGCGTGAGTTCACAGGGCGCGATGGTTGTGAGTCTGGCGTCGTTTGCGGGGGCTTTCGCCTTGAGCGCGGCCCTCACGCCGATCGTGCGCCGCTGGGCCCGGGGGCGAGGTTTCGTGGATCGTCCACAGGGGCCGGGCTCGCACAAGTTGCACCGTGAGCCCACACCGTTCGGCGGGGGTATCGCCATTACCGTGGCCGTGCTGCTGCCCATGGCGGCTATCCTGGCCGTTGCGGTCGCCGGTCGTCGCGTGGATTTCATCGCCTCTCTGCTCGCCGAATGGATGCCTCAATGGCCTTACTGGCTGGGCGGCGTGGCCGAGAAACTGCCCGTCGCCCTGGCGATCATCGCCGGCGCCCTGATCCTCCATCTTCTGGGGATTATCGACGACCATTGGCCGCTCTCACCGCCGGTGAAGTTCGCCGTCCAGATCGCCGTGGCCCTGATGCTGAGCGTCGGCTTCGAGATCCGTGCAGCGGAGGCTCTAGGTCCGATCCCGGCCACCGCGGTGACCGTGGCGTGGATCGTGGTTTTGACCAATGCCTTCAACTTCCTCGACAACATGGATGGCCTGGCCGGCGGGGTGGCCTGCATCACGGCCCTGGTTTTGGCGGCGTGTGCCCTCCAGGTGGGGCAGGTCTTCGTGCCCTGCCTGCTGCTGCTCGTGGCGGGAGCGGTCGGGGGTTTCCTGTTGTTCAACTTCCCGCCGGCGACCATCTTCATGGGTGACGCCGGCAGCCTGGTCGTCGGCTACCTGCTCGCGGTCTGCGCGATCCTGACCACCTTCTACGATCCCGAGCAACAACGCACTCCCTTCGGCGTGTTCGTGCCGTTGGTCGTCTTTGCCGTGCCGTTGTATGACATGGGCAGTGTGGTCGTGCATCGCTGGCGTTTGGGGGTCAGCATCTTCCGCGCCGACCGCCGCCACTTCTCGCATCGCTTGGTGCGGCGAGGGATGAGCCCGACGTCGGCGGTGCTGACCATCCACCTGGCGACGATGGCAACCGCTCTGCCGGCCATTCTGTTGCCGCGGCTGGATTGGCCGGGAGCGACCTTGGTCTTCGGGCAGTGTGTGTGCGTGGTTGCCCTGATCGCCATTCTGGAATCGCAAGATGTCTCGTGAATCGTCGGCCAAGGTCGCCGCCGCCGCTTGCATGCAGGCGGATGCCTCCACGCCGCCCGGGTTGCGCTGGGCCGGCCTCCTGGACCGCGCCGCTCTATTCACTCTGTTGGTGATTGTGGCGACCCGGCCGCTGGTCTCCGAGCGATACGATCTCACTCTGCGGGCGATGGAGCGGGCGACGGAAGCGGCCAACGCCATCTCTCCCGCGGCTACGGCGGGGTTCAACCTGGCGATTTGGCTGGCGGCGCTGGCGACGGCCCTGGCGGCGGCCCTTCGGCGCACGGACTGGCGATGGACGGGGATGGAGATCGGCTGGTGCGTTCTCGCCCTGGGGGCCGCGGTGTCCACGGTGGCCACGAGCAACCAGCGGATAGCCCTCAATGCCTCGGTCGACTGGCTAACGGCGATCGTGTTCACGATGGTGCTCGCCAACCTGTGCCGCGACCGCTTTCGGGTGAACCTGGTTCTCGCGGTGTTGATCGCCTCCGGGGCCGCGTCGCTGGCCAAGTGCTCGATGCAGGCGTTTGTCGAATTGGCCGAGACGCGGGCTCATTACGAGCAGACCAAGGAGGAGTTCTGGGGGCAGCAGGGCGTGGCCTTGGACGATCCGGTCGTGGACCTGTTCGAGCGGAGGATGCGAGCTGACGAGGCGAGCGGTTTCCTGCCTTACAGCAACGCGCAGGGTGCGCTGCTGAGTCTCAGCGGTTTTGCCGCCCTGGCTTTGGCTGCCGCCAAGGGTCGTCGTTGGTGGCAATCGCTGGTCATCGTCGGGGCAGGCGTGTTGTTGTGGCTGGGCATGAGCTTGACCGGCAGCCGAGGTGCGATTCTGGCGGCCGGGCTGGCTTTGGTAGGATGGGCGGTGCTCAAAAGGGGGCATGTCCGCCTGCGGCCACACTGGCGGAAACTCTTGATCGGCGGCTGGAGCGGGGTTCTCGTCGTGGCCCTGGCGGTCGTTTTGCTGGGGACGGCTCGCGGCGGGTTGCCGGGCTCGTCCCTCAACTTCCGCTGGCAGTATTGGACGGTGACGCGTGCGATCATCGTTGAGCGGTTGTGGACGGGCACGGGAGCCCTCAACTTCGATCGCTTCTATCTGCCGGTCAAGCCGATCGACTATCCCGAGGAAATCCGCGATCCGCACAACTTCGCGCTGTCGGTCGTTGCCCAGTGGGGGCTGGCAGGGGGGCTTGGGCTTGTTTTGTTGCTGGTAGGCGGGACGTGGGTACTGGCTCGTGCTTGGGGAAGGCACACGCCAGACGACGAGCCGACGCCGGTCGAGAGCCATACCGCCCATACGCGAGGTCGGCTGTGGGTGCTGTCGCTGGCGGTGGCGTTCGTGTTCTTGCGGCGATGGTTGCTCTACGACCCTTGGAATCATGGCCCGGGCGAGCAGGCATTGGCTTGGTTCGATACGGGTTTCTATGGCTTGCTGTGGTGCGCGGTCTTGGTGGGGGCGGTGTGGTTCGGAAATGAGGGTCGGACCGCGGAGATCGACCTGTGTCGTATGCCTCTGCTGTTGGGACTGGGGGCGTGTCTACTGCATAACACGATCGACTTCGCCGTTTTTGTCCCCGGTGTGCTGACGCCGGCGGCGGCAATGGGAGGCATCCTGCTCGCCAGGCCGTCGCGATCGCTGGTCGGATTCAAGCGGTCTCGACGTCGCATGGCAGTGCCGATGGTGGTTGGTGCGCTGGGGACGATTGCGGTGCTGGGGCTGGTGTTTGTCCCTGTATCGCGGTCGTCCCGGCATGTGCTGCGTGCTCGCAATGAGCCTTGGGCGGCGGCGGCGGCGAGCTACGAACTCGCCGCCCAGGCCGACACGCTTGACCCGACGCCCCTCGTGGAGCTGGCCGCGCTTCGTGCCCAGAGTCAGCAGGTGCCTTGGCTCAACGAGGCGGCTGGGGCGTTGAATGCCGCGATCGAACGTGACCCGGAGGATATCCACCTCTACCAATTCCGGGCGGCCCTGCTGGAACTGCGGTATCGGGTAGGTGGCGAGACCGCCGACCTTCGGGAGTCCATCCGCGCCTTGCGGAAATGTGTTGAGCTATACCCCGCCTCGCCGGACCGTCATGCGGACTTGGCGGCCCTGCTCGACCGTGCCGCCGACGAACTGGCGGACGTGGCCCTCCTCCACGCGGCCGTGACCCATTACCGCCGGGCGTTAGCCCTGGACGAAGCCCGCCCCGGCACCGACGAAGCCCGCCGTTGGCCTCCCGCTCGCCGAGCCGAAATCACCACCCGCCTCCACGCCGCCCGAAAAATGGTGGAAAAATGGTGTCAGGATGATTTTCTAGGCCCCTAGAAAATCATCCTGACACCATTTTCTCGGGAAGCTTGTCATCGGACGGGGCTCTGTTAAACTACCACACTTGGTTCATCAGCGGCGAAGACAGAAGGAGAAATCAGGAATGCCCGTGACCATTTACTATGACCAGGATGCGGATCTCAAAGCACTTCGAGGCAAGAAGGTGGCCGTGCTTGGCTACGGCAGCCAAGGGCACGCGCATGCCCAGAACATGCGCGACTCGGGAATCGATGTGACGGTGGCGGAATTGCCGGGGACGGACAATTACAGGCTGGCCGTCGAGCACAAGTTCAAGCCGGTCAGCGCCGCCGAGGCGACGCAGTCCTGCGATCTGCTGATCATGACCTTGCCGGACGAGGCCCAGCCCAAGGTCTATCGCTCCGAGATTGCCCCGCATATCCGTGCCGGGCAGACCATCGGGTTTACCCACGGCTTCAACATCCACTTTGGCCAGATTGTCCCACCCGACGGCGTGGACGTGATCATGATCGCGCCCAAGGGCCCGGGGCACTTGGTGCGCAGCGAGTTCGTTCGCGGTGGCGGCGTGCCCTGCCTCGTGGCCATCGAGAAGAACCCTTCGGGCAAGGCACTGCAAACAGGTTTGGCCTGGGGCAGCGCTATCGGCGGCGGGCGGGCCGGCATTCTGGAGACCAGCTTCCGCGATGAGACCGAGACGGATCTTTTTGGCGAGCAGGTTGTGCTTTGCGGCGGCGTCACCGCCCTGGTCAAGGCGGCCTTCGAAACGCTCCTCGAGGCAGGCTATCCACCGGAAATCTGCTACTTCGAGTGCATGCACGAGCTCAAGCTTATCGTGGACCTCTTCTACGAGGGCGGCATCAACTACATGCGCTACAGCGTCAGCAACACCGCCGAGTACGGCGATCTGACCCGCGGCCCACGGGTGATCAGCGATGCCTGCCGCCAGGAGATGCGCAAGATCCTTCGCGAGATCCAGGACGGCGAGTTCGCCCGCGAGTGGATCCTCGAAAACCAGGCGGGCCGACCGACCTTCAACGCCTTGTACAAGAAGGACTACAACCACCCGGTCGAGGATGTCGGCCGCAAGCTTCGCCGCATGATGAAGTGGATTGCTGTCAAGGAGGTGTGATCACCCTTCGGGGGCGACACGGCTCTTGCGTTGGTACACAGGGGGTAGGAAGGGCGACTTGGGTCGTCTTTCCTACCCCCTGTCGATTGGGCGACGGTTCGAAGTGTGTGGGTCGGTTCTGCGGGCGCACAAGCCCGGCCGGCATCGTGGCTCCGTTGGCTGCTAACGAGGGAAGTAGCATGACTGCTTTGAGGTACCTCATTCTTCTGGCGGTGGGTATGAATGGGCTATCTGTCAGCGCTGGCTTGCCGCCCGCGGCGGTCTCAGACTCCGACGCCAGGGCCTGGATCCACCACACCACACCGTTGCCCAAGGAGATCCGCATCACCGGCCAAGTTGAGGTTCCCGCCGATCAGGTTGCGGTGCGTGTGTCGAATGACGCCGATCCGCTCATCCAGCAAGCGGCCAAGGAGCTGCGCGAGGCGCTGGGTGGTCCCGAGTCCGCGGGGGGCGCGGACGGCTTCACTATCACCCTGCAGTTGGGCGGCAGTGAGGCGGAGAAGCTGAAACAGTGCAAGAACGCGGACCAGGCCTATCGAATCGAGCCCGCCGCAAACCGAACGGGTCTCCATTGCGTGGCCATCGGCCCACGTGGCCTCTACTACGCATCGAAGACCTTGCAGCAGCTTGTGAAGGCACGGCTGCGGGATGGCCGTGCGGTCATGCCCGTTCTGCGGGTCACCGATTGGCCGGACATGGCCGACCGTGGGCTGTGGGGCGGCGACCACTCCCTTCACTTGAGATGGATGTCGGATCGCAAGATGAACTACGGCGAGCACATCTCCAGTTGCCGAATCGATAAGGACAAGCGCTGTTCGGTTCACCTGGGCGATTATAAACGGCGACTGATCGACGAGGGCCCAATCTACGGCATCCAGCCCGTGCCGGTCATTCTGCACCTCGAACAACTCAAGGGCTCGGGCATGTTCGAGGTGTACCCCGACCTGCAGGGCAAGGACGCCACCGACGGGGTCATCTGCTTCAGCAATCCGAAGATTGTGGACCTGTTGGCCGAGTGGCTCGTGCTCTGGGGTAAGGAGCCCGCGGTGGCTGAAGTCGACATCTGGATGTCGGAGAACATGTACGGCAAACAAGGTTGCCAATGCGAGCGATGCACGGGCCAGGATCTGAGTGTGCTCGAAGCACGGGCGATCGCGAAAGCCTACGCCAAAGCTCGACAGCAGTTACCGGCGTTGGGCCTGCGCGTGCTCAGCAGCGAGGCGACCGAGCAGAGCAACCCGCAGGTCCTCAAGGAACTGCCGCCGGAGGTCAAGTTCTGGTACTACCACAGCCTGTTCACCTACAACACCTCGCGGACACCGATGATCGGCAAGTTCCAGCCCTATCTGATCGACGCGATCAAGGGCGGGCGATGGGTCGGTGTTTGCCCGAACCTCGTAGCCTATGTCGGCATGTGGCAGCCGATGACCAGTGCGACTTTTATCCATGGGCGCATGAACGAGTTTGTCGGCAAAGGACTCTCCGGTCTGATCGGGTACGCCGTGCCGCGGCTCTACTGTTGCTGGTTCAACACCGAGGCGGCGGCTGAGTGGACCTGGAATGCCCAGGGCCGGACGACGCGTGAGTTCGCTTTGTCCTACGCCGTGCGACAGGGCTACCCTGATCCGGAGAAGTTCGCCGACTGGTCTGAGATCATGGGCGAGGTGTCGTGGGATGTGTATGGGTCGAGTTTCCCGGCCGGCGAATTGCGCGACCAGCCGGGCAAGCTGGCGGATTTGCTCCGCAACGGCAAACTGCCCGAACTCGGGTACGTCCTGTGGGATGTGTACGGCATTCCGTTCGGCGACTTCAAGACAGAGGAGCAGCTCAATCGCCGGTTCGACGAGGCGGCCCGAGGCCTGCAGCTTGCCAAGGAACTGGGGCTCGATGAGTACTTGCACGAAAGCCTTGTGGTGCAGGGCTACATGAACGCGATCAAGGCCTTGTACGAACTCGGGCGGGTCGTCGGGGCGGACGGGGTCACCGACAAAGCAGCGGCCACGCGCTGGTTCCAGGCGTATGTCGACGGTTTGAAGCAGGCCCGCGAGCACCTGCCTGCCTGGGAGAAAACGCTGCCCGGCAAGCGATCGGATGAGAATCTCGTCCAGCGCGCCGTTGATCTGCTCGGCGATATGTCAGCGGGTATGACCGCTCTCGCCGGCGGCCTCGGCATCGAGCTCAAGTGAGTAAGCAGGACGGCGAGTGAGTGGGCGATCGGTTTTACGGTGCGACATGAATAAGCTGTCGCTTTGTGAGCAAGGCCCCCGACCGGCTTGCCGCTTCGCGAAACTTGCGCGAAGCCTTGCGATGCGCGGCATTCGCGTTATCGTGACGTCCTTCAGGACGCGAACGCCACGGGGCGGCAACCCGGTTGTGGCGTTGCGGTACACTTGATGTCATGGAGCAAGTATGCGACTGATTCGATTCGAGGATGCGAGCGGGCAGGTGCGGATGGGCGAACAGCTTGGGCCGGACGAGGCTCGGGTGATTCGTGGGGACGTGTTCGGCTCGCATGAGGTAACTAACGAGAAAGCTCGCGTCAAGCGTCTCCTCGCACCGATCGAGCCGCCGAACGTCATCGCGATCGGCTTGAACTACCAGCGGCATGCCGCCGAAAGTGGAACCAAGGTGCCCGCTTTTCCGCTGGTCTTCTTCAAGCTGACAACGTCGGTCGTCGGGCCGGGTGAGCCGATTGTCTTGCCGGCCGAAGCGCCTGATGAAGTGGACTACGAGGCGGAGCTGGCAGTGGTGATCGGGCGGCGAGCCCGCAAGGTCTCCGAAGCCGACGCGCTGCGGTACGTCCTGGGGTATACCTGTGCCAACGACGTGTCCGCACGCGATTGCCAGATTCGCCGTGACAAGCAGTGGGCGCGGGCCAAGGGCTTCGACACCTTCTGCCCACTGGGGCCGTGTGTGGTGATCGACCCCGCCATGAACCCCGGCGCTTTGCCGATCCGTGCCCGCCTAAGCGGGCAGGTGATGCAGGACTCGAATACCGCGGACATGATTTTCTCCGTGCCCCGGCTGATCAGCTATCTCTCGTACCAGTTCACGCTGCTGCCGGGCACGGTCATCTGCACCGGGACGCCCGAGGGCGTGGGTTGTGCTCGCAAGCCGCCTGTTTACCTCAAACCCGGCGACACGATCACCATCGAGATCGATGGCATCGGCGAGCTGTCAAACCCGGTCGTCGCGGATCGGTGATGCCGTGAGGACGGCGATCGGATATAATGTCTCCGCCGACGGTCGGCACCCCGGGTACCGAACGCATTTCTGCCGTGGGTGATCGCTTCCCTCCGTGGGAGGACGAAGCGCGGGGCAGCGGCGGGGCCGGGTCCGGCAGCAGGCGGGCGGCCTGCCATCCAAAAGAGGCAACACTATCACAAAGGGCAGACGAACGATGAAACGTCGCGACTTCCTGAAGCAATCAGCGGCTGCGGCTGCGGCGGGCATGACGTTCCCCTACTTTGTGCCCTCCCGCGTCTTGGCGGCACCGGGCCGGAAGGGAGCCAACGACAAAATCATCGTTGGTTTCGTCGGCACAGGTGGTCGGGCCCGGCACCTGATGGTCCATGAGAAACTCGACGACAACGGGAAGATAGTTGCCGTGGCCGACTGTTTCCTGCCCCGGATTGAAGAGGCGGCCAAGGTCGTGCCCGGCAGCGACCAGTGGAAACAGTACCAGAACTACCGCGAGATGTTCGAGAAGGAGAAGCTCGACGCGGTCTTCGTGGCCACCACCACGCACGCGCGGGCGCTGATTTGTGCCCACGCCATGCAGGCCGGCCTGGACATCTACGCCGAGAAGCCCCTGACCCTCACCGTCGCCGAGGGGCGAATCCTCTCCAACGCTGCCAAGAAGTATAAACGTGTTCTCCAGGTGGGCACCCAGCAGCGCAGCATCCCGGTCAATGCCTACGCCAGCAAGCTCGTGCGCGAAGGGGCGATCGGCAAGGTGCATACGGTCATCGCGTACAACTTCGAGCCGCCCCAGCATTGGACGCCGCAGCCCGGTCAGCCGGTCCCCGATGGCCTCGATTGGGACGAGTGGTGCAACCAAACCGAATTGCGGCCCTACCATCCGGACCTGTACCGCAAATGGGGCCTGTGGTGGGATTACGACGGCGGCGGGCAGTCCTGGGGCGTGAGTGGCTGGGGAACGCACGCATTGGATCAAGTGCAGTGCGCCCTGGGCACCGATGACACCGGACCGGTCGAGATCTGGCCCGACGAGCCCGGCCCGAGCGGCAAGATCACCATGAAGTACGCCAGCGGTACACTGCTCAAGCTGCACGGCCCCAAGCGACACTTGGAGGATTTGGGGGCCATCTTCATCGGCGACAAGGGCAAGATCGACATTCAACGGGGTTCGTATTACCCCGAGCCCGAGGAACTGCTCAAAGGCGCTCCCGAGAAGATCCCCGCCAACTCGCCGGGCGAGTGTGTGCCGCACTTGGCCAACTTCTTCGAGTGCGTGAGAACTCGTCAGCGGCCCGCCGCCGACGTGGAGATCGGCCATCGTTCAACCACCGTTTGCCACCTGGTGAATATCTGCCGGGAGCTGGGTCGCAAGCTGCAGTGGGATCCCGTAGCCGAACGCTTCGTCGGCGACGACGAAGCCAACGCCAAGCTTTCCCGTCCGCGACGAGCAGGCTACGAGTTCCCCAAGGACCTCGCATAGGCGAAAAATGGTGTCAGGATGAATGGTACTGCCGTGCGGCGAGGGGTCATGACGCGCGGAGTTTAACCGCTCGCGCAGGCCGCACTGCTGGTGTTGAGCCTCGCGTTCGCGTATGATTTCGGCTT
>Ga0123329_1003040_pt1 | contig 14240 bp, 11 predicted proteins | sample BioC12SIPDNA_FD_89703 | JGI IMG/M metagenome (GOLD analysis project Ga0123329, IMG submission 89703) | Anaerobic biogas reactor microbial communites from Washington, USA - Biogas_R1_B C12 SIP DNA | ecosystem: Engineered > Bioreactor > Anaerobic > Unclassified | place: Washington, USA | collected... | reverse complement strand
TGCTCCGCCAGCTCGGCCTGGGTATGCTCCACCTCGCCCCGCACGATTTCGCCACGCGAGGCGAGCGAGGCGAGTTCGGCGCCCAACGCCTCGTGCTGCTCGTGGAGCAGGCGGTCGCGCTCCCGAGCCACGGCCTGCTCGCGACGCAGCGCCTCGGTGGCGTCGCGCAGCTTGGCCCCTTCCGCCGTGATGGCATCGAGGGCGGTGCGCTGCGCGGCCTGCGCCTCAGCGTGGCGGTCCTGCTTTTCCTGGAAGCCATGGGCGTAGGCGCGCTGGGCGTCGACGCGGGAGGCCAGCTCCTTCACGACGACCTCGGCGCGGTCGAGCGCCTGCTGGCGCCGCTGCCACTGGTGACCGAACCAGATGCGCTGCAACTCCTGGAGGTCCTGCGTGAGGAGGAGGTGCTCCTCGGCGCGCTCGGCCTGGCGCCGGAGGGTCTGCGCCCGCGGCACGAGTTCACCGATGATGTCGTTGACGCGCTGCAGGTTGCGCTCCGTCTCCTCGATGCGCCGTAGCGCCTCCGCGCGCTTGCGCAGGTGGGGCGCGATGCCGGCGGCCTCCTCAAAGAGGGTGCGACGTGCCTCGGGGCGCAGCGAGAGCACGGCGTCCACCAGGCCCTGTCCGATGACGGTGTAGCCACTGCGCAGAAGGCTGCCCTCGACGATGTCGACCACGTCGCGATAGCGCACGCGGTTGCCGTTGAGCAAGTACTCGTTCTCACCCGAGCGGAAGGCGCGGCGCCCCAGCACCACCTCGGAGAACTCGAGGGGGAGCCAGCCGTCGCTGTTGTCGAGGACCAGCAGCACCTCGGCGACGCCCATGCGCGAGCGCTGGCGGGTGCCGCCAAAGATCATGTCCTCGCTCGTCTTGGCGCGCAGCGTGCTAAAGCTCTGCTCGCCCAGCACCCAACGGATGGCGTCGGCGATGTTGCTCTTGCCGCTGCCGTTGGGGCCGACGATGGCGGTAATCCCCTCGGCAAACTCGAACTGTGCTCGCGCGGCAAAGCTCTTGTAGCCGTACAGCTCGAGGCGTTTCAGGCGCATGGCGTCCTCGGTGGATGGCGATTGGTGATCGGCGATCAGCGATCGGCTATGGGCTTTTGGCTGTTGGCGCTTGGCTTTTGGCCGGCCCGGGCGGTGTAGCGCTCCATACCAAGCCGGACGCTTTGGCAGCCAACGGCTAACTGCTAACAGCCGTTCGCCGATCGCCGATAGCCAACGGCGGCGCTATGACACCGTTCGGTGCGCGCGCAGGGCAGCCTCGGCGGCAGCCTGCTCGGCGGCCTGTTTGGAGTTGCCGGTGCCCTCGCCCCACACGGCATCGCCCACCAGCGCCTGGGCGGTGAACGTCTTGGCGTGGTCGGGCCCCTCCTCGCGCACGATACGATAGGAGGGGGTGATGCGCACGGTGGATTGGGCGTATTCCTGCAATAGGCTCTTGGCGTCCTTGCTGGTGCGGAGCCCGTCGATCTCGGTCGCATGTCGGTCGAGGAAGGCGTGCATCCATGCGCGCACGGCGCCCAACCCCTGGTCGAGGTACAGGGCGCCGGCGAGCGCCTCGAACGCCGCGCAGAGATTGGCGGGACGCTCTCGCCCGCCGCTGGCCGCCTCGCCGCGGCCGAGGAGGAGGTGGCGGCCCAGGTCGATCTCCAGGGCAAAGGCCTGCAGCCCCTCGGTGCGCACGATCTGGGCGCGCAAGCCGGTCAATTCGCCCTCCGTCGCCTCGGGGTACCGCGCATAGAGCCACTCGGCCACCACGAGGTCGATGAGCGCATCGCCCAGGAACTCGAGCCGTTGGTTGTCGATCGGGTCGGACTGGGGATTTTCGTTGGGGTAGGAGGGATGGGTGAGCGCCTCCCGGAGGAGGTCGCGATCGCGAAGCGTGACGCCCGCGGCCCGCTGGGCGTCGTCCAGCTCGTGGTCGGTAAGCCCGTTGTCTGACAAAGCGCCACCCTCATGACATGGGCGCGGACGTGCCCGGCCCAACTGACATAACCCACAACGAATCGCGAACACTAGTATACCACTCAAGTGCCTGACGGCACAACCACCACGACAGGGGAGCGTACATGCAGGATTCTGAGCGATCCGCGGGGAACACCTCCCGGACGCCCCTCGTCGCCAGTCGGTGGATGGTGGGGATTACCGCGAGGCAACCTCCAGGAGGTGGCACCACGAATTTGTGGACACGGCAACGCGAGCATGATACAATGGGGCGGCGCCGGGGGGTGACGCCTCGGCGCAGGGTGATGCGTCGCCGTTGGCTGCCAGACCGAGAGAGCAGGAGTGGACATGGCCGAATCACAACCCATTCGAGTGCTGGTGGTGGATGACCATGCCGTGGTTCGCGGCGGGCTGGCAGCGTTCCTCCTGGCCTTTGACGACCTGGAGCTGGTCGGCGAGGCATCGGGCGGCGAGGAAGCGGTGCGCATGTGCCGCCGGGCGCGCCCCGATGTGGTGCTCATGGACCTGGTGATGCCCGAGATGGACGGCGCCGCCGCGACACGCGCCATTCGCGCCGAGTGCCCGCAGGTGCAGGTGATCGCTCTGACGAGCTTTCGCGAGGAAGAGTTGGTGCAGGGCGCGCTACAGGCCGGCGCCATCGGCTACCTGCTCAAGAACGTCTCGGCCGATGAACTCGCCGACGCCATCCGCAAGGCGCACGCCGGCCGGGCCACGCTGGCCCCCGAGGCGGCCCAGGCGCTGATCCGCTCGGCCACGCAGCCCCCCCCGCCGGGGCACGACCTCACCGCCAGGGAGCGCGAGGTGCTGGCGCTGATGGTGGAGGGGCTGAGCAACCCCGACATCGCCGAGCGATTGATCGTCAGCCGCTCGACGGTCAAGTTCCATGTGAGCAGCGTGCTCTCCAAGCTCGGCGTGTCGAGCCGCACCGAGGCGGTGGCGATGGCGCTGCAGAACAAGATCCTGTAACACTCGCCGGACACCAAGCCCAGTCCGTCGTCCGACACCGACGATGGGCGTGGTGCATACGCGGCCCGATGACGCCCTCGGATCGACCACCCACGGTTGGCCCGAGGGCTTGTGCGTTCCCGCTCCCTGGCATGCCCTGGCCAGTGGGCCAGGGCAAAGACCATCCAAACGTCCACTCTCCTTTCCGCTATTCGTCCGGCGCGCCCTGGAGGGCAGCCCACTATACTAGAACCAGCGAAGGGGCACGAGGCATGGAAGCCACGCCGCGCGTGGGACGCGCGACGAGACGCCGGGTGCGAACGCGGGGCCGACGCCCAGGGGATCGGGGCGGGAGCCCCTGGCAGGATTTGGCCGCTCCGGCCGGCCTGATGGAGGGATGGAGAGGATGGAACACTGGATGCTGACCCACGAACTGAACGCCTACCGTCACCGTGAGCTGCTGCGCGAGGCGCAGCGCGACCGGCTGGCACGTCGGGCTCAGGAGCGCCTGCAGTTTGCTGGCGGCCGCCTGGCGATGGCCCTGTCGCTCGCCACGATGCTGGTGATGGTCCTCGTGCGGGGTTAGGCGAAGCGTCGAGGCGGGCCGTGCGGCGGATAGACGTCGCACGGCCCGCCTCTTTGTGTTGTGGCATCCCTCACCACGCCATACGCATCGTTTGCCTGCGGGCGCGGGCTCGAGTACCTTCTGATGGGGTGGATGCAGGCGCTGCGCGGCGCTACCGAGAGGACCAACTATGGACAACGATAACGTCATCGTGACACAAGGACTCGGCCGACGCTTTGGCGCCACCGTGGCGGTGGCGGGGATCGACATCCAGGTGGCGGCCGGCGAGGTGTTTGGGCTGCTGGGCCACAACGGCGCCGGCAAGACCACCACTGTGCGGCTGCTCAATGGGGTGCTGACCCCCAGCATGGGGAGCGCGCGGGTGCTCGGGATGGATCCGGCGACCGATGGGCCGCGCCTTCGCCGGCGCACCGGCGTGCTTACCGAGACGCCGGGGTTGACGGACAAGCTCTCGGCACGAGACAACCTCACCCTATTTGCCGAGATGTACGAGGTGCCACGCGAGATGGTGTCGGGGCGCGTGCAAGACCTGCTGGCGCTCTTTGGCCTGGACGACCGCGCCGACGAGCCCGTCGGTGGGTACAGCCGGGGGATGCGACAGCGTCTGGCCATCGCCCGAGCGCTGCTCCATGACCCCGAGATCGTCTTCCTGGACGAGCCCACCGCCGGCCTCGACCCGGTGGCCACCCGCCAGGTGCACGATCTCATCACCCGGCTGACGCAGGAGGAGCAGCGCACCATCGTGCTCTGCACGCACAACCTCGTCGAGGCGCAGCGTCTCTGCTCGCGGGTGGCCGTGCTTGCCCACGGCGCCATCGTGGCCATGGGCACGCCGCGCGACCTGGCGCAGCGCCTGGCGCGCCAGGCGCGCCTGACGCTGGAGGTGGAGCCCGGGGACGAGCCGATCGTCCGGGCCGCCGTCGAGCGCCTCGATCGGGCGCTTGTCGAGGCGACCAGCCCCGGCGAACTGCACGTCACGGGGCTCGACCGCGAGCGGGTGCCCGATCTCGTTGCCGACCTGGTGCGGTCGGGAGCGCGGATCTATCGCCTCTCCCCGCACGAGCCGACCCTCGAGGACGCCTACTTTGCCCTGCAGAGCGACGAGGAGGTGACGCCATGAACACCCGGGCGATGCGCGCCATCGTGCGGCGCGACCTCAAGATCGTAGGCCAGACCAAGGGCGTGCTGCTGCCCATGATCGTCGTACCGGTTCTCATGATGATCGTCCTGCCGGCGGTTCTGGTGGCCGTCCCTGTACTGGTGCCCGATGTCGCCAGCGAACTCGACGACCTGAGCGCGATGCTGGCGGCGATGCCCGACGGCCTGCGCCAGAGCCTGATCGGCTATACGCCCGCGCAGCAGTGGGTGGTGCTGACGGTGCTCTATATGCTGGCGCCGCTCTACCTCATCGCCCCGCTGATGGTGGCCAGCGTCATCGCGGCGGATAGCTTTGCCGGCGAGAAGGAACGCAAGACGTTGGAGGCGCTCCTCTACACGCCGACGACGGACCTCGAGCTGTATGCAGCCAAGCTGCTCTCGGCCTGGCTGCCGGCGGTGGCCATCGCCTGGATCGGCTTCGTGCTCTATGGTCTGGTCGCCAACATCGGCGCCTGGCCGGTGATGGGGCGGATCTACTTTCCCAACCTCTCGTGGGTGCTATTGGCGTTCTGGGTTTCACCCGCCATCGCCGCCCTTGGCCTCGGCGTGTCTGTGCTGGTGTCCGTCCGGGTGAGTAGCTTCCAGGAGGCCTACCAGCTGGGCGCCGTGGTGGTGGTACTGGTCGTGGGTCTGATGATCGGCCAGATCTCGGGCGTGATCTACTTTAGCGTCGGGTTGGTTGCCGTGCTGGGAGCGATTCTGTGGCTGGCGGCCGCGGCGACCCTGTGGGTGGGCAGCCAAAGCTTTCAGCGGGGCCAGGTGTTGGCGCGGCTCTAGGGGCGTCACCTGGCCACCTGGCCAGGTGGGCGACTGGCCCGCGGGCCGGGGTAATGCCATGGGGCACGTGGTATGATATCTAGGGGCCGATGCAGGGGGCGCTTGCCACCGCCGGTCCCTTCTGTAGTTGGGTTGCGACGGCCAAGGATCTATGTGACCTCCGTCGCCGGCACTCGGCCAGATGGCCAGGGAAAAGGCGCGCCGAATGCCGGAGAGGGAAACCGATCTGTTGGCCGGCGCGGAAGGGGCAGTCCAGCGATATGATGGGATCGTGAACAACAGAACAGACGCGTCGAGCGGGGCGGGCATCCATCGTCGGCGCGGGACGGGGGACTGCATGATGGCAACGAGCACGACGGACGGAGACGGCGGAACGCGTGACGACCGCCGTACGGATGTGCACGACGACCGGCAGCGACGCAACACGGCCTGGGTGCTGGGTCTGGCCCTCGTCGCCGCAGGCGTGTGGGCCCTGCTGCGTAGCGTGGTGCGCGTGCCGTTCTTTGGGCGGTTTCCTCTCTCCTTGTTCGTCCTGGACGCGCATGCCTGGGACCTGCTCTTCCTCCCCGCGTTGGGCTGCGTGTTTCTCGCCTGGGGTGTTGTGGTTCGCAAGACGGGCCTGCTCATCCCAGGCGGCGTGTTGTCGGGCATCGGTCTCGGTGTCATGGCCAGCCAGGGGCCGTTCGGGCTGGCGAGCGGTGAGGCGCAGGCGGGCGTGATCCTGGCGTCCATGGGCCTCGGGTGGGCGGCGGTGGGCGTGCTGGCTACCACAGTTGTGGACCGGCGGGCGTGGTGGCCGTTCATCCCGGCGGCGGTGCTGGGCGCGCTGGGAGTTGCCTTGATGACCGTTGGTGGCGCGGGCCTGGCTACCCTCAGCAAGGTGGCGGTGCCGGCCGGCCTCATCGGCGTCGGTATCATCATGGTCTTGCGGCGTCGAGGTTGATGGGCCGGTCGCCGGCCTGCTGTCAGCAAGGCGACGCGTGTCGACCGGGCGGCGGGGATCCTTGCCGCCCGGTTCTGCTATCCCGTGGCCGGCAAGGCGTGTTCGCCGCCTCGGCTCTCGCGGGGCTACCTGGCCACATGGCCAGGTGCAGGACTGGGCCACGGCGGCGGGAACAGACCCATCGGCCGGATGGCACCCTCCCTTCGGCTGTGTGGTACAATATGGGCACGGGCAAGGAGGCGCATTGGCGCCGCCGGATGCGCCCGTCGGCGATTACCGCGCCGCTCCGGCGGTTCACACACGAGGAGTTCGCATGGATGCACCACTGGTAGTCAGCAATCTCACCAAGCGCTATGACGCCGTGACGGCCGTCGACGGCCTCTCGTTCGAGGTACACGAGGGGGAGGTGTTCGGGCTGCTGGGGCCCAACGGCGCGGGCAAGACCACCACGATCCGCATCGCCATGGGGATCTTTGACGGCGACGAGGGCTCGGTCAGCGTGCTGGGCGGGAGACCCGATGCCGCACGGCGGCGCGTGGGCTATCTGCCCGAGGAGCGCGGGCTGTACCGCGACCTCAAGGTGCTGGAGGCGCTCACCTATCTGGCCGAACTCAAGGGCGTGCCGCGGGGCACGGCGAGCGAGCGCGCCTTGAGCTGGCTGGAGCGCGTCGACCTAGGCGAATGGGCCCAGCGGCCGGTGCACGACCTGAGCCGGGGGATGCAGCAAAAGGTCCAGTTCGTGGCCTGCCTGGTGCATGACCCGGACCTCTTGATCCTGGATGAGCCGTTCCAGGGACTGGACCCCGTGAACGTGGAGGTGCTGAACGACCTCATTCGCGAGCTTCAGGCCCAGGGCAAGACCATCGTGTTGAGCGCCCACGAGATGAGTCTGGTCGAGGCGCTGTGCGACCGCATCGTGCTCATCAGCCGGGGGCGTAGTGTGCTGTACGGCTCGCTGGACGAGATCAAGCGCCGCTATGCCAAGGATGCGGTGCGGGTGCGCACCGACGCCTCACTGGCCGGGCTCCCCGGCGTGGCGGGCGTCGAGGAGCGTGAGGGGGTCCAGATCGTCACGCTGGACGGCGCCACACCCCAGGACCTACTGGCCACGCTGGTGGCGCGGCGGGTGCCGGTGCAGGCGTTCGAGGTGGCCACCATGCCGCTGCAGGAGGTTTTCGTGCGCGTCGTGAGAGGAGAGAACGGTGAGTAGCACGCAACATAACGAGCCGGCCAAGAGTCCGCATCCCATCTTGAGCATCGCGCGGCACGAGTATCTCACCAACGTGCGTCGCACCGGTTTCATCGTCGTGACGGCCATCGTACCGCTCATCATGGTGGCGATTCTGCTGGTGGGGGCGCTCTTTGGCGGGGAGGCGGGCGCATTCTTTGAGGCCCAGTTCAACCGGGATCGCGGCACCGTGGGAGTGGTCGATCGTCACGGCGCGTTCACGCCCCTCCTGCCCGAGTACGAGGGGCGCTACGCGCTGTACCCGGATGAGATGGCCGGCCGCGCCGCCGTGCGGTCGGGCGAGATCAGCCTGCTGATGGTCATCCCCGAGGACTATATGGCTCGGGGCGAGGTGACGCTCATCAGCGCTGAGGGCGGGGCCTCCGCCGTGATGTCGGGCGAGTCCGATGGCGGCAGCGCCTTTTTCATCGACCACCTGCTTCACGGCGTGGTGGACGACGCCCTTCGGGAGCGGCTGGCGGAGCCGATCAACCCGGTAATCGTGCCGCTGGATGGCGATGTCAACCCGCGTGGCGGCGTGGCCGGGATCGTCGCCAACATCCTTGTGCCGTATTTCCTCGGGATCCTACTGATCATCACGCTGCTGACTTCCTCGGGGTACCTGCTGCGCAGCGTCTCGGAGGAAAAGACGAGCCGCGTCATCGAGATCCTGCTCTCGTCGGTGACGGCGCGCGACCTGCTGGCGGGCAAGGTGCTGGGCCTCGGCGCGGTGGGCCTCACCCAGGTGTTCATCTGGCTGGCATCCGTGTTGGCCCTGTCGGGCAGCTTTGCCGCCGTGCTGGGCGTCGCCGGGCTGCTCCTGACGGAGCCGGCGGTGCTGGTGCTGGCCGTCGTCTACTACCTCTTGGGGTTCATGGTCTTTGCCGTGCTGATGGGCAGTGCGGGAGCGGTCGGCACCTCCATGCAGGAGGCGCAGCAGGTGGCGGGGCTGTTTTCCTTCATGGCGGCGCTGCCGATGATGCTGGGAGGGTTCATGATGTCGAACCCGAACATGCTCTTGGCGCGCGTGCTGTCGTGGTTCCCCATCACGGCGCCGATCACCATGCTCATGCGCCTCGGCATGACGAGGGTGCCCGCCATCGATATCGTGGGCAGCATCGTGCTGCTGTTGCTGACCATTCCCCTGGTGCTCTGGGCGGGGGCCAAGGTCTTTCGCATGGGGCTACTCATGTACGGCAAGCGCCTGTCACTGGGCGAGGCGTTGCAGGCGCTCAAGCGGGCCTGACGGCCCGAGTCCGAGGGCCCGCGCATTGTCGGCGGGTGACCTGTCGCCAGTCAAACGGACGGCGTGGGAGGATTCCTCCCACGCCGTTCGCTTTGGGTGGGACCGCGTTACCCCTGTGCCTTGAGGGACCCGACGGTGCGCTCGCGTCCGTCGGCGCTGGACCCCTCCTCTGCCTCTGACTCGCCCCGACCGAGCATCTCGTTGACCTCTTTGCGGCCGCTGTCGCGCCAGTGGCGCTCCTCGCCGCCGGTGAGGATCTCGAGCAGGCGTTCGAACTCGCCGATGTGCTCGCGCTCCTCATTGGCCACGTCGATCAGGATCTGGCGTGCCATGGCGTTGTCGGTCGCCTCGGCGTGCGCCATATAGATATGCACCGCCTCATGCTCCGCGGCGATATCCAACCGTATGGCGCGCACGAGTTCTTCGTGGGTCAACTTGCGCTCCGGAACCTTCCCAATGAATGGATTGGTGAACTCTGGCATTCCTCGACCTCCTGTCCTCAGCTTGGGGCGGTGGCGGCCGCCCGGTACCACCTGGATCCAAGAGCCCGCGAGGGGCCGCTCCAAGCGTCCACGACGGGGCTGGGGGTTGGGTACGGCCGATCAGGACGTGAGGGGGATGGTGAGGGCTTGTGGCGGTGGGGCCATACCGTGTGTTACGAGAGGCGCCATAAGTGGCGGCGAGTGGGACGACGCAACCATTCTAGCAGCGCCAGAGATGTGGTGTCAACCGCGGCAGGGATATTGTCGACGCCTCCAGGAAGCGGACTCTGGAGGGGCCCCTCGGGCGGTGCTCGCCATACCGGGCGCGGCGGCGCTCAGGGCGGCGCCGCCTCCGGCTCGTCGAGCCGACCCAGCAGCCACGGGACGCCGAGGGACACCGCCAACCCTACCAGGGCGGCCTGGCCCAGAGCGACGGGGGCGGGAGCGGCGATCTCGCCCGTATAGGCGACGGTGACGGCGAGCACCGCTATCACGTACCCGGCGCCGACGATCCCCAGCCCCACCAGGAGGCGTACCAGCCAGGGCGTGGCGCGAGGGGGCGGAAGCTTGCCGCTCGAGGCGCCCTCGATGGCCCGGCCGAGGGAGAGGCCCAAGATTGCCCCGGAGACGGCGTGGGCGTAGGTCCCGCGCGTCAGCGCGGCCATGGCCAGGGGGCCAAGCGCGCACAGCGCGACCTGAAGGCCGACATTCCGGCGCCGCCACCAGCGGCCGAACGGCGGCTCCATCGAGCAGTAGGCGCCGATGACGGCCAGGCCCAAGAGGATGCCGCCGATGGTGTCCTGGGGATAGTGCACGCCGAGGTAGACGCGAGAGAATGACACCGCAGGGATGAGGAACGCCCCCACCGCCAGCGCCGCGCGCCGTCCATAGATGATGGCCAGGCCCAGCCACAGGGTGGCGGCCCCCTGCGCGTGGCCGCTGGGAAAGGCATAGCTGCTGGCTGTGTCCTTGGCCTGGACGGCGGTCGACACCACGAACGGCCGCGGGATGGCGAACGCGTCCTTGATGAGCAGGTTGAGGTACAGGGAGAAAAGCAGCAGGAGGGCGATGCGCATCCCGCGCGCCTTGTCGCCCTGCCACAGCGCCAGCGGCACGAGGGCGAGATAGACGGACGAGTCGCCCAGCCAGGTGATGGCGCGAAAGAGCGGGTCCAGCGTGACGCCGGACGCCGCCTGGATGGCGACGATGACATCGACCCCCCAGGGGATGAGGTCGATCAACAACTCACGCATCGTTGGGCCTCGCGTGCGCCGCCATTTCAGGCTCTATCGCGTTGTGACGCGGCGGGGGCCGCGGCTTCTGGCGCCGGGGCGGGTTCCGTCGCGCCGGGGCTGGCGGGCGCGCGGGTGCCGACGCGCATGTTGAGCACAGTAACCAGCGCAAAAGCGATGCCGGCGGCATAGAACACGGTGGTGGTGGGGGTTCCGGCCACGATGAGGGCGCCCAATACCGGCCCGATGGCGAACCCCGCCGACGAGGCGCTACTGGTAAGTCCCAGGGCGGCCCCGACCTTGTCCTTAGGTGACAGGCTCACGACGAGGGCGTTGAGGCTGGGCGAGATGCCGCCCTGGAAGAAACCCTGCAAGCCGCGTACGGCGCCCAGGGCGGTGGCCGAGCGCACCAACGCCTGGGGGAAGTAGAGTAAGCTCATGCCCATGGAGCAGGCGAGCAGCGCTCGCCGGTGGCCGATGCGATCGCTGAGGCGGCCGACCACCAGGGCGGAGACGGCGGCGCTAAAGGCGCCCACGCCGGTGATAGTGCCGGCGATGGAGGCGAGGCGATCGCTGTCGCCCACCAGTTGCTGAATAAAGATGGGCAGCGCCGGGCCCAGCAGCCCGTAGGTGAGGCCTACCGCGAACACCATGGCGGTGAGCGCCAGCAGGCCCGGCGAGCCGAGGATCGAGCGGAACCCCGCCAGGGGATTCTCGGCACGCGCCCGAACGGCGATGGCGGCGCTCTCCTCCGGCTCTCTCACGGCTGCCACCACCACCACCGTGGCCAGCAGCACGATGACGCCTCCGGTGAAAAAGGTGGCCCGGTAGCCATAGCTGTCAGCGATGAACCCGCCAACCATCGGGCCGAGGGTGTTACCGACAAAGACGGATGTCTGCACCAGGCCGAGCGCATAAGCGAGGCGGTGCTTGGGTGAGCCCGTGGCTACCAGCGCCGTGGCGGCGGCAGGTGTGCCCGTAAAGAACCCCTGAATGGCGCGAAGCACCATGAGCTGGACGGGCGTGCGGATGAGGCCAAGGCCAACCAGCACGAGACTGGTAGCGATCATGGCGCGGACGAGCATCGGCTTGCGGCCGTAGCGATCGCCCAGGGCGCCCCAGATGGGGGTGGCGATGGTAAAACCGATGGCGCCGATGGACTGGAAGGCGCCCGTCCAGGCGGCGACCTCTGCGAGGTCGGTGATGCCCAGTTGCTGGATGTAGTAGGGGATGAGGATAAAACTCGCCTGAAAGCTCAACAGCGCCATGACCTCGGCAACGACGATGGCCCACAGGTTGCGCTGCCACGGCAGCATGTGCAGTCTCTTCAAGGGTGCTTACGCCTCTCTTCGTCGCATTCCCGAGATTATAGGTTCGCGGGGGAGAGGGGTCAAACCTCGTGCGGGGACACCTCTCGAAGGCCTCTGCAGCAAACCCGCCACGTGTGCGAGCCGCTGCGGGGGGCCTTGGGGCCGCGTCCCGGGCAGCAAGGGCTGCACCGGGCAGGGGGGAGCGGCGGGCAATGCAAGGAATCCTGCACACTCAGGCGGAAAGAACATGTGTTCTATGTATCCAGTCACGAAGAAACTCGTCATAAGACAACGGGTTGTGGAATAGGTCTGTATAAACACTAGGGGTAGTAGGTCTCGAATTCATAAAGGAAATTTACGCAAGAACTCTTGCCAAAGCTAGAGATATGCGGTATAATGCTCCCAGACGTGTCGAGCCAGTCGCCGCCAATCGCGCGACCACACCCGGCGAACCACCCCAAGGCGGCGGCGCCAGTCCCACTCGTCCACCATCGTCTGCAACGCGCAGGCACTTCAGGCGTCCAACGTTAGCCCGCTCGACAGCCGAATATGCGTTACAACGAGCCCTAAGCTGTTCTGGAGCGCGGGGCCTTGTTTTTCGACCGCATCTTTTCTGGAGGCGACATGTCAGAGTGCAGTGTCAGACTAGTGCAGAAGCGTGACGGCCGGATCGTGCCCTTTGACCAGGACAAGATCACCAACGCGATTTTCAAGGCTGCACAGTCGGTCGGCGGCGACGACAAGGAGCGGGCCCTCTTTGTCTCCAACGCGGTGGCTGCGATGTTGGAGGAGCGCTATGGGGCCGGCCAGGTGCCAACGGTGGAGGATATTCAGGACCTGGTGGAGCGGGCGCTCATCAAGCACGGCCACGCCAAGACGGCCAAGGCCTATATCCTCTACCGCGACCTTCACAACAAGCTACGCGACATCCGCGCCCTGATCGACGCCAACGAGCTGGTGGACGGCTACCTGGAGCACCTGGACTGGCGCGTCAACGAGAACTCGAACATGAGTTTCTCCCTGCAGGGGCTCAACAACCACATCTTTACCGCCGTCAACAGCGCGTATTGGCTGAACCGCCTCTACCCCAAGCGCGTGCGTGAGGCGCATCTCAACGGCGACATCCACATCCACGACCTCTACATCCTGGCCGTGTACTGCTGCGGGTGGGACCTGCGCGACCTGCTGATCCGCGGCTTTGGCGGGGTGTCGGGCAAAGTCGAGTGCAAGCCGCCCAAGCATTTCCGCTCCGCGCTGGGCCAGATCGTGAACTATTTCTACACCATCCAGGGCGAGTCCGCCGGCGCGGTGGCCTTTTCCAGCTTTGACACCTACCTGGCGCCCTTTATTCGCTACGACGGCCTCAAGCCCAAGGATGTGCGTCAGGCGCTGCAAGAGTTCATCTATAACATGAACGTCCCCACGCGCGTCGGCTTTCAGACGCCGTTCACCAACCTGACGATGGACCTCGTGGTGCCCAAGACGCTGGCCGACGAGCACGTCATCATCGGCGGTGTGCCTACTCTCGACACGTACAAGGATTTCCAGCCCGAGATGGACCTGCTCAACCGCACCTTTGCCGAGCTGATGCTCGAGGGGGACGCGCACGGGCGAGTGTTCACCTTCCCCATCCCGACGTACAACATCACCGCCGATTTCGATTGGGACAACCCCAACCTCGACGCCGTTTGGCTGATGACGGCCAAGTACGGCATCCCGTATTTCGCCAACTTTGTGAACTCGGACCTCGATCCGGAGGACGTGCGCTCCATGTGCTGCCGTCTGCGGCTCGACAACAAGGAGCTGCGCAGCCGCGGCGGCGGGCTCTTTGGCGCCAATCCCCTGACGGGCAGCATCGGCGTGGTGACGCTCAACATGGCCCGCATCGGCTACCTGGCCGAGAACGAGGAGGATTTCCTCTCGCGGGTGGCAGACCTTATGGACGTGGCGCGCGACAGCTTGCTCATCAAGCGGCGCGTCATCGAGCGCTTTACCGAGGGCGGGCTGTATCCCTACTCGCGCCACTACCTGGACGCCATCAAGGGGCGGCTGGGCTCGTACTGGGCCAACCATTTCAACACCATCGGTCTCAACGGCATGAACGAGGCGCTGCTCAACTTTATGTGCGCCGACCTCACCACCGAGGTCGGACGCACCTTTTGCGAGCGCGTGCTCGATTTCATGCGCGATCGCCTGCTGCAGTACCAGGAGCAAACGGGGCAAATGTTCAACCTGGAGGCCACCCCCGCCGAGGGCACGAGCTATCGTTTCGCGCTGCTCGACAGGGCGCGCTACCCGGATATCATGGCGGCGAACCAGCGCTCGGCCGATGGGGAACCGTACTATACCAACTCGACGCAGTTGCCGGT
>Ga0123329_1003037_pt1 | contig 14247 bp, 13 predicted proteins | sample BioC12SIPDNA_FD_89703 | JGI IMG/M metagenome (GOLD analysis project Ga0123329, IMG submission 89703) | Anaerobic biogas reactor microbial communites from Washington, USA - Biogas_R1_B C12 SIP DNA | ecosystem: Engineered > Bioreactor > Anaerobic > Unclassified | place: Washington, USA | collected... | reverse complement strand
CATAGTTTCAATCCCTGTCGGGTTTTTTCAGGCCTTGCAACTCCGCTGCACTGACTGCGAAGAGGAGGGGATACCGGTTTCAATCCCTGTCGGGTTTTTTCAGGCCTTGCAACAATACCCGCCATGGTCTGGGCGGGCAGTGCAGGTTCGTTTCAATCCCTGTCGGGTTTTTTCAGGCCTTGCAACCGTGATCCACGAAGCCAACAGTCTGCTCGTCCAGTTCAGTTTCAATCCCTGTCGGGTTTTTTCAGGCCTTGCAACGTCGATTGGTGGACGAAACCTGTATCCCCGGGAGCGTTTCAATCCCTGTCGGGTTTTTTCAGGCCTTGCAACCGAAGCTAACAGGATCCCAGAACTCTATTACGGGGCGGTTTCAATCCCTGTCGGGTTTTTTCAGGCCTTGCAACCGACGCCTCATCGACTCCTTTTGAGACCAGGATGATGGTTTCAATCCCTGTCGGGTTTTTTCAGGCCTTGCAACCCAACGCTCGCCCCCTCCAACACGAACATAGCGGACGAGTTTCAATCCCTGTCGGGTTTTTTCAGGCCTTGCAACATAGTGTCCGGAACGGTCGAGTTGGAACCCTGCATTGTTTCAATCCCTGTCGGGTTTTTTCAGGCCTTGCAACCATGACCGACGCCGACGCCCGGGCGGAAGGGTACGAGTTTCAATCCCTGTCGGGTTTTTTCAGGCCTTGCAACTGTATCCGGTTTCGAGCTATATCAAGCTCCAGGCCGGTTTCAATCCCTGTCGGGTTTTTTCAGGCCTTGCAACGCGGCGTTCTCGGATCGCAACTTCTCGTTATCTGCCGTTTCAATCCCTGTCGGGTTTTTTCAGGCCTTGCAACGGTGCTCCGAGAGGAGGGGATGATCACCCCTCCGGGTTTCAATCCCTGTCGGGTTTTTTCAGGCCTTGCAACTCTATCACCGCCCCGCCCTCGGCTCGCCTGCATCTATGTTTCAATCCCTGTCGGGTTTTTTCAGGCCTTGCAACCTCGCTCCGGGCTGGGTTCCGCCGCGTCGTCCAGTTTCAATCCCTGTCGGGTTTTTTCAGGCCTTGCAACCTTGCCTATATGGACCACCGTCGACAGGACTCGATGGTTTCAATCCCTGTCGGGTTTTTTCAGGCCTTGCAACGCTGAGCATCGTCGCCACGTCGAGGATGCCGTCTTTGTTTCAATCCCTGTCGGGTTTTTTCAGGCCTTGCAACAGTGAGCGCCCCTGTACGGCTTGGTGGCGATGGTCCAGTTTCAATCCCTGTCGGGTTTTTTCAGGCCTTGCAACCCGACCGCTGGCGACATTTGCGGAATCGATACCAGAGTTTCAATCCCTGTCGGGTTTTTTCAGGCCTTGCAACCCAGCGTGACGCCTGGGGCCGGCAGCGTGGACATAGCGTTTCAATCCCTGTCGGGTTTTTTCAGGCCTTGCAACGCTAACATCTGGGTCGGGATATACCTGGTATCGGGGTTTCAATCCCTGTCGGGTTTTTTCAGGCCTTGCAACGGCGGGCATGTTCCACATCGGGTGTCGGCATATATGGTTTCAATCCCTGTCGGGTTTTTTCAGGCCTTGCAACGTTGAGTCGCCTCCTATGTGGCACGTCCAGACGATGTTTCAATCCCTGTCGGGTTTTTTCAGGCCTTGCAACTCCGCCGACGGGCTCACCATCACCCTGGCGGAGGCGGTTTCAATCCCTGTCGGGTTTTTTCAGGCCTTGCAACCTCCGATCAAAATTACTCTGGATGCGCCCTTAACTGTTTCAATCCCTGTCGGGTTTTTTCAGGCCTTGCAACATGACCATGGAGGAATCCGACGACCGGGCCACCACCGTGTTTCAATCCCTGTCGGGTTTTTTCAGGCCTTGCAACCTTCGTTCTCGAAGGTATCACTTTCGGCGGGAACCGTGTTTCAATCCCTGTCGGGTTTTTTCAGGCCTTGCAACGGCTTGATGTGAGGAGCTACAACGTGATTAGCGACCTGTTTCAATCCCTGTCGGGTTTTTTCAGGCCTTGCAACTCGAGGTAATCTCGACCGAGTCTACGGTTTCTCTACGGTTTCAATCCCTGTCGGGTTTTTTCAGGCCTTGCAACCGACGCCTTTCAGGGCGTACACCGAAGATCCGTCCTCGTTTCAATCCCTGTCGGGTTTTTTCAGGCCTTGCAACTCATGGGAGCGGGGACTCTGAACGAGGTCCTCGGGTTGTTTCAATCCCTGTCGGGTTTTTTCAGGCCTTGCAACATACCAGGTATATCCCGACCCAGATGTTAGCCTCCTCGGTTTCAATCCCTGTCGGGTTTTTTCAGGCCTTGCAACTCGGGACGCTCAAGACCGATGAGATGGCCCGATCGCTGTTTCAATCCCTGTCGGGTTTTTTCAGGCCTTGCAACGGGGCCCCTCTCGCCCTCAAGATCCAGGATCCGAAGTTTCAATCCCTGTCGGGTTTTTTCAGGCCTTGCAACGGATATCTCAAGGTGCGTCGGAAATCTATTCGGCAAAGTTTCAATCCCTGTCGGGTTTTTTCAGGCCTTGCAACCCTGGTAGCGGTTTAGCAGTTTTCCCAGAATCTTCAGTTTCAATCCCTGTCGGGTTTTTTCAGGCCTTGCAACCTCCCGGCGTGGCCGTGCCCCTGGCCCCCGCCAGCAGTTTCAATCCCTGTCGGGTTTTTTCAGGCCTTGCAACCTCTTCCTTCGCGTTCTCGTCCCATCGGTAATTATTGTTTCAATCCCTGTCGGGTTTTTTCAGGCCTTGCAACTCGATGGCCGCCCATTCCCATCCCGTGCCCGTCACCTAGTTTCAATCCCTGTCGGGTTTTTTCAGGCCTTGCAACGGTAAACGAATGCGACGGCACCTGGAAAGCTAGGGAAAGTTTCAATCCCTGTCGGGTTTTTTCAGGCCTTGCAACTCTATGAATCCGACCAAGATCGAATGGGTGAAGGGGTGGTTTCAATCCCTGTCGGGTTTTTTCAGGCCTTGCAACACAAGGATGCCCTGGGCTCGATTCACGAGGCGCTGGAAGTTTCAATCCCTGTCGGGTTTTTTCAGGCCTTGCAACCCCCCGACGAGGTCGATCTTGCCAAGACGATCTCATAGTTTCAATCCCTGTCGGGTTTTTTCAGGCCTTGCAACCCAATGGGTTCAGGGTACTCGATGGTCCGGAGTACTGTTTCAATCCCTGTCGGGTTTTTTCAGGCCTTGCAACTCCTGGGTCTCGTACCACCCGTCCTCGCATTGGAACAAGTTTCAATCCCTGTCGGGTTTTTTCAGGCCTTGCAACGTCAGCAGTTGGCACCGAGCTAGACCAGAAGTGGGGCGTTTCAATCCCTGTCGGGTTTTTTCAGGCCTTGCAACCCCCCGATCCGACCAGCAACGGCGTGAACACGACCGTTTCAATCCCTGTCGGGTTTTTTCAGGCCTTGCAACAACGACGTAGCCAAAGACGTCGGGCTCCGCGGAGAGTTTCAATCCCTGTCGGGTTTTTTCAGGCCTTGCAACCAATCACCACCCTCTTGACGGGACCGAGGTCGAGTGGGTTTCAATCCCTGTCGGGTTTTTTCAGGCCTTGCAACTTGGCGATGATTTCGTCTGGCTTCATGGCCTTCACGGCCTGTTTCAATCCCTGTCGGGTTTTTTCAGGCCTTGCAACCGCCCGCCAACGTGGGGGGCGGCGGCCGAGACATGAGTTTCAATCCCTGTCGGGTTTTTTCAGGCCTTGCAACGTTCCAAGTGCGGGTTTCAACCACAGCTACTGGAAAGTTTCAATCCCTGTCGGGTTTTTTCAGGCCTTGCAACGGCACCCCTGGGTTGGTTATTTCTCGATATAAAACCTTCTAATGGCCGGAAAATCGGGCCTCTAATCATGGACCATTCCCGTACCCTGAGTTTATAAACATCCATGAACCATCACAACACGTTCGACTTCTTCTCAGGAGATCTCTCTCCAATATCCTTAATATTCTTGACGCAGTGCTCGCAGAGCTGGTAGATCCGGACTTTGTCCCCTGACCCGATCTGGGCTTTAATCTCGTCCTCCATCATCAACCTCTGGACGGCATCGATCTCCAGCTCGAAGACGCTGTACTGCTTCCAAGCGCCATACTTTTCTAGGATCTTGTATACTCGGGTCCGGATCCTGTTCTCGCTGATGTCGTAAGCCACCGCCAGCCTCATAACTCCATCCTCATCGTTTGAACTCCAGGGGATAGTACTGTTTCAGCTCCCCTGTGATCGCCTTTCGCAAGAGGATCGCTTGCATCCTCACTGCTTTTCTCCTCGATACGACATAGCCGAACCTCGGATGGGTGAACTCTTCCTTCATGAACTCGTCAAATTTTTCGAGATATTTCTTGAAGGCGTAATCCTTCAGGTGGTTATCGACCTGAAAGTCGTCGTGGGTCAGAATCCCCTTGTTCACGAGCCGTACGGCGAAGGCATCGCAAAATATTGGCCGAAACTCCTCCAGCAGGTCGAGAGCCAGGGATGGGCGGCCGTGGCGATCGGCGTGGAGCATCCCCAGGAATGGGTCGAGGTTGTACTGGCGAAGGGCGCTCAATACTTCGTTCTTCATCATCGAGTACGTCAGTGAGAGGAGAGCGTTGATGTGATCCTCCGGCGGCCGCCGGGTTCGTCGCTCGAAGGTCCACCCCTCGACGAGGCAGCCTTCCAAGAGGGAGAAGTAGAGCCGCGCCGCCTCCCCCTCGATCCCCCGGAGGCCATCCATCGTATCGGCGCCAGAGGCGAGGGACTCCAGCTCCGCCAGCCTCCCGCCATCCTCCTCGCTCGTTACCCCCTTCCTCCCCAGGAAGGTCCGGGAGTTTCTGATCTTGGCGCGGACGATCTCGCCTGCGATCCCTAGGGCCTCCTCCTCGGTGAGGGCGTACTGCCTGCGGCGGACCTCGGCGATGGTGTTCCTCTCGGGAACGAAGCTTCCCCTGTACCGTCCATAGGAGGTGAAGTAGTTCAGGACGATTCCGTGCTCGTTCGCCCGAGCCACAAAGGGGGTAGTGAAGTTGACGTTCCCGAAGATGTTGACGGTATCCACCTGGCCCATGGGAAAGGAGCCTATCTCCCCCTCGCCGGCGGCGAAGACGACGATCCGGCCGCCTTCCACCCCCACCTGCGCGCCCTGCCTAGTCACGTAAACTACGCTGTCGTCGAATAGACCCTCGCTCGCCTTCATGATCTCGCCCTCCTCATCCCTCTTCCTTTTCCGCTCCCGCTCCTCCGCCCCACTTCGAGCATCCTCGTCTCGAAGGGCATGCAGTACTGGACGGTGCTGCACTTCTCACATTTGTGAGGGTTCTCGGCGAAGTCCGGTATCCTCTCAAGGCTCATATTCCGGATCGCCTCAGCGGTCTCGATGACCTTCTCTCGGTGCCAGTCCGTAATCGTGATGGCGTACCGCTCGTTCGTTCCGAAGAGGTAAATGTAGCCCATCCTCACCGGCTCGCCGATGTGATCTTCCAGGAGCATGCAGTAGGCTGCGAGCTGGACCTCGTCGTTGTCGAAGTAAGAGTCGCCGTGTTTTCGCTCGACGGGAGTCAATCTCGTCTTGTTCTCCAGAAGGTCGATCTTTCCGTGAAGCCCGAGCTTCTCAGATCTCAGGTATATCTCCCGATACCAGCCCCCTCGTCGGCTCTGGTTCGCGTGCTTCGATCGGCCGTCTGCCAGGTAGTAATTCAAACCCTGGGTGTTGTAGAAGATCAGGTAGTAGAAGCGCCGAGGGCAGTAGAGGTACTGGTTGAGGTCGGAGACGTTGACGAGGTTGAAGTCCTCCTCAATCATCATAGAACTCCATGGCCTCTTCGGATAGAGGCACAACTTTGTCGTTCCATAGGATGACCTCTTCTGGCAGTATCACCTTATCTGGATCAACTGAGTTATACAATGATCGAATACAATTAAGCATGAATCCTCTCTGATTTTCCGGGAATACGTCGAGAGCATTCTTAGCGATGGTTTCTATTTCATCTCTGAATTGGTCATTTCGCTTTTGATAGTCGATCATCGCTGGGAAGTAGGGCAATGTTATCGCCTTTATGAAAGGTCCAGGATCGTCACTTTCGAGTTCTCTTATGATCAATCCTTCATCGGTTTTTTCCACTGCAGCAGGAACCCTGTTTAGAACAGAGAGCACATCATAGGCTGTCCTGCGCACTTCGTGTCCCCTTTGATACAAGACTGGAAGCTGGAGAGATCTTCCCCTCAAGCTCCTGCAAGCGTTCTTGAGGTCCTTGACTAAGAGATTGAGTCGAGCCAAGTTCTGGTTTGACAACCCCAACCCGTCATATTTATTTAACAATGCAAAAAAATTTAGCCATAACCTATAGCTATATCCTGATTCGACCGCAAAAAATGCTCTAAGGTCTTGTTCCCTATATTTTTGGTGGCTATAGCCCTCGATCGCCAATGCTTGCCTGAATGTGAATAGTTTAACTACTTTTTTCGTCTGAATATTATATTCGTCAGTGATAAATCTGATCTTGTCTAAAAACTCCTGATATCCAACCGATTCATCTGTGAAGAGAGGATTTGCCTCTTTTTTTGTGAAAATATAACATTTTGCTGGCTCATGCCGAGCAGCACGACCAAACCGCTGGATGAAAGAGTCGAAGCTAAAACCATCCTCCATGAACAGCATCTTTATCGGATAATCGAGGCCCAGCTCGCTCTTATTTGTTGATATGAGGATGGGTTTAGTAAAATCAGGTGCATCTCCGATCTGGTTCGTATCGTAGCCGTTATCTTTCTCCACATATCGGTACAAATCAGGATATTCCTTATACAAACGAGAATAAAACCAATTGCTGTCCTTTACTCTATCGAAGATTAAGAGGATCTGAGGCTTGCCTATTTTGATATCTTTTGTCGCATCTGTCAGAGTATCTGCGATCTCTTCGATACGATCGAGAATTTTCCCTTGGTGAAATTCTACTTCTGTACGATATCGTATAGGTTTTTCTCCTTCTGTAAATCCTGGCTTGGCTTCGACGCTATTAATTGTTGGAGTTTGTCGATATTTTCCGATTAGTACAAAGTTGAGAAGTTTCAAGATCTCAGTTTTGGGTGTTGCACTGCTCAAAATCACTCGACATCGACTCATATTTAAAAAAAGAGCAATTTGGGTGAGGATGCCACTCAGCTCAAACTCACCATATGCATGAAATTCATCATAAATTACATAATTGAATTCCCGGAATACTTGTATTAAATCTCCTTCAGGATTCGTGTACATAGCTCCAACAATAGCCTGAAAAATATCTGGATTTGTCAATATAATATCGTACCTCTTTATCAAACCCGAAAGCTCTCGTGCTCGTTCTCTCCCCCTTCTTTTCAGGATTTTTGATGATATATTCGCTACTCTAAATCCTTCACCCTTAAATCGTTGCATCTGACTTTGGATCAAGGCGTTAGTTGGATACAAAAGAAGAACCTTATGTGTTTGATTTAACAGATATTCAAAGCATAGGGTTTTCCCTGCGCCGGTTGGGGCGACCAACTGCATTACATCTACACTTTCATCATTAATACAATCAATAAATTCCTTTTGAAAAGCGCGTAGTTTCTGCCCTTCTGGCGCAAGACCGTAAGTATCTTCAACCAATGGAAGATAGACTTCCTCAACGACTACCATGTTTTATCCCCCGAAAACCAAAGGCAGGATCTTATCATTCACCAACTTAACATCAACATCAAGGATGTGATGTTTCCTATAATCGCTACCACGAACGAGTTTCCCAGATGCGTTATACAATTCTAAAATGGTTTGTTCATCTAGGCCGTACACCTGGCTGAGCAAGTAAATATTTAAGTGTACTCTGTTCGCTGGCTTTGTTTTCTTTAACCTCAACTCACCGCTTCTCCGAATTCCAAGGGTCAAAAATAAATCATCTGGCAGAAGTTCTTCCGACCAAACCGTAACTTCGAAGGTACTTCCTGGAGCAAGTCCGATGTAACGTCGGACCTTGCTTATCGTCACAGCCGAGTCGCTGCTCATCCAATGAGGATCGGTCTTTTTGAATTTGCCCAGATCACCTTTATTGCTACTCGGTATAGTTACAGTGAGGCTTCTTTCAGATAAGTATTCAGTACTCTTAAATGTCTCTTCTTTGTAGTTGACATGGATTGGTTTCCCATCGCTTACGAGTAGCGGAAGATCCGCAAGTTCATGATAATTATGATTAACAGCCTCTTCTCCAAAAAGAAAATAATTCTTTTTTAATATTCCAAGATTATACGCCAACGAGTATGTCAATGCTGTGCTTCCCAATATCCTATCTGCGCTGATCAGAACGCCTTCTGAACTCGAATAAAAAAGTGGCGAGTGGAGCATTGTTTGATATGTTGCTGTTTCCACATTAATCACCAACGGATTCTGCTGATCGGTTTTGTTTCGTTACAACTGCTTCCAATCCTTGATTGCGAATAATTTCTAACGCATTCTTTAACACTATAAAATCGCGTTCGTCTCTACAACTCCCAACACTAATCATATCCTTCAGCCATTCTGGAAATTTACTGAAGCCATCTAATTCAAAATCATCGGCACAATAAACGTTCCAATCTGCTCGTTTATGCTCGTTGATATAATCCGAGATCTTAGAGCTAATCGCGTCCCTGGAAAGCTCACTCTCAGATTCGGTTATATAATCTGAAATTAGTTCCCCACAACTCAAACAGCTATCACCAGCAGATGTTATCACGCCGACAATCTCGTTTTTCATATTTCGGCCCGTGCGGGTTTCGCGTGCCCCATATCTTCCTGTGTTGAGGATATTATGCATCACATAGAGAAGCATCTCTTTCGTCCCAGCTTCAAGAGTTACGAAATGTACGAAGTGAGTACCTGGTTGTACTTTTACAGGATTGAATAGGCTTTCAGATTGGCCGCCGTACACGTCTCTCATCGTCCCACTTTCGTAAAGTGCGTTGTGGATTTCTTTGTTCATCAGATCGTAAGGCTCTAGGCTATATGTGTAACCTTCAATGACGTGGCTCTTTTGAGAAAACGTAGCTCCTGATACCGTTCCTGCAAGACCGTAAGTTAGCATATCAGCATTTTGTGATTTAGGAAGGCTCGGTATGGGCTCGTTATAAGTATACTCCGCGGAGATGATAGTTTCATCTTCATCAAGTTTCCGGCAGAGATTAAGCCCTGTTAAACGCTCCTTGCTCACAAATTTTTCGCCATTTACCTGTGCGTGAATAGCTCCGTTGAACTCTTGAGTTTCAGCTCGCTCCGAATCTGTGCTTCTAAAGAGAATCGGATCTGTCACCGTTCTGAGGACTATCAAAGTAACAGTTGGTCTTGCTTTCCTGTATATCTCATACTTTTCAGCGAAGCCATACCCTGGCACGCTCCTCTTAAGCTCATCCCAATTCATTGTTCATCGCCACCATTTTTTAAAGACAAAATATACTCAAATTCGTACACATCTGTTAACGAATTTCCCCACTGAGACATCTTTTTAACATCCCACAAACCATGAGATTTAAGGTACGACACTATACCTTCGACGTAATCCAAGCACTCTTTCGGAATGTCCTTTCCTTTCTTTGGACTGTACTGCTCTCGCAATACGTCTTTCCAAACTTCGGCTGCCGCAAATCTCATTGCTTCATCATCAGAATATTTTTGCGCCTTTAATGCAACTAAAGAGTCGAGAGCAGTTCTGAAAATCTTTACACGTTTATAAGATCCGCTAAAGCGATGTTTCCCAAAGAGTTGGACTCCTTTTTCTGCAATTTCCCTCATATCCAAACCATTACCTCCAAATAATTTCTTAATATTTTCGCCGTTTGCGGCCACCCAATGTGAGAAATTATTAGATTCTCGTTTTATAAAAGGGATTACCATAATAGGTTCAAATCTCTGAACACGGTGCAATCCTTTAATACCATCAAGCTGATTGATGATATCCAATTGAGCCGAAAGTCTCCTTGCGTCTCTGAAAAACCCGATCCGATACAGTCCAAAATTCATCTCGAGTCTATTCGGTCTTTCGCTGTAAAATACATCATCATACATTCTCATTAGAGAATATGGGCTTGTTACCACGCATTTACAGCCACACTCCAAACAAGCGTTTATTGCTGTGTGAATTGCACGAGCTCTACGTGTGGTCCTACTCGAAAGATCGTTTGAAGATTTGATGGCCATAGGCTCGATATGAAATGGTGTTGCAAAATCAGCGAGTGTAAAATTTAAACCAAGCTTTTTTGTTTTTGTCCCTTCTACACTTATCTCCACTTTGCTCATTTGATTCTGGAAAGGATCGAGGTTAGTGAAAACAGCATCGAAATAAAAATAAAAAAATATCAAAGTGTCATTTACTTGAAAAGAACTTGTTTTTATTAGCTGATTGAGTAGCAAGCGCTCAATCTGGCAGGCGTCACACTCGCGCTTGTATTGGTCGTTCAGTGTGGCCCGCTTGGTAAAGCCCCCAGATTGAAGGAAATGCCTTCCTGGTTTATATTGGTTTTTTGCAACTGATCCGCACATAAAGCAAACATTCGCATTCCCATTAGGATACGAATCTGGGATTAAACCGTTTGGTTTTTCGGTGTTATAAGCGTAAACCAAATCAGATATTGAATCTAATGCTGAAGATTCATCATCTAATTCGGATAATATAGCATCTTTTAAATGCCCGTGCAAACAATTAAGGCAATCTTTATAATAATTACAGTTTTTTACAATCTCATGGACTGTATAAGGCTTGCATTTCTGTCCGCCTACCCCGTTTTCATCCGCAAAATTTTGGCGAATTTGTCCTATTTTCCGTAATTCTTCTAATATTTTATCGTCGTGTATATTCTTCTCTAGCTCCGGAAATTTTGTCCAATCTGAGCCTTTCTTATCATTATATACGAAATAGGATATACATGCAAGAGCTTCTTGGATAGTCTCGTCTTCTGGATAAATTGTCTTACCAAGAGCACTCAATAAACCCGATTCCGTCTTTTCTCGGACTGAATCAAGATACACATCAAACCTACTTTGTTTATCAAGTGGAACAGAGAGAAGAGGCAATAAATTAAATTTCCGATCCGTCACCTCTGGATTTGCTTCAGTTTTGCTAATTAGTTCCTGACTGATCAAATTTTTAAGATCGGCTCTATCAACATTTATATTAACTTTGGATAAATATAATATGCCGCTCGGAGAGATCAAAAGGGGTATCCCACCGGATCTCACTAAGAACTCCTTAGCACTTCGATACACAATCTGCGAGAGAAGTTGCTGTGGCATTTCAGGCAACCATAAAACGTGGACATCGTGACCCTCTACTTCCAGACGCCTCTGTATCTCTTGAAGAGGGTTCTCAATTTTGCTCAAACTCGCAATTTTATCCCCTATTTTAACGTACGGCAACAATCTTGCATACTTGGGTCGAGAAAATCTGGTTTCACTCTGAGCATCATCAGATTCCTGAGCATGCTGAACAAGAAATGCAATTTCATCGAGCTCTTCTTCCCACTCAGGGAAGTATCCCTTAAGATTAAACGGATCAATTTCAAAATAATCTTTCAATAATTTATAATAATTGCCTTCGTAATTAGATCCTGTGATTTCGTTCCAATATTTGTTTACATCGTGAAGAGTCAATGCTGTACAGAGTAGCTTTATTAGCTTTATCTCCTGAGGCGCTATAGTCGGTTCAACTGGTGAACGATCATAAATGTATAATATTGATCCCGTAAAAACTGCTGTGACTGTATGGGCAGGATAACTGAGTGCCTTATTATATTTTGCGTCCAAACGCGCTGATCCTTTGAAGAGTGATGGAACAACATTGTCGATATAATCTGTAAGATAAAGTTTTATGGCTGTATAAGCATCAACCTTTTCCTTGCCATATTCATCTAAATCCTCTTGGGTTATAGATTCTAATGGATCTTCCAGCATATCTTTCATTTCCCCACCTCCCCCACCGTCACCTCTACCCACCCGCACCCTCGACTCACGGCGCTCCCTACGCCGCTGTACTCCGCAAACCGGGAGAGGATGAGAACGGCGTTCTTTACGTCCTCCGGCGCCCCCTTGGCGAAGGAGTAGCTGCACCTCCCGGAAAAGCCCTGCTTGAAGATCGGCCTTGGGTGGCCCTTGACGTTGTCGATGACCGTGTTGACGACTACGCTGTGGGTCCTATAGGAGCGCGGGTCGGGCTTCTCGACCACATGCCTTCCGATATCATCCCTCTCAATCCCCATCCTGAGCTCATCGGGGGAGACGGCGTTCCACTTGGCGACGAGGGAGTTGAAGACCGCTTCTCGGTGGGGGAACATCTCTGAAACCTTGCTGTTCTTGTACTGGATGCAAGTCGGCGACTTGAACCAGAACTCCACCTCTGGGTCATCGATGCCCTTTGCGGAATCGATCAGCTCCTGAAAGCTGATGGAGGTGCTTTTCACCTCTTCTATCAAAAGGTCGCCCTTGTGGAGGATGATATCCTTTTCCTTGAAGATGAGAGGGCTGATGATGGACTTGAAGATCTCCACCTCCCTCGGGTCGGTGATGCCAACATTCAGCTCGTACCTCTCCCCCGAGAGGACAAGTTTGTGATGGGGGCGATCACACCTTCCAAACCTTCCCCAAAGGGGGCTGACGACAACGGAGCTCAAGGGCGAGTCATGGGCGTGTTGGCTGATCGCATCATTGCCCTCTCGCATCACTTCAAGGATCGACGAGTAAAGTTGATACCCCTCGCTGGACGGGATTTCAAAATCTTCTTTAGGCCTTGCGATAAAGGAGATCTTCTGCGGCATCTCTGACAGTCCCTATTACCCCCTCAGGTATAAACCTATCGATTGCCGCAATAATTTCATTATTTCGCAATTGAGTTTCGATCGATTCATTATTTGGGGTGGGAAAGGAATTTATGCAATAGATAAAATGTGATGACAAATGAAGACTTACATCTCCCTCTCGGGTTTTGATACCTCTCAGATACTTTCCATGATGGTCAAATATGGAATACAAGGGGACGCCAGCATCATCCTCATCAGGCCTGAGAAGGAGACCGACGCCAGAGGCGAGGGTACCGTCCAGGCGGTCCGAGATCTTTCAAGGCAGATCGATAGCTCAATAAAAGTGAAAATTCATCGGGTTGACCACCAGGATTTTGAGGGTATGCTACTTTCGCTTATTGACCTAATAAAGACATCCGAGGGGGAGATAATAGCTAACATCTCCGGTGGCCCAAGAGAGATCTTTCTCGCCTTTGCCATCGCTTGCCTCACCCAATCCCAGAGGATTCGAAAAGCTACAAGCTATGGAGACATAGACCGAGTGATGAGGGAGATCGATCTCCCCAAAGTTGTACAGAGCCTCGACGAAAAGTTGAAGGCCGTCTTAGTAGACGTTCGCGATAACCAGCCCACCAACATAACCAAGATAGCAGAACGACTCGAAATATCCCAGAGCACTATATCAAGACAGGTGGGACGGCTCGTCGAATTAGGTGCATTAAGGGTAATTCCTGAGGGAAAGAAGAAGCAGATTAAAACGACCTTGACCGGGGAAATCTTTCTTATGATCGATTAATTACATGTTTAAGACATATTCTTAACCAGTAATCCCGGGATTCAAGAATTCGGCCGACCGGCTCCCCTTCGCCGCGCGCCCTCCTCTGCCGAGACTGAGTTGGAGACGGACGCAGCCGCCTCGCCCCTCAGAACAATATCCAGCAGCTGTACGCCACCAGCACCTCCGACCTCTCGCTGAGGATCGAGGAAGGGAACGGCCTCTAGACGCCGATCGATCCCTTGATGATCCCGGCCTCCTTTCGCGCTCATCTTCCCCAATCCTACAAGTCAGTCGAATGATAAACTGCTTATAACTACAAGATATTTGATCTACTATGTACATCGTACTCCGCGATCGGTTCACCGCATTATGGCAGAAGTACTTCCCAGGGGCTGAACTTCCCATAACCCTGGAGTTCCGGAAAGATTCCAGCAACGTGCAGAAGGTCCCGCCGCCGGAGGGGTGGAGCTGCCTCATCTGCCAGATCAACTGGGTCAGGAAGGGGACGCCCCTCGTCTTCGATGCGAGTTCGATCTCCTGCCCCGGCGGGCTGATGCATGCGGGCTATTCAACAAAGCGCCCCCCCGAGTTCCGGCACTTCCTCTCGTACGGCAAGCCCGGCGTCCTCGAGGGGGAGAGGTACAAAATGACCCCGGAGATCGTCGACTCCTGGGAGAAGACTATCCCCGAGTTCTCCTCGGCGGGAAAGGAGATGCACT
>Ga0123329_1003012_pt1 | contig 14331 bp, 10 predicted proteins | sample BioC12SIPDNA_FD_89703 | JGI IMG/M metagenome (GOLD analysis project Ga0123329, IMG submission 89703) | Anaerobic biogas reactor microbial communites from Washington, USA - Biogas_R1_B C12 SIP DNA | ecosystem: Engineered > Bioreactor > Anaerobic > Unclassified | place: Washington, USA | collected... | reverse complement strand
CAAGCTGGTCCCTGGGCTGGTGCACCGCGACCTCAAACCCGCGAACATCCTCGTCCGCCACGACGGGATCGCCAAAGTGACCGATTTCGGGCTGGTGCGCTCGCTGGACCTGACCGATCTGCCGCCGCACGAAGCGCTTGAAAGCGACTCGATCCGCCTGACGCACGCCGGAGCAGTGGTCGGTACGGCGCCGTACCTCTCGCCGGAGCAGTGCCGCTCGGAGCAGGTCGATCTGCGCGCCGACATCTACGCGTTCGGCTGCGTGCTGTTCGAGATGCTGACGCGCCAAACAGTCTTCACCGCGAAGACGTTCGACGAGTGGGTGCAGGCGCACCTGAAGCACGATCCCGCCTTCCCTGACACCGAAACCGAGCTTCCCGAGGCCGTGCGCGACCTGACGCTGGCCTGCATCGCCAAAGACCCGGCGGACCGCCCGCAAACGTGGAGCGAGGTCGTCAGCGCGCTGGCCGAGCAGTACGAGGCTGTCACCGGCGCGCCGCCGGAGATGGAGCAGAGCGGCCCGGCGCTCGAAGTGCGCGAGCTAATGGACAAGGGCTACAGCCTGACCGAGCTTGGCTACGCCGACGAGGCGCTGATGACCTATCGCCGCGCGCTGGAGATCGAGCCGAAATCCGCCTGGGCATGGGCGCGTCAGGGCCGGACGCTGCGCCTGCTCAACCGCTTTGACGAAGCGCTCGCCAGCTATGACCGCGCGCTGGAGCTGAACCCGCGTTTCGCCTGGGCGTGGACCGGCAAGGGGCAGGTACTCGAACGCCTGAACCAGATCGAGCGGGCGCTGGCAGCACACCAGACCGCGACCGAATTGCAACCGGGCAACGTGTGGGCGTGGTACAACCAGGCCGAGGCGCTCCACGCCATGCGCGATTATGACGGCGCGATCGACGTCCTCGACCACGCGCTGTCGATTGACCCGTATCACGCCGAAAGCTGGGCCAAGCGCGGCCAGGTGCTGCGCGCACTGGAGCGCTTCCCCGAGGCGCTGAACGCCTACAACCGCGCGCTGGAACTTAACCCGCCTTACGCCTGGGCGTGGAACGGCAAAGGGCTGGCGCTCAAAGCGATGGGGCGGCTGGATGAAGCGCTCGAAGCCTTCGAGCAGGCGTCGCGCAACCAGCCGAGCGAGGTCTGGCACTGGTACAACCAGTCCGAGATGCTGGTCGAGATGGGGCGCTATCAGCAGGCGCTGGCGCCCGCGCAGCAGGCGACGCGCGTCGCGCCGAACCACGCGTATTCCTGGGCCAAGCTCGGGCAGGTCTACCGCTATCTGGAGCGTTATGACAGCGCGATCGACGCTTACGACCAGGCGCTGCGCCTCAAGCCGGACTATGCGTGGGCGATCAATGGCAAGGGGATCGTGCTGGAGCGCATGGGCCGCTATGACGAGGCGCTTGAGCACTATCGTCGTGCAGCGGAGTACGCCCCGCACGATGTCTGGCACTGGTACAACCAGGGCAATCTGCTCGTGCTGCAAGAGCGCTACGACGACGCGATCACGCTGCTGGAACAGGCCACGCAGATCAACCCAGAGCACGCCCGCTCGTGGGCGCGGCTCGGCAACGCCTACCGGCATAAGGACCAGCCGCAGAAGGCGCTGCAACATCTGGCGCGCGCCGTCCGGCTGGAGCCGGATTACGCCTGGGCGTGGAACGAGCGCGGTGTCACACTGGAACTGCTGGGCCGCTTCGAGGAAGCGATCGAGGCGTACGACCGCGCTGCGCAGGCCGAACCGACCAACCCGCTCTATTGGTACAACAAGGGCGACACGCTCGTCTACCTCAAACACTATGATGACGCGCTCGCCGCGCTGGGACGGGCCCTTGAGGCGGACCCGCGCTATATCCGCGCGTGGGCCAAGCAGGGGCAAGCGCTGCGCCGCATGGGCCGCGACGAGGAAGCGCTCGCCAGTTACAGCCGCGCCGTCGAACTGGCGCCCGATTATGCCTGGGCGTGGAACGGGCGCGGGCTGGCGCTCAGCGCGTTGGACCGGCACGAAGAGGCGCTGGCTTGCTTCCGCCGGGCGGCGGCGCTTCAGCCGGACGACGTCTGGTTCTGGTACAACCAGGCGGACGAGCTGATCTTGCTTCATCTGTACGAGGACGCGCTCGCGCCGCTGGAACGCGCGCTGCGCCTCAATCGAGACCACGCCGAAAGCTGGGCCAAGCGCGGGCAGGCGCTGCGCCGCCTGGGTCGATACAAAGAGAGCGTCGCCGCCTACGATCAGGCGCTCAAGCTGGAGCCGGGCTATGCCTGGGCATGGAACGGGCGCGGGCTGGCGCTCGAAGCGATGGAGCGCCGCGAGGAAGCGCTGCTCAGCTATGAGCGCGCCGCGCAGGAAGACCCGTCCAGCATCTGGTACTGCATCAACCAGATCGAGCCATTGCTCTCGTTGGGGCGGCTGGAAGAGGCGCTCCACGTCAGCGAGCAGGCGATCACGATCGAACCGGGGAACGAATCAGCATGGGCCCGCAAGGGGCAGATTCTGCGCCGCATGGATCGTCATGCCGAAGCGGTCGAAGCTTATGACCAAGCCATTACCCTCAGTCCGGAGTATGGCTGGGCGTGGAACGGTAAGGGGCTGGCGTTCAGCGCGCTGGAGCGCTACGAGGACGCGCTGGTGTGCTTTGTCCGCGCCACCGAGGTCGCGCCGCGCGACGTGTGGTTCTGGCACAATCGTGGCGAGGCGCTGATGCAGCTTGAGCGATGGGAAGAAGCGGTCAGCATCTTCAGCCGCGCGCTGGAGCTTGACCCATCGCACCGCCCCTCGCGCGAGAAGCGCACGCAGGCGCGCCAGCAGCTTGGCAGCAGTGACGAGTAAACCGCTGCACGGGTGTTGCAGAGCCGCCCAGCCGGGTACAATACGCATGGCAACGTCAAGTAGGAGCGGGGAGTAAGCCAACGTGGATCAGATCGAAATTGCGCTGATGAGCGGGCCGCAGGATGGCGCTGTGCTGACGTTTGAGCGAATGATCGACTCCGACGAACCAACCGAGATCAGCATTGGACGGCGCGAAGGCTCGGATGTTTGCCTGAACTATGACAGCCAGGTGTCACGCGAGCACGCGACGCTGCTTTATGACGGTGAGGACTTTTGGCTCGAAGACAAGCAGAGCACTAACGGCACGTATGTCGGAGACGATAAGATCACCGGGCGCGTGCAGATCGAGCCGGGGCAGTTGTTCCGCATCGGACGCACGTGGCTGCGCATCGAGCCCGCCACGAATTTTGTCCCTCTTGACGCCGACGATCTTCCCTTCTGATGCGCTCGACAGCCCTGTGGCGCGCCGCGCTGAATGCGGTTCTGCTGCTGGCGTTGCTCGTCCCGCTGGCGGGCGGGCGTCGGAACGCGCGCGCCCAGGATGACGCCCCGCCGCTGCCGCTCGCCGCACCGGGCGCGCATCCACGCCTGCTGATCACCCGTGATTATGTGGACACAACGCTCCGCCCGCGTGTGGAGGAAAACCGCCCCCTGTGGGCCGCGCTGCTGACGTATGCAGCCTCTGACGCCCCCGAAGCCGACGCCGAGACGCATCCCGATGGCGCCATCCGCGCGCTGGCGGTCGTCTGGCTGATGACAGGCGATCAGGTGTTCGCGGCGCGGGGCAACGCTCTGCTGGGCGCGCTGCATGCGCAGGTGGCAAGCGATCCGGCGCTGAGCGGAGAGAGCCTGAGCGTGGCATTCTTCGACCGGGTGGCGGCGCTGGCGGTCGGCTATGACTGGCTCTACAACGCGCTTGACTCCGAGACGCGCGGCGCGATCGAGCAGACGCTCTCCGCGGCAGCCAAACGCCTGCGCGATCCTGAGTTCGACCGCGACGGCGTGCTGTGGGTGGAGGATCAGCCGAAGACATTCACCAGCGCCAGCGCGCGCGGCCTGTGGGCGCTGACCGCCAGCGCGCTCGTGTTGAGGGGATCGCGCACCGAGGCGGATGGCTTGATCGCGTCCGCGCGCGAGCGGTTCACCGCTTACGCGCTGCCCGCGCTTGACCAACAAACCGGCGGCGCCTGGGCGGAAGGGCCGTTCCACGGTTTCTTCGCGGGGTGGGCGCACGCGCAAACCGCGCTCGCATGGTGGACCGCTGCGGGCGAGAACTATTTTGACGATACGGACTGGTGGTACGACCGGCTGGCGTACGACTTGTTCCAGTGGCAGCCGGGCAGCGCGCCGCTCGGCGACGGCTCCGGGCTGGCGGCGCACCGCTACCCCGCGATCGTTGGCGACACGCTCCGCAACCATCCCGCCGCGTTCTACGGGCGCGCGCAAGATGCGCTGCTACGGGCCGTCTTCGCCGGGACGGCCCACGCCAACTGGATGGACTGGTTTCTCGCGCAACCGCCGAGCGCCGTCCCCGGCTGGCTGGCGGTTGAGGAATTCTTGTGGCGCGACGACGCATCCAGCGGTCTGCCCCCCGCGCCGCGCACCTGGATCGCGCCCTACAACGGGCACGTCTTCATGCGCTCTAACTGGTTCGGCGACGGGCTGGCGCTCGACAACGGCGCCGTCGCGGTGACTTTCACCGCAGGCGACCGGCTGGCAGCGGCGCAGTTCTACGACCAGGGCAGCTTCACGATCGCGCGCGGCGCGGACGCGCTGTCCGCGCGCAGCGGCCTCAGCACCGAGCAGGGCGACTCCGATCACGACGCCAACTGGACGGCGCGCACCCTCGCCGCCAACACGATCCTGATCTGCAACCCAGACGAGACCTTCGATGACATTCGCTCCAACGTGGAGCGCGCGGTCTGGCTGAACGACTGCGGTCAGCGCAGCGCCGCGCCTTATCCGTCCGGTCCCGCCAATCTGGACGACCTGATCGCCAACTGGCAGGCGTACGACACCGGCTCAATCACGCGCCGCAGCGAGATCGGCGAGGCGACCTATCTGCGGGCGGACCTCACCGGCGCCTACAATAGCGCCTTCTACACCACGCCAGACAATCCACCGAAAACGTCTCTTGCGCTGCGCGAGGTGCTCTATTGGCGCCCGGACCTGGTGATCATCGCCGATCACGTGGTGACCACCGACACGGCGTACACACCGCTGGCGACCGTGCATTTCGAGGCAGAGCCGCAGCCCGCCGGGCTGTTCTACCGCGTGCAGCAGGGCAGCAGCGCGCTCTATTTGCAAAACCTGCTGCCGAACAGCCGCGTGACCATTGCGCGCGGGTTCGAGGTCGAGGGGCAAACGGTCGACCAGACCTTCGGCGCCCCGGCGCACAACGCCACCGAAGGGCGCGCGCCCGGCCTCTATCGCCTGGATATCGCGCCTGGCGATTCGCAGACGGACAACTGGTTCCTCAGCGCGCTGGTCGCTCAGGCCGCAGACGCCCCCGCGCCACCCGCCGGGACGCTGGTGCTCGGCGAGCAGGTGCGCGGCGTCGCGTTCGGCACGCGCCAGGTGCTGTTTGCGACCGATGCGGGCGATGGAACCAGCCCGACCGAAGCGGCATTCCCCATCGCGCCGGGGATTGAGCATACGCTCGTCACCGGGTTGCAACCAGGGGCCAGCTATCGCATCACGCTCGAAGGCAATACGACGCAAACCCTCACCGCGGATGCGGGCGGCATGCTGCTGCTGGCAAACGTCCTGCCGGGGCAGGTGCGGCTGGCGATTGAATAGGCCGAGGCGCGCTGGTGCGGCTTAATCCCCTGGATCAAGCGTTGGAAACTGTGTGGGGCGCGGCGTGCGGCTCGGACGGACAGTAGCGCGCGGCGTGTCCGTCGCGCGGGGAGTCACGCTCGGCGTGTCGGTGGCGGTTGGCGTGAGCGTCGGCGTGCGCGTGGGGCGCGGCGTGTTGGTCCGCGTGGGGGATGCGGTCGCGCTCGGTGTTTCACTTGGCGTGGCGCTGGCAGTTGCGGTCGGCGTCTCGCTTGGCTCAGGCGTGTCGCTCGGTTCCGGGGTGTCGCTCGGCTCGGGCGTCATGGTCGGCGTGCGCGTGATGGTCGGGCGCGCCTGCTCAGTTTGGGTCGCAAACTCCGCCTGCCGCGTCGCTTCGAGGTTCAGCGAAAGCGTTGCGGTCGGCCCGTCGGGGACGCTTGTTTCATCATCGCCCTCGTCATCCCCGCCGAATACCCCGCTCAGCGCCGCAACGCCGATCACAGCGACAAGCGCAATTGCCGCCAACGCGACCAGCGCGGGCCGTCCCCAGGCGCGAACGGCTTCGCGGGGCGCCTCTGGCGCGGGAATCTCGGTGTTCGCGTACAGCCAGCGCGGGATCAGCAGCGCCGGAAAGCTATAGCGCCCGTTGGCGTCCATCCGCACCAGCCCCTTGTAGTCGAGGCTGCGCAGGGCCGAGGCGAGCTGCGTCCGGCTGATGTCATAGCCGAGCGCGTTCGCGTCCGCGTAAAGCGCCTCGAACGACACCGCCGGGCCGCCATCCTGCCCGACGCTGCGCGCCAGCGCGACCAGCGTCAGCCGCTCGTTCGGCGAGGCATCGCGCCACTGCGGGCGCAGAATGTCGCTCGCCTGATCGAGCACCGCCGGATAGACCGCGATCATGTCCAGCTCGATGATTGATCCGGCGTGGTGGCGCTCCTCAGAGCGGCGGAAGATCAGGCGGCAAATGGACGTCAGCAGAAACGGGTCGCCGTCCACCAGCGCCAGAATGCGCGGGACCAGCCCCTCGTCAAAGCTGTAGAGGTCCGCCACCGGCTCGCGCACGAGACGCTCGGCATCTCCGGGCGGCAGTTCCGCCAGCCTGAAGTGCAGCGCGGGGTCGGCCAGCAGCGGGATCGTCAACGCGCGATCTTCGTGACGGATATCAAGCGCAAACGCGAAATTGAGCCGGTCATACGCCGCCTGCAGCGCGCCGAAATAGTCGAGCAAATCCGCCGGGAGCGTGCCCTTGTCGATCGCTTCGAGCAGCAGGTGCGCGTCGTCCAGCGCGATCAACAAATGGCGCGCGCGCAGCGCGGTCATCGCCACGTCGAGGTACACATCGCGGAACCACGCGCGCAGGTCAGCTAGCGATTCGTCGCCGGGCTGCGGCCAGTCCGGCAGGCGATAGGTGCTAACCTCGGCGCGCTCCAGCGTGGCGTGAATTTCGTCCACCAGCGCCGCGAACAGGCTCTCCTCACCGCGCAGATCGACCAGCGTCAGATCGATCACGCAGACCCGATAGCGCTCATCGACATGGTGTTGTAGCTGGCGCAACAGCGAGCTTTTGCCCAACCCGCGCCGCCCGATCAGCACCAGCGCGTGCCGCAGCGGAACGCCGACCAGATGCTGGCGGAAGAAGGCGAACGCGTCTTCGCGGCCAAAGAACTGCGCAGGGTTCTCGACCGGCTCCAGCGGATTATACGGATTGGGCACAGACTCCATAATGCGGTTCCTCTGCGGGCGCGGGCACAAACTCGCGGAGCCTAGTGTACGTCACCGGGCACGTCGCAGCAAATCGCGCAGGCCTGTCACTCGGTTCTATATGGTCTTTCTGTGGTCTATCAAAGGCGCTATAATCGAGACACACGAAGGGCTAACAAATACGGCTTATGGCGCCATCCCTCGCCCGATTGAGTCCCATTCCCATGATCGCAGCCATGACGCGGCGGCTTCAGGCCGCGCAGCCGCAGCGCCCCGTGCGCGGGCTGACACGGTTCGCGGCGCTGCTGGATCGCGTACTCCCGCGCTATCAAGGCGCGATTCTTCTGCCGGAAGGGGCTTACTTGCAAGTCGACAGCCGCGAACCGGCGCAACGCTGGCTGCTGTACTCCGGCAGCTATCAGCCCGCCGTGACGCACGCGCTGCGCCAGCACACCCCGCGCGGCGGCTGGTGCCTCGATGTGGGCGCCAACCTGGGCTACTACACGATCACACTGGCGGCGTGGGCCGGATCAGAGGGGCGCGTCGCGGCGTTCGAAGCGAATCCGGCGATGGCCGCGCAAGTCCGCGCCAACGTCCAGTTAAACGCCACCCGCGATGATTTTGCGCCGGTAGACGTTGTCGCGCAGCCGGTTCATCACTGCGTAGGACCGGTTACCTTTTACGTGTCCACCAGTCCGGGCAAATCCTCGCTGGTCGCGGGGCATGTGCGCGCGCCCGTCGAACAACTCACCCTTGAGGCGATCACAATTGATAGTTATCTGACCGCGCAGGGCTGGCCGCGCCTGGACATTATCAAGATCGACATCGAAGGGAACGACTGTAACGCGTTGCTCAGCGCGGAAACGTCGCTCAGCCGCTTCCGTCCAGTGATCGTCTTCGAGTACAATTTCAAGACACCGCAAACGGTCGCGGCAGACACGTTCGCGCTACTGGCCCGGTTAGGGTACGCGTGCCAGACGCTTGAACGCAATGGCCGCCGCTCGACGTTCGACTGGCAGCGTTCCGCAGAACAGGCAGGGACCAGTCACGTTGACGTGATCGCTCTGCCTGATGGATCGTAGTCATCTCAGAACAAAAAGGATTGGTTATGCAAACCCTGAACGAGCAACTTTCATCCGAAGAAATTATTGCTTTAGAAGACCTGTATGGCGCGCGCAACTACAAGCCGCTGGACGTGGTGCTGAGCCGCGGCGAGGGCGTGTGGGTGTGGGACGTCGAGGGCAATCGTTTCATGGACTGCCTGAGCGCCTACAGCGCGGTCAACCAGGGGCACGCGCACCCGCGCATCCGCGAGGCGCTGATCGAGCAAGCAGAGCGCCTGCCGCTGACCAGCCGCGCGTTCCGCAACGACCAGCTTGGCCCCTTCTATCGCGACCTGTGCGAGCTAACCGGCTACGAGATGGCGTTGCCGATGAACACCGGCGCCGAAGCGGTCGAGACCGCGCTTAAAGCCGCGCGCAAATGGGGCTATCAGGTCAAGGGCGTGCCGGAAGGGCAGGCGGAGATCATCGCGTGCGAGGGGAACTTCGCAGGCCGCACGATCTCGATCATCAGCTTTAGCTCCGAGCCGCAGTACCGCGAAGGGTTCGGTCCCTTCACGCCGGGGTTTAAGGTGATCCCCTACGGCGATGCGGATGCACTCGAAGCTGCGATCACGCCTAACACCGTCGCGTTTATCGTCGAGCCGATCCAGGGCGAGGGCGGCGTGATCGTCCCGCCTGAGGGCTATCTGCGGCGCGTGCGCGAGCTTTGCACAAAGTACAACGTTTTGTTCATCGCGGACGAGATCCAGACCGGCCTGGGACGCACGGGCAAGCTGTTCGCATGCGATCACGAGGATGTGCGCCCCGATATGGTCACAATCGGCAAGGCGCTGTCCGGCGGCTTTTACCCGGTGTCTGCCGCGCTGTCGAGCCGCGAGGTGCTCGGCGTCTTCAACCCGGGCGACCACGGCAGCACGTTCGGCGGCAACCCGCTCGGCGTGGCGGTGGCGCGTGCGGCGCTGCGCGCGCTGGTTGAGGAAGAAATGATCGCTAACGCGGGGGAGATGGGCGAGTATTTCCAGGACCAACTAGTCGAGATCAACAGCCCGCACGTCAAAGAGGTGCGCGGCAAGGGATTGATGATCGGCGTGGAACTGCACCCGCAGGCGGGTGGCGCGCGGCGCTTCTGCGAGGCGTTGCAGGAACGCGGGATCCTCGCCAAAGAGACGCATCACAACATCATCCGCTTCGCCCCGCCGCTGATCATCACGCAAGAGCAGATCGACTGGGCAATCGAGCGCATCCGTCCGGTGCTGCAGTTATCCTAAAGCGACATTTGCATGACAACGCGAAAAGCAGCGGGGAAGCGCTTCCTCGCTGCTTTTTTGCTATTTCTGGCTGTTCTTGGGCGACCTTTCGAAAGTAACTGGCTTATGCGGTCAGCGCGCAGAACCTCACCCCTGCCCATCATCCATCTGCCAACGACACCGATAGATACTTGGCGGTTCTTAGCTTGCCAGCCGTGCAGCTACTCGTCCCAGTCGTCATCCTCGTCCGGCTTCTTCTTTTTGCGCTGCCACTCGACCGGATCTTCCAGCGTGCGGCGCGCGGCCTCGCCAAGCAACGACGCGAACCGCTGGTGATCGTCCACCGCGAAGGCGAGCGCCTCGTCCCCGAACTGGAAGCGCACCAGCCCGGCCCCGCCCGGCGCGTCAAGCCGGTCAATCGCCGCGATGTTCTGGATTTCCGCCAGGGGCAGCACGCGCGCAACCTCGCTGCCGCGCAACAGCACCAAATGGACCGGCGTCAGGTAAAGCGACAGCGGATCGCCGAGCGTCCACGCCCCGAGCATGTCCTGCGTGGCGGGACGCGCCATCGCCGGGCCAAAGTGGATATACGGGCGGCGCCGCCGGTAGGCCGAGACCTGCTCCTCCGTCGCGATCGCCTTCAACGCGCGCACGAGCGCGCGCATGTGCGTCGGGATCAGGCGCAGTCGAATCAGCCGCCACTCCCCATCGATCTCGGCGTGCAACCACATCTCATTTGTGCCAGGGTGATACTTGCGCGGACGTCCGAACCAGCGCAACTGCTCCGGGCGCAGCACCAGCGCGGGCTGCGAATCGCCATCGACCGAATACAGCGCCAGCCGGTCTTCGCTGACCTCGACCACGAACGGGCGGCGCGGGCTGCGCGCGCCACTGATCGTCTCAACCTGGAACCATGTCGCGCACGACGCCACGCAGTACAGCGGCTGCCGCTCAGAACGCACCTGCTCGATCAGGCGGCGCGCAGCGCGGTTGCGGCGGTCTGCACGGACGCCCGCGCGGACGCCCCACGCGCTCAGCCCCAGCAATGACACAATGACGATCCCGGACATATCCCTCTCTATCGGCTCTGAGATGGCACCGGCGAATGACCAATTTGGACCTACACGGAGAAATTGCGCGCCAGCGTAGGACGGAGCTAGCTCCGTCCGTTTGTTGTATCCTGTGGGCGCAGCAGGTTGCGCCCCTACAGTCAAATCAACGCAGCGCTCGGTTGCCCCGTGAGAGAACTGGCTCGCTAGTCGGATTATAACGCACCCCGCGAGCGGTCGCTCAGTCACTGCCGGGCGTTGCCGCGCCTTGCACCGGCGCCGCAGGGACCGGCGTCTTCCGCCAGTTGACCGCCACGATCCCGCCCAGGATCAGCGCCGCGCCGGCCACGATCTTCCAGTCGACCGGCTCATCCAGCAGCAGCCATCCGAGCGTGACGCCGACCGGCGGCATCACGTACGTCACCAGCGTGGTGCGCGTCGCGCCCCAGGTGTCGATCAGGTGATAAAAGAGGAAATAGGCGAAGACGGTGTTCAGCAGCGCCAGTGTCAGCATCGCCAGGATGGTTGTCGCGCTCAGGTCGTCCAGCGCTGGCAGCGGGCGCGCCACCGCCAGCGTCACCGCGATCACCGCAACGCCGCCGATGATCAGCGATGACCCGGCGACGGTCAGTGGCTCCACCCCGCGCAGATAGCGCCGGATCACAACCGCCGACACCGCATAGCACGCCGAGGCAACCAGCACGGCGACCTGCCCCATCAGCGAGTTCTCGCTGCCCGCGCTGCCGTTACGGCTCGCCAGCAACGCGACCCCGGCGAACCCCACCAGTAGCCCAACCAGCTTCTGCGGCGAAAAGCGCTCGTCCGCCAGCGCCACATGCGCGAAGACCAGCGTCCAGAGCGGGACGGTGGCGTTGAGCACAGTCGCCAGCCCGCTGTCGATGTTCTGCTCGCCCCAGGTGATCAGCGTGAAGGGCACCGCGGTGTTCATAATGCCCACGAACAGCAGTGCGCTCCGTGCGCGCCCTTCCGACGGCAAGCGCCGCCCGGTCAGCGCAAGGAACGCCGCCATGAAGAGCGCCGCCAACCCGATCCGAATCGAGACAAGTGGCAGTGGCCCCAGCTCTTCGACCGCGACTTTGATCAGCAGGAATGATGATCCCCACACCACGCCCAACAGCCAGAAAATTCCCCAGTTTCGCATGATGGCTCATCCTCGAATGTGGCTGCGTACGGGAAAACTAAAGACGCCCTGCCACCGGCAAGGCGCCCTGGCGTGAAAATGACTGCGCTCAGGAAGCGGTTCCTGGCGCCTCTTCAATCACGATCTCGGGGAAAAATTGGTGGATGGTCCCGGCGATCCAGCCGTGCAGCGTGTTCAGCGACAGCGGGCAGCCCTCGCACGCACCGCCAAACCGGACCTGGGCGACCTTTCCATCGAAAGAAACAAGCTCGACCGATCCACCGTGGTAGTACTCGATGTACGACGACAGATTCTCGATCAGATGCGCCAGCCGCTCCTCGAGGGGAGCATCGGCGTTCTCAGCGACATTGCCATTTTGCAGATCCATGCGCGTTCTCCTGCAGCGGCGTGCCCGCCTTCAATTTTAGCACACTCGTTCGATCACGTAAACCCGCTGGCGTGCTATACCGGCCAGTCGCCCGGCGCGTAGATCAGCCCCAGCGCGCCCGGCCCGACGTGCACGCCCAGCACCGGCGCGGTCGGGATCGCGGCGCCGTAGACCAGGTCGAACTCCTGCCGCAGCCGCTCGATAATGCTCTCGGCCAGCGTCGGGTCGCTGCCATAGACGGCAACCGCGCGGAGCTTCCCGCCCGGCCCAGCGGCCTCGGCGGCGCGCTCGATGAAGATCTCGCCCGCTTTCGCCAGGCTGCGCGCCCGTCCGGCGGACACATAAGTTCCGGCTTTTGAGCCGTGTTTCTCGACGGTGACAATCGGCTTAATGTTCAACAACTGCCCGACCTGATAGCGCACCGAGCCAATACGCCCGCCCCGATGCAGGTACATCAAGTCTTCGACACTAAACAGCAGGTTTGTGACGGCGTGCGTCTGTTCGAGGAGCGGGATAATCTCTGGGACCGAGCGCCCCGCCTCAAGCGCGCGCCCCGCGACGATCACCTGGAAGCCGGTGGCAGCGGTCAGTGTGCCGCTGTCGTGTACGGTGATATCCAACTCTGGAAGCTGCGCCGCTGCCTGCCGCGCGACGTTGACGGTGCCGCTCAGCCCTTCGCTCAGATGGATCGAGAGGATTGGCGCGCCAGATTGGCTCAACTCGCGATATAGCTCGACAAAGTCGGGCACGGTCGGCTGCGAGGTGGACGGATGCACATCGCCCTGCGCCAGCCGCGCGTAAAACTGCTCGTGCGTGATGTCGATACCGCTGCGATAACTTTCTTCACCGAACAGAATCTTCAGGGGCGCAACGCGCACCCCATAGCGTTCCAGGTCGACCGCAGGGAGGTCGCACCCCGCATCCGTAACCAGGGTCGCGCGGCGGTTAGGGGGAGTTCCGGGCTGTGTCATGTACTTCTCCTCAAAGTGGGGTGATCAGATTGCCGTGCGGTCATCGCCGGAGACACGATGGCACGCATCGCATCTCCGGCGACGTCCCTAGTGTAGACGATCCGGGGTGTTCTATCCAGGATCGTTTCAGCCGTCCTTACTCATGCCGCACTTGAGAGGGAAATCCCGGCGATCAGCTCGAGGGGTGATAGGTGGCGACGATGCAGCCTTTCGACGTTGGCTTGCTGTCAACCAGTTTCAGCTCAGCGAACGCGCCGCCATCCGGGAACAGTCGGTGGCCCGATCCGAGCACGAGCGGGTGAAAGAGCAGCACGTATTCATCCACCAGATTGCGCCGCATCAGGGATTGCACCAGTTCGCCACTGCCCATGATCAGGAAGTTCGGCCCCGGCTCCTCTTTGAGTTGGGCGACCGCTTCCGCCGCATCGCCGGAAAGCAGCGTGGAGTTTGCCCACGGCAGCGGTTCTTGCAGCGTGGTCGATGCGACGTATTTCGGCGCGAGGGTGAGCATCTCCGCCATCGGGTTGTCGCGCTGGTTTGGCCAGAAGCTGGCGAACTGCTCGTAGGTGCGCCGTCCGAACAACAGCGCGCCATCAAACGCCAGCGCATCCCCGGCTTCCTGCATTGCGGCGTAGGGCGCCGCCCACCCGCCGTGCTCGAAGCCACCACGCGGGTCTTCGTCTGGTGCAGCGGGCGCCTGCATGACTCCGTCGAGCGTCAGGTTGGTGAATACGGTGATCTTGCGCATATATTCTATCCTCCCTATGAGTCAATCCGTGAACGAGTGCGGCGTTGAGAACAACGACCGGACGGCTCGCAGGAAGGTAGTAAGGCTAGGGTTGTGGCGTGTACGTCGGCTCCGGCGTATACGTCGGCAGGGGAGTGTAAGTCGGCAACGGCGTCAGCGTGGGCGCCCCTGTCGGGGTTGGCTCTGGCGCGACCTGCAACAGCGAGCGCACCAGCGGCTGCGCGACCACCTCGTCCAGGGCATCGAGGGACGCGCCCTCCGGCACCACCAGGGAGATCAGCAGCCAATCAGAATTGCTGCTCATTTGGAGCGCGTAGATCACTGCCTGCAGGCCCTCGCCCGCGTCTGTCGCGTCGGCCAGGCGCGCCGCAGGGAACATCGCGCGCTCATACGTCTCGATCGCGTCTT